>OLLK01000165.1_pt1 | contig 152046 bp, 126 predicted proteins | sample 1604531 | NCBI WGS metagenome assembly OLLK01 (sample SAMEA104055722, study PRJEB20765) | soil metagenome | isolation source: soil | reverse complement strand
GCTGTTTTTGTGTTTCTATTCTCACGATTCGGTTCTCCTTGTGTCAACCCTAATCAGTACGACACACCGCGTGTAAAAATGGAACGCTTTGGAACGCTGAGTTTCGAAACTACGGACGAAATGCCGAGGACTTTATCCCCCACCCCCTCTATCTAAAAAAAAGCCACCGGCTTAACCTATAACACGGGTAAACAACACAAGGCGCTGCCAGGATATCAATGGTGTAATGGATATGCTGTACGAGCAATAAACAGGCTACAGCAAAAGCGGCAATAAGCGCTATTATTTTATCCCTTCGTTTTTGAAGACATAAACAGATCAGCACCATGGTAGTGGTATGCCCCGAAAAAAAGAGGTCTTTGGTAATGGACAAATTGTTGCCGTAAAGGAGACTGCTGATCGGATCGACCAAAGGGACCATGCCTGGGGGCGGATCAAGCGCAACCAGGCTGAGGGTAACGAAACGCACGAGGCAAACAAATGCCAAAGTCCAGCAATAGGTGATATAAATGGAAGCGTTTTTGAAGGTCCTGATCAGGATTAATATGGCCATCCCCCAGATCAATGCAAAAATCAACACGGATACATTATGCGGAGGTATGCGCGCCAGCAGCCAGTCATTTAATACAGCGCCTTTCCGTTTTTGAATATGCGCGAAAAAGAACGGCAAAGTATAAATTATGGCCGCCATGAGGACGGTGCCGCTGATGATTTGCCAGCGTTTGTAACGGGATTGCCAGGTTACCTTCCAGCTATCGTTTAGTGAAGGCGATGGCATATTTTGGGGCGCAATGTTAAATGGGTGCTGCCAAAGTTACCCATTTGAAAACGCATTCAGAAGGCTTTGTGTAAATTAGCGGATTTCGGCGCCGAGTATGCGGCGCGTTTTATCAGGGCAGCTTAGCCTTAAATTGCCCGTCGGTAATCGTCGCGCTTACCCCGCCTACATTATCGGTCGACACCGCAAATGTGCCTTCGATGGTAGTACTTGATAATGATGTAACCACAATTGTACCGCTGGTTGCCGTGAAAACGTCCTGTAGGCCAGCCCCGTTGGCAAACTTAAACGTAGCGCCGCTGGTGGCCACGTCGAAAGTGCCAACTTTTGCATTCGGAATATTCAGCGTTACCGCTGATTGCCCCGCAAACTGACTGTTCATGATGATCGAGTCGTGCGGAAAGCTTGTCGTAATATTTGTTGAGCTGAATACCGTATTGTTAAACTTAAATGAGACAACCGGGTTAAAGGGCGCCGGGTTATTTTTTTTGCTGCAGGAACAAAACAGCACAGTACTTGCTGCGGCGATGAGGAACAGAAATTTAATTTTTTTCATGCGATAAAATTTGTTGCGCAATTTACCAATATTAACTTACTACAAAACGTAAACCGGCAAAAGAAATTGTTTTATTTTCCGTTGAAGGCAGTTTCGGAACTATGGGCTAAAGGCCGGAGAGGATTTCTTGGCCGGCTTAGGTTTTACCATTAAACTGGACCAAGCAACTGTCCCCCGATCTAATATTCCCTGATCTTAATGTTCCTGAATGAAATACCGGTAGCCCAATCCTGTAAACCGATATGGCCGCTCAGGTGTTTCCCAAAATCCGGGTAGGTTTTAAAATGTGATTTTTCTATCTTGTCGGCCCAGGCTTTTGAACTGAAATCTTCTTCGGTCGTTAGCGCGCCGTTTAAAAAGAATTGGATCTTGCCGTTGATCTGTTTGATCTCGGAATGATTCCATGAATTTGCAGGTTTGGTTTTCATCGGGGTTTTTTGCGGGCCAAAACTAAACAGGCAACCACTCCGGTCTTCCGGCTTCGCAAAGTCGGGATTTGCGTCATCGAGCAACTGGTATTCCGGACCAGATGCCCAGGCCCGCGGTAGGTCAGCGCGTTCCAAAACATTGATAAACACGCCGCTATTACCCCCTTTTGGCAGTTTCCAATCGAATTTCAGGTCGTAATTTTTATAGGTATTGTCGCTAACCAGGTCACCGGCATCCGATTTGTCCGTCGGATCGCAAAAAAGTTCGCCATCCTTAACCTTCCAAAGGGTAAACTGGCTGCCGCCATTGTACAAGTGCCAGCCCGCTGTGGACTGCCCGTCAAAAAGCAGTTTCCATCCCTGGGCCTTTTCTTGTTTTGAAAGCACGTTATTTTGACCATCCGGGGCAGTAAAGCTGCTAAAAATAAAGCCCAGTGCGGCGACGGCAACAATAGTGCCGTGGGTTGAAATTCTCATGATTTTTAGATTTTATTTGGACAGAACAAATAAAGCATATTTATCCGTTTTATTGTAATGCCTGCTCACTACCTGTCGACGGTAAGCCAACAGATCTTTCAAATATTACATTGTTTTCAGTTCCTTTGCCACTTCCTTATCGGAAAGTACCGTTATTTTCATCCATACTTCCTTATCCGGGTTCCCGTCTTTATTCACCTTTACGCCGCACACTTTGTCGATAAAATCCATCCCCTTAACAATTTCGCCAAACACGGTATAATTTTGGTCTAAAAACGGCGTGCCGCCGAGGGTGCGATAGGTTTGGCGCCGGGCTTCGGTAAAATGCTGGCCATATTTTTTTTCAATCGCATCCAGTTCCGCATTGGTATACGTTTTACCATCGACCAGGTAGATCTGGGTGGTAAATGATGCCTTGGCTTTATTGTCATCGCGGCCCATGGCCAGCACTCCGCGTTTATGGAACAAAGCCGGATTAAATTCGGGCTGTAGCCATTTTTGTTCGGGCTTTAATGTTTTTGATTTGTCGTAAAGCGAATCCGGGTCGCCGCCCTGGATCACAAAACCTTTCAGGATACGGTTAAAAGTAGTGGCATCGAAATAGTGCGCCTTTACCAGCTTTATAAAGTTATCGCGGTGTACCGGCGTTTCGTTATAAAGCTTAACAATACAATAGCCCTGAGCGGTTGTAATTTTTACATACTGATTTTTTTGCTGCGCCATGGCCGGCAGCAGCAAGGAGCATAACAGCCCGGCAATAAGAGGTTTAAAAGCTTTTATCATAGTTTAAAGATATGAATAAGCTTTTAATATTGATGACCGCATGATGCCGCTTACCAGCGCTTCCTAACCCGCCGTTAACAAATAACGCTATTCATCCCAAAAACCATCAAATTTTAGCGTGATTTCAGGAAAGTATTTGCGCAGCAGTTTCCAACTCATATGCAGCGCCCAGATCAGCAAACCAATAATTGCTGCAACGATCAGCGTAATAATAACGCCAGCCTTAAAGGCATCTTCCATCAGCCCGCAGCCTGAGATCGAGCAGCAAAAGAAAACGGCAACCAGTGGGAGGATAAGTTTTTTCATGATAGCTTATTTTTACACCATAACAGCGGTTTTTTAAAATAGTTGGCAGAGGTTAATATTTTCCGCATAGTCGCGATATCGAAACTGGCGACAGCTATTTACAGCAGCGCGCTGCCACATTTAGACGGTTAAAATCCGCCAGCAAAAACAAATATTTAGATTGTCGGTTGGGGAACTAAATAATAACCGTAATGAACAGAATAATTGGCATCGTTTTATTAGTAGTTGGCATTGCGATGCTCATTTGGACCGGCTTTACTTACACCAAAAAAGATAAAGTTATTGATGCCGGGCCCGTCCAGGTTTCGGCTGAGCGTCAACACACCGTTTCGTGGCCGCCCTTTGCCGGTGCCCTGTTGGTGGTAGGCGGAATTGTGCTGCTGGTTACTGCAAAAAAGAACAACTGAAACGCTTAATTCACCCTGGTAAATGTCACGGTGTCAACCAGGGTTGAAAAGTTAGAGGTTGACCTTGTAGTATAAGTGCTATCAGTTGTGTTAATGATCTCAGTGGTTAGCAAACCGTCCTTAGGTATATTAGGAAACTTTTTGCGCGACTCTTCGGTAGGATCAATGGTATAGGTACAGTCGCTGAGCCATTTTACATGGAAGGTGGCTATCGAAGAATCCGCCGTACCCAGGATGTATTCGCGCTGAAAATCCCCATTCCGTTCGACAAAATAGGGCATGCCGTTTATTTTTGATTCAAATTTTCCGTTTCTGAAACGGCTGCAGTCGGTGGGTGATATCATGCTGCAAAAAAGCAAGGCCAATGAGGCTAAAATCAGTTGTTTCATTGTTTGGGTTTGAAAAACCTAATCTAAAAAATAAAAGTTAGTTTTTTGCCGGCAATTGTTTGAAGCAACTGCAAGCAACAAAGGGGAACGGTGTGTCTTTACAGTTTCCTAATGCACAATTCTTTTTTATTTACAAAAACTCGCTGACTTTATGTTATGACATTAGTAGAGTTAAAAAAATCCATCCATGCGAAGATCGATCATTTAGATGATCCGGATTATTTGGATATGTTAAATACTATGCTGTATGCAAAAGACAAGGTTTTTGCTATTCCGGAACATATGAAAGAAGGGATAAGGCAAGGTGCGGAGGATATAAAAAACGGGGACGTGCATTCGATGGCGGATTTTGAAAAGAAGTATGGGGAATGGCTAAACGAATAGTCTTCTCAAGAAAGGCGTTCCTTGATATAGACCGGATCATCGAATTTAATAACCGCCGTAACAAGTCCGATACCTATTCACGCAAATTTTTAATAAAATTTCATAAACGACTGGAGCTATTGCAAAAACATCCTTTGACGGGTGTTGCAACAGATGATGAAAATGTGCTTCTATTGGTGTGGGAACAGTACTATGTATTTTCTTCATGCGTAGATATGACTATTGGAATAAAGTCAATCTATCATCAAAAGGAGGATGTTATTCGATAGTAATTGTCCCCGCAAATAATGAACCAGCTATAAACGACCTGCTAATTTCTTGCGTACAAACCACCCCTCAATAAACCGGAACTTCAATATTCACCGTGGTGCCCCGGCCTATGGTGGAATGATAGCTAATCGTCCCCTTTAGATACTCAATCCGTGTAGCTATATTTTTTAACCCTATCCCCGTTACTTTATCTGCCTGAGCGGTATCAAACCCGACACCGTTATCGGCTATTTTTGCGCTTATGCCGGCATCGTTCCTGTTGAGTATTATATCCAGGCGCGTAGCTTTGGCATGCTTTATCACGTTGTTTATGGTTTCCTGTATTACGCGGTAAAGCATCGTTTCAACATTGCTTTCCAGCTTGTTTTTAAAGCCCGTGGCTTCCAGCGTCACCTGCAGGCTGTCTGCATCTATTTTCTCGATAAAGCTTTTCAGATCGGAGGCTATGCCCGATCGCAGCAGCATATTCGGCATCATCTGGTGCGAAATGGTGCGCACCTCCTTACAGCTTTCGTCCACCAGGGCCATCGTATTCTCCGCCAAAAACTGGTCCTCTTCCCGTTCCATTTTCACCCGCTCAAACAAGCCGGTTAAGTTCATTTTAACCGCCGAAAATAACTGTCCCACGCCGTCGTGCAGGTCGCTGGCTATGCGTTTGCGTTCATTTTCTTCCGCATCTACAATTGCTTTGGTCAGTATATCCTGCTGCTTTAGCTGCTGTGCCTGCAGCAGGGCCTTTTGCTTTAACTGGCGCCTGTTATAAAAAAGAGCGGCCAATATCCCCGAAAGTAAAAAAAGGCCAACTATAATGCCTATGGTTTTATTCCGGCTGTTAATAGATAGTTTTTGAATGGTGTTCTCCTTATTCAGCAAATTGATCTGCTGCTCTTTTTTTTCGGTCTCATACTTTGTAGTCAGCTCAGAAAGCTTATCAAAATTGCCCCTTTCGGTTAATGAGTCCTTTGCGTCCATCCATTTTTCGTGGTACGCCAGGCTCATATTGGCGTTACCCACCAGCTTGTAGTAAGTATACAAAAACTGGTACGACTCCATGATGTGCTGCTGGTATTTTTCGGCCATTGAAGCTGCCAGCCCTTTTTCCAGATAGGCCTTGGCTTTCGGGTACTGTTTTAAATACATGTACGACCGCCCGATACCTTTATACAGCGATCCTAACTCGCGTTTGTAATCGAGTTTATTAAACCTGGCCTCGGCTTCCAGTAAATAAACCAGCGCATTTTTATAATCGCTCTGGTATAAATAGGTTATTCCTATTTCCTTGTCGATAAGGGCAATATTCGCTTTGTGATCGGCTTTGATAAACGCCTCCCTCGCCCTTAGCATGTAATGGACAGCCAGTTTAAAATTCTTGTCGTCCCCGCTTTTCAATTGCTTATTGCGATAAGTTAAGCCAATACCCGCAAGTGACTGTGCCGCTTTAAGTTTGCTGTTAATTTTAACACGCAACTCGTAGCTCTTTTGATACATCGCTAATGCCTTGTCATACACGTTCATCAGGTTGTAATTATTGGCGAGCAAAGTAAGGCAATCGGCGCTGCCGTCCAGGTCGTTTATCTTTTCGTAAAGGTCGGCAGCCTGCTGAAAGTACGTAATGCAGTCGGCCAGTTTCCCCTGTATGCGCAGCATCCGGCCCATTTCGTTATACACCTGTGCCAGGCCGCCCAGGTCGTTTATGTTACGGTATATAGCGATGGCTTTTTGGTAATCGGCCTTTGCCGAATCTGATTTTAATATGTTGGCCAATATTAATCCAAGATGGAAATAAGCATCACCTTCGCCCTTTTCAAATTTAATTTTCCGGCTAAGCGCAAGGCCCTGATCAGCATAAGCCAGCCCCTTTTTTGCTTCGTTGTTGGTATACTGTTCGGCCAGTTTATTTAATATGTTAACCCTTTGCGTATCGGCTTTGGTTGCCGCAAGTATTTTCAACAGGCTGTCCGTAACTTTTTCATTTTGTGCGAAAGCTAATAAAGGAGCCATGAAAATAACGAGTAAAAATCTCTTCATAATAATTGTTTAAAGATAAAACAGGTTGTTTTTTGGTATCGAGGGGAACAGGTTTGTTTCCGGATTTTTTTATCCGCGCGGCGGTATCTGCAAAAAATCACTTCAAACCCATACAATACGGCATTCAATTTACTAAAGATACGCCAAAAACGCGTCCGTCCATATACCGTTAAAAGGGTATTTTGAAGGCCCGGCGCCATCCAAAAACCACGTTTTTAGGCCTTTAAAGGCACATTCCTGCATGTCCCGTCCTTGGATACTACATATGTAGTATTGATGTCCGTCGCTAATAGCCGTTGTTTAGCACTGTCAATTATTGACATAAACAATTAAAGATCAACACTTAATCCATCAAAAAAATGAAAAAAATCTCTACACTGGTTATCCTGATGCTGGTAGCATTAACAACCTCAAAACTGCACGCACAAGCGTCGTCCGATTACAAAAAATTTAGCCTGGGCATCGGCCTCGAAGGCGCACTGCCCGTAAGCGGCATTAACAATGTGTATTCGGCAGGCGGCGGCGCCACGCTAAGGGCATTCATCGGCCTCGACAAATCAAGTGCAGTCACTTTAACATCAGGCGTTATTGCATTTGCACCGAAAAGTTTGGGCGGAGGCGTAGACCTGAAGGCCGAGATCAATATCCCGGTTAAAGCAGGTTACAAATACATGCTGGCCGATCACTTTTACGCCATCGGCGAAGCGGGTATCACCTTTGCTAAAGTATACGCCTCGGCCGGTAACGGGCAGCTTGTTTCGGCAACGGGTTCAAACTTTACTTACGCACCTGGCATTGGCGTTCAGTTTGGCGGCTTTGATACCAGTTTAAGGTACGAAGGCTACAGCGGCGCCGGCTTTCTGGGCCTGCGCATCGGGTTCAATTTCTAAGGTTTCACTGACATTAATAAAACTTAATATGAAAAATGCAGTTTTAGCCCTGATCACCGTTTGCATCATGTGCCTGGGCGCATGTAAAAAAGATGCAAACAAAAAGCCCACCAATACCAGTAATGTACCGGCCGATGGATGGACCTTAGGGACAACCCAATTTAAGGAGGCCATTGGCGCCCGCACCATCACTAATTCAGGGGGGCATGCATATACCGTAGTAGTTGCATTTGATGCACTGCCGTCCGGATCAAACCCAACCACCAATACGTTCCAGGCTGTGTTTGCTACAGCCCCAACCGCAAACGGAACCTATCACGTGGTCTTGTTCCCCGGCCCAACCGTGTTGGCCGCTGACGAGATTGGCATTGTTGCGGCCGGTCCCGACGCCAGCTATACCAGCACGGGCTCAGCGTCGGTAGATGCAACGGTAACCGTAACCGGCGGAAAAGTAAAAGTATCGGTGCCTGCAGTGCAGGTAAAAAAGACAACATCAACCGATGTACTTAACGTTACCGGTACGATTACGGAAATGTAAATCAAGAGCCAGGAGTCAAGAACCAGGAATCAAGACAGAAAATTGAAGAGTATAAATATTAATAATCCCGACTGTTTTAATCCTGGTTTTGGTTCTTGACTCTTTCTCCCGAATTATTATTAAAATAAGTATGTTTATACAATGAGATATTAACCGCCCGATTCAAATCAAATTATTATGAGTGTCAAAATCGCCATTGTAGACGACAAGCGCCTGGTACGGAATTCGCTGAACGATCAGCTGTCTTTTTACAAGGAAATAGAGGTTGTTTTCCAGGCAAATGAAGGCAGCCAGTTTTTGGAAAACATGAAGGCGCTTGATACAGCAGATCGCCCGCAGGTAGTACTGATGGATATTGAAATGCCTGTTATGGACGGCATTGAGGCGGTAGCTATCGCGAAAGAAATATACCCGGACGTTCATTTTTTGATGCTCACGGTTTTTGATGATGATGAAAAGCTTTTTGATGCCATAAAAGCAGGCGCAACGGGTTACCTTCTGAAAGATGAAAAGATATCGAACATCGTGAAGGCAATTACCGAAATAGTTTATGAAGGCGGCGTGCCCATGTCGCCCCGGATTGCGCGGAAAGCGCTGTCCCTTTTAAGAAACGCTCCCGACAGCGCGGAGGCCCCGGCTATTGCAAATGAAAATTATTTATTATCGCCCCGCGAAATGGAAATATTAAACCGCATCGTCGACGGGTTAAATTACCAGCAAATTGGCGAACGCCTGTTTATAAGTCCGCACACCGTGCGGACGCATATTGCCAATATTTATGAGAAATTGCATGTTTCCAATAAAGCCTCGGCCATTAAGATAGCGATCAAAAAGAAGTGGTTTAATTAATATTCTTTTTTTGCCCAATGAACAATGTACCGTATTTTTATCTCACAATCAACTTGAGACACTGACCTTGCTGTATATTTTTCCTAAAAAATGACTACACCCCCATTCAAACTAACCATTCATATGGTCTCCAGCCTCGACGGCTATATTGCCAAAAAGGACAATAGTGTCTCCTGGTTCGAGACAAAGGATCACTATGAAAAAGGAACCATAGTTACACCGGAAGTCGCCGCGGAATTTCTGAAAACGATAGATTGCTATGTAATGGGCGCCCGCACCTACGAGCATGCCATGGAGCTTTCAAAAGATTATGGATGGGCGTACGGCGACATACCGACAATTGTGGTAACTCACAAAGACCCGCCGACCGACCGACCCAACATTGAATTTTATAACGGCGACCTGCACCAATTGGTAAATGAACGGTTAAAACCCAGTTACAAAAATGTTTGGCTGGTTGGTGGTGCATCGCTGGCCAAAGATTTCATTAATTTAAAACTGGCGGACGAAATAAGGCTGTCTATCCTGCCCATTATCCTAGGCGACGGCATGCCATTTTTTGACCAGATAGGGCAGGAGCAAGCACTGCACCTGGAGAACGTGACAGCATACCAAAGCGGGATGGTGGAGTTGCGTTATGAGATAATAAAATAATAGCATTAACAAACTGAAGGCTCCCTTATTCATTTGTTTTTCGTCAACTTTGTACATATGGATACATTAGTAAATCCCAGGATCAAGAGTTTAAGTGCGCTGTTATTGGTCAGTGACCTCGAACATTCCATACAGTTTTATAAACGCCTTGGGTTCGAAACCGATTTTGTTTATGAGGGCTTTTATGCAGGCATTGTAAAAGACAGTTATACCATTCACCTCAAATTGGGCGAGCCCGGCAAAAAAGAAAGGGAAAGGCGACAAAAAAGTGAAGACCTGGATATTGTTTTCTCGGTGGAACAAATAGAACGGCTGTATGATGGAATAAAGATAATGCCAGTAAACATTATACAACCGCTGAGGGAGTTGCCCTACGGCCGGGAGTTCTATATCACCGATCCTGATGGTTACATTTTGGGGTTTGTAGGCGAAAGTTAAATCAATGGTACACTTATTGTAAATCACTCCCTATCGGGTTAAAAAGTTTGCAAAAGTTTACAAAAATGAATTCAAAACCGCACGGCCTAATGTTCGGTTACGTTACAATAAATTAGTGCAACCTGATTGTTATTGGCTGTATGTCAACAAGTTGATGATTTGGAACAGGTATTGGAGTGCTTAAACTACTTGAATACATACACTTTCCATATCACCCCTTACGACCTGGCCTTCCTGGGAACGATATTTATCGGGCTGACTTTTGCTGTGTTGATATGGTTCACACAAAAGTCTGCAAACCAGTTCCTTGCCCTGGCGTTAGTCGTTATCGTTTTTGGAATAACCCGGATATTGGCTATCAATATAGGGTTGTCAACTTACATTACTAATTGGAGTCGGCTACCATTGCAATTTTCGCTGGCATTTGGCCCGCTGATCTTTTTTTATGTTTTTAAAATAACCCGGCCGGAGTTTAAATTTCGGTCTAAAGATCTACTGCATTTCAGCCCGCTGCTGCTGGAATTGGGCGCGCAGGCACTTGAAATTGGGAACAGCACAAAAACCGGTGCGGCCACTTTTGAAACGCGGACCTTTCAACAGCTTAATCCGTTATTGCACTTGTTAGCGTGCGTTTCTGTCATTATCTATCTATACCTGTCGCATCGGTTGATACAGGATTACTATAGCCGCCTGCGGACAGTGCTGATGGACCGGCCGCGTTTTGCTTTCAGACGGCTGGACACAGCGTTACTCCTGCTTGCCTTGTTTTGCCCGTTATCGCTGTTTAATGGTTCTTTCTGTTTAATTGTTGCCTTTGTACTGATTGGAATGGCCGCGCAAGCGATGCTGAAACCGGATAGTGGTGTTCAGCAGATTATGCCTATTGCTGGCCGAGCGGATGCAAAGGAGAAAGGCCGGAGACTAAAAGACGCTGTGGTGGCAAACCGCCTCTATGAGGATGCCGAACTAACATTGGTCACACTGGCGGTGAAGCTCATGATCCACCCGCATGACCTGTCTCGGATCATTAATATGGGGCAGCAAAAGAACTTTAGTGATTTTATTAATGAATTTAGGGTTCGTGCAGTTGTCCGGAAAATGCAGGACCCGGCTTTCGACCGGCTCACGCTGTTGGGTATCGCCTACGAGTCGGGGTTTAATTCCCAAAGAACATTCAACCGAGTTTTCAAAGAGATGACCGGCAAAACCCCTGCAGAATACAAAAACGGTTTGAAAAAAGAGATGCCAAATGATAAGTTGGCCATCGTGCCGCAAATAAGGCCGGTAATATTGCGTTCGGAAAGCCCGCCAAACTGGGCTCCGGGAAAATTAAAACGCAATTATATGTTTAGGAATTATTTAAAAATCTCATGGCGAAACCTTTTAAGAAACAAAGTATCGTCCCTCATCAATATCGGCGGCCTTGCCGTGAGCATGACAGCAGTGATCATCATCGGTTTATGGATTTATGATGAGTTGTCATTCAACAAATACCACCAGAACTATGAGCACATTGCCCGTATTATGCGGCAGGAAACCTGGCACGGAGAAACTGGTACCGGCTCATCGCAAACTATGCCAATGGGGTATACGCTTCGTTCTTTTTATGGAAGGGACTTTAAATACGTTGTCATGTCTACCTGGACCGAAGGGCACGTGCTTAGTTTCGGCGATAAAAAGTTCACACAGCAAGGCAACTATATGCAAGCTGAAGGGCCGGATATGCTGACTTTGAAAATGATAGAAGGTTCGCGCTCGGGATTGAAGAATCAAAATTCAATTTTGCTCAATGCGTCAACCGCGAAGAAACTATTCGGAGAAAGCGACCCGATTAACCAGGTACTAAAGATCGACACCCTTGAGGTAAAAGTAACGGGGGTGTATGCAGATATACCCGCAAATTCCGAATTTAAGGATATGTCGTTCGTGGCACCCTGGGATTTGCTCATTGCATCTAACGCGTGGCTCAAACAGCACCAGAACGATTGGAATAACCAGTTTTTACAAATTATAGTACAAATTAACCCTAACGTGAGCTTTGAGCAGGTTTCATCAAATATAAAAGACATTACCCTGCACCACGTTTCGGGAGATGTGGCTGCTGCTAAACCAAGGATGTTTCTGCACCCGATGAGCCAATGGCATTTGTATTCAAAGTTTACAAATGGCGTAAACGTCAGGAGCGACGCCCTCAAGTACGTTTGGTTTTATGGCATTATCGGCTCCTTTGTTTTATTGCTGGCCTTTATCAACTTCATGAACCTGAGTACTGCCCGCTCCGAAAAACGCGCAAAGGAGGTGAGCATTCGCAAGGTAATGGGATCAGCTCGCGGGCAATTGATCAGTCAGTTTTATTGTGAATCGATTTTGATTGCTGCTTTCTCTTTTGCAGTGGCTATTGGATTAGCAAAACTGAGCCTGTCATGGTTTAATAGCGTTGCTTCAAAGGACATCGTTATCCCATTTGCAAATGCATTTTTTTGGTTGGCAGGTATCGGCTTTATCCTGGTTACAGGTTTACTGGCCGGCAGCTATCCTGCGCTCTACTTATCATCCTTTAACCCGGTAAAAGCCTTAAAAGGCGCCTTTATTGCTGGCCGGTTTGCTGCCGTGCCTCGAAAAGCTTTAGTGGTGTTGCAGTATACAATTTCCATCGCCCTGATCATTGGCACACTGGTTGTTTACCGCCAGATACAGTTTACAAAAAACAGGCCCGTTGGTTATTCGCGCGATGGCTTGCTAACCTTGCAGATGGTATCCCCCGATTACCAGGGGAAATTTGAAGTACTGAAAAACGAATTGAAAAATACGGGTGTGGTAACGGATGTAGCAGCATCGGTAAGTCCGGTTACCGGTTTATGGAGAACGAATGACGGGTTTGTATGGCAAGGTAAAGATCCGGGAAAGAAAGAAAACTTTGGAACATTAACCGTTACATCTACCTACGGTAAAACCATTGGCTGGCAGGTAACTGCCGGCAGGGATTTCTCAGCAACAGCGCTTAGCGATTCATCAGGTATTGTGGTTAATGAAGCAGCCGTAAAATATATGGGGTTAAATAACCCGGTGGGGCAATATGTACATTGGGATAAAAAAGGAAAAATCTTTAAGATTTTGGGCGTAGTAAAGGATATGGTAATGGATTCGCCTTTTAAACCCGCGTATCCAACCTTGTTTTTCCTGCAGGGCAACACCAACTGGCTTTTTATTAAAATCAATCCTTTAGTTAGCGCGACTTCTGCCCTGCCCAGGATTGAGAAGGTATTCAAAAAAATTGTGCCTTCAGCCCCATTTGATTACAAGTTTGTGGATGATGATTATGCCTCCAAATTTGCTGCTGAAGAGCGGGTCAGCCAACTGGCCGGGGCTTTTTCCGGTCTCGCGATTTTTATCAGCTGTATCGGTTTGTTTGGAATGGCGTCATTTATAGCCGAGCGACGCATTAAGGAGATAGGCCTCCGGAAGATACTCGGAGCATCGGTATTCAATTTATGGCGTTTGCTTTCCCGGGATTTTTTAATACTTGTTGTTATTTCTATGCTGATTGCAGCACCGGTAGCCTGGTACTTTATGCGCGGCTGGCTGCAAAATTATGAATACCGGGTATCGCTTTCCTGGTGGATATTTGCCGTTGCCGGAGCCGGTGCAATACTGATTACCTTGTTTACGGTAAGTTATCAATCCATAAAAACTGCATTAACTAATCCGGTTAAAAGCTTGAGGAGTGAATAACATTAAAAATGCTGAAATACAGAAGAGCTTAGGTCGGTAAATGTGCGGTCTGAGATTTAGTTGAAACACAAAAGTGGTGCGTCCCGGGGTGAGATACGGAACGCATTTTTTATTTCCAGACGGGAAGTTCAAAACCGAACGGCCTGATGTTCGCTTTTGTTACAATATACATTTCAAATATTGCATAATTTGGTATCCGTCAATCTGTTATTAAATTGGAACGCCGATTGACGCCGTAAAGCTGATTGAATACACACGCTTCCCATATCACCCCCTATGACCTGGCTTTCCTGGGGACGATATTTATCGGGCTCACTTTTGCCCTGCAATTATGGTTCACTAAAAAGATGGGCCGGGCCGCAAACCGGTTGCTGGCCCTGGCATTGTTAATCATCGTTTTGCGGATGGCCTGGATAGTGGGCATTGACATCCGGCTGACGACGGGCTTTGCCCATTGGAGCTGGCTACCGCTGAATTTTTTGCTGGCACTTGGCCCCCTCATCTATCTGTATGTACTCAAAACAACCCGGCCTGCGTATAAATTCCGGTGGAAGGATTGCCTGCATTTGAGCCCCGTGTTGATGGAGTTGGGTGTTTTGAGCTTGGAAATCAGGGAAAGTATTCGGACAGGAGCTGCTACTTATGATACGCTGATCTTCCGGCAACTGAACCCGCTATTGCAACTGCTGGCGGTAATTTCTGTCATGACCTACTTGTACCTGTCCCGCCGGCTGATACGTAACTTTCATTGGCGGGCGAACGCTAATTCAATTGACAGTCCTAAATATCAAATGCGCTGGCTGCGCCGCTTATTGAAGCGTTTCGCGCTGTTTTGGCTTTTGTGGATCCCTTTTATGGCCGTGGATTATTTTTATTACCATAACCGCCTGGGTATTCATGCCTATTATCCTTTGTATCTGCTGTTAGGTGTGATGATGATCTGGATAGCGGCGGCGGCCTTTTTGAGGCAGGAAGTGGGAATGCCCGCATTGGCGGCGGCAGTTTTAAAGCCATCGCCACCTGCGGAATTGAGGCAAAAGGGTAAATGGCTGCGCAAAGCCATGGAAGCCGGGCTGTTTCACCAGGATCCGGACCTAAGTCTAAACTCATTGGCGGTAGCGCTGGATATCCAGCCACACGAATTGTCGCGCATCATTAACATGGCGCTCAAAAAAAACTTCAATGATTTTATTAATGAATACCGGGTAAGTGAAGTGACCCGAAAAATGCAGGACCCGGCTTATGACCGCTTAACCTTGCTGGGCATTGCTTTTGACGCCGGATTCAATTCTAAAGCCACCTTTAACCGCACTTTCAGGCAAATGACCGGCAAAAGCCCGAAAGAATATAAAAACGATCCGAAAAAAGAGCGCTCAACTTATAATTTGAGACCTTATCCCCATTCTGCCGCGTTAATTTCGTTCCAGCAATCCACTCCCGGGTGGTCTGCTGACAAATTAAACCGCAATTATATGTTTAGGAATTATTTAAAGATCGCCTGGCGCAGTATCACCAGGAACAAGGCGTACACCGCCATCAATGTGCTAGGCCTGTCGCTTGGCGTTTGCGCCTGTTTAATTATTTATCTCATCACCAGCTTTGAACTGAGCTATGATACTTTTCATCCTGGTAAGGATCGCATCTACCGGATCGCAACACTAATGCAGGATCCGCAGGGAAACAGCGGTGACGGCGTTTCCGGTATAGTTCCCCTACCCATGGTCCTGCGAAACGAGCTGAGCGGCTTTGAAACAGTAGCCGGGTTTTATACTTATTTCCCCAAGGTTACTATACCCGGGGCCAATACCACCGCCAAAAAATTTCTCGCACTCAAAGAGGGTGAACAACCTGCGACCGTTATCCTAGCGGAACCCCAATATTTCAGCATATTCCAATACAAGTGGCTTAAGGGCAACCCCTCGACCGCCTTGAACGAACCGTTTAAAGTAGTGCTTTCCGAGCAGGAAGTGCACAGATATTTTGGTAACGTGCCCCTGGGAAATGTTATGGGTAAAGAAGTTATTTACAACGACTCTTTACGGCTTACGGTCTCGGGCATCGTGGCCGACTGGGATAAGCATACCGATTTCGGTTTTAAGGATTTTATTTCGTTTGCCACCATTCAGCATAGTTTTTTAAAAAAAGATATCGACCTGCAAAGCTGGACCATGTGGGACTCCGACTCACAGGGCTATGTAAAATTAGCCAACGGTGTTACACCTGCCCAAATTGAAAAGCAGTTGGTGCAATTTGTCAAAGCGCATATCAAATTAAGGGACAAAACTAAAGTCCAATTAACGCTGCAGCCTCTATCCGATATTCACTTCAACGATCATTACCGGGACTCCTACTCACGGCAGGCGCACTTACCCACGCTATATGGATTGATGGCCATAGCGGTTTTTATATTGCTGATAGCTGCCATTAACTTTATCAATCTTTCCACGGCGCAGTCGCTGCGCCGGGCAAAAGAGGTTGGGGTGCGCAAAGTAATAGGCGGTACTAAAACCAGTTTAACCATCCAGTTTTTAGTGGAAACGTTTTTGGTAACCGGTATTGCTTTGATGGTTGCCGTAGCTGCTGTTAATCCAATCATTTCAGCATTCCATTCCTTTTTGCCCCAGGGCGTAACTTTAAATTTATTCAGCCTGCCGGTGCTTATATTTTTGGTGACCATATTTATCATCACGTCCCTGCTTGCCGGTTTTTATCCTGCCAGGGTTTTATCATCGTATTTGCCGGCATTAAGTTTAAAGGGGCAAGGTTCGGCCCAATTGAATCGCAGGGGCTACCTGCGCAAAACGCTCATCGTGTTCCAGTTCACCGTATCCCTGGTGTTTATTATCGGCACACTGGTAGTTGCGGACCAGGTGAATTTTGTTTTGAATAAAGATATGGGTTTCAATAAAGACGCCATCATTACCGTGCATACCGAATGGAATAATACCATAGATCAGCTCAATGTTTTTTGCAACAAAGTGCGCGAAACACCAAATGTGCAAATGGTAAGCCGGCACCAGCAAACCCCGGCAGCACAACGGCATGGCGGAACCTTTATAGAGTACAAAGGCGCCGGCGGCGCTAAAGCAGATGCGTCATTCGATTTTTGCGACGAAAATTATGTGCCCCTGTTTGGTTTGAAAATTGTAGCCGGGCGTAACCTCGCACCTTCGGATACCTTAAAAGAATACCTGGTAAACGAAACCTGCGCCAAAGCGCTCGGGTTCCGGAAGCCCGAAGATGCCGTTGGCAAGACGGTTGAAATAGGCATGTCCGACTCAAAGAGGCAAATAGTTGGCGTACTGAAGGATTTTAATTCAAAATCATTGCACGAGGATATTAGGCCGTTTTTTATGTGTACCATAAAGGGGAATGAAAGATCTGTCAGCATAAAATTAGCCACAGGCAAAGGAATAAACAATTTTAAAGCAACGATAGCGCAGATACAAAGCGCCTGGAAAGAGGTATACCCCAACGACAAATTTGAATATGCCTTTTTCGACCAAACGATCGCCGGCTTTTATGATAAAGAACAAAAAACCGCCCAGCTGATGAATACCGCTATGCTCATCGCGATATTTATCTCCTGCATGGGCTTATTCGGCCTGGCTATGTTTACCGCACAACAGCGCATGAAAGAGATAGGCATACGCAAAGTTTTGGGCGCCAGCGTTGCCGGCATCGTATCCATGTTAAGCAAAGATTTTTTAGTGCTCATCCTCATTTCACTGGTTATCGCCTCGCCTATAGCTTACTACTTTATGCACGTATGGCTGCAGGATTTTGCTTACCGCATTAATATCAGCCCCTTTACATTCTTATTGTCAGGCGTGGCCGCCATACTGATCGCCCTTGTAACGGTATGTTTCCAGGCGGTAAAAGCGGCGATGGCGAACCCGGTGAAGAGTTTGAGAAGTGAGTAGCAGTGGCAGTGGCAGTAGCAGTTGGCAGTTTAATAAAGTTTTAGGTTGTTTATTCCCGTTTCAGCTGGGTCTCTCGCAGAGGACCCTGCGTCCCCTCTGTCATATTGCAGCGCAGTGTCCTCGTGCCGGAGACCCCGCGACGACGGAAAAAGAGGGCTACAATTTCATTAAAAATTTGCCTCTTTTGCCATCACAAACGGCCTTAAAAACCGGTATCAAAGTGTTCATTTTTCGCACACGATCAGCCTCTAAACCGCTACGAAAAGCACTCATTTATAGCAGATTAAAAATTAAAATTCTCAAAATCTGTCCAATTTTGAGGATTTTTTTGAACACTTATAGCTGATAACTTGCAAAACAACGCACACCCTTTCGCAACGGCCGCTAAAAACCCTTGCGTACTGCCGTGAAACGCCTTTCGGCCATGTCCAATCCTGTAAAACTTTTCTTTTCGCAAAAAGTATTTTACCGTTTCAGCAGGGTCTCTCGCAGAGGACCCTGCGTCCCCGGCATATTAAGTTTGAAAAGTGAGTAGCAGCGGGCCGCAGCGGGAAATGAATTTTGTTCAAAACATTGGGTATTTACAAATATCTCGCCTATACTTGAAAAAAAAGATAAAACTTCTTGTACACTACCCGGATGTCCGCCTTTTTTAAATTAACACTGTTTACCTTCATCTGCCTGTCCCTTAACACACTGTGCTCCGGGCAGGCCCTCGAAAGGTATCGCACCCTGAAAGATACTGCCTGGGTTTCTAAAAACCTCGGCTATCAACGGCACATACAAATCACCGTACCGGTTGAATACCAGGAAAATTTGCCGCAAAGCTTTCCGCTTATCATCGTTTTTGATACGCAAAACCAAAGGCAGTATCAATACCTATTAAAATCCATCGATTTTTTGACGGCTAACGAACAAATGCCATCGGCTGTTATTGTTGGGGTTGAAGCCGGCAAGGGGGGGTACCGCTACCGCGAGACGCAGTTAAAGATAAGCGATACAACCGGCCTGGGCGAGCAGAACGATGCTTATATTTTTAACGAACTGATCCCCTTGTTACGCAGCAAGTATAAAGCCGGCCGGTTTACTGTGCTGGCAGGGCATTCGCGGTACGGTTTTTTTACTACTTACCTGCTGGCCAAACACCCGCAGCAATTAAACGCCGTGGTATCCATGAGTGCGTTTATGCAGCAGCCTGGTTTCGATCTGTCGGCCATGTTTACACAGGAGATTAAAAGGAACCAACCGCAGCATATGGTTTATTACCGTTATGCAATGGGTAACGATTACCCGGAAGATTATAAAAAATTGACAAATGCATTAAAAGCCCCGGATTTTAAGCCCAAAAACTTCGACTTTGATGGCTGGTTGTTTCCGCAGGCCGATCATAATACCACCCCCGGTCTAACCATCACCCGCGCGCTATGCGAAATTTTTGGGTATTGGCATAACAGCCAGGCCCAATACCTTACCGACGACAATAAAGACGTTGGGCTAATTACTGATCTGGATAAAAAAATGACGGCCCATTATGGGGCATCATTAGCTTTTTCAATATCTACCTTAAACGGCAAGGGTTATGCCTTTTACAATCAAGCCGACTATGCCAATGCCATATTGGCCTGGCGGCAACTGGTAAAGCAATATCCTAATTTTGTACAGGGCTATCTTAACATTGCTAAATGCCAAAAGGCCCTTAAACAGCCCACAAACCAAACCATCAGCGAATTTAAAGCCAACCTGGCGCAATCTTCTATGTTTAATGCCGACCAAAAGGCCGATTTACTAAAAGATGCGGAAGGATTATAACAACTACGGGGCTGGAAATTTGCTGCAGTATAAAATTGTTGGGGCGTGCCCCCAGCTGGTAAAAGCCTGAAGCACAATAAATGCTTTCCGGGGTGAGTTACGGAACGCATTTTGTTATTTACCCGTTTCAGCAGGGTCTCCCGCAGAGGACCCTGCGTCCTCCGTGGCATATTGCAGCGCAGGGTCCCGTGCCGGAGACCCTGCGACGACGGAAAACGGCCTTAAAAAGCGGTATTGAAGTGTTCATTTTTCGCACACGATCAGTCTCTAAACCGCAACGAAAAGCACTCATTATTAGCAGGTTAAAAATTATTATTCTCAAAATCTGTCCAATTTTGAGGATTTTTTTTAACACTTATAGCTGATAACTTGCAAAACAACGCACACCTTTCCGCAAAGGCCGGTAAAAAACCCTCGCGTACTGCCGTGAAACGCATTTCGGCCATGGACAATCCCATAAAAATTTTCTTTTCGCAAAAGGCATTTTCCCGTTTCAGCAGGCCCCCTCGCAGAGGCCCCTGCGTCTTCCGTGGCCTATGACAGCGCAGGGTCCCGTGCCGGAGACCCTGCGACGACAAAAACAACTCAACAATAAAGCGATTAGGCAATCTACCTTTCGCAATTGAAATTTAGCTAAACGTTACCTATACCTAATCTTTGTCTATCGCAGAGCATTTGTAAAAAATATCCTCTATTTTGAATACACGTTAGGAGAAACGTTTGAACAAAAGCATGAATCCCAATACCATTTCGAAGATAAGCATGGGCGTATCAAAGTAGTACAAGTTAACCGCCTGATCGAAGTGAGGGAAAATGATGAAAACGATAGCACAGGTAATGCACCATACGGATGAGATTACGCCAAAGGCAGCTAATGTTCTCGGGATATACCTTGACTTGAACCATAAATAGCTGCAAACTGCGGAGGCCAATCCCCAGAACGGAAGGCCAAAGTAGTATGCATCCCAACTCGCGGTGATGTGTAGCCTGGCTAATGTCTGCAATTGATCTGTTTTGAACACAGGCAGATAGCTAGCATGACCCAGGAGTTGTAAAACGCCAAGTGTGTTGAGTGCGGTAAAACCCCACATCAACGCATACACCAGCCTGCAGAATACAGCAATTAAGGCGAGGTTCCGGTTCACTGGCTCGAGTACCACGTAAAGGGCCGTCAGCATTACAATAATGGTTACTATGTAGATCAGATTGCAGACGATGTTAATTCGAAACAGCGTTTCGTGCGCCATGATATTCCGGGCGGTTTCGGCGGCGTTGTCCGGGACGATGAGGCGAAAGTTAATGCCATAGTTCGCAATAATCACAATTGCCATCGAAAACAGGAAAGCAAAGCCGGCGACCCTTGCCGCTTTGCGTTGTGGCATATTTATGGTGCTGGTTGTCATCTGACATCTGATTTTATGGGCGGATGTTGTTATTTTATCAAATATAATATTTGACGATCATACATCCGCATCGTTACATTTTTGTGCCGACGAACGAAAATATATTTGCAAATACTAATTTTTGCCCGTTCCGGCAGGGCCTCCCGCAGAGGGCCCTGCGCTTCTGTGGCATATTGCAACGATCTTTATTGGGCCCACTTTTACGCCTGTTCAAATTCATTTAATTAAGTTTACATTTTTATACCACAGATAGTTAATCTATGCACTTAGATCGTTACACGTCTTTTACAACTGATTATCAGGACTATGAATTTTATAGCGATGGGCCCAAAGGACGGATCAAAAAAGCAGTAATGTTCACAAAGGCTCAGGACAATCCAATTATTTACAATTTAGCGTTTGGCGATGTAGACCCGCACACGGGCATAGTGAGTGACATTGTAAATACCGATAACAAGGATAGGGATAAGGTATTAGCCAGCGTAGCCAACACTATCCATGCTTTTTGTAATCATTACGGCAACCACTATATATATGCGCGAGGCAGCACGCCGGCAAGAACAAGATTATATCAAATGAGTATTGCCCGGTTATGGGATGAAATTAACACAGATTTTGAGGTGCACGGTGTTATAGATAATATTTCCTATGAGTTTCAAAAAAATGTCAACTATGAAGGATTCTTGGTAAAGAGGAAATAAACCAGTAAATTTGATATACAGAATAAATACTTGATATGGCTGAAGTTAAGAAAGCAATAATTGAAAAAGGTTATGGCGATGTTATTGTGGTCGATAATGTTAAAAGCCATGCTAATGACCCATTTTTTGTAAAAAAAGTGGAAGACGCAAAAAAGGCGTTAAGTAAAATAACCTTACCGGAAAATAAGGGCAAATAGCGAACGGGAGACACACTCTCCGTTCATACTGGGACGGTCACAGGGAAACCGGTGCTGCTTTCTGTTTCTTTTACCTAATGAAATTTCTCGCCCCTGGCTAGCATTTCCAGGATCATGTTCATTCGCTTTTCGCGGGTTTCGGGTTTTTTGGCGGTCTGAAGCCGCCAGGTGATGGCATATTTGTTGGCTTTATTCAGCGAGTCGAAAAAAGCTTTTGCCTTTTTGTTTTTTTCAAGAGTATCAGAAAATCGCCAGGGATTGTCGAATTGGAAGGTGAATCATATGCAACAGCTAATCGCCCGTCTTTCTTTGCGTCCTCAAAGGCCTTCAGTCCTGCGGCTTTCATTCTCTTTTCCTTCGTAAGCCGTTCAATATGTTCGATGTTTCGTCTGGACCATATACTTCGTGCCCGGCGCGGCGTGAATTTCTGGATCCAGGAATCACCGTCAAATGGCTTTTTTTGTCCGTCAATCCAACCATAACAGAGCGCTTCGTCCAGCGCTTCTGCATAGGTAACGGTTTTTACACCACTCTCTTTCTTAAAAATGCGCAGCCAGATACCAGCTGACTTTTCATGATGGACAGCAAGCCATTTGCCCCACGCACTTTCATCCGCAAATGATTCGGCGGGCGCATCTTTTTTATTTTCTGCAGTACTCATTTATCCCCTGTCCAATTACAGCAGACAGCCGATACTAAGTTACGGAATGTCTCTCCCGTTTCAGCAGGGTTGCGTGTAGAGGACCCCGCGTTCTCCGTGGCTTATTGCAGCGCAGGGGCCAGTGCCGGAGACTGCGACGACGGAATTTACAAAACTTGGCGCCGGGCTAACTTTCAGCCGGGGAATTCGGATAGAATAACCAATTAGGTTTTCTTTTTGAACAAGCGTATTTATTGTTCACATAAATTAACTTTTAAAGCATTTTTGTCGTAATATCGTTTAATATTGCACCTGAACTATGGCAGCCGCGGAACAAATAAAAAGCTTGATCAAATCATTTGGTGAAGGGGATGATACCCGATTCTACGCGACTGCTATGCAGATTGCGGCCTCTGAAGCCAAGAAGGGTCATGTCGGTTTGGCGGATGAACTGAAAAAGCTGATCGACAACGCCAAGGCCGGAAAGGGACGCGGGATTGGATTAGTGCGGAATATGCCTGTCAATGCCGCACAGAAAGAGTTAAACGACTTGCTTGAACTCGTACATCCGGAGGTGAAATTGAAGCAGATGGTCTTAGCGGCATCGATCGTCAAGTCGCTTAAAAGAATTGTACACGAACAGCATAAACTTGAACTGATCCGCGAACATAATTTGCAGCCGCGTAAAAAGCTATTATTTACCGGCCCTCCGGGTTGTGGTAAAACTATGTCTGCCAAGGCGCTGGCCAGTGAACTAGCTATTCCCCTATTTATAATCCGTTTGGATGGGTTGATCAGCCGTTATATGGGTGAATCGATCTCTAAGCTTCGGCTCATATTTGATGCTATGCACCAGTTCCGGGCAGTTTATCTATTTGACGAATTTGACAGTATAGGTACAACGCGTTCCAATGGAAACGAAGTGGGTGAAATCAAGCGTATCTTGAATACTTTTTTGTTACAGATCGAAAAGGATGATTCAAATAGTCTCGTGATTGCAGCGACCAATTTACCTGAGCATTTGGATCATGCACTGTTTAGGCGCTTTGATGATATCATTGTATATAAATTGCCGGAGTTACCCGAGATAAAGCAACTATATCTGAACAGGTTGTCGGAGCTCAATTTAAGCCGGAATTATAATATCGAAAAAATTGGTCAGGAATCTATCGGCTTGAGTTATGCTGATATTTCTAGGATCTGCGAAGAACTGGCCAAAGATGTTTTGGTTTACGGTGAAGGTGAGGTTTCTGAGTCGGTCTTTCTGGAGAATATCCGGCTGCGAAAGAAACCTTTTTAACCTTATCATACTTCAGCTATGCCTTTATTTTATCGTGACCATATTCTTGTAAATGAGCACACCGAAAGCCTGCCGTACACCTCACTTGTCCAGGGCCGCAGCCCCGTTTTTCCGAGAACGAATTTAGACCGTGTTGAACATGGCACTGCGGTTCGTGAAGATTTTAATGCTTCGGTTGAAGCATTTAGCGCAGACGCTCCTACTGACGAATTCATCTATGTAGTCTTCAAATCGGCTCCCGGCTTTTTGCTGGACCTGGAAAAGATGGATGTCCGCAATTACCGGCTGGCCTCTTACCGGAAGCTCAATAGCGATCCGGGCGATGAGGTTTATGAAGCAACTGTCCTATTGAACCGGCGAGCAATTGGTCAGTTCCTGACAAAGATCGAGCAGTACATGAACGAGGAGACTGCCGGTGGCAACCCGAAGCACCAAACCCTAATCGCGAACCTTGAGCAGATAAGGGCGGCAACTTTGGAGAGCTTTTGGGTGGAACCCGAACTGGCGTTCCCTGAGCCGGATGAGGATATATGGTGGGAAATCTGGTTGAGCAGGGATCTCGCTTTGAGACCCGCGGATCAACTGATGCCTGTATTTGAGTTGCTAGCGGGCGCAAGGATGCAAGTGGGCATGGGCCGATGGTTAGCATTTCCAGATAACCTGGTATTTTTGGTAAGGGGTAATTCCGCTCAACTGGGCGCAACGATATTATATACTGACAGGCTTGCAGAGTTGCGCAAACCAAGGGAAACTGCAGAATATTTCACTTATCTCGACAAGCCAGAACAAGCGACATGGATGCAAGATTTGCTTGGCAGGCTGGATGCGCAATTGAATGATAGTGAAATCGCCCTTTGTCTCCTGGATACGGGAGTCAATATCGACCATCCGCTTTTGGCGCCGCTGATCCCTGTAGCTAATTTAGATGCCATCGAACCGGGGTGGGACCGCAGGGATACCCACCGTGATGGGCACGGGACGCCTATGGCTGGATTGGCTTTATATGGCGACCTTTCTGAAGTATTGCCTGGGAATTTTCCGGTACAAATCTTTCACCATTTTGAAAGTGTTAAGATTATAGAGCGAAACCAGCCCAACGATCCGATGCTTTATGGGGCGATTACGCAGGAGGCGGTGGCACGGGCAGAAATTATTCACCCAGGTTTCAAGCGGCTGGTTTGCATGGCCGTAACCACAACGGAAATGATCCATAAAGGACGACCGTCATCATGGGCGGCGGCAATTGATCAACTGGTTTTCGGTACGCCCGAAGAGCCTAATGAAAATACACTGTTCTTTATTTCAGCTGGCAATTTGCCGTTGCTGCAAAGATTAGATTTTCCGGAAGCCAATCACCTGGCCAGTATAGAAGATCCGGCGCAGGCGTTCAACGCAGTCACTGTAGGGGCTTATACCATAAAAGATCAAATTGACCTTCAACTGTTTCCCGGTGCTACACTGATCGCCCAACATGGGCAAATGTCACCATCGAGCACAACTTCTATGACCTGGTTCCGGGAATGGCCGAGGAAGCCGGATTTAGTGATGGAAGGTGGAAACCATGGATTATTTCAAGGCGGTCTGATCGATCCTGATTCATTACAATTATTATCAACCGGCAAAGGCGGACTGGGCAGGCCGTGGTTTACAGCATTCGGCGATACCAGCGCCTCAACGGCTCTCGCAGCAAAATTTGCGGCTGAGCTTTACCACGCCTACCCCAGCTATTGGCCGGAGACCATAAGGGGTCTGATGATTCACTCCGCCGATTGGACACTAGGCATGTTGGGCGGGCATCAGGTCGCTGACCTTTCGGCTAATGAAAAGATCAGTTTGATCGCCACGGTAGGTTATGGCGTTCCCCACTTTCAACGTGCAAGGTATAGCGCGAGCAATGCACTTTCGCTGGTCATACAGCGCACTTTAAAGCCCTACAAATTTGAGGATGGCAGGGTGAAAACCGATGAGTTTCATATGATTGATCTCCCATGGCCGGCCGATGTTTTATCCGATATGCTGGCAACACCTGTTCGGTTAAAGGTCACCTTGTCTTATTTTGTCGAACCGAATCCGGGCAATAAGCAATATGATATGGCAAGCAGTTACCGTTCACATGGCCTGCGTTTTAAAATGAAGGACACTTATGAAAGCGATGATGTTTTTGCAGCCAGGATAAGCAGGGCTTCGCGCAATGAAGATGAGGATTATATTGCCGAAGGTGGCGAGCATTGGATATTGGGTAACCAGATCCGGGATAAAGGCTGTGTACATAAAGACATTTGGGAAGGCTCAGCCGCTGATTTGGCTACTAGAAACAAAATCGCTGTCTACACAGTTGGGGGATGGTGGAAGAACCGGAAAGTTTTGCGCCGATATGATTTTACGATACGTTACAGTTTGATCGTTACGATTGAGACACCTGACAATGATGTCGATATCTATTCTCCGGTACGAGTGCTGGTCCCTATCAACGTCTGACGAATATTCCCCCGCCGGTTCAAACATCCCACTTAACCCCAAACCTCTGAAAGCATCCCGCTGATGTATCCTAATGATAGCTGGCGTTTTTCCAACTTCTTAAAGAGGTTGGTTTAAGCGTCCCGCTTACACTTATTTGGGTTCAAGCAGGATGCTTGAACCGGCGTAGGGGTATTTTTGTAAATTGGTGGTGCGGTGATAGCACGACCGTAAACGAAAATTGTTTGGGTTGAGGGCGATAGTGCTTAATACAGCCATTATACCTCTTCCAGATATTTTTGCAATGCTATTAAAATCTACTTAGATTTATAAAATTACAGCCTTTCACCCTACTGATCATAGAACAAAAAAGAAATCCTAAACTATTCAGATGGCAACATTTTATTATAACCGATTTTCAAATGAGAGTATTAACTCACAGTGGGTACGTCACCTTCAAACCAATGCCTATATTGACGACATAGATGATATAATATCACAACACAGGCGAGAGTTTGAACAAACACTCCAAGATGCATCTGACGAACAAAAAGAAGCCATTAGAAGCGTTTGTGGCACACTTGAAAACGGCTTTAATGAGGTAAACCAACATCTTAAAAACATAAATTTTAATATTTCCGAACTTCGGGGAGAAATTAATGATATGGCTGCCATGCTTGACTGGAAGCTTTCTCTGATGATTGAGGGACAAAGATTGACAAACGATCTTTTAGGACACATTAAAGAATTACTAAGAATCCCGGAAAGTCAGAAACAAAGAGTTTATTATCTTGAGCAAGGGCTTAAATATTTAAAAAATGCGATCATTGAAGGTTTTGATAGTGCATTTTATAGTGATTCGCTGGAAAGTTTCAGTGAAGCTGAGAAAATTGAACGAAAGGATTTTATTGTTTTAAATAGAATTGGATATATTCATCTTTATTCAAAAATATATTTGAACTTTTCATTAGCAGAGGAATATTTTTTAAAGTCTGCCAGAGAAGCCTTTGCAGAAGCGCTTGCAGGAGGAACAACAACATCAAATCATTTTACCCCGTTTGGAAATCAACCTCTTGTTTATTCTGAAAACCCATTTTACGCTGCGACAGCCGAAGCACAACTCTATGCCGGGAGAGCTTGCTATTTACAACAAAAACTAACTGAGGCTTCAGAGCTAGCAGGCAAGGCGTACCACTTGCTTCCAGAATTTTTAGAGGCTGGTTTTGAACAAGCGAAATACCTTGCCGCAAATAACAAACAAGATGAAGCTGTCAAAGTTTTGGAAACAGTCATCAGCAAAGACAGATTCTTTACTCTTAAAATACTGGAGGATAATGATTTAAATCAAAAGAGTTCGGTTTTGAGCCTACTTGAGAATTTGAAGAATAGCGCATTAGCAAACGCAAAGGCCGAATACCTTGAGTGTAGGCAATTAATTAAGCCAACAAGTAGAGCAACGGACATAATGATGCAAGTTGCAACCAATATCATGGAGGGGAATTTTTTATCAGGCATGAAAGCTCTCGATTTATTAGAGCGTAATTATCAAACTCTTTATGACCAACTTCCCCATAAACAGAGTGCAGGTTTTGCGCCAGGCAAACTTATTGATTTTATTAAGGCCGAAAATTTTAACGACGAATGTGGAAGGCGATTAAGTAATAAAATACTAAGACAAAGTACGATATCGACTGCCGGATTATTTGGTCTTTTGGGAGGGTTACTTGGCGTTGTAGTGGGATTTTTTAAAGGTTGCTCCTTTAAGGACTTCTCGGTAGAAAATGGAACAACATCACAAACGGCTTTCCTTTTTGCATTAATAGGAGTGGTGGTAGGTGCGTTGGTGGGTTTTATTAATGGTTGGAAGAACATGTAATTAAGGTTGTTTTTTGAAAAATTATTGTGACACGAAAATATGGCATTCATTCCTCTCTGCCGGTGTACCCGCCGCCGGTTCAAGTGCCCCACTTAAACCCAAACCTCCATCAGCCTCTCCGCTAACGTATCCCAATGATTGCACCGCGTTTTTCCGCTTAAGTAAAGTGGTTAACATAAGCAGAACGCTTACACCTATTGCGGCAATTTTCTCTTATTATCCTCAATCAAGAAATTGTGCTACCAAAGCTTCCCATTCCTTCTCCAAAGAAATGTTTGGCCGGGTTTGCCCGGCTTTGTTGTACCAATAGTCGGCATTCCAAATGTCGCCTTCTTTACGGTGCAGGTAGGCATGTACCCACGCCGACGCCCGGTCTGTTAGCTGATCTACCTGGGCATGTGCCTGGCGCCAATCGCCTTTGCCATCGTACCAAAGGCTTCTTAACTGCACAGAAAGCCCGGCGGCGGGCTCTTCTAAATTCAGCGATGCTTTAAATGCTGTTAAAGTATGCATTGGGTACAAGGATAAATGATTAAATTTCCGGCAGCCTTCAGGCTTTTTTAACAAATTCGGACTTCAGCGCCATAGCGCCGAATCCCTCGATCCTACAATCAATATTGTGGTCGCTATCAACCAAACGGATATTTTTGACCTTAGTGCCGGCTTTGATGGTTTGCGTGGTACCTTTTACCGGGAGGTTTTTGATGGTTACCACTGTATCGCCATCCAGCAGCGGATTGCCATTGCTGTCTTTCACCGAAAAAGCTTCATCACCTGCCTGCTCTTCCACAGCGTTCCACTCATGCCCGCATTCCGGGCAAACCAGCAAGCTTTCCAATTCATAAGTATAAGGGGACCGGCAGATGGGACAAGGGGCAAGTTCAGTCATGGGTATTCAATTTATTGAAAGGGTAAAGGTAACAATTATTCACCTCCGCCGGCTGGAGTGCCCCACTTGAACCCAACCCCGTGTCAGCGTCCCGCTGACATCACGGTATGATTTTCGGCTAATGCGGCCCGCTATCACACCTATTCCTTATCCAAAAATACTGCTATAAATATTTTCCATTGATAAAAACTCTTCCTCCGTCAGTTTTGGGAAATTGCCCTTCCGGCGGTTAGGAAAGACCCCTTTGTTTTGATGCAGAAACAGGATGATCTGATCGATGTCCTTATCCGGCATATCAACCAGGTGCTGAATATCTTTTTTCATTTCATCATAACGTTCAAGGAAATTCAACTCTTCTGCCATATCCTGCGAAATAGTGGTGGTAATGGTTTGGGCAAGATAAATACTTTGCCAGGTTAAATCAGGGTAACGGAAATAGCTTTCAATCTCCGGCGCATTGGTAACCTTAACTTTCCCATTAGCCGAACTGGTGTACCGGATACGCTGCATCAAAGGCTTTGAAAAATTTTCCAGTGCCTGGTCGTAATCCCTGATGTGATTGACCATGTGCGCGGAAACCGGTATAATCATCCCCGGCTGAACAATGCCGTCCCTTGTTAGTATGTCATGGATCAAAAAGCGGTGAAGGCGGCCATTACCGTCTTCAAAAGGATGAATGAAAACGAATCCAAATGCAATTATTGCCGCTCTTACTATCGCGTTACTGCCTGTTGATTTTCCCTCCGTGTTTTTTAAACCGTCCATCAATGAGCTTACATAGCGTGGAGGCGGACATATATAATGAAAAATTTCGCCATACTGCATGCCGGATTGCCCAATATAATTCTGAAAGTCCCTGAATCTTGGCGCCGCAAATCGTTTATCAACAATGGCGTTTTGTAATCGTGTAAGATGCGTTTCATCAAGTAATTCAGCTCCCGATAAGGCACCGGCCTTCGTAAGGATCGCAATAAAGCGGGCTATTCGGTCAGGTGATGGATTTTCGCTTTCTATTTCATAAGATGATTTTGTTTCTTTTCGGTACAGGTATTTTGCTGCCCGATGAAATATATCCGGCGAATGATCCCGTTTCAATTTCTCAATCTGTGCTTTTAAATCATCCTGCAAAACCCTGTCCATTTCCCGCGTCTTTCTTACAATAGGGCAAAATTCACGGGTGCCTAAAAGATTATCGTTTATCCGCCACCTGCTATTTTTAGTGATTGTGCCGGTAACATATCGGTCTTCTTCCAAAAGGTCTGCATAATTCCCTGATACCGCCGCGGGCAGTTCAATTTCTTTGTTCGTTAACCACTCATATAAGTAGCCTATTTTTCGTGTATATTTTCCTGCTAATGCGGCCGCAACATAGGCGGTAACTTCTTCAATCGCTATCCGCTCAAATACAGCTTTCAAAAAATCCAGGCTCAGATCATCATATTTGATGGCAAATTCGATATGCTGCAGCGGAGCGTTTGTGCGGGGTGCGTATTTTGGCCCATAGGTCTGTTCTGTATCGCCATTTATGGATAGCCCGATCTTTTCCCTTTGACCGATAAACGATTTATGGGTTAGCTTATGCTCATCTAAATTGAAATACTGTTGAAGCCAAAGACTCCCCGCCGGTTGATTGGCCATAGCTCACCTGCTGTAAAATGCTTATCTGTGCAGTAAATTTAATAAAAAAGTTAACATCTGCTGTAAAATAATATTTATTATAATTCTGAGGGTAAATTGTGTCGAAAAAGGATGCCAATGACAGCCTTAGTCAGTTAGCACTTTGCTGTAAAATGATTACGGGTGCAGTATTTTAAATAAAATTTAAGTTTATTGCTGTAAAATAGTTAAACACTTTAAACCCCCGCCGGTTCAAGCCACTCTCATGAACCCAAACCGCTGTTAGCAACCAGCTGACGTTACCAAAAGTTCGATAGGCTTTCAAAATTAGCATTGTTGCATGGCAATAAACACGGCGAATATTTTTTGATATCGCAGTGAGGTATTATCAACGGGACGCTTACATTTGTTTGGAACCGTCATAAGTGGAGTCATGGCAAATTAAACAGCAATTATATGTTCAGGAATTATTTAAAGATCGCATGGCGCAATATTATTCGCCACAAAACTTACTCGATCATAAATGTTGCCGGCTTGGCCGTTGGTTTTGCGGCATTCCTGCTTATTTTTTTGGTGGTTCGGTACGAACAAAGCTTTGATCAGTTTCATGTTCACAAAAACCAGCTATACCGCCTGGTACGTGTCGACCTTAAACCTGGGCGTAAAAGCTACCGGATGGGTGTGCCGTTCCCGGTGGCGCCGGGTTTAAGGAGCAGCCTTCCGCAATTAGCCAATGCAGGGGCTATTGTTCCTGATGAGTTTGTGCAAGTGATTATAAAGGATAATGGCAGCAGCGCCACAAAAAGGTTTAGAGAAGAAGAAGGCGTATTTTTCGCAGAACCGCAGTTTTTCGACCTATTCAGTTTCCCGCTGGTGGCAGGCGAATACCGCAACGCGCTTAAATTACCCAACAACGTTTTGCTGACGCAAAGCCTGGGCGACAAATATTTCGGGCATTGGCAACAGGCTACAGGCAAAATGATGCGAATGGATGGTGTACCGGTAAGGGTGTGTGGTATTTTAAAGGATATACCCGCGAATACCGATTTCCCTATAAAAGCAGTATTGTCATACGCTACACATCAAAGCTATCCCGACCTGAAAAGGTTTATGAACGACTTTGGCTATATTGAAGAAGACAATTACTGCTTTGTGCAATTGAATGAAAGTGAGTCGCCCGATCAGTTTAAACTTCAGCTGAAGCAATACTCCGACAGGTATATCAAACCCTTCGATAAAAGCTATTTTCTTTCGATACAGCCGTTAAGCGAAATGCATTTTGATGCCCGTTACGGTACCTTCGATGGCCGCGTTTTCAGCAACAACCTTATCCTTATGCTCAGCACCATCGGTATTTTCCTATTGGTAGTAGCCTGTGTCAATTTTATCAATTTGAACACTGCACAAGCCGTAAACCGTGCCAGGGAAGTTGGGGTACGTAAAGTATTGGGCAGTAACCGCCGCCAGCTGATCCTTCAATTTTTGGGGGAAGCGGCCCTCGTCAGCTGTTTTGCATTGTTCATTGCGCTGGCTGCTGCGCTGCTGGTTATACCGGCCATCAACAGCCTGCTGGATATCCATCTTACAGCCTCCGCCTTGTACACGGGTAATATGATCTTATTCCTTGTGTCTGCATTGGCCGCGGTAATCCTATTAGCCGGGTTTTACCCGGCTTTTCTGCTGTCGGGCTTTAACCCCGCCCTTGTATTAAAAAGTTCGCTCTCTGCGCAGCAGGGGGGGATTTCGCTCCGGCGCGGCCTGGTTGTTTTCCAGTTTTTTACAGCGCAGGCACTCATCATCGTTACACTGGTAATGGTGTCGCAAATGAGCTACGTTAATACAGCTGATATGGGTTTTAATAAGGACGCCATTTTAATCGCCCAGCTTCCGCAGGACAGTGTCAGTTTAATCAGCCAGCCTGTTTTACGCGATGAATTGCTGAAAATACCCGGTATCGAAAAACTGAGTTTCGGTACGGGCGCCCCTATCGGCGGCCGCTGGTTCATCGACTTGCGAACACCTGATCATGTAGGTAAAGCGCCAAACATGACCGTTGCGTATAAAATGAGCGACACAGGCTTTTTTAACCTGTTTCATTTGCAGTTTATAGCGGGCCGCCCGTATGCTAATTCGGATACGTGCCGCGAATATGTGGTGACCGAAAATGTGACCCGTAACCTGGGTTACGCCAACCCGGAGCTTGCCCTGGGCAAGAGGATTATCGTGAATGGCCGTAACCGACCGATCGTGGGCGTGGTGAAAGACTTTCATATCGCCTCGCTGCGCTTCAGTATGGTCCCCGTGGTAATGACGACCGATAAACAGGCCTATGGCATGGTCAGCATTAAATTGAATTTGACCCAGGCGAAGCCCGCGATCGCCGTCATGGAAAAGTTGTGGGGCAAATATTATCCCGATTTTGCGTTCACAAACAGTTTCCTCGACCAGGACATTGCCGCTTATTACCGGCAGGAGACCCAATTATCCAAACTTTACCAGCTTTTTGCGGCCGTTGCCATATTTATATCCAGCCTGGGTTTGTATGGCCTGGTAACATTTATGGCGGTGCAACGGAAAAAGGAGATCGGCGTACGCAAAGTGCTGGGTGCGCCCGTCAGCGCGATACTGATCCTGTTATCCCGGGAGTTTACTTTGCTCATCGGCATCGCCTTTGTGATCGCCGCGCCAATCGCCTGGTATTTTTTGCATAGCTGGCTGCAGCAATACGCTTACCATGTTACTTTAGGCCCCTGGTTTTTCGGCTTAACCATAATAGGATCTGTTATGATCGCATGGGCTACCGTTGGCTATACCGCCATCAAAGCCGCGTTGGCCAATCCGGCAAAAAGTTTGCGCAATGAGTAAGTGTAAGCAGAATAGTGCTTGAACCAGTGCAGTAAAAAGTGTAATGCTATTCAGGAAGTAACAAATTTGAAAGTCTTTCAAAAATGAAACGCGCTGATTGTTAGTTATTTATGAAGATATTGCCAAAATGAGAATTTTCGATAATCTTGATTATTAGCTAATTGCAAATCAGGCAAAACGCAATAAATTGATAATCAGCGTGTTTCACTTTGTTCCACCCGTTCCGCGTGAAAAAATGGAACGCCTGGAGGTCTGGCGCAAAAGCCCCGCAGACCGCAAGAGCACCATCGGTTTCAAAGCCATTAATTTGGCGCTTGGGAAAAACTTCAATGATTTCATTAATGAATACCGGATCAGTGAGGTCGCCAGGATAATGCAGGACCCAGCCTGCGACCACATCATACTGGTAGGCATTGCGTATGATTGCGGCCTCAATTCAAAATCCACCTTAACCGCGTTTTCAGGGAAATGACCGGGAAGAGCCCTCATATTCCTGGTTGAAAGAAAAAGCAAATCCTGCCCCATTAACAAGCCGGCTTTTTGTCCGCTTTTTGGTTCGAAAAATCCAGCCCGGTTAAAAGCATAGCTTACCGTAGCTATCGTTTTAACAAAAAATTAACGCACAAAAATGTAACACTGTTGTTAAATATCACATCTTATAGCTATGACAATGTTTGCTATAAGAACGAGATTTACCTTTGTTCTGTTGTTTTCTTTTCTAACCTGCTCAGTTATTGCGCAAACCGCGGTTAAAAAATCTGTTGCCGTAAAAACTACCACCCCGCCTAAAATTGACGGCCTGCTGGATGATGAGGCCTGGAAAAACGCTCCAATAGCCACCGACTTTGTTGAGTATACTCCTGTTGCCGGTCGGCATGAAACACCCGAAAACCGGACGGAAATAAAAATATTGTATGATGACAATGCAATCTACATAGGCGCACGCATTTACGAAACATCGGCAAAAGGAGTAGCCCATGAGCTGGTGAACCGCGATAACGTAGGCACATCTGATTTTATAGGGGTTATATTGGATACCTACCACGACGGTATAAACGCCGTGGGCTTTTACGTTACCGCGGCCGGGGTTCAGTTTGATGCGAAATATTCCCCAAACCCCAACGGCAACACCGAAGACGCAACCTGGAATGCCGTTTGGTTAAGCAAAGCGCACATTGATGAGCATGGCTGGACCGCCGAACTCAAGATCCCGTACTCGGCGTTGCGCTTTGCAAAAAAGGATGTGCAGTTGTGGGGTTTGCAACTGGTGCGCCGACGGCAATATGAGCAAAAGGAATTATTTTGGAATGAAGTAGACCCAAAAAAAAATGGTTTTGTAAACCAGGAGGGCGAATTGCATGGCATACAAAACATCACACCACCGGTACGCCTGGCTTTTTATCCTTACATTTCTACTTACATCAATCACTATCCTTACAATACGCCCGGGCTTAAAAATACCAGCGCCCAGTTTGATGGCGGCATGGACGTTAAATACGGGATTAGCGAAAGCTTTACACTCGACCTGACGCTGGTACCTGATTTTGGGCAAGTACAGTCGGATAACAAGATATTAAACCTTACGCCTTTTGAAGTTAAATATGTAGACAACAGGCCTTTTTTTACGGAGGGAACGGAACTGTTCAATAAAGGGAATATTTTTTATTCGCGAAGGGTAGGCGGGCAGCCGGTAAATTACAGCGCAGCTTACGACAACCTGAAGCCAGGGGAACAGGTGATCAGTAACCCAACCGAAACCAAGCTATTAAATGCCTTTAAAATAACCGGGAGGACCGCCGGCGGCCTTGGCATTGGTTTGTTCAACGCCGTTACTGAACCCACTGATGCCATTATCCAGGACAGCCTGGGCCATACGCGTAAGTTCCAAACCTCGCCCTATGCCAATTACAATATCCTGGTTCTCGATCAAAACCTGGCTAACAATTCGTCGGTAACGCTGATCAATACCAACGTGGACAGGTTTGGAAAAGACTATTCTGCCGATGTGGGGGGCGTGGTGTTCAATCTTTATAATAACAAGGCCAATACCTATACCCTGCGCGGTTTTGGGTTGATGAGCAGTTTGTACGGCGCGGCTACCAAGCCAACTACAGGTTACAGTTACGAATGGGCAGGCGGAAAATCGTCGGGCAATTTTGTTTGGATATTGACCGAAGACCGCGTGGATGATAAATACAATCCCAATGACCTGGGCATATTGAACAACAACAATTATTTCGACCATAACCTTAACATGCAATATTCCAATTACAAGCCAAAAAGGTGGTTTACCCAATGGGATGTGTTTGGTAACCTGTATTATTCGCGCAGGGAAACGCCTGCGGCTTTTCAACGGTTTAATCAAATTTTAGGGTTCGACTTTCATCTGAAGGACTTTTCCTATATCGGGCTCAATTTTGCCCATAACAGCCAGGCAAATGACTTTTACGAGCCGCGCGTAGCCGGCCGCGTTTTCCTGTCGCCCGAAAATAATAATGCGGGTATCTATTACCAAAACAACCCCGCTGCCCGTTTTAGCTGGGGAGGCGATTATTTTTACCGTAAATTCTATTCGCACGGAGGTTATGGCCATGATATCGTGCTGCTTTATAACTTCCGCGTGACCGACCATTTTTCATTCGGGCAAAACCTTTCCTATATGCCGCGTATCAACAATACTGGTTATGCCACGGTCGACAGTGTAAACAACAACCCGGTATTCGCGCTGCGTAATGTGCAAACCATCGAAAATATCTTCAATATCAAATACACCTTCAACGATGTGATGGGCCTCACGTTCAGGCTGAGACATTACTGGTCGAAACTGAATGTGCAGCAATATTACGACCTTGGACAGGCCGGTACGCTTGATCCGCTCACCTCGTCACATTTCAATACCGACAATAGCATGAATTATAACGACTGGAACATCGATATGCTGTACGTGTGGGAAATATCGCCCGGCAGTGAACTGAGCTTCGACTGGAAAAATTCATCACTGATCGATAATGACCAGGCCCGCCAAAATTACGTCAACAATTTCGAGAACACACTTCATGTGCCCAAAAACAATAATTTCTCCCTGAAGATTTTATACTATATCGATTACCAGAGTCTGCGCAAGCATAAAAAAGCCTCAGCGTAAAGGATAATATCTTATTACCTATACAGAAATGCCCTGTTAATCAGCGGGTCGCTGTTCGGATAGCTACCGGGCGCAGCAGCAGTTGGCAGCCTTGAAAAATGGTTAGTCCGGCGACAGATGACTAACGATCAATGACCAATGACCGGATCAGGCTGCCAAAAAGAAATTAGGTCCATGAACGTGCGAGCCGGGCTTTAGTTGAAACATGATGTGGTGCGTTCCGGGGGTGGGATGCGGAACGCATTTTTTTTATTCCGCCCGTTCCAGCAGGTGCTCCCGCATAGGATCCCGCGACATTCCTGGCATATTGCAGCACAGGGTCCCGTGCCGGAGGCATCGCAACGACGGAAGGCGGTATCAAAGTGTTCAATTTTTACACACGATCAGCCCTCAAACAGCAACGAAAAGCACTGATTTTTAGCAGTTTAAAATTTACAAATCGAAAAATATGTCCAATTTTGAGGGTTTTTTTGAACACTTTTATCGATTTCTATTGATTACCAGGCAGTTAGTAAAATGCGCATTGGTTATTTCCGACTGTTAACGGTCTGCTACAAACTGATAATCAGTGTATTACATCGGAAAAAGTGCGGACGATCATGCGATTCGGATGTGTGGAAGGAATTCCCCAGTTACTATGAAACATTCTGAAAATCAGCTAATTCCATCGATGTGCCTAAAAATCGAAATCCTGGAATAATTGATTATCAGGCAATTGTGAAAATATGTCAATTTATTAAAAGTGGAACATTCTGATAATGAGCGTGTTTCATGGTGTTCCACTTGTTCCGCGTGTAAAAATGGAACGCTTTGTTCGGGCTGTACAAAATCCCTGAATGCGGCAGAGGAGCATGGCTTCGTCGGGCTGAGCCGCATTTTAAAACAGGCTGCGCATGGTTACCCTCCTGCTCACCATGAATTTAAGCGGATAAACCACGATAATTTATATAACTTAGAGATACGATTGCCGCCTGTCGGTCAACTTATTAATCCGCTTATCAAACAATAATTTTAAAAGATCGTCCGCCATGAAAATATTGTTCTCGGTTACCCTCGTACTGCTGGTGCATTTCACTTTCGGGCAAACCTATGCCATTATTGCCGACAAACTCATTGATACCAAAAATGGAAAGGTGCTTGAAAATCCCACCGTTATAGTTCGCAAACACCTCATTGTTGAGGTAAACTATAACAACCATATTCCCGATTCGGCTGCGGTAATCAATTTAAAAGGATACACCCTGCTGCCGGGGCTGATGGATGTGCACACGCATATACTTGCAGATGGCGGGGATTATGATAAAGATATGTACAGTAATTCGCCCGCTTATCGCTCATTACGGGCAGTGAGCTACCTGTCCAAATTACTTGACCAAGGCGTAACCACTATAAGGGATGTTTGCACCGAGGGTGCTGGCTTTTCCGACTTTGACATTAGCCGGGCGGTTGATTCCGGTTTTTTTGATGCGCCGAGGGTGGTGCCTTCGGGCAAAGGGATCGCAGCAACAGGCAGGTATCTGCCCATGGCTAGTGAGCAAAATTGGGATATCCCCTTACCCTCGGGCACACAATACGCTACCGGCCATGATGAATGTGTAAAAGCGGTTAGGGAACAAGTGTCGCACGGCGAAAGGTGGATCAAGCTGTATGCCGACTGGGGCACGCCTACCTTTGATTTCGACGAGATGAAGGCGATCGTAGATGAGGCTCGCAAATATCATGTATATGTGGCCGCACACGCCACCAGCAAGGAAGGCATCAGGATGGCTATAGAGGCAGGCGTACGGTCGATAGAACACGGTCCAGCCTTTAATGATTCGCTGATTACACTTGCGCTTGCCCATCATGTGTACTGGTGCCCCACAATATCGGTTTTTGAATATTATCACGATCCGCTGGATACCATGTATAAATACCTGAACAAGGCCTATAAGCGAAACCTTAAAATAGTTATGGGCACTGATATTGGCAGCTTTCCCTGGTCGGTCAATGATGTAAAAGAGCTTGAGTATTATGTAACCAAAGCCGGTTTTACCCCGATCGACGCCATAAAAACGGCAACAGTTAACGCGGCAGAGCTGTTGAGCAAGCAGGAGAAATTAGGCCAGGTGAGCCCAGGCTTTCTTGCGGATATTATTGCCGTAAAGGGCAACCCTGCTGATGATATTAAATTGCTGCAAACCGTCGCCTTTGTAATGAAAAATGGCAAAATAATTAAACGCCCCCGGTAAAATAAAAGCTGAAGTTAGGGTGTTGCAGTATGCGGGCTCCGGTGGGCGTTACTTAATAACTCAGCGTGGCAAACCCGCAACGTAGGTTTTGTTCAGCCACGCCACAATTTCTTCCCAGCTTTCTACCGGTATTTTAGCGTGCGTAGCATTTTTCATCACAAAAAATTCCTTTTTGTCGCCGGGGATTAAATTATAAAAGTCCTTTACTTTATCTATCGCAAATAGTTCATCCTTATCGCCAACGCCCACCAATACAGGAATGTTCAAGTTTTTGGGAAGCCTGAGTTTTTTTACATCCATCATGGTCAGAAACCGCAGCGTATATCGGAAATTGAACAGCGTATCCGGCGATACCGTCATCCCGTCCCGGTAATATTCAACAGCCTGGTATGAAGGGCGGAAAATAGAACTCGACAGAATTTTGGCTTGCTGAAAAATCGGGACAGGTTTGGTTAGCCCTTTGCGGCCTTCATAGGCGCCGGAGAGCAGTACCAATCCTGCAATATCATTCGGAACAGCATCCGCTGCGCATATGGCCGAGGCTACGCCCAGGCTGTGCCCTAAAACAATCACTTTCGTAAAACCCAGCCCTTTTACATATTTTACTGCCTCGGCCAGATCGGCAATAAATCTTTCCTTCACCGGGGTATCGCCCCTGTTGCCACCTGATAAACCATGGCCGCGGTAATCCAGGCCAAACACGGTATATCCACCCTTAGATATCGGTATGCCAGCCATGCTATAAGGCCCGCTATAGGCGGTAAAGCCATGGAAAATTAGAACGGCAATGTCTTTTTTTGCCGGGTCGATCGTGTCAGGATTCCACCTCCTCAAAAAGAGTGTTTCACCGTCTGTAGTTGTAAATACATGATGCGGGCCGGTATATTGCTTCCTCAGCGCAGCAGCCTCCGCAGGCGTAATACCCTTGTTTTTTATTCGGGACTGCGTTGGAAGATAAGCCAAAATCAGGCCTGCAACTAAAATTGCCACAACCAGGAAAAATAAGGTGTAGAGAACTCTTTTTATAAATTTTTTCATGCGGGTTATTGTGTTGGGTTGAAGCTGTCTTTTTTTATTGATGTAGTGAGATTTCGTTCAAATCATCAAAACAAACGTAACGATAAATATAGTAACTCCGCCCGGTTTCTAAACCTGCTGGCACGGCGACCATCTAGTCCCAAATTAACTTTATTAATTCTAAAACCAAAAAATTGCTGATATTGCACATCTGAATTACCATTTATCCCTCCATTTATTACCCCATGGCATCGGTTAAGCATTTAAAAAAGATTGCCTTTATAAATGCTAAAATAATTTTGTTGGGCCTTATTTTTTTTATACCGCAAAGGCTTTCGGCACAAATAGACAGGGAGTTTTGGTTTGCGGCGCCTTATGTTAACGATGAAGGCCGTAGTTTTGACAAACCGATAGTTCTTCAGATCACAACATTATCCGCACCGGCTACCGTGACGGTTTCAATGCCCGCCGATCCGACATTTACCCCAATTATAAGTAATGTGGCGGCAAATTCAGCATTAAGTTTAGATTTAACTACCTGGATAAATCAAATTGAGGATAGCCCCGCAAATACGGTATTGAACAAAGGCCTGCTGATTAAATCTACTGCCGATATTACGGCCTATTACGACGTTGTAAGCAGCTTTTGCAATTGCGATCCGGAGATATTTTCGTTAAAAGGAAAAAATGCGCTGGGTAATGAATTTTATATTTCATCCCAGTATAGCTATGACGAGTCGCCATTTTACGCCGGCACTAATGGATTTGAAATCGTCGCGACTCAAAACAACACCCATGTAACCATTACGCCTACTAAAGATATTATTGGCCACCCCGCAAACGTTCCCTTTACGGTCACCTTAAATACGGGTCAAACTTACTCTGCCGTGGCCACAAGTGCATTGGCCGGCGGGCACCTGGAGGGATCATATGTTACCGCCGATCAGCCGATCGCCGTTACTTTAAAAGATGACCTGGTACAAGTTTCCAGTTGTGCGGATCTGATCGGCGATCAAACTGTGCCTACAAGCGTGCTGGGTAGTGAATATATTGTGATGCAAGGTTTTTTGCAGCCCTATGATAGCATTTATGTGTTAGCGATCGCAGATGGAACAGCTGTTTACCAGGATGGAAATGCTACCCCGATAGCCACCCTGGCTAAGGGCCAATCGTTGACCATTAATTTAACCAATAGCAGCACTTACATAAAAGCCAGCAATAAAATATATGTTTACCATTTAACGGGAAATGGCTGCGAATCCGGTTCGGCCATTATTCCAAAAATAAATTGCACGGGGTCACGATCGATAAATATTGTAAGGAGCAGCAGTGATCTGTTTGCGGTGATGGTGGTGGTAAAAGTTGCCGATGAGAACAATTTTACGGTTAATGGCAACAAAACGTTAATTCCGGGTATTGGCTTTGCTCCTGTGCCCGGTACGGGCGGCGCTTATGTTTCACAACGGGTGGATCTTAGCAACGCTGTCCCTATCGGCACACCCATAAATTTTTCAAATTCGACCGGAAATTTCTCTTTGGGTTTTATAAACGGCGGTACCAATGACGGAACTGTTTATGGTTTTTTTTCGGATTTTAAATCCAGCAGTGTTCAAAGCAGCCAGGCGGAAGACTGTCAGGGGCATCCAGTACAGTTAAATGCATTCGGTGGGGTAAAGTACCGCTGGACCCCTGTTGCAGGCCTTAATGATCCAACTATAGCAAACCCCAGAGCCACTCCCGCTTCCACCACTACTTACAAAGTTATTATTACCAGCCCTGAAGGCTGTATAGACTCGGCTACGGTTAAAGTAATCGTCAACGTTGCCTATAATGTTGATTCCACCGTCGGGATTTGCTCAGGGGATTCTTATAAGCTGCCTTCCGGCAAATCGGTAAACGCTTCCGGCACATATCACGACACCGTGCGTTATGCAAGCGGCTGCGACAGCTTAATAACTACGCTTCACCTGACAGTGACGACTTCAACAACATCGTTAAAGATCTCCGCCGATCAAAGTAATATATGTAGCGGTACACCTGTTACTTTTACGGCGGCACCGACCAACCCTGGGTCATCGCCCGTTTACCAATGGCAGGTGAATGGTACAAATGCCGGCACAAACAGTAAAACTTTCAACAGCAGCAGCCTTGCTAACGGCGATAAAATAACCTGCATATTAACCAGTAATACCACGTGTGAGCCTAACCAAATTACAACAAGCAATACGGTAACTATGACGGTGAATACCACAGCTGTTCCGTCGGTGAGTATAGCGGCGTCTCCCAATAATGTTTGTGTTGGTGCCTTGGTTACATTTACCGCCACGCCGGTCATCGGCGGCAGTGCACCTGTTTATCAATGGTTTGTAAATGGCGTTGGCGCCGGTACAAACAGCTCAACTTTCAGTAGCAGCACATTTTCAAATGGCGACAAAGTAAGTTGTATAATGACCAGCAACGCAACATGCGCTACACCTGTAACTGCAACAAGCAACAGTATTACGGTAAATGTCAATCCCCTGGTAACCCCTACGGTTAGCATAGCAGTGCCAGCAAATAACATTTGCCCCGGTACAATCGTCACCTTTACAGCCATCCCTTCAAACGGAGGTGGAACTCCGGTTTACCAATGGCTTATAAATGGCAATAATGCCGGCACAAACAGCCCGACTTTTACCAGCAGCACATTGGTAAATGGTGATATCGTCAGTTGCAGGCTTACCAGCAGTGCTGCTTGCCTGGCCACGCCCGATGCTACAAGTAACACCATTAGCATGACCGTCAATGCGCCGATAGTACCGGCGGTGAGCATCAAATTATCCCAAAACAACATTTGCGCCGGCACACCGGTAACATTCACCGCTACACCGGTAAACGGAGGATCCGCTCCCAGCTATCAGTGGCAGGTAAATGGTGTTGCCGCGGGAACAAACAATGCAATATTTAGCAGCAGCGCGCTTGCCAATGGCGATGTTGTAAGCTGTGTTATGACCAGCAATGCCGGCTGTGCAACACCTGCCAATGTAACTAGCAACAGCATTGTAATGAATGTTACTGCACTGGTTGCCTCGTCGGTGAGTATCGCGGCATCTCAAAATAACTTTTGCCCCGGCACTACGGTCACATTCACCGCCACGCCTGTAAACGGCGGCGGCGCGCCTGCTTATCAATGGCTTGTAAATGGCAATAACGCCGGTACAAACAGTGCAACTTTAAGCGGGAGCAACTTTTCCGACGGGGATAAGATTAGCTGCACGATAACGAGTAATGCCACTTGTGCAACGCCCAACACGGCAACAAGCAATATCCTCACTGTAAATGTTAGCCCTTTTGTAACGCCGGCTGTGAATATTTCGGCGTCCGCAAACAGTATTTGCCCGGGCACACCTGTTACCTTCACGGCCACACCGGTAAATGGCGGCATCGATCCTGTTTATCAATGGTTTGTAAACGGCAATGGCAGTGGGACAAATAGCCCGTTATTCAGCAGTAGCGCTATCTCAAATGGTGATATGATCAATTGCCGGCTTACCAGCAACGCAAACTGCGTGACAACACCTGATGCAACAAGTAACAATATTACCATGACCGTTAATGCGCCAATAGCGCCTGCGGTAAACATAAACGTCTCCGAAAACAACGTTTGCGCCGGCACACCCGTCACATTCACTGCAACGCCGACAAACGGCGGGGCCACCCCAGCTTACCAATGGCTGGTTAATGGCGTTGATGCCGGAACAAATAATGTTGCATTTACCAGCAGCTTACTTGCTAACGGCGATAAAGTGAGCTGTATAATGACCAGCAATGCAACATGCGCTACGCCCGAAACCGCGACAAGCAACAGCATTACGATGGGTATTTTCCCGCTGCCAGTTGTTGACGGAGGAGGAGATAAAACCATTAAACAGGGCAATAGCACTACGTTAACAGCGACTGTAACAGGTAACATAGCCGACATAACATGGAGCCCGTCAACCGGCCTGGACGATAATAAGATTTTAAATCCTATAGCCAGCCCGCTAACAACTACGTTATACACTATAACGGTGCAAACCACGGACGGTTGTTCCAGCACCGGCTCAGTAAAGGTGATCGTCCTTGAAGATATAACCATTCCTAACACGTTTACACCAAACGGCGATGGCGTTAATGACAGGTGGGATATTAAAAATTTAAAAGATTATCAAAATTGCTTCGTGCAGGTATTCAACCGCTGGGGAACCGAGGTATACCATTCAACGGGTTATGCCACGCCCTGGGATGGCACACTAAATGGCAAGCGTTTACCAATAGGTACTTATTATTATGTTATAAATCTTAACAACAATACATCGCCATTAGCAGGTTTTGTGTTGATGATCAGGTAATACACCGGCTTTATATTGACAATTCGCCGAGCCTCCACAGCCAGGATATATTGCGGTTAAACACATTGATCTGTTCTTCCATATCATCCCTTAAAAAAAAGTTAAATGCGATTAAACAAAATATATATTTTTTAGTTTAATAAGGGACAAATATTTGCAGATTTAATACTTTTTGCAAACTTTGTCGAGGTATTCATTCTTAAACATTTTTTAACCACAATTATGAAAAAGATATTTTTTTTCTTTTCAGTCCTGATGCTGTCAGCAGCATTATCACAGGCACAAGTAAACGTACAGGTTCGCCTGCCAAGGATTAGCGCCGAAGTGATTATGGGCAGCAGACAGCCTAACCGCAATGAAGAGGCAGCGATGAGAGCTGAAGAAAACGCTCATCCAAACATCACACAGGCAATGCACAATACCCAGGCTGCCTTGGAAGCGTTACGCAATGCTCCTGATCAATTTGGCGGTCACAAAGCGCAAGCTGAAGCTGATTTAAAACGCGCATGGATCTCCCTGAGAAAAGCTTTGTACTATCGCTTGTACCAGGATCGCTAAAAGTTGCTGAAACGGGGAACATGCTGGCCAGGCCGGTCCGGTTTCTCAATCAGCTATAAGAAAACTTATGAATGTTGGATAGCGGGATATGACCCCTTGTTCAACATTCTTTTTTTATACCCATTTGTGAATTACGGCCGCTCATTTCAGCTGCAGGCGAATTGCGACCCCCTTACTTAGCTCCGCTATCTGGCCGGCTCCGGAACATCAGTTGAAAATAAAACACACTACCCAAAACAAAACAGTTATTTTTTTATTTTATACATCGTAACGTTTTGAAATTTAATGCTTTTAACAAACTTTGCCCTAACTACAAAATTCTTTAACATTTTTTTACCCCAGTTATGAAAAAGATTTTTTTCTTCTTCTCAATCCTCATGCTGTCTGCAGCACTGTCTCACGCACAGATTACGGTACAGCTTCCAAGAATCAGCGCCGAAGTGATCATTGGCAGCAGGCCCCCTGCCCCTAATGAGGCCAGGGCTATGAAAGCCGAGGAAGCCCGGTATCCTAACCTTGCCCAGGCGATGTACAACGTCCAGGCATCGCTGCAAGCATTGCATAATGCTCCGGATGCGTTTGGTGGCCACAAGGCCCAGGCCGAAGCCGACCTAAGGCAGTCCTTAATGTCCCTAAGAAAGGCGCTGTATTTTCGCCTTTATAAGGAGTAATTAAAAGCACATTGCTTTAAAAATCAAGTATTGCTGCGGTACTAAATGGACCGGGGTGGAATTGTTATGTAAAGTTTTTTGCGTCTCAATACCGCTAATACCAGGGTGGCAGTTTTTTTAAATCATAGGGGCTGATCTCAGTTACATCCCTGTCCAGATAAACCGGTATCCTTAATATGCAGCTCAGGTTTGTTTCCAGGCTGTTTGAGCTAAGGTCATAATCATACCTGGGGTTTGTTGCCGACAGAAATTTTACCTCTTTGGTGTTTTCAATAAAGCTGAACAATATGTTCACCATACCCACGCAGCCACGGTGATTCTCGACAACGTACCTCAAAAGCACCGGTTGTGGATCATACACATATTTGTAAGTCCGGGGATCGTCGGTCATATCCCGCCCCAATTCCTTTTTTACTAATTCAACGTCGTGCGCTTTAATTTGATCGATCGAGTCGAATTGCCTGTATTGCAAATACAAATCCATTTCCATGCCCGGGTAAACAGATTTACCTTCATCTTCTTCATCGTCGTTATATAAGCGGCGGTATTGGATATAATGAGCGGTGGCCTGCTGCCGCTGGTCGTAATTAAAGGTAAACTCCGCAAAAAGATGGTCTGTTTTTGAGTAGACTTTCAGGGTTCTGTCCATATCCAGGTTATTAGGTTAAACGGGAAATTATCACCAAATGTAATTCATGTATAGCCGCTTTCATAATTTTTCAGGGCGATTTATTTACGGATCATTGATTTAAACAAAAGCCGTGCGTCCGCTCCTTTTGTTATCCCATCCCTAACCTTTTGAAATCCTTTACGTAAAAGTGATTTACCCTGCCTGCCAATTATTTACTGGTTGATTTTGGAATAAATGATTAAGAAGCGGAAAAAAAATATATTGCAAAGGGGAACAATCTTTCTTGCGTTAGTGATTGGGCCCTGCCTTTGCTATGCCCAACAGCAAAGCCTTCAATTCGAACACTTTAGCACCAGGGAGGGATTGTCGCAGATCAATGTCAACTGCATCATCCAGGATAGCCGCGGTTTTATGTGGATCGGCAGCCGCAACGGGCTGAACCGCTACGACGGATATAAATTTACAACCTACCGTTACGACGCAAAGAACGACAGCAGTTTGAGCAACAATATGATCACCGACCTGGCTGAAGACCAGGAAGGAAACATTTGGATAGCTACTCAAAGCGGCTTAAACAAATACGAGCGCAAAACCGGCAGTTTCGTTCGCTATATGCACGATGTTCATAATAGCAATAGTCTTTCCAACAATATTATCAACCGGGTGGCCGTAGATCATGAAGGCATATTGTGGATCGCCACTCAAAACGGCGGCCTTGATTGTTTAAACATCGGCAAAAAGATATTTCAGCACCACCGGCATGCAGATAAACTGCCCGGCTCCATCAATGGTGATAACGTCAGGGGCCTGTACATCGATTCGCAGGATGAAGTTTGGGCCGGCACGTCAAGCGCCGGTTTGAACCGCTATAACCGGGTTAGCAATACTTTCTCCCCGTGCCAATTTAAGGATCACTCTTCCGGCCGTATCGTTGGCAATAACATCATTTGTATGACAGAACAGAGCAGCCACGAATTATGGATAGGCACGCAGGAAGATGGCCTGTTTTTGTTCGATACGGTTAACGGCCAGTTTTCTCGTTTTACGCAAAGCGATACCGATCCAAATAGTATTTCGAGCAATACCATTTATAGTCTGAATAAAGATGAAGCCGGCAATTTATGGGTTGGAACCGAAAATGGCGGACTATCTATTTTTAATCCGGCCGCAAAAAAGTTTTATCATTATGCACATGATGAGGTAGATAATAACAGCATCAACGGCAATTCTATCTACGCGTTATGCCGCGACAGGTTAGGAAATATGTGGCTCGGCGCATTTAGCGGTGGGGTGAACCTGTTTAAAAAAACCACCTCAAGTTTTCCGGCATATCGCCATAATTCGTTACCTAACAGCCTGTCAAATAATTTTGTGCTTGCCCTTTATGAGGACCGGGATAAAAACATTTTAGTGGGTACTGATGGTGGCGGGTTGAATAAATTCGATCCGCAGACGGGCACTTTTGTCAGCTACATGCATCATCCCGGCGATAAAGGCGGCATTTCGGGCAATTATGTACTGGCAGTTGACCAGGATACCGACGGCGACCTTTGGCTCGGCACCTGGGGAAATGGTATAACCGTGATGAACCCAAAAACGCACGCCTGCACTTATTTCAACAAAGATGTTCCGGGTGCGCAGCGGCTCAGCGGGAACAATGTTTATAATTTAACCCAAACAAAGGACCAAAAAATATGGATCGCCGTTTTTGGCGAGGGGCTTAATTGTTACGATAAAAAGCAACATACAATGGCCCGCTACGCATTTAATGGTAACGATCCAAAAGGCCTCAGCAGTAACTATATCTATTCCATTTACGAAGATAGTAAAGGGCGTTTGTGGATCGGCACTTCGGATGCAGGCCTTGACCTGCTGGACCGGAAAACCAATACGTTTACCCACTTTCAGCATGATGAAAAAAGAAATAGCCTGAGCAATAACGGCGTGACCGATGTTTTTGAGGATAGCAAGGGGCGCTTATGGCTTTGCACACTTGCGGGGCTGGATCTGTTCGACCCGGAGACAAAACATTTCAAAGTGTTTACCAAAAAAGATGGCCTGCCCAGCGATATTACATACGCAGTACGTGAAGACGCCCGGCATAAATTTTGGGTGAGCACTAACGGCGGTTTGACGACGTTTGATGCTGCTGATCTCAAATTTAAAAATTTTACCACCGAAGATGGCGTACAAGGAGATGAATTCAAACCTCACTCGGCGCTGAAAGCAAGTAATGGTAAAATGTATTTCGGGGGCGTAAACGGATTTAACGCTTTTTCTCCGCAGCAGATATTGAAACCCATATCCATATCGCCGCTGCTAATTACTTCCATAGAAATATTAAACAAGCCGCTGGCAATTGCGAAAAACAGCAGCGATCCATCGCCCCTTAAACAGGATATTTCGGATACCCGTGCCATCACGCTGTCCTATAAACAGTCGGGCATTACACTTGGATTCGCGGCTCTTGATTTCGGCTCGGCCGATAAGAAGCAGTATGCTTATAAGTTAGAAAACTTTGAAAGTGAATGGAATTACGTGGGCAGCCGTAACAGTGCTTCGTATACCAATTTATCAGCCGGAACTTATGTTTTTAAAGTAAAATACCGTAATAGCGCGGGCATTTGGTCGCCGGCAGTGAACAGCCTCCAAATAATTATTGTGCCGCCGTTTTGGCTCACCTGGTGGTTTAAGGGATTAACCTTGCTACTGATCACCGGCCTGATCTATGGCATATTTAAATACAGGGTACGGTCCATTAAATTGCGGCAGCGCGAGCTTGAAAAACTGGTTGAAGAACGTACCGAGCTATTGGCTAAGATCACAACGGATGAGCGACATGCCCGCGAAGATGCAGAAAAAGCCCTCGTGCTGGCAGAGAAAGCGCGGATAGAGGCCTCGACAGCCCGTGAAGATGCGGAGAAAGCTAACCAGGCAAAAAGCGTTTTCCTGGCGACAATGAGCCACGAGATACGCACCCCGATGAACGGCGTATTGGGTATGGCGACGTTGCTTAATCAAACCAACCTCGACTTTGAGCAGCATGAGTATGCGCAAACTATTTTGCATAGCGGCGAAGTGCTGCTGAATGTGATCAACGATGTGCTTGACTTTTCCAAAATTGAGTCAGGCAAAATGGAGCTTGACCCTCACGATTTCGAATTGAGGACTTGTATAGAGGAAGTGCTTGATCTGTTTGCCGGCAAGGCGGCTGAAATGGGGATCGACCTATTGTACTACATGGAGCCCGGGCTGCCTGCTTTTGTCAAAGGCGATGGCATGCGCCTGAGGCAGGTTTTGATCAACTTGTTGGGCAACGCTATCAAGTTTACCCACGCCGGCGAGGTCTTCCTGGCGGTAAAACTGGTTAAGATCGAAGGTGAAGAAATAGAGATAGGTTTTGAAGTTACCGATACGGGTATTGGCATCCCGAAAGAAAAGCTCTCCAAATTATTTGAAGCGTTTTCGCAGGTCGATTCGTCAACAACCCGGCGTTATGGCGGATCAGGCCTCGGACTGGCTATCTGCAAGCGCCTTATTAACCTGATGGGCGGCGATATTGCCGTTAAAAGCTCGGACGGTAAAGGCACAATGTTCCATTTTACGGTACGTTGCCATTTAAGCCACAATGCTCTACCGGTGACGATAAGCGCACCTAAGGATATATTGAAAGGTAAAAAAGCGCTGGTGGTTGATGATAATGCCACCAACAGGCGCATATTGCAATTGCAACTCGAGCAGCTCCATATTGCCTCTGTTTTGGCTTCGGGAGGCCGCGAGGCGCTGGCTATTATTGAAAAAGATAAAAGTATTGACCTGGTTGTTACGGATATGCAGATGCCCGACCTGGACGGTGTGATGCTTAGCTTGCTGATCAAAAAACAACGGAAAGATATACCCATCATTCTGCTCAGCTCAATAGGCGACGAGAGCCTGAAAAACTTTCCCGACCTCTTCGGTGCGGTATTAACGAAGCCGGTGAAACCTGTTCACCTGGAAAAAATGATCCTGCAGCAATTCAACACCAAAACTGCGGAGCACACACCGGAAAAACCCGGGAAGACCCTTTTAGATCAAAATTTCGCAGTCGAAAAGCCTTTGGATATTTTAGTTGCAGAAGACAACCTGATCAACCAGAAAATGATCCTGAAAGTGCTTGAAAAACTTGGCTACCACGCCAGCCTTGCCAATAATGGCAAGGAGGTGATACAAATGCTGAACAAACAATTCTACGACCTTATCCTGATGGATGTGCAAATGCCCGAGCTGGACGGCCTCGAATGCACCCGGTATATCCGCGGTCATTATAGGCGGCAGCCGGTGATCATTGCCATGACAGCCAATGCAATGGTAGAAGACCGTGACGAATGCCTGCGCGCTGGAATGAACAATTACCTGGCAAAACCAGTGAAGATAGAGGCATTGCTGACTATGCTGAGCCAGATCGATACGCAGGTTTCAGTCTCGGTTTAGAAGTCATAAACAATAATCTTTTAATCTCTTCGTGTCCTTCGTCGTTTGTTTTTACCACAAAGTACACTAAGGTTTTCACGAAGGACACTAAATCCTGTCGCTTCAAAATGTTTTGTCGACATGCCAGAGGGTTTTTTTAAAAGGAATAAAGAAAGATTCGCCACGTTTAGGCTTTGTGGCCTTAGTGAAAATCGTCGTGCCCTTTGTGGTTAAATCCGCGATAAGGAATTTAAGACAAATTATCATTTAATCCCTGAATTCCGCATCGATTGAAATAGTCACCTCGTCGGATAACGTTAAACTGGTGTCGCCTATACCGTAGTCAAGCCGGTTGATCCTGAAGCTGCTATTAAAATCGCTGAGTGTGCCTTTCGCGGTGTAGGTAAAAGGTATCTCGACTGTTTTGGTTTTGTTTTTTATGGTGAGATTAAACTGGCCGGTGTATTTGTTGCCGCTTTTATGCTTTATGGAGATCGACTTAAGCAGAATTTTGGGATATTTCGCCGCATCAAAAAACTCGTCGCTTCTTATATGATCGTCTCGCAGGGAATTATCGGTACTGATGGTTTTAGTATCAACTGACGCTTCGATGGATGCTGAGATCATATCGGTTGGGTTAAAATGTATAGTGGCTTGCAAGCCGCTTACGGTGCCGTCAACAGTGATGCCCAGGTTTTTGATCTTAAATGTAATAGCTGAGTGGGCAACGGTATTTTGTGCCGAGGCCAAGTAACAGGTAGATAAAAAGCAAACCAGTAGTGCCGTCAAAATTTTCTTCATGCTGTCAAATAACGAATATCTTTTTAAAATCATCTGCAAAAACTGTTTTTTACTTAAGACACAGAAAGCAGCAAAAAGGTTGCCAGTATGCTCATCAAAGTTTTGGAAACTTCGAAGTCCGTAATATTCCTGCTAAAACTCAATATGCGCCCTTAACGAGAACACATTCACCGGCCCCCGCGCCTGGTTATAAGCCGGATGAAGGATAAACTGGTAATCGGGCGTGATAAAAAATTTATGCTGATATGCATCGAGCTTATAATAAAACTCTGCGATCATCTCCGGTGCATAGGCTAATTTCCCATCACCGATCAGGAAGCCATAGCCGCCATCAGCCAGGTATTGGCGGTGCGGTTCCGACAACCCGTTGACAATAAACCCCAATCCCATTTCATCATTTTTTCGCTTCCACTGGTTCCCGTTAAGCACGCCGCCAAAGGTAAAGGAGCGGTCAATTTCTGTAAAAAACCAGGTTTCAGTGTGCCCGTCATTCCAGCTGGCCTTTGCAAATACGCCAAAATCCTTTGTGATATATTGATCAGCGTTGATGCCAAGCCCGTATTTATGCCGCCCGTAATGCTGCGTGGAATCAACGACCGGGTTTACCGGGCTTAGCGCGATCGCCTCCATATAGTTGCCGAATTTGCCGTTGTTTAAAAAGCCAAGTACGCGAATGGTTCCTTTCTGGCCACCGACAGCATAGCGTTTTTCGTATTCTATAGTTTCGGTATTTGCCTGACCAATGTTCGGATCCCAGGTTGATGAGTTTTCGTGGGTTACGGAAGCCGTCATCGCAAAACGCAATGTCCAGCTTGGTTGCCCGAATTCCGTGTATGCACCCAAAACATAGCCCCGCGTATTTGCAGGATAATCCCAGGCGGCATTGTCCATCAAGGCCCAATTCATAAACTGCGAACGGGGGTCGTGGCTGAAATTATTGTTGTCAAAAAAATCACCCATATTAAACTTGCCCAGGCCAAAGGTGAAATATCTTTTGCTCCGCATACCGGCCAGGTTTAGTTCGTCGGCATCAATGGTATCTTTTTCTTTCCCCCATTCAAAAGTTTGCTTAAAAAAGGCACGCGCAATGTAAATCTTATTTTGTGTTCCCCCTACCCTGAATGTCTCCCCGTTCGGAAAGCCTGCGATCCCCAACGTTTGGCTCAAACCCGCACCGCCCGAAAGCTCTGGATCGAAAATGATCTGCGAACCCTTCCACAACCGTGCAGATCCAAAAAATGTTGAGGTTATAGAAGTTTGTGTTTCCGATAAGGTCGACAAGCTGTTTTGCCCGCTGTATGCTGCAGTAAACGAAGGCTTATACTGCGTGATGATGGTTTGCTGGAAATGAAAACCTGTGCGTTCCTGTTTGACGCTATCCTGTGCAATAGCGGCCTGTACGGTAAAAAGTACTATAAAAGGGATAAGTAGCTTTCTTTTCATGCTAAAAAAGTTGGCGCAAAGGTATCTTTGCAATGTAAACCAAAATGTTAAGCGATTTGGCGCTCGACAGATTTAAGCAAACCTAATTAAATTTTTAGACTTGTCTAAATTTAATTGCAAAAAGATTCATTTCGATACTACTTGTTTATAGATAAAAAATCAGGGCTTTGGCTCGATGTGTTCCACCTCAGCAACCGGGCTGAACAGGTAAACGCGGCGCGAGCTCACTTCCACGCATTTGTATCGTTTGCGTAGTTTCTCTTCCTTGCGGAAGATGCGCCCGTCCTTGAGCTTAAAAAGCGCCTTCACCGGCAGCTTTTCAACTGTATGCACCGATTCTTTCGGTGCATCATATTTACGAAGCGTGCGGTACAGGTGCAGGTCCGAGCAACTGGAAGCGGCCGGGTTATTCAGGTAACTGGTGATGGCATGTTTTACGTCGGGCGGAAGTACCTCACTTTCGAAGAAAGGCTGCATCATTTTTTTAAAGTTGTTCTTCCATTCGGCGCCGTGGGGTTTGGCCTTGTGCTTGTGTTCATTCCAGGTATGTAAATGGGCGAATTCATGCACGGTAGTTACCAGGAAAGCATATTGATTCAAATCGTAGTTGACCGAGATGCGGTGCCCTTTGCCGCCGTGCGGTGGGCGGTAGTCGCCAAATTTACTGTTACGGTTACGCGAAATTTTGAACTCACATTTAAAGTAGTCGATCCATCGGCCAATAAGCGGAGCGGCATCGGCGGGGAGATACTTTTCAAGAATTTTTACTTTATCCAATTTTTACCTCAATACAAAGATAGTGGTTTGAGGTGAAAGGTTAAAGGCGGTTTTGATTTCGGATGTCGAATTTGGAATTTGGGATTTTTTAAAGAAAATGGGTGTTTAGCTTTCAATTTTCCATTCATTCCGAAATCGAAATTCCGAAACCCGAAATATCTTTACTTTCACCTCAACCAATGGTAAACAATAAAACTGGCTGCGTATGCCAAAACCGCCATATAAGCAAACTGGAATGTGGGCCATTTCCAGTTTTTGGTTTCTCGGTAAACTACTGCAACGGTACTAGCGCATTGCATGGCAAATGCGTAAAACATCATTAACGAAAAAGCCACTGCCAGGGTAAACACCGGCTGGCCGGTTTCGGGATCTTTGGCGGTTTTCATTTTTTGCTTCACCGATTCCATTTTTTCAGCATTGCCTTCAACGCTATAAATGGCGGCCATGGTTCCGACAAAAACCTCCCTCGCGGCAAATGAAGTAATCAGTGCGATCCCTATTTTCCAGTCGAAGCCCAAGGGCCTGATGGCTGGTTCAATGGCGTGCCCCAACACACCGGCGTAGGAGTTCTCGAGTTTTTCGGATTTTATGGCGCGTTCCAGTTCATCTGGCTTAAGTGATCTGGTATACTGGGGCTGCCTATATTTTTGATCGATCTTTTCAAAACGGTCGCCGGGGCCGTAGGAGGCCAGCACCCATAAAATAACAGATATGGCGATGATCACCTTCCCGGCCTGGAAAACAAAGGTTTTAGCACGCTCGTACATGCTGAAAGCGACATTGTTCCAGCGGGGCATACGGTACACAGGCAGTTCCATGATAAAATAGCCGCGTTCGCTGCCCTTTATCACATATTTAAGCACGAAGGCGACAACAACGGCCGAGATCAAACTAAATACATACATGCCGGTAAGCGCCAACCCCTGCAGGTTAAATATCCACCATACATTGCGGTCTGGCACCACCAATGATATTAACAGAATATAAATAGGCAAGCGTGCCGAACAGGTAACCAATGGTGTTACCATGATGGTAATCATCCGGTCCTTCCAGTTCTCGATGGTACGGGTGCTCATGATAGATGGAACTGCACAGGCAAAACCACCGATCAGCGGCACAACGGACTTGCCGTTTAACCCAACTTTGCGCATCAGCTTATCCATCATAAACGTAACACGCGCCATATAGCCGGTATCTTCCAGGATAGAAATAAAAGCAAATAAAATAGCGATCTGTGGTATGAACACCATTACACCGCTTAGCCCGCCCAGCACACCGTCGACAAACAAGCCGGTTAGAGGCCCTGCCGGCAACAAATGATGCAGGCTGTTTTGCACCCATACAAAACCATCAGCGATCAACTCCATCGGGTACGCCGACCAGGCAAATATGGATTGGAACATAAACAGCAGGATGCCTACGAATATGAACAACCCGAAAAAGCGGTGCGTCAGTATTTTGTCGATCTTATTACTTACCGTTTCTTCTTTTGCCGTTTCGGGGATCTTAACGGTATCATACAACAAGTCGTTTATGAAATTATACCTTGCTATGGTTTCGGTGGCCTGCGCTTTTTGGGAGTGGAACGAAAATTCCTTTTCCAGTTCTTCTATCCTTTCGCTTTGCTCCGGCGAAATGAATTTAATGTCTTCATGCTGATGCGCCAGCTGAAGCGCATAATATGGATTATCCAGTTTAAGCTCATCGCTGATCTGCGCGATCAGCTGCGGGGCGATGGCTTCAACATCTATTGATTCTTCCTGTAAAGCTATTTTGTTAGCAAAGCTGATGGCTTCTTTTAAATTACCCACGCCTTCACCTTTCCGGGCTGCCACCGGGATAACCGGCACACCAAGCTTTTTAGAAAACAGGTCGGTATTGATGATGATGCCGCTTTTTTTGGCCAGGTCCATCATGTTCAGGGCGATGATCACCGGGATTTTCAGATCGGCCACCTGCGTGTACAAAAGCAGGTTCCTTTTCAGGTTGGTGGCATCCAGGATAACAACGACCAGGTCGGGAGTAAGGGGGTTGGCCTTATCGGCAAGTATGGAAAATACGATGGATTCGTCTTTGCTCTTCGGGTAAAGGCTATATGTACCCGGCAGGTCGACAATTTCAGCTGTGCGGCCGTCGGGCAATGTGCAATAACCTGTTTTTTTATCAACGGTTACGCCGGGAAAATTTCCTATTTTTTGATTTAAACCGGTTAATGTATTAAAGAGGGTTGATTTACCGGTATTGGGGTTTCCAACGAGTGCAACTCTCAGGTCGGTCTTCAAGGATTAACAACTACTGCAAAATAATGGTCGAAGCTTCAAACTTGCGGAGGCTTAGCTGGTATCCCGAAACATTCACGGCAATCGGGTCGCCAAGCGGTGCTATGCGCGCAATCGTTATCTCTTCGCCGGGCAGGCAACCCATTTCCATCAATTTTACCGACATTTCGAGGTCTGTAAATTCCTTTACAATTCCTACTACCCCTTTTTTAAGTTCTGAAAGCGTCATAGCATTAAATCAATTACTAAGTCAAAGGTAAACCTTATTTAAATTTAATCCAAATAAGAAAAGTGATTCCTATCACATATTTGACTGATAAACGTCATTTTTTGATGTCCAGATTTGTGAATGTGAAGATTTGAAAATTACTCTGAATCGTCAAATCAACACATCTTCAAATTTTCAAATTTCTCAGACTTAATCGCACCAAAATGCGGGCAACCGCAGCCTTTATGAAAAATGCCGCATGACGATAGCGAGATTAACCCCAGCAAACCAATGAGTATAATTTTTCTTTTCATAATAATTTTTGCCTTAACCATTACTATTATACCAAAACTCCTTTAAAATCACCAATCTAATAACTCTATAAGTCGCCGGATAATATTGCCCTGCAAAAATTATTACCGGCTATTTATACGATAGCGCAGCTATTAAATGTTTCTCCCGATCGTAATTGAACCTGATAAATTGCCGGCTGCAGTCACCTATAAACTAAAAAGGCCCGCAATGCAGGCCAATGATATTTTAGCTGGTTATCTATCAGGCACCAACCAGCGACTGGTAGCTATCTGCGGATAACAAACCTTCAATATCTGCGGGATTGCTCAAGGTTGCTTTTACCATCCAGCCTTCGCCATAGGGGTCGCTGTTTACCAGTTCAGGTTGTTTGTCAAGCGCAGGGTTTAACTCATTGATGGTCCCGGCAACAGGCATAAACAGGTCCGAAACGGTCTTTACTGCCTCTACCGTACCAAAAACTTCGTCCTTGCCTACTTCTTTCCCCAGCGAACTGATATCGATATAAACGATGTCGCCCAATTCGCGCTGCGCAAATTCAGTAATTCCAATTGTCGCTACGTTGCCATCAACCTTTATCCACTCGTGGTCCTTAGTGTATTTTAACCCTGCCGGAAATTCCATAATCGTTAATTTTTTTGTCGTCAAAAATAGCAAAAAAGAATGAAGTGAAAAGTTGACATTTTAATTGACAAAAGCCCGGGTTTTTTCTATGGACATCCGCGTAAAAACCCTTGCGTAAATACCGTAAAAACACGTTGCTTTTATGTTATTAATAGATTAATTTTATATAAACTATTGATAAACAGAATGATTTTGTGCTGTTTACGTGGCTGCATATGCTCGCAGCGGAGGTGGCATTCTGTTTACTGAACCATTTATTTCACAAACCAAAAAACAATGGCCAGATCTTATGCAATTAAAAACAGTTATGCAGCCGTGTTAATTACGGTGCTGGCAGCGATATTTTTAGGCGCGTGTTATTTTTTTATATATGTTCCGAACCATGAGAAGACGGTGCAGGAACGCTATTTCAGGTGCCTTCAGAATATTGATGAAAACATAAATGCAAAGATCCAGAACAGCGCGGCACAGCTTTCGGCCCTTTTGGATGTTGACAATAACGATATCAACTTTAAAAAATATATTAAAAACCCCGGCGGCGATTACTACACGTTTATCGACAACGACAAATTCCTGGAAAAACACGACAGCGAGGGCACTTTTACTGAAATTGAACAGGTTAGGCGGCGTGTTTCCATTTATGTGGTTAAAATGGTGGATGGGAAGTTTCGAAAACTGGGCATCAGTTACAAGCTAAGCCAGTTTGTTAACCCCTTGCTGCCAAAAGGCGATTTTGAAAACTACGTTGTATTTAACGTCGCGACAAAGTCGGTCATCGCAGGCGCATCAACATACGGCCTCGGGTATGAAAAACCCGACTCACTGCTGCAATTGCATAACGGCATCATGACGCCGGGTTTGCGCACTGTAAATATTGGCGGGAAAGATTACGTCATTTTTTCGCATGTGGTAACCATCAATCAAAACACACGGTGGGCCATTATCGGTTTAGTGGACGAAAAAAGCTATCAAAATGAACGCGGTCAATTGCCGCTGGCCTTGTCTCAGCTTCTTTTAACCATTGGCATCGGCATCGTGATCATGCTGCCATGGCTAAAGTTGTTCCATATGGGCAATAAGGATAAGTTAACCATTTTTGACGGTGTGGCTACGGTATTGATCTCCATGTTACTGATGTCGCTGCTGGTTTTGATCATCTTTAAGTATAGCTTCTTTTTCATCACCCGGCCGGGTGTCGACTTTAAAAAACGGGATAGTATACCATCGCAAATAATAACAGCCTATAACAAAGACATAAAAACTGCGGATACGCTATTGACAAATTACGATCGACTGCAGACCGATCTCAAACACAATATTGTATATCTGGGCCAAAAAGATATTGACTCCCCGGGTACTGCCCTTACAGTACCGCAAAAGCAGGTACTAAACGCCGTCCAGGCAAAGAATATCGAAGTTAAGCAGGTTTACTGGCTTGCTGCAAACGGTATGGAAGAGTCTAACTGGACAACAGCCGGTATTAATGCTCCGCACACCAACTTTAGCAACAGGGACTATTTTAAAAATACGCAGGAAAATAAGTTCAACTGGTCGGGGGGAGGTAGTCTTTATGTCGACCAGCTTATTTCACGCACGAGCAACGAGTTTACATCCGTAATTGCAAAAAAGTCGGTAAAAGCCGGGGCGAGTGTCGTCGGTATGAGCTTTACGGCCAAAAGCGTTGACAGCGTATTAATGCCCGATGGCTACCAATTTGCCATCATTGATAGCACAGGCAAGGTGCTGTACCATTCAAATGCCGACAGGAACCTTAACGAAAACCTGGTGTATGAATTTGCTGACAGCACGGAACTGGTGAGCGCTATGGCGGCAAAGTCGGATACCGGCTTTAATGCACGTTACTATGGCAAGGAATATAATGTGCGTATTAAACCGTTTAAGGCATTGCCGTACTTCGTTGTGGTTTTTGAGAACAAGGACTATGCCGATGCCCGGGATACCGAATCATATTCGTTTACCTTAACAATGATCGTGTGCGTGCTGCTGTTCCTGGTGATACAAACCGGCGTGGTGTTTTTTGCATCTTCAAAGCGGTCGGTATTTAAAAAGCAACACTTTGAAACGGCGTGGATCGGGCCAAAGATTTCGGCGCACCACCAGTACAATATGGCCATAATTGCCAACCTGGGGATAATTGCTTTGTTAACAGTGGTATTTTATTGGGCAACATTCCTAAACTACGTGTACATGCTGCTGTTCTCCATAACCGCAGTTTCACTGTTTTTAAATGTCCTGTTTTATATCAGATACGATGCCGAGCACAAGGAGGACTATAAATATTTTAAAAAAATAACGATAATCTGGCTGTGCATTTTTGTTGTGATCATCGATATCGCTGCTTGTGTTACCCTTGAGATACGAAGCCTGATAATACTTTTTGGGTTTGAGTTGATGGTAGTCGCATTTGGTTTTTTGGCGCATGCGGCAGGCGAACGCATTTTGGAAGAGATGCGGCTCGTCAAGAGAAACTATCACTTAGTAAGGCTTTTTTGGACCTATACGCACAGTTACGCCCTGATGACAACCACCAAGCTGATCATCACCAGCGGCATCCCTATTGGCCTGTTTTTTATCTATTCATTTAACTACGAGCAAAATTTAGACGCCAGGTACCGCCAGTTCACTTTTGCGCAGGCCCTTACTAAGAAATTGGAGCCGGCTGATTTTGCAAACATTCCGAAACCAAAAGGGAAGAAACCGATGCCGGCTAAAATCGCCGCTTACTATGACGGAGAATCAGTCGAAAAAATTGAACTTGTCGACACGCTGCCTAAAATCCCACATAATTCAGAAAGTCAGATTACAGCGTGGCTGCTAAATCTGCCAAGACCTTTAAACAATGAGCTGGAGATCAGGAGTAATAACATGAATGGCGCTGGTGTTGGGCAGAACGCCTTTTTTAACAACACATTCCATCACAGATCTTCGTACATGGACAGGTCGATCACGTTTTACAAAACCGACGGCCACTACATTAAGATCAAATCAGGAAATATTACCTATCCAACCCTTACCCCAGGTTTTTGGATACTGCTGGGCGTCCTGCTGGTCATCTTTTATTACATTATTTTAGGTGTGATCAGGAAACTGTTTGCGCTTAACCTGCCGGCCATGGACGGCTGGGACGAGATGAACAATGAACTGCTGTATAACAGTAAGCTGAATTCTTTCTTATTTCTGCTGGGTTCCCCGGGGTCGGCAAAGTTGAAAATGATCACCAACAAGCTGAAAACAAATAAATACAGCGCCGCGCAGGAGAACGAATTGCAGGCGCTACGGGAAGCCGACGATTCAAAAGCGCTAAAAGCAAAATTGAAAGAATTTGGCAGCGGCAAGCTAACCGGGCCTGAAAATGAGTTGCTGATATTTAGTAAAGATCCCCTGAAAAACAATGTCTTCATAGCCGATATGATCCTGATCTCATCAATAAACGGCGAGGAGGACCCTGACTGGAAAAAGTGCAAAACTGAAGCGCTGAAGGATTCAAACTCGTTGGTCATCATCAATCATTTTGAATATAATATCAAAGACCCGATTGCAAATGCCATCAAACTAAACTTTTTGGAAACTGTGCTGCAGCGGGCGGGCTGCAAAGTGATGATCATTTCCACGGTTCATCCCATCAGCTTCCTGGATTCTTTTATGGACGAGCAGGCCAACTCGGGATCTGCTGAGAAAGTGACTGCGATCCCCGAAAGCGAACTTGACCGGTGGCAGGTTCTGTTAGGTCATTTCAGGATTATTATTCAGCGGTTGAGTGACATCCGCGATAGCGAGGACGCAGATGATCTAAAAACCGGCACCCAACTGGAGCGGGCCATTTTCGAAGAAACGCAGTATTCGCATTACCTCAACAATATGTACCGGATGAGCATGAATAAGGCAAACAGGGCGCTGGCCAAACACGAGGAGAACACTGATGCGATTAGCGACTCGGTTATATTTAAGCTGCAGATAACTTCGCATTATTTTTACACCTATATATGGCAATCGCTCACTAAGGAAGAGAAGTTTTTGTTGTACGACCTGGCCGAGGATGGCCTGGTTAACCCCTTTGATGACTATAACCTGAGCATGCTGATCAGCAAAGGCCTTATCATAAAGCCCGACGGCACATTAAGGTTGTTTAATAAAGGCTTCCGGAATTTTATACTCACCTCGATAGGCGCTTCCGAAGTGAACCGGATAAAGGCCCAGGTAAAAGATAACGGCAACTGGAGCAGCCTGAAAGTGCCTTTGATTATTGCCCTGTTGGCCATAGCCGGTTTCCTGATCGCATCAGAACAGGAAGCTTATTCAAAAATTATTACTTATGTAACCGCAATAGGCGCCGGGATACCTGCGGTGTTAAAAATATTTTCGCTGTTCCCAAGCGGGGGTACACAGAAATCGCAATGATGTGTTTAATGATAACGGAACACTTCTATCCCTGATAACAGTCCGTCAGTTGCATAATGTATGCTAATTAATAACAAACTCCGCGCCCTTCCTGGAAGGGCGCGGAGTTTGTTATTTCACCTTTCACCTTTCACCTTTCACCTTTCACCTTTCACCTTTCACCTTTCACTTTCACCTTTCACTTTCACCTTTCACCTTTCACCTTTCACCTTTCACCTTTCACCTATTTGTTGATCATCTCATCTATGGGCACTTCCGGTTTCAGGGAATCATGTGTTTTTTCTACCACAATTTCCTTGTCCAGTTTAAAACTTTCTGTTTTAACGATCTGCCTTGACGAGGTACCAATCATTACTTTATACTCACCTGCATCCGCTACCCAACTGTTGCGGTCGGTATAGTACGAGGCAAGGTCGGCAGTGTGCAGTGTAAGAGTGATCACCTGCGATTGACCCGGTGCCAGCAATCCTGTTTTGGCAAAAGCTTTAAGCTCCTGTGCAGGTTTGTCAAGCGTTGCTGTGGGTGCGCTCAGGTACAGCTGCACCACTTCTTTACCGGCCACTTTTCCGGTGTTCTTCACGGTCAGCGTCACGTTAAGGCTGCCTTTAAAATCGTTTGAACTAAGCTTTACGCCGCTTACTTTGAAAGAGGTATAAGATAAGCCGTAACCAAATTCATAGGCCGGGTTAACTTTGAACGAATCGTAATAGCGGTACCCTACGTAAATACCTTCCTGGTAGGTTACTTCGCTTGGGCGACCCACCATTGGATTAGGTTTCTGGCCTTCAGGCAGCGGAAACTCTTTGCCGGGGAAATATTTGGCCGACGGCACATCCTCGTATTTTACCGGGAAGGTGCTGGCCAGTTTGCCCGAAGGGGTTACCCTGCCGCTAAGCACATCGGCGATGGAATTGCCAGCCTCGAGGCCGGGCTGCCAGGCCAATAAAATACCGTCCACCTGGTCGCGCCAGCTCGCAATTTCAGTTACGCCGCCAACATTCAATACCACAACCACTTTTTTGCCTTTAGCGTGGAAAGCATTCGATACGCCAAGGATCAGCCCTTTTTCGGTTGAACTGAGCATAAAATCATTTTCCACCTTCCGGTCCTGGCCTTCGCCGGCATTGCGTCCAATGGTAATGATCGCTTCATCAGCGCCATCTGCTTCCCTGCTTACCAGCGAATCGGCATTATATTCCGGTATCGGTGGCGGGGCCATAAAGAAATTGGCGTTTTTAGGCTGCTTTGCTTTCGCATCAGCCAAATACGAGGTGTAGGCTTTAGCCAGTTCACCTTGAACTTTGTAACCTGCATTCTTTAAGCCCTGCAGTAATGATATGGTGTATGCCTTGTGCACATCACCACTGCCGGTACCACCGGCAATAATACTATAGGAGGTATTGCCAAACACCGCAACACGTTTACCCTTTGCAATGGGCAGCGATGCGTCATCATTTTTCAGCAGCACCATGCCCTCTGCAGCAGCCATGCGGGTAACCTGTGCGTGGCCTTTCAGGTCGGGTTTATTAGAGAATTTATAACCTTTAAATGTCGGCGATTTTAGGATGATCTTTAACAGTCGGGCCACGTTTGCGTCCAATTGCACCATGGTGATCGTGCCATTTTTTACGGCCTCAACTATCGCTGCTGATTGATCGGGGTTACCGGGCATCAGCAAGTCGTTACCGGCGTTCATTTGCGCTACGGCATCATGGCCGCCAAACCAGTCGGTCATCACAAAGCCTTTAAGGCCCCATTCGCGTTTTAAAACATCGGTTAAAAGGTCGCGCCGTTCCGAAGTATAAGTGCCGTTAATTTTATTGTAGGACGACATTACGGTCCAGGGCTGTGATTTTTTTACCGCGATCTCGAAGTTCCTCAGGTACAATTCGCGCATAGCACGCTCGCTGATCACCTCGTTAATGCTGTTGCGGTTGGTTTCCTGGTTATTGGCCGCAAAGTGCTTGGCCGAAACACCTACACCCTGGCTTTGTATGCCATTGATGATAGCCGCAGCCATACTGCCGGATACCAGCGGATCTTCCGAGTAATATTCGAAGTTCCTGCCGTTAAGCGGGTTGCGGTGAATGTTCATGCCGGGGCCCAATATAATGTCAACGCCGTACTCGCGTATTTCGTTACCAAAGGCAACCCCCACTTTTTTAACCAATGCGGTGTCCCACGAGGATGCCAGCAAAGTAGCTACCGGGAAACCGGTTGCGTAATAAGTGTTTTTGTCGTTCGGACGTGTCGGATCGATCCTCAAGCCTGCAGGACCATCTGACACGGTGATCGACGGAATACCCAAACGCGGTATTGCATGCGTGCGTCCGGCGGTTCCCGCCACTTTCTCAGGCACCTCATACGCTTCCGGGTCGCTTGGGGGCAGCTTAAAGCCACCTATATCTATTGGTTTGGGCTTCTCGCCCTTGGCAGGCGCCGGCATACCGGGGAATTTGAAGCCCATACCTACAACCAGCTTGGCTTTTTCTTCAACGGTCATCGCATCGATAACTGCTTTTAAGCTGCTTTGGCCCAGTTTGGGTACTTTGGGCGCTGGTTTATGCACCGGCGCCTGGGCGTGCAGGGCCGGGCTGATCAAACCGATCAGCGCAATCAGCGCAGCAGCTAATGTTAACTTGTAATTTGCTTTCATTTTTATAGTTTATAGTTTACTTGATACGGTAATAATTCAGCAGGTAAAGCAGCACGCCGTTGGTCCATCCGTAACCGTCCTGCTGGGGGTATTCGCCGCCGCCTGCTTTTGTATTGTTGTCGCTCAGATTGTATTTCTCGGTAAGTTTGCCGGTTTGCTTAAACACGCTGATGTTGGTATTGATCCATCGCATGGCAATGTCTTTAGCCAGGGCATCCTGGCGGTAATTTTGCAGACCGGTTATCGTCATAAATTGCATAGGCGCCCAGCCATTGGGGCTATCCCACTGCTGGCCGGTGCGTTTAAATGAGGTGGCAACGCCGCGTTGTTTTAAAAATTTTGTTTTGATGGTGTTCGCCATTTTCGTGGCCTGCCCGGCGTCGGGAATATCAAAATCCAGCGGGAACACGCCGGCAATAGTTTCCTGGGTCGAACTTTGTTTCAGCTTGAAGTTATAATCCATAAACCAGTTGTATTTATCGCTCCAGCAGTATTTTAGTATTGCCTTTCTGCGCGAAGCTGCCTTAGCTGTGTAGTCATTGTAGGCGGCGGTATTGCCTTGTATTTTATACGACTTTGCGATTGACAGTTCCAAATGATACAGCAGGCAATTCAGGTCGACGGGGATCATGGAAGTGGTTTGTATACTGCCGAATTTGTCATCAGCCCCGTACCACCTCGACCCAAAATCCCAGCCCGATTCGCCTGCGGCACGTACATTCCGGTAAAAATCCGCCGGACTTTGACTTGATTTTTTAACCGAATCCAAATCGTTTTTATAGGCCTCATCACGGGGCTTGTCCGAATCGTCCCAATAGCGGTTCAGTATTTCACCGGCGGACAGCGAGACCACATTGCGGTAGGCCTGGCCCTTTTTCAGTGTTTCAGCACCCCGCATCCAAAAGGCATATTCCTTTAACATTTCGGGCTGATATTTGACGATGGTTGATTGTCCCGTTTCGGCGGCAAGCAGATCCACCATCATCGAAAAGAATGGCGGGTGCGACCGGGTTAAATAATAGGTACGCGTGCCGCAGGGTATAAAACCGTACTTGTTCAACATGAAGGAGAAATTATCCACCAGGTTTTGCATGATCTGCGTTTTGTGGCTCTCGCGGAGGCCAAGCATGGTAAAATAGGTGTCCCAGTAATACGTCTCCCTGAACCTGCCGCCCGGGATGATAAAATCATTCGGCAAACTGATCAATGAGGCATATTTCGAACCGGTACTGTGCTTCCGCGATAATACGGTCCACAACGTATCGATATGCTTGCGGACGCCTTTTGAAATATCGCTTTTAAAATCGCCTCCGCCTGAGATTGGTAAATCAAAGTTGCCGGTTACAAATTTTTCCAGGTTAAAATCCGGCTTATTTTTAGCGGCGTTATAATCTTTTATGATCAATTGAGGGTCGCGTTTGGGCGTTGCGTCGGCAAATGTTTTGTTATCGTGAAAAACATCAGTCAATTGCACTGCCTCAAATAATCCGGGGAACAGCTGTTTTGGCGTAAGCGTTTGTGCTTCGGCGAAGCAGGTCATTATGGCAAATAATAACACCAAGGGTATTTTTCGCATATCGGATATTATATCATTAATTTCAAAAGGGTTTTAATGTAAAATTTAGCAGGGGCAATTGGTTTATTTACAATGCAATAAAGTCATTGTGTCAATAGTACACAATTGTAAATATTATTTATGGAAATAAAAAGAAAATAGATGGATATAGTACAACTATCGATGGAGGATTGTTTTTAGACGATGAAAGGATGGGGCTCTCCAAACTTACGACTTCCGACCAGGCACCAAGCTTATCATTATTGGATTTTCACAAATTCAATCTTCCTTGCATCATCCATTGATACCTCGCATGAAAGGTGGCCGTTCTTCCCGCTCCTTTTAAAGAGGATGTTTACCGGCACGAGGAACGTCTCCGAATCCAGGTTTAAAGCCAGGTCAAAAGCATTATTATAAGCGGGCTGCAGCACAACGTCTTTCAAATAATTTTGCTCAAGCATTAAATGCCCTTCCTTAAAAATGATGCTGAAACTGCTCTCCGTTTCTTTGGAATAGAAGGTGCCGGTGAATGCGTTTAAATAAACGGCGCTTATTTTTGCGGGGCTTTCTTTTGTAAAGGGGATGGTCACTTTGTCAGCAGTCGTGTAAGTAAAGCCACCGTCGGTATTAAACGATAAAGAGGATTCCAGGTACCTGAAGCTGGTTTGGCTAATTGGAATTAATGGACTTTTGTTAAGCCAAAGCGTATCCCGCTCCAGTGTGATATTTAGCCCGTGGTTGGTTTTGGCGTTGCGATACCACCCTGCATATTTTTTTATTTTAACAGAAGACACTGTGATTCCAGCCGGCGTTTTTTTTGTTATTTCAGGCGGGGTAGTTTTGATAAACAAATTGTCGATCGCTGTTATCCCCACAAATAAACTATCGGTAAATTCTGTAACGTTGCTCAGCCATGCAACCGAAAGCTTTACTGCCGGCAGGGTTTCCACCACCCCAACATATCCTGCAGTTTGGCCTGTATGCGAGACGATATCGTATCCTTTAAACTTCCCGATAAATAAACCAGCTGCATAAGAGGCATCGGCCCCGCCGGGCAATGGCTCAAGCGCTAATTGTTTGGCCAGCAAACCGGGGCTCCCGAGTTTGTTATCCAGGAAAAAGTTGGTCCACTTTAACAAGTCTTCGGTGGTAGTTAATAAGCCTCCGGGGCCATAAACACTTTCGTTGGGCATGTTAATTTTATAGGTTCCATTCTTTTTTATATAAGCTATTCCCCTGTTGGGTACTATCTTTTTATAGTCGTCGCGCCAGCTGGTATGCGTCATCCCGGCAGGTTTAAAAATATATTGTTTTGTAAAGTCGGGCAGGCTCATCCCGCTGACTCTTTCAACGATCAGTGTTAAAAGCAGGTAGTTTGAATTACTGTAAATGAATTCTGTTCCCGGAGTGTTGTTTAATCGCTGTTGCCTGTAAAGCATTTGCAGCACATCCTGGTTGGTGTATGCTTTAGTAGTGCGGGGCCAGCCGGTTATGGCCTCCAGTTCGCTCCATTCCCTGAGGCCGCTGGTATGGTGCAAAAGATGTTTTAGCCGGATGACTGTGCCGTAATTTGGTAGTTCGGGGATATACTTGCGTACATCATCGTTCAGCGAAAGTTTGCCCTGTTGTTGGAGTAACAATATGGCCGCTGCAGTAAACTGTTTAGTGATCGACCCTGCTTCCGTCACCGTTTCAGTAGTGTAGGGCACATTGCGCTCCAAATCGGCCAGGCCCCAGGCTTTTGAAAAAACTATTTTGCCGTTTCGACTAATGGCTAGCTGGCAACCTGGGTTGTTGGGTTTGTACCGGTCGAACAGGTGGGTGATAATGTTAACAGTATCCTGCCAGGTTTGCGCCGAAGCAGACCGACAAATGGCAATAAGCAGTAAAAACAACAGCAGGCGTTTCATTGAATAAAGATTGTAAATAATTTTTACCTGGTGATGCCTTATCACATTTAAAAATTTACCCGGATACAACTAATTAAATTTTCCATTGTATATTATCAGCATGGTTTCAAAAGGGGAGCAAGTTATCGGGGAATGGTACCGGCAAAAAAACTGGCAGCAGTTCGCTTTTCAGCAGGAAATGATGGAGGCTTACCTGGGCGGTTATTCGGGATTGCTGAATGCCCCTACCGGCAGCGGTAAAACCTTTGCGCTATTCCTGCCTTTTTTGGCAGATTTTATCAATAAACACTCCGACCGCTGGCAAACACAAACCAACAATGGCTTACTGATGCTATGGATCACCCCGCTGCGGGCGCTCACCAACGACATCAGGAAAGCCATGCAGGAAGCCTGCGACGAGATCGGCCTCCCCTGGAAAATTATGACCCGTACCGGCGACACTTCCGCCGCCGAAAAGCAGGCACTAAAGAAAAAATTGCCTGAGGTTTTGCTCACCACGCCAGAGAGCCTCCACCTGATGATGGCTCAAAAGGAATATCCCAATTTATTCAAAAGCCTGCAGGTAGTGGTAATCGACGAATGGCACGAATTGCTGGGCACCAAGCGCGGCGTGCAGGTGGAGTTGGGATTGTCCCGGCTCAAGGCCCTGGCTTCAGTTGGCAATTCTCAGTTTGCAGTCGGCAGTGGGCAGTTGTCAGATAACAGTTTTCAGTCGGCAGTTGACAATTTGCAGCGTAAAAGCAGAGTACTGCAAACTGCCAACTCAAAACTGCAAACTGACTGCTCACTGCCCACTGCTCACTGCCAACTAAAAATCTGGGGTATCTCCGCAACCATCGGTAACCTGGAGGAAGCCTCCGACGTGCTGCTTGGCAACGATTTTCCGCCAGACCGAATTAAAATGGTTAGAGCTAATGTGGATAAACGGCTGCAAATCACGTCCGTCATCCCCGAAAACATTGAAAGCTATTCCTGGTCGGGGCATATCGGGTTAAAGCTGCTGCCACAGGTGATGGAAATCGTGGCTAAAAGTGTCACTACGCTCATATTTACCAATACCCGCTCCATGGCCGAGATATGGTACCATGCTATCCTGGATAATTACCCTGAATACGCCGGCATTATGGCGATGCATCATGGCTCACTGGACAACGACCTGCGTAACTGGGTGGAACAAGCCCTGCATGCCGAAGCACTGAAAGTGGTAGTATGCACCTCGAGTTTGGACCTGGGCGTGGATTTTCGCCCGGTGGATACCGTGATCCAGGTGGGCAGCCCGAAGGGCGTTGCCCGGTTTATGCAGCGGGCGGGGCGAAGCGGGCATGCACCCGGGGCAATTTCAAGGGCCTGGTTTGTGCCCACCCATTCACTGGAGTTGCTCGAGGGTGCGGCGCTGAAGGACGCCATTAAACGAAAGATCTTCGAAAGCCGCGACCCGATGCTGCTCACGATGGATGTGCTGATCCAGTATATGGTGACGCTGGCCGTGTCGGATGGTTTCCGGGCGGATGAATTGTTTAAGGAAGTAAAAACCAGCTATGCATTTGCTGACCTGAAGCGAAGCGAGTTTAACCAGTTGCTGGATTTTATAACCACCGGTGGTAAAACCCTGGCGCAATACGACGAGTTTTTGAAGGTAGAAGTAGAGAACCGCCTGTTTAAAGTAAACAACCGGCGCGTAGCCATGCGGCACCGGCTCAGCATCGGCACTATCACCAGCGAACTGAGCATCCGTGTAAAATGGCTCAGCGGCGGCAGTTTGGGTACGATAGAAGAATCGTTTATTTCTAAGTTAAAACCGGGCAATACCTTTTGGTTTGCGGGGCGGAGTTTAGAGTTTATACAATTGAAGGAGATGACGGCTTTTGTAAAGAAATCGAACGCCCGCAAAGGGATGATCCCCAGCTGGAATGGGGGACGCATGCCCTTATCATCGCAATTGGCTGCGGTTTTTCGGGATAAACTGGACGAAGTTGCAATGGGCACAGCCTACGATGAAGAAGTGATCGCTCTTAAACCTTTATTTGAGTTACAGGCTGAATTGTCGCACCTGCCGCAAAGTCACGAGTTTTTGATCGAATCGTTTAAAACCAATGATGGGCATCACCTTATTTTTTATCCATTCGAAGGCCGGCTGGTGCACGAAGGGATGGCCTCGCTGCTGGCATATCGCATCAGCAAAATAAAACCAGCCAGCTTTTCCATCGCCATGAATGATTATGGTTTTGAGTTGCTTTCGGATGAGGACATCCCTATTGAAGAAGCTTTGGAAGATGCTGCTTTTTTCTCGATCGACAACCTGCTCGAAGATATCCAGCACAGCCTTAATGCCAACGAAATGGCCCGCCGTAGGTTCCGCGACATTGCCCATATCGGTGGGCTGGTGTTTACCGGTTACCCCGGCCAGCCGATGAAGAACAAACATTTGCAGGCATCTACCTCGCTGCTTTTCGAAGTTTTTAACGAGTACGAACCTGATAACCTGCTGGTACGCCAGGCTTATAATGAAGCCCTTGCCTTTCAGTTGGAAGAGTTCAGGCTGAGGGCGGCGCTGCAGCGGATACAAGGACAAAATATCGTACTAAAAAATATACAAAGGCCAACGCCATTCGCCTTTCCCATTATGGTGGATAGCCTTGGCCGCGAGCGTTTAACCACCGAACCGCTGGAAGAACGGATAGCCAAAATGGCCCGGCAATATGAGGTGGCGGAGGAAGACCGGAAGACAGAAAGACCGAACCCCGATAGCTATCGGGGCCGCAAGACAGGAGTTGTAAGGAAAAGAGGGTTTTAGACTTAAAACAACAAGGCCGCGAAAGCTAAAACTGACGCGGCCTGTTAATCACTCGCACAAATCGCTTACCTTGCGTAATGTCCTGGAACCCATGTGCGTCCACCATTTGGGCCATAATTATAATGCCCGCGAACCCATCCGTTGCCTGTGCGTACCACGCAGGCGCTAAAACTGAAGGCTGTAACTGCCAGCAGCAATAAATATTTTATCTTTTTCATGACTTTTTCTTTTATAAGTTAAACAAAGTGTTGACGGTTTAGTAAATCCAAAAACCGTGCCGTTGTCGTGTTATTAATGCATCAACATTAGTTTGACGCTGGAAACGGGCAGGGGTTTAATTGAATTTTTTGGAAGCGTTGTAACAGGCAAACGGGCTTAATGTGATCAACATCACTTTTTTTTGTGCCCGCGGGCTTTTGGTGCCCGGCCCTTGAGTGCTAACGTTGTACTATGAAACACGTTAACATTAAACATATCGCCAGCCTCCACAGCGATGCTTTGTGGGGCCTGGATTTTTACGAACAGGAAATTGATATTTTACAGGAAAGACTGGCGGAAATTGCACTTAAGAACACTGCGCTCGTAGTTCAGGAGCGGGTGGATCACTTTCAAAACCAGTTTATCATTCATTCGGCCGTAATTAAAACGCTCAAACACTCCTTTATTGAAAATTCAAAAAAAATAGAAACGGAAGTTCTTGAACTGGCGGGCTTTGCCGATGCTATCGATATTGAAGAGAATGAAGACCTGTACCAGGATTATTTAACCGAAGAAAAAATATTTAACGAACTGCGCCACGTATTTAACCGTTTTGCAGCGGAGTGGATGTAAGCAATGTCGGGACGATAATTGACGCGTTATACAATGCAAGGTTTTTATGCGCTGCATGATATGGACTTAAGAAACGTTTATTAAAAATTACACCATGAAAGAGATCCTTATTTTCCTGGTCACCCTTCACGGTCTGATACACCTCATTGGTTTTGTTAAAGCCTTTAAACCCGGCATGGTAAAGCGATTTAAACAGCCCATTTCAAAAGTCGACGGGCTATTGTGGCTGACGGCCTGCATCCTTTTTTTAGTATCAGCGCTATTACTGGTTGTACAAAGCGAGCATTGGTGGATGCCGGCGGCAGCAGCAACGTTCGTTTCTCAATACCTTGTTATCCTTATATGGCCGGATGCTAAATTCGGAACGCTGGGCAACGCCATGCTGCTTGCGCTTATTGCCCTTAGATATTAACAGGTGTTAATCCCATTAGGGCTTCTCCGTTCGAAGCCTGAACGCGACGCCTGTTGATGGTATCTCTTAATTTCCTATGCTTATCAGGAATTATAGCATGGATTGTAAAAATCAATTGCTAACTTAGTAAATAATATCCCTGCCCCGACACAACCCAACAGGTTACAAAGACCGTATCCATTAAACTAACGGAAATGAAGAAATTTTTACTGCCTTTGTTGTTGATCGGTTTATTCGGCTGCAGAAAATCCGGTAATCCAACACCTGGCTTGTCGGGTAAATATTCGTTGTATAAGGAGGTGGATACTACATACAATCCAACCGACCTGCTGGTAGAAACCCTCACCGGCGACACCGCTTATTTCAATTACGGTACCCCCAACCTTGAAATTATCCCTAACACCATAGGGGGATACAATGCCACCTACCTGGCAGATACACTCACTTTCGTTTCCAATATTTCGGGGTACGAAACCGGCGAGGGTTACAGTGCGCCCAGCCACTTTTCATATTCGCTCGCTGCCGGTTTTTTTGACGACGGCAATAACTTTATCAACGATACCACCTCGCTCGCCTTTAAGTTAACACGGATCAATCCAACCACGATAAAATTGCTGGTGGAAGGGAAAAACGGTACTGTTGTTGTGGACAGAAATGCCTCGTACTACCGAAAGTTATAGGGGAAAATCAGCCTTTTATTAGGCCGTTGCGCTGTAACATGGTACTGATCCAAAGCCCGCTTCCGATCAATATAATTGCTATTGGCACCAGGTCGGCAAAAGAATTGTGCGAGCCAAAGGAATGCGGATCGGTATTGACAGCGCCGTGAATAATGTTACCAATATTGATCAGCATCGACAAAACCGAAAAAATACTCAATGCTGTTACCGGCCATCGCCGCGTTTGAGTGCCTGCAGCGGCTGGGGTTAAAAAAACAGCAGCGGCCACCAGCAAAAAGCCGATCACCACAAACTGGAAAATATAGGCAACGAACGGCGAATCAGCCGGAATATAATGGCCACCGGCCCAGCCGTAACCGGCAGCAAGGAGGACGATCGCCATTGTCCTGGTTTTAAAATGTATTTTCATTTCTAACATGTTGTTTACAAGTTAGATGTGCATCAGCATGAATTGTTAGCAGGTAATCAGATTTAATTTGAAATCGTCAAAAGTCGGCAACAGTCAGCAAAGCGCTTCGAACGAGCCAGCAATAGCTTTACCGGGCATCACGCCAAAACGTATTCCGCCAGGCCGTCTGTTCCGCCGGGCTTAAAAACGTCCACGCGACTATCCGGCTTACTTTTTGTCCGTGCGTCATGCTGATGGTTTTAACATCCAGGGCCTTAACTGCTTTTAACGCTTTATAAATAACCGGCAGGGTGTCTTTTTTGGAAACCAATGTGCTGAACCAAAGGCATTGCTGTGCCACCAGGGCGCTTTGTTCCACCATGCGGCGTATAAAGCCGACTTCGCCGCCGTAACACCACAGTTCCGTTTTTTGCCCACCGAAATTTGAGGAAGGCGTTGGTTTATTTACCCCTAACTTTTTCCATTTGGTGGCTGCGGACAATTGCGCTTCCTGTAACGATGCATGGAACGGCGGATTGCAGATGGTGATGTCGAAACCTTCGCCGTTTTTAATAATACCTTTAAAAATGTTGGCCTTATTGGTTTGCAGGCGGAAGATGATCTTATCCCCGAAAGCCTTATTTATTGAAACGATATTTTTTGCCGACCGGATGGCCGCCGGGTCAATATCGGTGCCCACAAATCGCCAGCCGTAAACGGCGCTGCCAATTAGGGGATAAACACAATTTGCCCCCACGCCGATATCCAGCACATTTATGGAGGGACCCCGTGGGATGACGCCGCCATTTATTTCGGCTAGTATATCCGCGGCATAATGGATATAATCCGCCCGGCCGGGTATGGGCGGACAAAGGTATCCTTCCGGGATATCCCACTCATCCACGCCATAAAAGGATTTTAACAGTGCTTTGTTTAAGGCTTTAACGGCGTTGGGGTTGCTAAAATCGATCGATTCGTCATTGAATTGATTCCGGGATACAAATGCTTTCAGACTTGGGCTGATTTTGCCGAGTTGCTTAAAATCGTAACCGGCCCGGTGACTGTTGCGGGCGTGCAGGTTTTCCTTTTCAGCGGGCTTTTGTTTTATTTCCGGCGGCATTTGATGACGATGATCTTTTGGCGAAGGTCGGCATTCTTAATCAAAAAAGCCCGGCAAACTGCGTTTTCATTTTTTTTGAGCCGGCAATGCCTGGGCGAGGGAGGAAGCCGAACGGTCAACTATCGGGACGGCCAAAAGTAATAAACCCGTCCGGACAATACGCCCGGACGGGTGGGAAGTATGAAATGAAAAATTATATCCGCGTATTAATGCACGCTACCACTTGGGCTAACCGGAGTTATAATGGGCGGCGTGGCAGACCCGTTTACAAATGGCGACTTTTCATCACACAGGGCCAGTTCGCCCACATAGCCGTCCTTTTTTATTTTTTCGTTAACAACCGGGCGGTACTTATTCTCGGCTACACAAAATAATACGGCGATGCTGTGCTTGCCTGCGTTGTCTTTAATAGCATCCTTGTATCCTTGCAATGCGTTCACAGCAGCCTCATCAAAACCGCTGCCTGCGCTTTGTGCCACTTTTACATTGCTGACCATCCCGTTGTTATCCAGGTTAAAATTCAGCACAACCACGCCGCCTTTAAGTTCTTTTTTAGCTTGCTCCGGGTATTGCACGTTATCGGTCATATAGCTATAAAATTGCCGGGCATAAGGCGCATCCAAATACGAGTCGATATCAAAAATATATGCCAAACGGCTCTTTTTGACATTGTTGGGATACATGAACTTTATGACCATGGACGAGGCCGAGGGGAAGATATACCCATATTTGTCTTTCAGCATTTTCAGGTCGGCGGGTGTGCATTTTTTTTGATAGTACCAGTTGGCCTCGCCGTTTTTATCATAAATCACAACTTTAGCCTGCATCATGTTATTCGCATCGCCGGGGAAACCGGTGTCGCTTTCGTCATACTCGTATCCTTTGCTGGTGTGCGTTGCAGGATATTTGTAATTCGTTATGATCAGTTCCCCGGCAAATTCAGGGTCCTTGCCAAGCGAATCGGTTTTAAAGATGGAATAATCATCCGTGAAAAAATACACGCCTATTTTGTAGTTTTTGCCCGGGTCATCGGTAACCACTCCTTTATAGGCGTTAAACCCGTCGAGCGCCAGGGCATCCAGTTTTGGCCCGCCGCTTTTAACAACTTTTGCGTTAATGATGTGACGGTCGTTATCCAGCGAAAAGCCTATTTCAACCAGCCCGCCCTTTTCGCCTTTGGCACTGGTGTAATGGATGTTGTGATGTAAAAAATGGTCCATCAGCCAATAGCCGTCAACATTTACAACGGGTAAAATCAGCTGCCCGTCTTTGGTAGTAAACCTCGTGCTGTCCGCCACTATCTCCACTTTAATGTGCTGGTTGTTCAGCAGTGCCGAGCGGTCGGCTTTTGTAATATTATGGGCTGTATAAACTACTTTTTTGTTTTTCAGGTCGACAGAGAACTGGTCGGTTAGGGTGGTTACCCCGTTTTGGGTAATCTTTAAGCGTTTCCGTTTTGCCGCAAGGTTTGCATTAAGCAGGGCGTATTTGCCTGCCGATTTTACGCTGGCGGGGCTAAGGTCTACCCAGCCATAGGTTTTGCTGAATACCAGGGTCGACGCGCATAATAATGCCGCGCAGATGGGGATGGCCACCAGGTATTTCAGCCTTGCCAAACTACCCGAACGTTGTTGATTGAGCATAATAATTCTCTTTTTTAACAGGTTATAATTGAAAAATGAATGCGTAATGGACGAACCGCCGGCGCCATAGGCGTTTTTCAGTAAAAACGAAGCGTAGGTTAAGGCGTCGGTTTCGTAGGCTGCGGTTTGCTCATCGGCAATATATTCGTGTACGGTTTTCAGGCTGTTTTGCAGCAGGTACACAAATGGGTTAAACCAGTTGATCACCTTCAACACCTCGAGCAGGATAACATCCGCCGAGTGTTTTTGCCGGATGTGCACCAGCTCATGCCTGATAATGGTATGGGCCCCGGGCGCCTCGGCGCCGATAAAAAGGTAGTTGAAAAACGAAAAGGCTACGTCCGTTCCGTTTAGATAGATCACCCGGTATTTGCCTTCGCTAATCGCCTGCTCACTGCGGGTGAGCTTGAATAAAGTATACAATTTAAAAATAAGCACGATCAATAAAACAGCCGCGCCCAAAAGGTATGCATACCACAAACCATCCTGCAGGGTAAAATGCTGTTCCACCGCGGCGGGAACGGTAACCGTATTTGCAGCAGGGGCCTGCAACGGTGCGGCAACACTAAATGTTGAAGGTATAACCGGTGTCACCGTATTTACGGCGCTCATTGTTTCCGCCGGCTTAGCCTGCCTTAACGCACCCACCTGCAAAACCGGGAGTATAAAGGCCGCGATGCAGCTAAAAACCAGGTAGGCGCGGCTGAGCTGGTAGTGGGTGTTGCGGATTAAAAACAGGCAGTAAGCCAAATAAAATACACCCAGGTACAGGTTAGCTTCTGCAAGGTAATACAGCCAGTTCATTTCTTTTTGTTTTTAAGGTCTTCAATCAGTTGGCTCAATTCGTCCAGTTGCTGTATGTCCAGCTTTTTATCGTTGGCGATGAAGGATACCAGGCTTTGGTACGAGTTGCTGAAGTAGCTGCTCATCATCTTATCAAAGGTGAACTTTTTGTACTGCGCCTCGCTGATCAGCGGGAAATATACATGCGAGTTACCGTAGGCCTTATGGCCGATAAAGCCCTTGCCTTCCAGCACCCGCACTACGGTTGATACCGTATTATACGCCGGTTTGGGTTCGGGCATCAGCTCAATAATGTCTTTTACAATGGCTTCCTTTAATTGCCATAACAGCTGCATTACCTGCTCTTCTGCTTTGGTGAGTTCTTTGATCTGCATGATAAACTATTTTTATAGTTGAACAAATGTATAACTATTTCCATAGTTTACAAACTATTTTTATAGTTTTTTTGGGGAGGGGCTTATAACGTAGTCAAAGGCTGTCACTGCCACTTTTTACTGCTGCCAAAATTTGGGCGTTCCCCGGCAGATATCGGCCGCGGCGCGTGCCGGGCGCATAGCGCTGGAGTCATAAACTCCCTGCAAAGTTGATCCGAAGTTAATAAACTATGGGCAGCGAGAGGGCTTTTAACCCTCTCCCAAGTGTTCATTTTTCGCGCACGAACACCCTACAAACGCCAACGAAAAGCACTGATTTATAGCCTATTAAAAATTAAAATTCTCAAAATCTGCCCAATTTTGGCGTTTTTTTTGAACAGTAAAAGCGTTTTTAATTGATTGTCAGCAAGTTGGCCATTCCGCCACTGTGCACAGCCTGTTGTAAACCGGACCTTTATGATTGATAATCAGTTAGTTGCAGTGCAAAATGCGTGTACAATTTCGTTTCTTCTTTTTATACACTAAGTTCCCGAACGCTGTTTGATTCGCTGACTTTGGAGCGGCAAGCTATAAGTGGGATTTTGCTGAACAATTTGGGCGTTTCCCCCGTTGGTAGAAACGGGGGCCGCGTGCTTTGCTTATACTGCACAGGCCTTAGCCACGATGGCCGGTATCCGCGACGCCCGCTAACGCAAAGCGCCGTAAGGTGCGCAAATTTTATTCGTTTCAGCAGGGTCTCTCGCAGATTTAAGTTTACCTATTAAAAACCACCAGACCGTCGTTGCGAGGAACGAAGCAATCACTACCACAGACAGTCAACGAAACGCGATGCACGAATGCCCGGCGTGCGGCTGATCGGGAATCCTGAGATAACGGGGCGATTGATTGGCATTTGTAGAGGTTGCTTTGTTCCTCCCAATGACGAGTCGGTGATGCACATTTGGGCAAAAATATTTTTGAACACTTACAGCGAGCCAAAAATTACTTCCTGAACTTTTTCGATCACTTTTTTAAATGTTTCGGTTTTCAGGGGCCGAACCCGTGCGCGTAACAACATCCTCGGGGTAAAACTGCTGCACCATATGGCAAACAGCATAACCATTTCGCTGATTGCGCGGGTTGTTAATCATCGATGGTGTTATTTCAAAAGTAAATTCAGGGTAGATGTTTTAGTGGATAGTAATATGGCATAAAAAAAACCTTCCAATTCGAATATTTCATCAGTGGAAACAATCAACGCGGGGTGCGTTTGCGGCGTTTTGCCGGTATAAAAGGCTATTTCAACAATGTCCCGTTGATGGATGGTCATAGGTATTTAAGTACACTATTTTTGCTTAGCTGCGCCCGGTGTGCAAAATGTTTTTCGTAATCACTTTTGGTTAGCTTATCTAATTTGGCCAAACTGGATTGCCGTACCTTAACGCCAAGTTTCTTTAATTGCGCTATAATCTCTTCCGTGTTGTTATCGGGTATGTCGATAGTGAATGTTGTCATTAGCGTTGCCGTGGCTTTAAACAAAGCTAACACTTTTAATTGAAAATGAACGGCAAATTTGTCGGTGAGCCGGCAGCATATCAGCGGCGCACGAGCACGCAACCCGCCTGCCTTTGCGCTGCACCTCGCGCGGGTTGGGGACAAAAAACCTATATTTGATTATAAATACCAAAGGATATAATATGCCGGCAGTAAAAAAAGCGGTTGCAGAAAGTGGCTACCGAAAGGTGATTATTAATAACGAAGACAGAGATCATACTAACGACCCTTTTGTGGTAAAAAAGGTAGAGGCAGGCAAAGCGTTTATACGCAAAAACGGCTTGCCGGATCACTTAAAAAAATGAATGTCCGAAAAATAAAAAGTTTTCAGCAATAAAAGAGGATGGTTTTACAGGCCATCCTTTTTTGTTTATAGCATCTGAACATGCGGTCTGGAGACTTAGTCTCCGGGCATAGTCGTCCGATTGACACACTTCGGACAGCAGGGGGGCAAAAGAAAAATGCTTGCAGGAGACCATGATCGATCAAAGCATTCGGACGGCTTTAAAGACTACCCGCATAGTGAATCCGCAGACACAGACTAGGAACAGCGTGAGGGGGAATACTATACCTATTAATAACATTTAAATGGAAATATAATTATATTTCCATTTAATATTTATTAGTTTTACTTTTTAGGAGGACCTTAGCCTTTTTAAGAATGATCTTATCACCAATAAAAGTTTTCATTAGCTATGCGTGGGAATCTGATAAACTTCGCCAAGACATAGCAGACCTTGCACAATGGCTACAAACCAAGGCTGACGGAAAAATTAACGTAACTACTGACCATCTACATGCTAATCGACCACCGAAAGTTGGCTGGCCAACTTGGATGGCTGATCAGATCGAGGAAAGTGATATTGTATTGGTTGTTTGTACAGCTTCGTATCTTGTTCGTTTTAGGAAAAAGGAGAAATCAGGGAAAGGTCGAGGTGCCATTTACGAAGGAGCTATAATTACCCAAGAATTAATTAATAGTCAAACGATCAATGAGAAATTTTTTCCGATTGTCCCGGACGATGGGGATCTTGAGCATATTCCAACTATACTCCAACAATATTTCAATGGTCATTTTTTCCCATCCGGGAATGAGGGGGTTCTAAAAATGATATTAAATGAAAATCCGACTTACGACCAGGTTAGGCAATTTTTTGAGGCGGAGTCGGTGGATGATACTGCAAAAGAATCGCTTGCAAATGATATCCAAGACAAAATAAATGCCGAAATTGCTAAAGAAATTTTGGGACAATTTACATCACCAAAGGGAAAAAAGGAGGCAAAAATGCTCTCACCACTTCAAAACACCATCAGAGCTTATTTGAGTTTAAATGACTTTGATAAACTTAACATCATAAAATCGCTGGGGATTGAGATTGGACAACTTAATCATGATAATATCATCGAAAGGGACAAACAAATATTTCAAATGATCAAGGAAAAGGAACTGATCGGATCGCTTTGGAACGGAATAAACGATATAAAATCCTTCGGAATAACAACTAATCCATTTATTAAATAAAAAACTCAATGAGTTCTCAAGCAGAGTACAACTTCGCAGATTGGTATCGACCGGTTGACAATCAGCTTACTGCGGAAACGCAAGCCGCCAGAATCGCCGCTATAAAAGTCTTATTAGAAAATAACGACCGATCTTTTTGGATTGATGTGGTACGGCTTTTTTGGGCCATACCCATTAAAAAGATAGAAAATAAAAATGCGTTTATAAAGGCATATAAAGATGCCGATCCTGTGTTCCCTGTTTCGGGGAATGACCACCTATTGAAAGTTCTTGCAGGCATTTTACTGTGCTTCAGGTTCGAAACATTCTCAGTCCTAAATAATTTAATTGCTCTGTCTATCAAAAACGTTAATTTTCTTGGGCAGTATGAAGGCTTGGGAAATGTTCCGGTCCTTCAAAACGCAATCACTTACCTTTTTGCAGAATCAAAAAAAATGCGAGATATCTATACCGAATCGCAAAAAGCCGAAATAGATAAACTTGATGAACGAAAAGATGGCGAAGACTATGAATTTGTAGCTGCCGACCATGTGGTGGTCGTAGACACGGTTACCGCAATTTTGCACGCACAAAAGGTTTTCTCCGAGGAGACCAATATTTTGTGGTGGCTATTTGGCGATGCCAGTATAATTTATGAGGATCCTTTAAAATCCGTTGGGCTACCTAAATCTATTGCTGTGATCGCTAAGGAACTTTTCGATCTTTTGGAGTTTTCCTTAGGAACCCCAAAAATCAATTCGATCATCAACAAAGCAATCAGTAACAGTACTAGTGGAAAAGGTGCAAAGGAATATTCGCCATCTGATCTGATCAGCAAGTTTAACGCCGATGAAATTAAAATACTTTTGGGCGGTTATAAAGCCGAAACAGAATTTACACCGATATTAACCGCACTATCTAAGTTTCCTATGGCAAGCATATCTTCTGATTGGGTGTCGGTCTACGCAGCGGAGTTTCATGACGGCGACTTGAAAAAAGCATTTTCGCCTTCCATTATAGCCACTCAGATCCTCAATGAATATTTACTGCTAAAGAATTTGAATTGACATGCCGGAGAAAGAAGATAATAAAAACTTTTACCTAAATGAGGAAGACTCTGAAGAGCCTGAAAGTGGCGACAAGGCAACTCAGGAACCGGCGTCAGTTGCTGCCGAACCTCTTGTAGTAGCAAAAACTTTTAAGCTATTCGGAGGTGAAGAACTTTCAATTGATCAATTACCGGAGGTAACTTATCGTTATCCGGCCAGCAAGATTTATATATTAGGGGAGCATGACAGTGGAAAAACTACTATTCTGGCAACCTTATTTGAAATGTTTCAAGTTGCGCCGTTTCACGGTTTATATTATGCAGGTTCTTTAACGCAAATTGGTTTCGAAAAGAGATGCTTTTATTCACGGCTGGCTTCGGAAAATGAAGATGCTGATACTGAAAGAACAAAATCTGAGGAATTTCATTTTTTACATATTGCCCTAAAATCTGATCTGGCTGAAAAAAAAGCCACCCATTTTTTGATTTCAGATATTTCAGGTGAAAAAATCAAACGTGCGAAAAGTATTACTAAAGATATGAAAGATCTTGCGGTGATCTCGGATTCAACTCATGTCAGTTACGTTATCGACGGGGAAAAATTAATTGATATAAAGACTCGTCAAGCAGTATTGACTCAGGCAAAAATATTTATTAGGAAAGCCATTGATGAAAAAGTGCTCGATGACAAAACACGTTTATCTGTTATTGTTTCGAAATGCGATCTATTAAGTGACATAGCTGATTTTGACTTCATAAGCCTAATTGAAAACCCCTTTTCATTGGATTTTAAAGGCTACCTTAACGAGATTAAGTTTTTAAAATTGGCTGTCAGGCCACAGTCATTTAATAAATTCAAGTTAGGTCATGGCTTGTCGGACTTGCTTAACTTATGGCTTTCCGTAAAACAAGAAAATGCGATCAATACTAGTCCGGAGCCATCATCCCGAATGATAAATAATCTCATTTTTTGATATGACTGAACAAAATATTTCCATTATTGGGTTACCTGCATCGGGAAAAACCAGCTACATTGCTGCGTTATGGGCGCTAATGATCAACAACAGCCCATATTGTTCTTTAAGTCTGCATTCCCTTAAAGAAGGCAATCAGGAATATTTAAATCAAATAAGTGAGGCGTGGCTTTCTTTCAAAGAGATTGGCCGAACCATGCTTGCAAAAAACTTAGGAGAGGTCATTATGAACCTTAGAAATAAAAACTCCGGTGTGATCACGACTTTGAATATACCTGATTTTTTTGGTGAATTATTCGATGCTCATTTTAAGGATAGAGAATGGTCAGAGGAATACTATAAGCAAATGCTAAGTTCAAGGGAGTTTATTATTTTTCTCGACCCTTACCACGAAAATAATATTGCGCGCACTATTATGGATGAGCGTCAGTACCTTGAACAATTTCAAGAACTTGATCCAGTTTTGATCGATGTAAATCAAAAAAAAGATGCTGACACAAAGGATAAGAACGAAAGTGTTCCTCCAAATACCAGCACTAAAGTTTACAAGCACATTAACACATCTAACCAGGTTAAATTAGTCGAAATTTTACAATATTTAGTTTATACCTTAGTGACAGAAACGCCATTTAAAATAGCAATCGTTGTTTCAAAATGGGATAAAGTTACTGCAAATTTTCCTACGAAGAAACCAGAGGAAGTTGTGAAAAGTAATTTACCATTATTGCATCAGTTCTTAGAATGCAATCAACAGATTTTAAATCACAAGTACTTTGGCATTAGTGCTCAAGGTGTTGACTACGGCGATACCGCTGGGGTTACTGAATTTGCAAATAAATTACCCCAAGACAGGGTTTCAATTTTCGATGGTGAAGTTTCCTCAAAAGATATTGCTACCCCCATTACCTGGCTTACTGAATGATTATTTCGATACAACAGACATTACATGGTTATCAAAACGGCCATCAATTGTTGGCCAATTCATTGCCCTTAGGTGAGGACGCGAGCAAAACGTTATTATTCCAATCGGATCTCTCCGGGACACTGAGTAATATCAATTTCGAAAGCTATCTTACGGGGTATCCCATAATTACAGAAAATCTATATGCGTTTGCCAAAACCTGGTATGCTGGCGAAATGAAGCGTCCAGGTTGTGTTTGGACACAAACCCTTTTAATCAAATATCCCGATCTTGGAAAAATACCTGATCTCATAGCCCTGTTGCCGATTTTCGAACGGCCAAGCTTCAACGATTTTGAAAAATATAACTTCCCAATTGATCTGGAATTTAACTCTTTGATCAAAAGTTCAGATCGGGTACTCAACAGTGATATTAATGGTTCACTTTATGCCAATTTATACGAAAATCCAAATATGCCTGTGATAATCCCTGCATCATCGCCAAAGGTATTTGAAGAACAAATTGTTAATTTATGGAGTAATCAGTGGCCGCGTTTGAGGAGGAATTTTTATTTCTGTTCGGGGGCACTCAGTCTGAAAACAATTTACGATCAGGTATTCGACCTCCAGATTGTCCCTGTTGAAATTATTAAGTCCATTAGCCGGTCGAACTCTAATTTGCATATTTACACCCAAGATTCACCAAATAATGATTGGCTCCAAATACTTCAGGAAAGTCACAAAACCGACTTGCGTAGGTTTTTATGGAGCTTCGGTTCTGATATAGACGGTCATAGAGGCAATTTTATACCGTTGATTAGACTTTACAGAAGCATTTATTTTGACGGAAATTTTGCTAAAGTCAACGATATCATCAAGGAGAACTTTTTTAATCCTAAACAAGCAAAAAACCTGAAATCAAAGATATATAATGAAGATAGCCTGATAAGCTATCCTGAATCAGAAAAGGACATCGTAAAGTATTTGATTTGCACTGAAGATATTGATTATCTTGAAGGTATTGACTTGAATTTAGATAGAAGGCTCGTGAATTTACTACAAAACCACAAAATTCAAATTCCTGAATTGTTGTCTATGATTTCGGAGTGCCCAAAGGGCAGGATATCGGAGGCTTTGTGGGATGAACTGGAAGTCACTGATTCTATGATCTTGGATTTATTATCTAAAAACTATGAGATTGCCTTCCCATTGATTTTAAGATCGCAAAATATAATTTACAATCAATCCATTTGGCGCTTGCCTTTCGAACAGCAAAAAAAACTATTTGTTCAGTTTTATAACCATAATCTGATCCATGACTGGGAGAAGCTAACGCTTGTTGTTTTAGAGGTTTCTAGCGATATTATTTTTGAATTCTATTGGAAACAAGACGAAGTCGTGTTTAATACTTCACTTGACTGGTATAATCAAGGCAAGGCCAATCAAAATTTTACTGATGCCTGGAAAAACTTTGTAACCAGAGAAAAGGATTATCTTTTTATTAAATGGCTTAGAAAAAACGAAAAACGTATTCATTCAAAAACGTTTGCGTTACTGTTCGACAATCTGCCAAGCAAGAAGATTATTAACTTGGATTTTAGCCATAATACATGGTTGACAGCATATAAAAAGCTTAAGGTAACAGAATATCCTGGTAACGTTGCCTATATCGCCTCGCTGTTGTTAGCCATTGGTTTTAACAATAACATTGCAAGTTCGGAATGGCTAGTATCAGTCACATTTCAGGATGTTTACAGCTTTGCAGCAAATCTCAAACTCGATCAGCAACTCTATAATCTAATACCCAAAGATTTTGAGGACCAAACAGAAAACGACGATTGGGGTATTTTAGAAACTATCCTGAGTCTTCTAAAAACCAAACCCAAAAAACAATATCAGGTAGAATCCTGGGATTATTGTGAAAATCTTACCCGAACACTTTGTAATAAAACGATAAAAAATAATTGGAATCCCGGGGCTTTTTTAAATACACTTAAAGAATCGGTGATTTTTTATCGCGCTATTGATTACTGTGCAACCTTTAAGAAAGGTAGACAGTTGATTATGAAAATTATTAAGCATATCGAAAACAAACAAATTCAATTTGAATCTTTTCAATACCAGTATTTACGTAAAATAAAAAAAATTAATTAATGCCGACGTTATCTGACCTTGTTCTACGGGATGTAACTAAAGGCCTGTTACCGAGATACCTTTACAAGTATCGCCCGATTGATGGCACGTTAGACAAAATAATCGATAGTGGTTCGCTGTGGTTCGCTAACCCACTATCATTTAATGACCCTTTCGATTGTCAAATTCAACCCGACACCCAAAATACAGTAAAGGAAATACGCGATTATATCAGGAAAAATTCACCAGGAATGAATGATGCGGATTTGAAAGACATCGTGAATATGATTGTTGATGATCCGGATTATTGGCCAAAAACACTCAGAGCAATTGTAGCTAACAGCGTTAATACCAAAGGTATTTGTTGCTTTACGAGCCATAACGAAAGTATACTTATGTGGTCGCATTACGCCAACTGCCATAAGGGCGTTACCCTTAAATTCGATATTGCTGAAAACCCGGACTTTTTTATACACCCGATCAAAGTGACTTACAGTGATGATTATCCGATTTACAATCACATTAGAGACAACAAAAATCTCGTTAAACTCTTAATACAAAACAAGTCGACAATATGGAGTTATGAAGAAGAAGTAAGGATTTTAAAGCCCAAAATAGCTGTTCATCACTTTGATAAAAAGGCGCTTATTGAAGTTACCTTTGGATCTAACTGCGATGCTGCTGAAATAAATCGTGTAAGAAAGTTCATGTTAAAAAAGGGTTACGATAATACAGTATTCAAAAAAGCAACCGTGTCAAAAAAAAAGTATCAATTAGAATTTGAAAATGTGTAAAATTCTTTCTATTGTATTTACTTCTTGGCTAATCGCTGTCCGATTTTCTCCGCCTTCGTTAGTGATTTTCACCAACTAACCGAATTGCGTCTACGCCATGCGATCAATGTATGGCGTAGACGCAAATTTATAGTGATAACCGTGGTGCCAGCAAGTAATACAGTCCGAATGCGTTACTTGCCAACAACCGGATCGGTTTAACGGGTTCCGTCTAAATCCATGCACGCGGGCCTTGTCCATAGGACTCCTGCGGAGTTGGTGAAAAACACACAACAAGGGCGGGCACGGGGCTTGCAGCTGGGGCGGGTCGCGGGTAAATGCCTATGTGCGGAGATTTCGCGTGAGGGATAGGAGCGAATACCGGCCTGGTGGATAAGGCCATGAAGGCGTATAAGCGGATAGCCCGACCCGGCGTCTACCAGCCGGGGCACGCCCAATTTTAAGCTAATACGCCCGCCGTTGTGCCTTTCGCGGGCAAATTCTGGCGTGTTCCAAAAGTGAAACATGCTGATTATCAGCCAATCCAGCGGTTTTCGCCAAAAGACATTTTTTGGATCAACTGATTATCAGTCGATTATCGAAATTGGTGATTTTATTAAACCGTAAACAAGCTGATAATGAGCATGTTTCATGCTGTTCCACGTGTTCCGCGTGTAAAAATGGAACGCTAAACGGAAAGGCGCCCCACCGTGAAGCTGCTGGTATTTGCTGCCAGCTTAGCCGCGCTGCTCCTGTTCATACCGCTCCCGCAGCGCTGCTTTCAAAAACTTCGCCAACAAAAACTCCTGCCTTTGTAACAAATACATCACAAAACTACCCCGGATACACTAAGCAGGTAATGTTTGTATATTAGTGCTAACTATTAACTGACTTGATGAAGAAACTTTTACTTTTTTGCGGCTTGCTGCTTTTTGCCGCGCTATGCCGCGCGCAGGAGACGTTCCCGGTTAACGGCCCCTGGGATGTGCGGCCGGGGCAGTATGCGTTTACCAACGCAACCATTGTGGCCAGTGCCGGCGAGACCATCGCCAACGGCACCCTGCTGGTTAAAGACCGTGTGATCGAGGCCGTCGGCGCGGGCCTGGCGATCCCCAAGGGTTATATTGTGATAGACCTGAAAGGCAAACACATTTACCCGGGTTTAATTGACGCCTACAGCACCTACGGTATGCCTGAGGCGCCAAGGGCGGCGTTCCCGCAGGGCGGCGGCTTTGGCCGCGTGGCGGTTTATACCTCTACCAAGCCGGGGGCTTATGGCTGGAATGAGTCGGTAAAGCCGGAGATGAATGCCAAAGCCGTTTTCCACGCCGATGCCAAAACAGCCGAAGATTTTAAGAAAAACGGTTTCGGCGCGGTGCAAACACTGATACATGATGGCATTATGCGCGGCACCGGCGCCGTGGTTACCCTGGGCGACGAGCGCGACAACGAAGTGATGCTGAACGACCAGGCCGCCGCCCATTACTCGTTCACTAAGGGCACTGCGGCTACGAATTACCCATCGTCGCTGATGGGCAGCATAGCGTTGATACGCCAAACCTATTACGATGCCGAGTGGTACAAAAACCAGAAAGAAGAATATAATATTTCGCTGGACGAGTTTAACAAAGAGCAGGGCATTCCCCAGATATTCGAGGTGAGCGATGCGCTGATGGTGCTTAGGGCCAATAAGATTGCCAAAGAATTCGGCAAGCAATACATTTACAAAACCGACGGGAAGGAGTACCGCCGCCTCGACGCCATAAAGGCTACCGGCGCCAGCTTTATTATCCCCCTAACTTTTCCGGAGCCGTTTGATGTGGAGGATCCGCTGGATGCCCGCAACATCAGCTACACCCAGTTGAAGGATTGGGAGCTGTCGCCCACCAACCCTGCCACGCTGGAGAAAGCAGGCATCAACTTCGCCATCACCAGCTATGGCCTGGATAAAGCCACCGATTTTTGGACGAATTTGCGCACCGCCATCGATTACGGCCTGAGCGAAAAAGCGGCCCTGAATGCACTGACCGTAAACCCGGCCCAGATGCTTGGCGTAGCCGATAAAGTGGGCACGCTGGCCAAAGGCAAAATGGCCAACTTCATCATCACCTCGGACGACTTGTTTAAAAAAGACGACATCATATACGAAAACTGGATAGAAGGCCGCCAATACGTGGTTACCCGCCTGGATGTAACCGACCTGCGCGGCAATTACATCTTCGCCAGCGATGCACTGCAGGGTTTGAACATGAAGATAACCGGCACACCCGGCAGCTACGAGGTGAGCATTGAGCGCACCGCCGACAGCGCACAGGCCCATGGAACCATAACCCGCAGCGGTGATATGGTGAGTATTTATTTCGACATGAAAAACAAACCGGCAGGCAATGTGCGGCTAACGGGCTATATTACCAAAACGCAGCCGTTAACCTTTGGCGGCAACGGCACCATGCCGGATGGCAGCGACATAACCTGGAGCGCGACTTATACGGGGCCCGCCACGCCCCCGCCTGCCAGGAAGGATCAAACCAAAGCGGACTCGACGTTCGGGCCGGTAATCTATCCCTTTATCGCCTATGGCAATAAGGAATTGCCGAAGGCCGAGTCAGTGCTATTTAAAAACGCTACGGTTTGGACGAACGAAAAAGACGGCATCCTGCAAAACACAGATGTGCTGATAGAGAATGGCAAGATAAAGGCCGTGGGCAAAAACCTTTCGGCCGGCAATGCCAAAGTGGTTGACGCAACCGGCAAACATTTGTCGCCGGGGATCGTGGACGAACATTCGCATATTGCTGTTAGCGGCAGCGTTAACGAGGGTACCCAGGCGGTAACCGCCGAGGTACGGATAGGCGATGTGCTGAACCCGGAAGACATTAACATTTACCGACAGCTGGCCGGCGGGGTAACCACCTCGCAGATATTACATGGCTCAGCAAACCCTATTGGCGGGCAAAACCAGGTGATCAAACACCGCTGGGGTGTGCTGGCCGATGAGATGAAATACGAAAACGCGCCCCAGTTTATCAAGTTTGCACTGGGCGAGAATGTGAAGGGCAGCAATAACGGTTTTGTGCCCAACTCAGTACTGCGCTACCCGCAAACCCGCATGGGTGTTGAGCAGGTTTATGTGGACGAATTCACCCGTGCAAAGGAATATAAGGCAGCCCGGCTGGCCAAAGGCAACGCCGTGCGCCGCGACCTGGAGCTGGACGCAATTGTAGAGATACTCGAGGGCAAGCGCTACATCACCTGTCACTCGTACGTACAATCAGAAATTAATATGCTGATGCATGTTGCGGATTCAATGGGCTTTAGGATAAATACTTTTACTCACATATTGGAGGGCTACAAAGTAGCCGATAAAATGAAAGCCCGGGGCATCAATGGCTCTACCTTTAGCGACTGGTGGTCCTACAAAATGGAAGTGGCTGAGGCTATTCCATATAACGGCGCTATTATGCATAACGAGGGGGTAAACGTGGCCTTTAACTCGGACGATGAGGAAATGGGCCGCCGCCTTAACCAGGAAGCTGGCAAAGCTGTTACCTATGGACATATCAGCGAAGAAGAAGCGCTGAAGTTTGTGACGCTTAACCCTGCCAAAATGCTGCATATTGATAAATGGGTAGGCAGTATAAAAGCCGGTAAGGATGCGGATTTGGTGTTATGGTCGGGTGACCCTTTGTCGGTTTACTCCGTAGTGCAGCAAACCTATATTGATGGGATTGCATACTGGGATATCAGTAGAGATGCTGCAAATCAAAAGGCGATGAAAGCCGATGAGGCGAGGATCATCCAAAAAATGATCGCCGCAAAAAACAAGGGCGCGTTAACGCAAAAAGCGCCGGGACGCAGGCCGAGAGCTGAGGAGGAAGAGGATACAGATGATTGATGTGCGGATATGTCCCGCATATGCGGGATGCGGATGTGCAAATGAAAAATGTTTAGATGATTAAATTGAATGAATAAGATGAACAAGATATTTTCAGTTTTTGTCGGACTATCGCTAAGTGGCTCCCTGGCATTTGGGCAGGCGACTATTTCGCCGGCCAAGGCGCAAAGTAAGCCTGTAATTATTACCGGTGCAACGATACATATTGGCAACGGGCAGGTGATCAGCAATGGTTATATCGCTTTTGATAAAGGAAAGATAACCGCAATTGGCGAGGGCGCTGCCTCAAACACCAATGGCGCTGACATTATTGACGGTACAGGCAAACAGGTTTACCCGGGCTTTATTTGTCCGATAACCACTTTGGGTTTGGTAGAGATTGAAGAAGGCGCACGCGGAACAGAAGATGATTCAGAAACAGGTGAGCTTAACCCCGATGCACGATCAATAGTCGCTTATAATACCGACTCTAAGGTTATTCCTACGGTTCGCTCGAACGGCATTTTGCTGGCGCAGCCAACCCCATCTGGCGGTGTGATGTCGGGCGAGTCGTCGGTGGTACAACTGGATGCCTGGAACTGGGAAGACGCCGCTTACAAAACAGATATCGGTATACACCTTACCTGGCCCGTGGCCCGGGTACAGGGCCGCAGGCGCCCGGCGGCTGTTGGGGCTGGTCCGCAGGAATCGCCTGCAGAGCGCGCCCAAAAGGCGATGGATGCTATTTATAACTTGTTTGCAGAAGCGAAGGCTTATTCTGAAATGGCTAAGCCAGAGGTAACCAACGTCCGTTTTGAAGCTATGCGTGGCTTGTTTAACGGCGGCAAAAAGCTGTTTGTAAATGCCGAAGGCGCTAAGGAAATGGTACAAGCGGTGGCGTTTGCCAAAAAGTTTGGGCTGTCGCTGGTTATTGTGGGCGGGAATGAATCGTACCTGGTTACGCAGGTTTTGAAAGACAACAATGTACCGGTGATCATCAAAGAAACACAAAGATTGCCCGATAAGGACGAAGATGATGTTTACCTCCCTTACAAACTTCCCAAAATATTGCAGGATGCAGGCGTACTTTACGGACTGACAGGTATCGGTTTCTGGCGGCAGCGTAACCTGCCTTTCGAGGCCGGCGAGGCCGTTGGCTACGGGCTTACAAAAGAGCAGGCGCTCAGCATGATCACCATTAATAACGCTAAAATTTTAGGGATCGATAAAACTACCGGTACGCTGGAAGTAGGCAAGGACGCCAACCTGTTTATCTCTAGCGGCGATGCATTGGATATGCTTACGCTCGATGTTACCAAGGCATTTATACAAGGCCGCGATATTAATTTGGATAACCTGCACAAACAGCTGTATAAGAAATTCAGCGATAAATATGGGTTGAAGACGGATTTGTAGGAACAATGATGAGACTTACGAAGTTTTTGAACGGCGCAGCCCTCAACGAGGCCTTAAAAAAATAAACATATCGAGTTAAACTTCGTAAGTCTTAGGTTATGCCTTCTGCAAACACCACGTCGTCATACAGCGTAGGTTTTGCACATTGGTTGTTTTAATGGGCTCGTGCAGGCGCGCATTCAGCCTCCTGGTATAATTCAGCAGCTTTTGCTCATTCACCAAAAACCGTTCAGAACCGTCGGGCAGTAAGTAGCGGCCGTGGCCGGTGGGTAATACAGGCCCTTCAAGGCCAATATCCGAGGCCAGCCGCGCAAAAAAATAGCCCCCTGGTTTCAATACCCGCCACATGGAATGCAGCATATTTTCAAAATGAGCCTCGCTATTGGCGAAATGCAGTACCGCACTGCTGATCACCAGGTCGAAGTAATTGTCATCAAAGGGCAGGTTTTCAGCGGCAGCGACTTTGAAGTTGTTGGCTGGAAGAGCGGGTGCCAATGCTTTGGCTAACTCTTTTACCGCTTCCACTGCTTCCGGATTCGGGTCCACGGCATAAACGTCAAAATCGTTCTGCAAAAAATAAACCAGGTTGCGCCCGCCGCCGCAGCCGGCATCCAGCACTTTTTGGCAATTGTCATAAGTCCCCTTCAATAATTGATCGAAGAGATAAATGTCGATATTGCCGAATTGCTGGAGGAGGTCCTTTTGCATGCTAGTCTTTGTCCAGCCAATTTAGGCGGAAGTTTTTAGATATCGAGTTATCAGGCTTAAATTACCGACATCGGGACGCTTCTCACCCCTTGTTTACGTTAATCCGCACCTGCTCAAAACTGATCTCGTTAGTAAGTTCTCCGTTCTCCAACACAGTTTGTAAATGATCTTTAAGCTCGATGTGATCATTTTGATTGACGGTTTTAAATACGCCGTCGATTTTTACCAGCTTTAGCAGCCCCGCTTTGCTCTTTTTAAAGCTTTCGGTGATGTTTCCGTGGGCGTCCATTTCGGTTGGACTTTTCTCGACATTAATTGCTTTACCGTTTATGATCGCGTGGCTGCATTTCAGCGCAAAGCGTTGCGTGTCGCGGTCAACCTTTTGCAGCAGCGCGCCGCCCATTCCTAACACCAGGTTCTCGGCGCTGATACCATTTTGTTTTAACGCGTGGTAGATGTCTTTTATCGCCTCGTAATTGACGCCATCGCCTTGTATCACGCGCACCTGTGGTGGTAAAACTTTAAAGCCTTTTTCGTTAACTTTGTATCCGAATTTATCAAACAATATTTCGAATATTTTTAACAGGGTCATTACCGGATCGCCACTATCGGGGCGAATCACCAGTGTGCCTTTGCGGTTCAGTATTTCGGCTTTTAGCTCTTCGCCCCAGTATTCCTCACACGCTCTGAAAATATTGTAGCTGTCGGAAACACAGGCGATCGTCCCTTCCGGGAAAGTTCGCAATACATGCCTGAAAACCTCCACTTCGCCCTCTTTTCCCAAAAGGGTACAAATGCTGTGTTCGGTGGCAGGGATGCTTAAGCCATATACCTTTTTGGCATTATAATACTTGATAGCCATGCCCGATCCCGCAAGGTTATCGCTCCCGTTGAAATTCAGCAGATGGGCCGCGCCGCCTAATTTGGCGCTTTCCACGCTGCTTACCCCGCGGAAACCAAAGTCATTCAAAACAAAATCGATGGCCGGGTCTGACCCCTTGCTTGCTGTTTCTTCAAAATATTGCGTTACTACTTTGCGTATTTGGTTGCTTAGCGTTGCAACAGTGCATGGATACCAAACCTGCATCAGCAGTGTTTCTAAAAAATTGGTCAGCCAAAAACATTCGGGATCGGTATTTTCAATGGTCATCAGTACATTGCCGGTCGGCACGGCGGTTCCTTCAGCAACGGCTTTAATTTTAACCGGGAGCCGGCCGTCATACTTATCCAGGATGTATTGGAATTTGCTTTTATCAAACACATCATCCCTGCCGAAAACCTGCAACATAAAACCTTCGGCTTCATCCAGGTCCTGTTGGGTAAATGCTTTGCCCTGCAGGTATTCCTTTAAAAAATATTGAAGGCCGAAGAATACGGTTTCATTAAACATTCCGCCGCGGCTTTCCAGGTAACTGTATATCTGCGTAGTGCCGGGATAATATAATTTATGGTGGGCATATTTATAGGCATCAGCCAGTAAGATCAGATTTTCGCGTTTCATGACATAGGGATTTTCACCAATTCAATATTCTTCGAAACCGGCATATTGCAAATGTATCAATTGCACGGAAATTCTGTTTTATTGAAGGATCGCTTTAAAAGTGATTAAACTTCTTTCGATATTTGCTTCAATGAACCCCACTAATCCGGTATACCTCGAATTTCTCCGCAAAACTTTAGCGTCCCTGCCGGGCTATAATGAAAAACCCTGCTATGGTACACCGGGATTTTATGCAGGTAAAAAGTTATTTGCACGGATAAAGGAAGACGGCGAAACACTGGTGGTGCAATCCTTTGAGCGGGATAAGTGGATGGAGACCGACCCGGAAACTTTTTTCATTACGGACCATTACCTCAATTACGACTATATGCTGATCAGCCTGAAAAGAGTTGCGCCAGACGACCTGGTGCGCCTGTTGCTAACCGCCTGGCAAAATCGCGCGACAGATAAATTGATAAAGGAATTCCAGGCAAACTTAAAGATTATATGATCACCTCGACCGAAAACGCTGAACACTATACCTGGGGCGATAATTGCGATGGCTGGCCTTTACTCCGCTCAGACAGCCTGAGCGTTATACAGGAGCGCATGCCGCCCGGAACAAGCGAACAATTGCATTACCATGATCGTGCCCAGCAGGTGTTTTACATCTTGTCGGGGACGGCAACTTTTGAGATTGCCGAGGAAGTGAAGATGGTGTCGGCGAATCAATCTATCCATATCCAACCGAACGCCAAACATCGTATCCTTAATAATGAGGACGTAGATCTGCACTTCCTGGTGATCTCTGAGCCAAAAACACAAGGCGACAGGGTAAATTTGGAATGATTCAGGAAATTAAGCGTTAACCGCTTTCGGAAATTGTAATATCAGCTGCGGATCGGGAATGTTTTTGCGGTACTTTTCTTTTTCGTCCAAACTGCAAACGCCGGGGTAATCGCCCTGCTTGCCTTCAATATCAAATATCAGCTGAAAGTGCAGGTGCGGCGGCCAGTGGCCATTTTCGCCGATGGCGCCCAGTGTGGCTATCTGCTGGCCGGCCTCAACGGTTTGGCCCACGCTTAACCCTTCAAGGCTTTTGCGGCTTAAATGGCCGTACAGGCTATGCAGTTTTAACCCTCCGTCAAGATCATGTTCTAAAATAATGGTCGGGCCGTAATCGCCAAAATTGTCGTTATCCTTAAAGCTGTGTACCTTCCCTTGCAGCGGGCTATAGATCGGCGTGCCTGCTGATGCCCAAATATCCACCCCTAAATGATGCCGGCGCGGAACCGGGCCTTCATTAAAAAGCGGGCTATGTGCGTAAATATTCCGGTTTTCCATGTACCCGCCAAATCCATACAGGCAATTATTGGCAGCCAGTTTTTCCCTTACCCAACGGCTGAATTTTTCAGTATCGGCTATAGTGGCCGCATCCAGGTCCTTATTGCCTATAGTTAGGTCGAACTGGTAAAGGCGGTCGGTATCGGCATTAAAATCAACCACCTTGCCAATGTTTTGGCGGTGGTCTTTTACAAAAGCAGCTAACAGGTGCGAGGCGCTCATCGTCTTCTATTCGGTTTCGGGTTGGCGGTCTTCTTTACTTATTTTTTCAAACAGCTTATCCATGCGTTCAACATATTCGCCGGTATCATCAATAAAAAACTCCAGTTGCGGAATGATCCTCACCTGGTCCTTTATCCGTGCACCCAGCTTGTAGCGTATTTCGTTGGCGTGCAACTTAATATTTTGCAGCGCCTGCTGCGGATTCTGGTTATTAAAAAAGCTTAAAAACACCCTGGCTATCGCCAAATCAGGCGTCACCCTTACCTTCGTGATCGTTATCAGTGTATTGGGCAAATAATTAATGCCTTCGCGCTGAAAGATCGCAGCGAGATCCTGCTGAATTACGCCCGCAAATTTTTGTTGTCGTTTCGATTCCATGTTTTTCTTTAGCTGAGAGGTATCCCAATAGTTATCGGGAGCGGCCCTGATATCTATCAGCAGCCAAAGCTAAAAATTTTGAAGGATTATTTTGCGTCCTATTTGTGATGCCGGTGCCAAAAAAACCTTTAACCTTTTACCTTTCGCCTTTTACCTCAATTACACATATCCTGCGGTATCGTTTTGGTTATTTTCACCAGCTTATTTACCACTAGGGTGCTGTCGTATTCTGCTCCCAGGCCATCTTTCCCTGAACGGACTTTGACTCCCTCCACTTCGATATACACCGGCTCATACGGTTTTTCAAACTTTAGCTGCGAGTATTGCAGTTCCAGTTGTTTGCAGCTGTCGGCCACCCAGTATTCATGCCCGGTGCTGCATTCTGTAAAGCTTTGCTCTCCGGCCCCAAAGCTGTAAACCCCCTTGTACATAATCCCGGGAGAATTATGATTGTTATTATTTTTACAGGAATATGCGCCTATAGCCATTAATACGATCAAATACCTTGTAAAACTACGCCGCATATAATAAAATTACAGATCCTGTTTTATATCATTCAGCCCCTTTATGCTTAACCGGGCGCTAATGCCCGAAGCTATTAGGGCAACCGCGCCGACCGTTAAAAACACCAGCACAAAATCGCTGAACCTGATTGCAACAGGGTAAGCGTCTACCATGGACTGCCTCGACCCCATCTTTATAAACCCGTAACGCTGTTGCAATATACAAAAAACAAGTCCGAAAACGATACCGGCGATGCACCCTATGGCGGATATCATCATCCCCTCAAAAAAGAAGATGCCCTGGATCAACTTTTTGCCGGCGCCAAGGCTGGTTAAAATGGCGATATCTTTCCGTTTATCAATCACCAGCATGGTTAACGAACCAATAATATTAAATATTGCGATAATTAATACAAAGATCAATATCATAAATATAACAAAGTGCTCATAATTTAAGGTTTTATAAAGCCCGGTGTTTTGCTGCCTGCGGTTTTTTACGGTAAAATCCTTACCAATCTTATCTTGTATTGCCTGCTGTGCGTCATCAATGTCGGTCCCGGGTTTGTAGTTAATATCCAGTGCAGATACGTTTACGGGCTGGTCAAGCAGTTCGCGGACAAAGGCCAAAGGTGCAACAACTGCCTTGTCGAAATCCTCGCCAACTGCAAAAACTCCTGAAGGTGTGATAGATCGCTCATTAAATTCGCTTAGCGGGTCGGAACTGTTCGAGCCGCGTTTCGGCGTGTAAATTTCCATGGCCGACAAATGATCGTGCACGTTAATGCCCAGGTCATTTTGAACTTCGGAGCCGATCACCGCATAACTCTCCCCGTCGGAATGTAAGGTAAACGAGCCTGCCTGCACGATGCTGTCGAGCAGCGGGTTTTTCAAAAAATCGTCGCTAACGCCCTCTATCGTTCCTACAAAAGGTTTTTCGTCGTAACGCATCAGCGCTTTTTCATGAAGGGTTTCAGTGATAGAAAAAACCTTCGGATCCTGCCGCAGGGTATTAAAATAAGGTGTATTTGGGTTGAATGTTTTACCGAGTTTGGCTTCGATCCTGATCTCGGGACTGAAATTGCTGTATAGCGATAAGATAGTGCCCTCCAGGCCGTTAAACCCCGATAAAATAATGATAAAGGCCGCGCTTCCGATAAACACCCCCAGCATTGAAATACCTGAAATGATATTGATAGCGTGCATTTTTTTGCGCGAGAACAGGTACCTTTTGGCGATGTAGACGGAGGTGTTCAATTAGTGAATTAGTGAATTAGTGAATTATTGATTCGGTTGCTCATTTGATCAAGTTAAAAAAGGGTTGGTTTGTTTTTCATGACCGATAGTTGTTTCAGGGCCGTGGCCGGGGTAAACGGTACAATCATCGGGCAGGGCGAATAATTTTTGTTCGATATTGTCAATCAACTGGCTGAAATTGCCGCCTGGCAGATCGGTGCGCCCGATGCTGCCGCGAAATAAAACGTCGCCGCCCACCAGCAGATTGCCCTTTACATCATAAAAACACAGATGCGCGGGGGAGTGGCCGGGGGCGAAAATTAATTTCAACTCGGTGTCGCCGAAATAAACGCTACCTTCTTCGGGCAGAAACTCATCCGGGATGGGTGATGGATCATATCTAAAACCCATCGATGGGGCATAGGAGATTACAGCTTCTAATAGAGGAAGCTCCCCTTCGTGAAACTTTGGCTTTAGGCCATATTGGTCAAAGATGAACTTGTTGCCCAGCACATGGTCGATATGGCAATGGGTATTCAACAGTAGCACCGGCTTTAGCTGATTATCCCGTATAAAATTAACCACTGCGTTTTGCTCGCTGGCAGTCTCCATGCCGGGATCGATGATCACGCACTCACCGGTATCATCATACAAAATATAGGTATTCTCCTGGTATGGGTTGTTATTGAACGAGTGAATCTGAGCCATCTTCAAAAGTAAGGAATTAATTGAAACGGAAATTGGTTTCCGTCCTCACGCTTCGCCCCAAGAATAAATTATTCCTGAAAATTAGACCTTTAATAAATGTTTTTTAACTTTACTTAATAACCTGCAATCAATTATAAACCGGTTAAGGCCGTAGTTCAAATTCAGTTTAATACTACAACGCTGGTCGCCGATGCCTGTAAAAAAACATTTGATTATCTTAACGCTGGTGAATTTATTGGTCGTAAATTCATTTGGTTTAACTGTGTCCGCACAGGAGCGCGGTGATTTTTCAACCAATGCCATTTCAAAACTCAACAAGTTTTTAACTCGCAACATTGCCGAAAAAGCCTATTTGCAGTTTGATATGCCTTGTTATATAGCGGGGGACACCATTTATTTTAAGGTTTATTTAACGCTGGGCGAAAGGCATATGCCTTCAAACTTAAGCGGTGTTTTGCACGTCGACCTGATCAACCCGGATAATAGAATAGATCAATCGATCATATTACAGGTAAAGGACGGCGTAACGTGGGGGGACTTTTCGTTACCCGACTCGCTGCCAAAAGGCAACTACAGGGTCCGGGCATACACTAAATGGATGCGGAACGATGGCGAGGACGCTTTTTTTGACAGAATAATCCCGGTATACGCTGCGGCAGCTGAAAAAGTGCCCGAAAGCTCGCCATCCAGGCCCGCAAAATTGTACAATAAACCGGCTATCGTTTTCTTACCAGAGAGCGGGGTGCTTGCATCGGGAGTCCTAACCAAAATAGCCTTTAAAGCTATTGCAGCCCATAGCTTGGGAATAGCGGTTAAAGGCTCAATAGTTGATGGTGCTGGTAGGGAAGTATGCGCCTTCGCTTCGACTCATTTAGGGATGGGATATTTTTATATTGATCCGGAGCCGGGCAAGCTTTACAAAGCGATGGTATCCTACCCGGATGGCCTGAAGGATACGGTTGATCTCCCGAATGCGAGTGAAAATGCGATTACCCTCTCTGTTAATAATGATTCTATTCCTAAGGCGACCGTAAAGATCACAGCGAATGCGGCTTATTTTAGCGAAAACAAATCTAAAAAGTACAACCTGGTTATTTATTCGGGAGGTGCCGCTACTACCGTTACCTTTCCGCTTGACAGCGCTTTGGTAACCATTGATATTTTGAAACGGCGGCTATCTACCGGAGTGGCCAGCGCAACTTTGTTCGCGTCAACCGGCGAGCCATTGTGCGAGCGTTTATTTTTCGTTCAAAACTACGATCAGCTCAAACTGGGTTTAAGTCCTGACAAAACAACCTATACCAAACGGGAAAAAACGGTGATCAACCTGCAGGTGAATGACTGGGCCGGCAGGCCGGTAGCCGGGCATTTTTCGGTATCGGTTACCGACGAGGATAAAGTTCCGGCAAATGACGACAATGGGAATGGTATCCTTAGTTACATGTCGCTAACATCGAACCTGCAGGGGAATATTGAGGAACCGAATTATTATTTCAACGATACCAGTGTTAATGCATCCAAGGCGCTTGACGTATTGATGCTTACCCAGGGATACCGCCGGTTTGAGTGGAAGCGGTTACTTAGTGATAATTATCCCCCTGCGGCCTATCTTCCGGAAAAAAACCTGGAAATTAGCGGGGAACTAAAAACAGTTGATGGTAAACCTGTTTCAAAGGGACTTGTTTCATTAGTGGCATTGCAGGGAGGCGCCATCGCCAAGCAGGTGACGGATGTTAACGGAAATTTTGATTTTTTAACCGATGGCGTTAGGGATAGCGACCGTTTTGTAATAAGTGCCCTGTATGCAAATGGCAAAAATAAAACGAGGATCACCTATAACAGGTACGGCGAAGTGCCCGTGGTTATGGCGCCCCGTGGAGCGTGCAGGGCCGGTGATACTTCGCAAACTTTTAACAGGTACCTTGAAAGCAGGGCGCAGGATGCGCAAATGAATATTGCAGCTTTAGGCCGGCAGCGAATGCTGAAAGAAGTACACGTGAAAGCAAGGAAAATCGAAAAGATAGTAGGCGACCCGAAATATGGATTCCCGGACCAGGTGATCAATGGCGATCAACTGCATTACGGCGGCCAATTGGTTACTCAACTGTTTGGAAAAGTCTTCCACGTTACGTTTGTAAGGGTGGAAAACCCGACGCCACATTATCTGCCGGTTATAAACAGGCCGGGTGTAAAGCCTATGTTAGTTATTTGGAATGGCTCGCCACTGGAATCTGATTTTGATTTGAATGAAATCAGGCCCGACGAAATTAAAACCATCGAAGCCTTCACTAACCCCACTGTTAGCGATCCCAGCCATGACGGGGTGTTAATTGTTACCACAACCTATGGCAGTAAACCCGGTGGAACAACTTCAACTGGGGTTTTACCCATTTACGTGACCGGCTTTTACAAAGCGCGGGAATTTGATTCGCCAAAATATAATGTTGCATCACCTGCCGCCGCAACGATTGATTCCCGTTCAACTGTATATTGGAACCCCCAACTCGCTGTCGGAGCGGATGGAAAGGCCTCATTTTATTTTTACAATACTGATGAGCGAGGCAGCTATCGATTAATTATCGAAGGCATCGATGAAAAAGGCAATATAGGCCGGCAAGTATATCATTACCAGGTGAACTAGCGATATGGCAGGTAATCAAGTTTAGCCCTGCTTAAAGCTATCTCCCCCAAGTTAGGCACACTTCGGGTTGTCTTCTCACCTGGTCGAAATTTATTGTCCCTGTCCACTGTCTGGTTTATATTCAAGCTTCACTGCTTTATACCATTCCTCATCGCTGGCTGCGTGAAAGTTCACCCATTCTTCGTCGTTCATTTTGGCGCGCCAGCCCAGCGAGCGCATTGCATCCGGGCCTACGGGATGCCGCAACTGCCATGTGCCGCTCTCCACTATTCCCAGTATCTTTTCGGCCACCAGCGCGGGCGGTGTGGGTGTTTTTAGTGCGGCTTCAAACACGTGGCCGAAGCGGTTAACCTGGGGATAAATGGACTTGCCGCCGGCCGTAATGTCTCGGGCCATTTTGGTGTCGATGATGCCCGGCTCAACAATTGCCACCCTCACGTTAAAAGGTTTTACTTCCTGTGCCAGCGCCTCGCTGACGGCCTCGAGTGCGAATTTACTGGCAGCGTAAGGTCCCAGGGGCGTATTTGAGATCTTACCTGCAATAGAGGTTATATTGATAATGCAGCCATTGCGGTTTTCGCGCATCTGCGGCAGCACCGCTTTGATGCACCGTACAGCGCCAAAATAATTGGTTTCCATAATGGCTTTAAACTCAGCAAGCGGCACTTCTTCGATGGAACCGTGATATTCAATACCGGCATTGTTTACCAGCACATCAACCGGGCCATTCTCCCTTATAATGGCGCCTATGCCGCTTGATACAGATTCATCATCATTTACATCCATTGCAGAAATGACTATTGCCAAATCTTCATCTTTAATTTTTTGCTTAAAATCAGAAGCATTTGCCGGATTGCGCATCGTGGCGAAAACTTTATAGCCTGCACGGGCAAAGGCCAGCGCTGTTTCCAGGCCAATGCCCTTACTGGTACCGGTGATGATTACTGATTTCATGGTCCTGAAACTAACGCGGCGTCTATAGAGTGGAGTGCAGAATGTGAATTATTTGAATGCAAAAAGCCAGGTAAGCGATTGAGCAGCGATGGCAAAGGCAAAAGTGATTTGGATTGATATTTACAACTCAAAGCTGACGCCAAGTACCTCCGATGTAATTTTATTCTTCAGCTCATACACCAGTTCGTATCGTTTATTTTTATTGAAGGCAAACATTATTACCGTTTTATTAGCCGGATCAATAATGAAATATTCTTTTACACCAGCTGTCTCATAAATGGTTTTCTTTTTCACAGTGTCATGTATCCTGTTAGTCGAAAGTACTTCGAAAATAATATCAGGGGCGCCATGCACGCCATCATCAAGAATAATATGTTTATTTTCATTCATTACAACAAACACATCAGGCTGCATCACCGATTGCTCACCCTCGAAATACACATCAGTAGGAGCCCCGAGTACCACCCCGGTTTTTAATTCTTCCAGTAAATTGTACAACAATGCGGATAGTTTTATTGCAACAAATTGATGTTTTGTGCTTGGCGCGGGGGTCATGATTAAGGTGTTATACAATACTTCGCACCTTGTGCCTTCCGGTAAGCTCCGGTATATCTCAATCGCTGTCGCTGGTATTGTGGTTTGCACTGTCGGTACTTTTATGCTAATTTAAGTAATATTATTTTATTTCGGAATTCGGAAGTTCGATTTCGGATTTATTTGAATGCAGACTCCGAAGTACCGACCGCAGAATGATTACATACTATGTATCCTTCGCTCAGCCTCTGTTTTGGTTATCCCGCTATAATAATCAGTTACAAACGGATGAACAAACGTGTCGTGTGGTACAACTATCGGTCGACGGTCGCCCTTTTGGGTGTAAACATTTGTGTAAATACTAAGCGTACTGGGATAGCCAGGAATATCGTTGCATAAGTATCCAAAATAACAAGTTTCATGATTTTCGCTGTCAAAATTTTCCCGGTAATCATCAAAACTTTTTTGACTCAACGAAACCCAAATACCATAGTCAAGACTCTCAGGATGGTCATTTATCTTTTGAGTTAACGTACAGCGGATAAACCTGTCGGTTTGATCTTCATGCGTGATAGTGCAGAAATCAGTAGTCAACTCAGCAATAGTATTTTTTTCTTCCTCAGTGAGTTGGCTATAGCTTAATGGAGAGTCGAACGTAATGGCAGGCCACTCATCATGTACCTGTCCGCATATTTCACATTTAAAACTCATAAAATTTCTTTACTGACTTTCGGACTTTTCCGACTTCTAAATATCCATCACGTCCTTCTTCTTTTTATGCTTCATGCGTTTGGGCAAAAACTCCAGTATCTCATTTTTCAGGGCTTCGATCAGCCTTCGTTTTAAAAAATTGCGCTGGATCACTACGCTGACCTCCCTCGCCGGCTCCGGCGATTTAAAGTATCGCACCTTATCCAGTTGTTTATCGCTCAGGTCGGCCAGGGCGAGTTCGGGCAGGATGGTGGCGCCGTTATTTTGGTCCACCATGCGCTTGAGGGTCTCAACGCTGCCGGTATTGTATTCAAAATGTTTAAAGCCTTGCGTAGCCTTCCGGCGCTGGCAAATGTTGAGCACCTGTTCGCGCATGCAGTGGCCCTCGTTCAGTATCCATATCTCTTCCATGTCGATATCTTCCGGGCTGATACTTTTCTTTTTGGATAGCTTGCTGTTTTTGGACACGTAGGCCACAAAATTTTCATAAAACACCGGTATTTCCGTCAGGGTGCTTTCATGCAGCGGGGTGGATAATATGCCGCAATCGATCATGCCTAACTTTAGTTCCTGCACGATCTGATCAGTAGTTTGTTCGGAAACGATGAGCTTTACCTGCGGATATTTGTCAATAAAGCTGTGCAATATCTTTGGCAGGATGTAAGGAGCAACGGTGGGGATAATGCCCACCTTTAGTTCGCCGGAAAGTTCGCGCTGCCGATCCGTGATGATCTCTTTGATCTTTTCAGCCTCCGAAAGCATCACCCGTGCCTGGGCGATGATCTCGCTGCCGATCTCGGTAGGGATTACCGGTTGTTTGCTGCGATCGAAAAGCTTGACGCCCAGCGTATCTTCCAGTTTCTGAATCTGCATACTCAGCGTAGGCTGGGTGACAAAGCATTTTTCGGCTGCGGATACAAAACTGCGGTAGGTGTCCACTGCGACAACGTATTCTAACTGGGTAATGGTCATGTCTTTTAATACGGGCTAGTCTGACATAAAATTTTAACACAGAGAGCACTAAGGAGGCGCAGAGAACACAGAGAAAACAAATTGACAAACTATTGAAGCTTTGTGGCCTCTGTGTCTTCTCTGTTTCTCTGTGATAAAACCGCCTTGCCTATAGATTTCCTCTATCCAAATATAGTAATTATTGATTTTTTCTATTGAGATTTTTTTTGGAAGTTTGATTCACCCTAACAACATACCTATGGAAACGAATAAGAAAAAGCTGACAACCGCTTCGGGTATCCCTTATGCCGAAAACGAAAACTCGATGACCGTTGGCTCCCGCGGCCCGATATTGCTGCAGGACTTTATCCTGCATGAAAAGATGGCCCATTTTAACCGCGAGCGCATTCCCGAAAGGGTGGTGCATGCCAAAGGCTCCGGCGCGTATGGTGCTTTTACCGTGACTCATGATATTACCAAATATACCCGCGCCAAAGTGTTTAATACCATTGGCAAGCAAACCAAAACTTTCCTGCGCTTCTCTACAGTGGGCGGCGAAAAGGGCTCAGCCGATACAGAACGCGATCCCCGTGGTTTTGCCCTGAAATTTTATACCGAAGAAGGCAACTGGGACCTGGTGGGCAACAATACGCCGGTATTTTTTGTAAAGGATCCGAAGAAGTTCGGCGATTTTATCCATACTCAGAAACGCGACCCTTACACCAATTGCAAAAGCCCTACGATGATGTGGGATTTTTGGTCGCTGAACCCAGAGAGCCTGCACCAGGTAACCATCCTGATGTCAAGCCGCGGCACGCCTTATGGTTACAGGCACATGGATGGCTTTGGCAGCCACACCTTCTCGATGATCAACGCTAAAAACGAACGGCATTGGGTTAAATTCCATTTCAAAACCCAACAGGGCATCAAAAACTTTACCGGTGATGAAGCCAGCGCCATGCGTGGCGTGGACCCAGACTTTGCACAGCACGACCTGTTGCATGCCATTGATGAGGGCAACTTCCCTAAATGGGACTTGAAGATACAGGTGATGACCGAGGGGCAAGCCAAAACCTACCAATGGAACCCTTTTGACCTGACCAAAGTGTGGCCACATGGCGATTTCCCATTGATTGATGTCGGCGTGCTGGAACTCAATCAAAACCCCGACAACTATTTTGCGCATGTGGAGCAATCGGCTTTCGCGCCGGCGCACGTGGTAGATGGTATTGGCTATTCGCCGGATAAAATGTTACAAGGGCGTTTATTATCCTACCCGGATGCCCATCGGCACCGTTTGGGCGGCAACTATGAGCAGATCCCGGTAAATCGCTGCCCGTTCGCGGTAAATAATTATGAGCGCGACGGGCAGATGCGTGTTGACGGCAATCACGGTTCCGCTCCAAACTATTTCCCCAATAGCTTTGATGATATTGTGGCCGATCCGGCATACAAAGAACCGTCCTGGGATTTGGGAACCGGCCTGGCCGATTGGTACGACCGCAACGCCGAAGGCGAAAATGATCATTATACACAACCTGGCAATTTATACCGCCTGATGGACGATTATGAAAAACAGCAACTCATCAAAAACATCGTCGGCGCGATGAGCGGCATTGAAGGCCCGAAAAAGGAACTGATCACCAACAGGCAGCTTTGCCACTGGTTCAGGGCAGATATTGGTTTGGGAATGGCGGTAGCAAAAGGTTTACAGTTAGATTTGGATGAGGCCATGAGGGAGATGGCGGTGCATATGTGAAGTTTTACTGCCGGAACCTCCTGCGGTTTCTTGTAGCTAAGGCCGTTAGCTACGCAGACAGCATTATCATGACCCAGGGCTAATTCGGTCGATAAAAAAAGCCGCAACACAAACGCGGTACGGCTTCACAAACCTCAAGGTAAACAATAATTGGATGCTGTCACAACTATTAATTAGAAAAAAAGTCCAACGCACCCATATTCGATAAACTGACCATGTACCTCTTCCCATATTTCGGATCCTCCAAAATAAAAACTCTTAGGCCGTCCCGGATTTCCGTTTTTAATAATGTAAAGTGCATTTTTTTAAAATAGTTTTCAAATCCCATTGATGTCGTATCACCATGATATTTGAACATCGCATGTCTTTCAACCTTATTTGAATCAAAACTATATATAATAATCGTGTCCTTCAGAACCTTGCTATAGGCATTAGGTGCCATCTGCAGCTTACCAAACTTAGTATGCTCAAGTTGACCCGCCGTGACATCTTTTAATTCTGTTCTAAGCCGTATGCCATCATCCGGATTCTGATTGTTTCCGCAGCCAAAAAAACACAGCAAAGTAACTAAGGCTATTAAATAGCGAATCATTTTTATTTTTCCGAATGTTGACATAATATTTCAATTTTGATTTGGCAGGCAATTTCCTATTCAGGATTGCTTTTACCCAAAGTTAATCCAAACCACAAGAATATAGGTTCTATTGACTAAAAAGCCGCACCGCAAACGCGGTACGGCTTTAACAAACCTCAAGTCAAACAATTATTACGGGTTAAGCGGATTTTTATCCCACCAAAGTTTAGTGCCGCCGTTGTCAAGGCCGACCAGTTCGGTAACGCCAGTAGCAACGCCTTTGGCATTCACTTTGTATTCGTTGGATGTGTACGGCAAACGGCGTACGTAACCTGTAGTGCTGATGAGGCCGCCGCTGTCATTTTCCTTGATCAGGAATTGTTTCGGATACCCTGTACGGCGAAAATCTGTCCAGGCTTCCTGGCCGTCGGGATAAATAGCCAGCCATTTTTGGGTGATGATCCTTTGCAGGTTCTGCTCGGTGGTTGCGCCGGCATCCCATTTAATGGTAATGTTATTCAGGTAAGGGTTACCTGCCGGGATGTTGTTAGATGCATCAGCGGGGTCAACATAAGGTTGCGCAACGCTGGTGGCATCGCTCAGGTAGCCGGCCGGCATGGCCACGCCTGCTTCGTCAAATGAAGCGGCAACACCTGCTTCATAAAAAGATTGTGCACTTCCACCGCCCATATTCCAGCCGCGCAACGCGCCTTCGGCCCTTAGAAAATAGCTTTCAGCACCCGACATAATTTGCATCGGGGTAGACGCCTGCACGTTTAGCAACGAAAAGTTGATATACTTTGGTGTTGTAATACCAATGCCACTTCGGATCGCCTCGAAAGCTGCAGGGTTATCGGCCGATTTCAGAAAGTAGGCGCCTTCGCGGGTATCATGATAACCTTCTAAAATGGATTGCATCGGCGCGCCCATGCTGATATCCTGGTAGGCATTGGTGATATTCCATAAGGCATTCTGGTAACTCAGGCCGTTCACCTGGTTCAGCAACACCGCGTCTGCTTTGCCTTGTAGTAAACCGTTGGGTTCGGCAACGGCTTTTTCCGCTTGTGTTTTGGCAGTGGTAGGGTCAGCATAAACAATGTGCATGGCCAAACGCAACCTGAGGGTATTGGCAAATTTTATCCATTGTTTGTAGTCGCCGCCAAAATAATAATCAAATGGCTTAAACGGCTGTGAACCGGGGTTTGCTTTTACGAAGGTGTTCAACGTGGTTACAGCGGTATCCAACTCGTTAAAAAAGCGCTTGTAGATATCCTGCTGCGCATCGTAGGGGATGTAAAAGGCTGAAGAGCCAAATTGTGAATAAGGGATCGGGCCATAAATATCAGTAATCCTGTGCATCCCTTCCACCTTAAGGATAAGCGCAATAGCCACAAAGTGTGAATCCTGTGGCCTGGCAAGCTGTTCAACCTTCAACCAATCGTTTAGGATGTGCTGGTTGCCCAGGTCAAATGCCTGGTTGTTCCAGTCGTAACGCATAAAGTAAGTGGCGTTGTTGGGGCCGAAACCATAATCGGGCGAAGCCATATAGCCGCAATAAATATCGGCATTCAGGTTTTGCTGTATCTGGTAAATATAATCCACCGGACTGGCTATGTTTTGCTCCATATCCGGCAAAAATCCGGCGATGTACTGAAAGTCGCCCGAGGCCTGTTGCTGTGTCACCTTGCTTGGGTCGGTATTAAAACTCTTAAATTCTTTTGTGCAGGAGCTTATCGCCAAAACGCCCAGCAAACCCGCCCAAAATATCCTGCTTTGTTTATATATCTTTTTCATTTTAAATATTTTTAAGTCGTTATTAGAACTTCGCTGATATATTAAATCCAAATGATCTTACGCTGGGCTGGCCGAAAAGGTCGAGACCCTGCAAGGTATTATCGGTAGACAAAGTTGTTTCCGGATCATATGGCGCTTTCAAATAAAGGAAGAACAGGTTACGGCCGGTAAAGGCTATCCTGATATTATCTACCTTATTATTGAAAACTTTACCAGGGATGGTATATCCTACTGATAATTCCCTGAAACGGATATTGGTTGCCGAGTATGCATATTGAGCTAACGCCCCTGAACGGCCGCCTATTGCTTCGTAATAGGTTTGCGCGTACATCTTGGTACCATTAACCAATACACCACCGTTGTCGCGAGCCGTTGCCGAAGCCTGCGATACGCCATAGGCATCAAGGTAAGCGTCGGTCATGTCAACCACTTCTCCGCCAAAACGGCCGTCAATGGTAAATGCCAGGTCAAGTTGTTTAAACCTCACGGTGTTTGTCCATCCCAATATAAAATTAGGGTTGGTGTTGCCAATATCCCTGAAACTATTCGCATCGTTGATCACCTGTGGCCTTCCACCGCTCACTACAATATTGCCCGACGCATCGCGCTGGAAGTCGCTTACATAAAGTTCGCCGAACGGTTTACCCACCCTTGCCTCAAGCTGGTAAGAATTGAACGAATTGTTAAAGGTAAATATAGTTTGCGGTCCGTTCTGCGGATCGGTGTATAAAGCTATAACTTTGTTTTTATTAAGCGAGAAGGTGAAGTTGGTTGACCACATAAAGTCGTGCGAGAAGTTATTTTTATAACCCAGGCTGCCTTCAAAACCTTCATTCAATACATTACCGCCATTTACATAACGAGAGGTGTATTTGGATGCACCAGACGTAGCCACGTTAAACAATTGGTTGTAGCTGTTGGTATGGTAATAGGTTGCATCAAAACTAAGGTGATCATTCGCAAAATGCCATTCAGTACCTAATTCAAACGAGTGTGTTGATTCAGGTTTCAAATTTCCAAGTGGCTGCGTTAGGTTTTGGTTCAGGAAACCGTTGCTCAGCGTATACTGTGCAGGTGTGCTTACAAATGCAGGGATACTGTTACCCACGATGGTATATGATGCTCGCAATTTGCTGAAAGTTATAAATTCAGGCATTTTAAACATGCTGCTCAGCACATCGCTCAAACCGACCGAGGGGTAAAAGAACGAATTGCTTGGGGTGAAAGCCAGCGCCGACGACCAGTCGTTGCGTGCAGTCACATCAAGGAACAAGTATTTTTTGTAACCAAAATCTACACTCGCAAACAGGGATTGCAGCTGGCTTTCGGTTTTATTGGTTTGGTTAAACGGATCGCCGTTTTGCAGCGTAACGTTTGAAACATTGAAATAACTATCAATATTATTTAAATGGCCGCCAAAACCCAGCGAGCTGTTTTGATCGTCCTGAACGCTGGCGCCCAGTGTACCGGTGATGTTAAAATCGCGCGAAAGGTCTTTGTTCACATTCAGCAAAAGGTCGCTGTACACCTGGTTAGTTCCTGAGCTGGTATAAGCGTAGCTTCCCGCCAGGCCCGAAAACAGTGTGGTGCTTCCGGCATAAAGTTTTTGATCGCTGGTAAGGTCTGCCTTATCTACGTTGATACGGCCCTGTATATTCAACCATTTTGTGATCTCGTACTTAACTGATACGGTTGCCAGCATGCGGTTAATGCCCTGCGTGTTGGGGTTACGGTATTGTATCCAGTAAGGGTTTTCGGTAAGGTCTCCTGATGGCGCAGTATAAGCTTCGATCCAGTTGGGCAGGTTAATGTTGCGGCCCGCGTCAAACGATTCGTAGTTTTTGTACTGATTAAAGTCAACACCACGCGGGAACAGGTATACGCTGGTAAGCGGGTTGAAATAAGTACCCGAAGTAGCGCGGTCCGTCGCATCCTGGAATATGTAACTGCCGCTGGCATCAATCGTCATCCTGTTGTCCAGAAGCTTCACGGTGTTGCGTACAGTAATATTGTTTTTGTTAAAGATGTTGCCCGGCTCAATACCTGTTGCGTGCGTATTGGCGTATGAAACATAGAACTGATCGTTTTCGTTCCCGGCTGTGGCAGTGAATGAATTGATGGTGGTAACACCCGTTTGGAAGAAGTCCGATGGCTCTCCATTTGCTGCACCGGACGATTCCCTTGCACCCCAGGAGTTGAGTGAATTGGTGCTGGTCGCCAAACTGTCGCCGCGTGAGTACTCGGTTTGCAATTTAGGCACTAAAACTGCCTTGGCGAAAGTAGTGTTGGACGTAAAGGTAAAGGTCGGTTTACCCGCTTTACCCTTTTTGGTGGTAATGAGGATGACGCCGTTGGCAGCCGCACTGCCATATAGCGCAGAAGCTGATGCCCCTTTCAGTACGCTAATGCTTTCGATATCATCAGCATTGATGTTGGAGATGCCGTCGCCATTGTCGTTCCCGTATGAAAATACGCCAGTTGGCTGGCCACTGGTCAGTGGCTGCAGCGGCACACCATCAACCACATACAATACGTTGCTGCTGCCATAAATGGATTTGTTACCGCGCAAAACTACTTTGGTTGAACCGCCTGCACCTGATGAGCTCTGGGTTATTTGCAGGCCCGAAACTTTGCCGTCCAAACTATTCACAAAGCTGGGGTCTTTTGCAACTTCAAGCTCCCTGCCCGATACGGTTTGCTGATCGTAACTCAACGAAGCCTGTGTTTTAGTGATACCCAACGCGGTTACTACCACTTCGGTAAGTGCATTTGCCGTGGCTTTCATGGTTATATTTAAGGTCGTCTCGTTTCCTACCGTCACTTCCTTATTTGCGTAACCAATATAGGTAAACACCAAAACATCGCCCGGGTTGGCATTGATGCTGAAATGCCCGTTCACGTCTGTTTGTCCGCCGTTGGTTGTGCCTTTTATACCTACGCTTACCCCGATCAGCGGCATCCCGGTTGAATCAATTACGGTTCCGGTTATTTTTTGAACTACTGCCGTGTTTTGCTGATCGGGGACCGCCGTGGGGACGGAACCACCCGTTACGATCAGGTTATTTTTGTACACGGAAAAATGAAGCCCGGTTTGGTCGGATATCTCGGCGAGCACCTGCTTTACCGGCAAATTTTTGCAGGTGATTGACACCAGTTTTTCACTGTTGATCTCGCTCCGGTCGTAGTGAACGTCCAGCCCGGTTTGCTTGCCAACGCTGGCTAATACATCTTCCAATGGTTTTTTTACAAGGTTCATCGTCAATTTGGCATTGACCTCGCTGTCAACCATTGCTGTTGACGGTTGGGCTATACTACCCAGCGGGGCCAGCAGCACCGCCATCCAACAGATCTTTAAAAATTGTAAAGTGATTTTCATATAAAATGATTAGTTAAGTGTGATGTTGTTGTTAACTATGGTATAAGAAGAAATTTCTTCGGTAAGGCAAACTGTTTTAAGCACATCATTTAGCGACTGCGCCTTAAAGGTGCCGGTGTAGCTCCAGTTGGTATGCCTGCTATTGTTTTTGATAATAACATTGAAGCGATTCTCGATGGAATTGAGCACCTCGTCCATTGTGGCATCCTTAAAGGAGAGCACCCCATCTTTCCACGAGGTTATCGGCGTTTCATCATCGAAATCGCTTTTTTGCAAATCGCCCGATTGTTTGTTAAGTACCACCTGCTCATGCGGCAATAATATTTTCGGCGCATTTAATTTGCGCGACGGGTGCAGGTCCTCAACCTTTATCTTTCCGTGCAGCAGCGAAATGGAAACCTTGTTTTCTTTGGCATAGCTGCGAATATTAAAGGCGGTACCGAGCGCAGTAGTTGCGAACTTAGGAGTGTATACCGTAAACGGGCTGGTTTTATCCTTTGCGACCTCAAAAAGCGCTTCGCCTTCGTCCAGGTAAATCGGCCGCTTGTGATTTGCGAATTTAACCGGGTAGCGCAACGTGCTGGAGGCATCCACCGTGATCAGGCTGCCTTCGGTCAGCTTGATTTTATCGGTTATACCCTTTTGGGTTTGCACATAAACCCAACCATTGCTAATATGTTGGCTAATGCCTTTCTGCCGCGCCAGGCCGTCAACAGCTTGTTTTTTTATATAGATTGCCCAGATCGCCGCTGACGCACATACCACCGCCACCGATGCCGCAACGGCCAGCCAGCGATAGTTTTTTCGGCGACCGATAACGGGTATCACGCCAATTTCCAGGTCAACCCGGTTTTTTACTGTGTAAAGCTGATCGCCGACAAAGGCATCTTCCAAATGGGCCTCGTCCGCTTCAGTTACGGTCGATAGCCAGTCCTCAATAAGCTGCGCCTCGATATCCGTACAGCAGCCCTGGCGGTATTTTTCAAGCAGGAGCTTTAATTCTTCTGTATCCAATTTTAAGTTCGTTTAATAAGGTAGTCGAACTTTGGGGGTGGAGGTACTATTGGATTTTTAAAAAAATTATTTGGCGATTTAGGGTTTCTTTTTTAACAGGACGTTTTTTTATTTTAGAGAGACTATACGTAAATGTGCAAAGTTGCTGGTACACTTTACCAAGGTGGTATAACTGGAAAAATCAAGTTTATCATTCGATGCTTATAAGGTGGAATGCCAGGTCGCGTGGATCGATTGCGGGTTCGCTGATGAACAGCACCGCCCCGAAAATGACCGGATGTGTATATTTGCACAATATGCATGCAGAGTTCAATATCTTTCAGATCCTGATCCTGACCGGCGCGGTCAATGGGTTCGTCTGGAGCCTGCTGATCTTTTTAAAACGGCAAACTCGAAAGGTCAATCATTTTCTCGGTGCTTTTGTTTTTTTGTTCGCCCTGGCCAGCGTTAAAATTGTCCTGCAAGAACAGATTCCTTATTTTAACAGTTACCTCCCTATACCCCTGTTGTACCAGTTCACCTTCGGACCATTACTCTACCTGTATCTTAAAAAGTCCTTTGAGCCTAAAATACCATTCAGCCTTTCCAGCTACTGGCATTTTCTGCCTTCCCTGCTTTTTGACGTACTGCCTGCTCTTTTTCTGTTTATATTTTATCAACACCGGGACACCCCGGAACTCGCCAAATCAGGGTTCCTGCTGGATATACTGGCCTTTATATCCTTTACTGTATACAGCTATTTTTCGTGGCGTATGATCCGCAAATACCATGTGGATCCGGCTTTTAGCAGTAATAAAACGCTGGTCAAATGGACCCGTAAAATATTGATAGCATCTGCGCTGATCGTCCTGACCTGGCTGATTTATATTCTTTGGGTGGTCGGCTGGATGGGCAGGCCGATCCTTGGCTTGTTGCCTTATTACCCCATATACTTAGTGCTATCCTGCTGTATCTATGGTTTGGGCATCGCAGGCTATTACCGGCCCGAAATCGGCTTACTGGAAATTCCGGCTACCGAAAAGAAAGAATTGATCCCACAAGACATGCTGCAAGCGCAAAAAAAAACGGTACTCGAATTGATCAAAATACACCGGTATTATCGCGATGAAAGCCTGAACCTTCAAACCTTAGCCAGGAAATTAGATATACCGATTAAAGAGTTCTCCTATCTGGTCAATGCGGGTTTTCAAATGAATTTTGCGGATTTCATCAACGAATTCAGGATCAATGATTTCAAAGAGCGCCTTGAGGAACCTGGCCATCGCCAATATTCGCTGCTAGGCCTTGCTTTCGACGCCGGTTTCAGTTCCAAGGCTTCTTTTTACCGGGCCTTCAAAAAGTCGACTGGCCAGACACCCGCTGCTTTTTATAAATCCCTGGCTGCTGCAAAAAATTAGGTCTCATAACCTGTTTTGGCACTTCCGGCAATTTGGCGCTGGCTACATTCGCCGGAAATGATCAATATGAAAAAGTTTATTTTTCCATTTTTATTGCTCCTGCTGGCAGGAGCCGGTTGCGCCCCGGAAATGCCGCGGCAGTTTATGAGTGCTCATTTCGTCTTTTTTTACAATAAAAGCTATGACCAGAACGAGGCCAAAGGCGTATCCAAATCTTTGGAAGATAACTACACCCGGATCAGTACCGATCTCGATACCCGGCCGGTCGACCCGATAGCAGTTTACCTGTATTCCAGTCGCTGGGCTTACGCCACCACTCATGGGCATTGGACTAGTGGCGGCAACATTGAAGGGGACGGTAAATTGCACTTTCTCCAGCACGGCTGGGACGAGGAATCCATTAATAAAATAGCGGTGCATGAATTCACGCATGCGGTGATGCTCAAATTGTTACTGGATCAGGAACCCCAGCCCCTAAACGCGCCTCGCTTTGACAAAAAATTCGCCAGTTTCCCTACGTGGCTTTACGAGGCCATCGCGGTCTATGAGGCCCAACAGTTTGTTGACCCAAAAACGCTGCCATTCTTGACAGGCAATCGTTACCCGGACCTCAATGAGCTGAATGATCGTTCAAGAGGCCAAAAGATATACAAGGTTGGTTACACGATAATCGAATATATCCTGGCTAAGTATGGCAAAGACAAATTTATTCAGTTGATTAAGGCTTACGGGGATTTGAAAGTATTGGCTACCAGCATGGATGCGTTTAGCAAAGATTGGTATGCCTATGTCAAAGGGAAATACCTTGCTGCTAAATAGCCTTGGAATTTGAAAACAATAGGGCGGTATACCGCCAGATCGCGGATCATATAGCCGGGCAAATACTCAGTCGGCAATTGCAGCCAGGCGCCAAAATTCCGGGTATCAGGCAACTCGCAAAGAAAATGAAGGTTGCAGCTAACACGGTCCAGCGAAGCTATATGGAATTACGTTCAAGGGATATTCTGCTAAAAACCGGAATGGGGCACTTGGTAGCATCTGATGCCAGGGCCTTAATCATTTCCTGGTGGAGGAAAAGATTGCTGGAAGATGAACTACCTGCTTTTTTTAAAACAATGTGCCTGTTAAATATAGGATGGGAAGAAATTGAAAACGGATTCGAAACGTTCAAAAATGGATTTTACCCCTAAAGAATTAAAATCGTAACGCCTTCTTATCCTAAAACTGTAGCGTCCTTTGCGTATTTACACATGGTCATACGAAAAATGGAAAAACAGTCTCGTTAAAAAACAAAGCTCACAGCGAGGTGTAAGAAAACGAAAAGTAAAACGATATCAACGCTCATATAATTAACCCGCAATATCCGCAATGCTTTGGAAAGTTGATTTTTTACTGTTTGCGGAGATAGGTTTGTTTTACTGGCGATATCGCGGGTGGTTTGGTGTTCGTAACGGCTCAGGATAAATATCTCGCGCATTTTTTCGGGCAGCTTGTTTACGGCTTGTTCAATTTCCTGTAGTTTACGGCGATTGTCGATCCTGTCGGTGATCACCGATTCATCGATGGTCATAAATTCAGCCAGGTCGGCGAGGTACTTCTGGTACTTCACATCCAGTCGGTACAGGTCGATGATCTTATAACGGGCTGCCTGGTACAGGTACGCTTTGATGGATATTTCAATATTCAAATGTTCTCTTTTCTCCCAAAAACTCACAAAAATATCCTGTAAAACGTCGTTGCAAACCTCAGGGTCCTTCAGTTTATGCAGCAAATAAATATATAATGGTTTGCTGTACTGATGGTAAATAGTGTTAAAAGCCGAGAAATTATTGTTTCTCAGGTCAGTTAATAACTCTATGTCCGGGCACTCGACTTTCATCAGCAATTCAATGCGATAAGGCCCTAAAGGTAGAAATTTAATAATATGAATTTAACAAAAAGTTTGTTAAAAGATCATATTATTTTTACCCTTAGTGTATTGAATACAATAATGCGAAGGAAAAAAATGGAGAAGCCGGCCTTAAAACTTTCAACTAAAAGAGGTTGAATCAACACTAATCCCGGTCGCGACTGAGCTTGGTAAAAGTCAGCGGGTTTTCCTCCAGCTCCATTGTTTCGCGCCTGTGTTTTACGATGTGCATCGCGGTGAACATGGCTTCGCGGAAAGACACTTCGGAGGCTTTATTCTTGCCGGCAATATCATACGCAGTTCCGTGGTCGGGCGAGGTGCGTACAAAGTTTAAACCGGCCGTAAAGTTAACGCCCGATTCAAAAGCGATCTGTTTAAAGGGGATCAGGCCCTGGTCGTGGTACATGGCCAGCACCGCGTCAAACTGCATGTAGCTGCCATTGGCAAAAAAGCCGTCGGCCGGGTAGGGGCCATAGGCAAGTATATTACTATTGCGGGCTTCTTCCAGCGCCGGGGCGATGATGGTTTGCTCTTCTTCGCCGATCAGGCCGTTGTCGCCGGCATGGGGATTAAGTCCTAAAACCGCTATGCGGGGTTTGCGTATCCAAAAATCATTGCGCAGGCTTTGGTCCATCAGCTTCAGCTTGGCTACTATCTTCTCCGCAGTAATGCTTTCAGCAATTTTTGCTACCGGTATGTGGCCGGTAACTACACCGACTTTAAGGGTATCACTCACCAAAAACATCAGCGATTCGGCCGCGCCGCCGCGGTCTTGCAGGTATTCGGTATGTCCGGGGAAATTAAACTCCTCGTTTTGTATGGTATCTTTATTGATCGGAGCGGTAACCAATGCGTCGATTTGGCCCGACAGCAGATCAGCAGTTGCCCGCTCAAGTGAGAGGAAAGAATATTTGCCTACCTCGTTATTGACAACGCCGGGCTCTATCTTAACGTCTTCCTCCCAGCAATTGATCATATGTGGTTTCCGGTCCTTACGCCCAGACGCCTCTGAAGCGTTACCGATCACCGTAAAATTAAGCTCTTCGATTTGCGTAGTGCGGCGGTAAAAAGAGGCCACTTTGGTATGGCCATATACAATTGGCGTACAGTAATCGTAAATGCGACTATCAGCCAGGGTTTTGATGATGATCTCCAGCCCAATGCCGTTTACGTCGCCTATGCTTATTCCTATTTTTAGTTTTTCACTCATTATTTTTGTTTTTTGGATTTCACCGATTTAAGAGTGATTTCACCGATTATTCATCACTTGTCAACAGCTATTAACTGCTTGTTGCCCCAAATTAAAACCCTGCAACATTTCCACTTTACAACGTTCCAGCCTTACAACATCAAAAAGCAAATAAAAGATTAATTAACGATTAAAGAACAAATATGTATAATTTGCCACAAATATTTGACGAATAATGACATTGGTAAGAGCAAAAAAGCACCTGGGCCAGCATTTCCTTACTGATAAAAACATAGCTGCAAAAATTGTGGGCAGCCTGCAGCCGGGCGACAAATACCGGCAGGTGCTGGAGGTGGGGCCCGGTATGGGCATCCTTTCTGATTTTTTGCTGCAGAATAAAGATCTGGATACTTATCTGATCGATATTGATACCGAATCGTACCTGTATCTTAAAAAAAAATACCCGCAACTGGGCAGCAAGCTCATTAATGCTGACTTTTTAGACATGGATTTCGCGGCCTTTTTTTCGGGGCCGATGGCGGTGATCGGTAATTTCCCCTATAACATTTCGTCACAAATACTTTTTAAAATACTGGATAACCGCCATCAGGTGGTCGAATTGGTGGGTATGTTTCAAAAGGAAGTAGCCGAACGCTGCACGTCTAAACCGGGCAGCAAGGAATATGGCATACTGAGCGTTTTTTTGCAGGCTTATTACCAGGTAGAATATTTATTTACGGTGAAGGCAGGGGTATTTAACCCGCCGCCAAAAGTACTATCGGCAGTTATCAGGTTAACACGCAACGGCACTTCGCAATTGGATTGCGACGAAAAGCTATTCTGGCAGGTGGTAAAGGCCGGCTTTAACCAGCGGCGCAAAACATTGCGCAATGCTCTATCATCGCTCATCAACAAAGAAAAAATGACAGCAGAGCCCATGCTTGACCTGCGTGCTGAGCGATTGGGCGTGAAGGATTTTGCAAGGTTGACCAACATGATTGTCGCAAACCGATGAAATACCTGAAGTCTGCCTTTATCATTATCCTGGGCGTTTTATTATTTATCGGTAAAGCCCATTCGCAATCGAAGCGTCATAAAAGCATCGTGTCCACAAAAATGGTGGTGCTTACCTTTAAACACAACGATAGCTCATCCCTGGAAGATCATAATGATACGCTGAATATACCGATAGTTTCGGATAAATATCCCGGCCTGCGAAAGGCCCTGGCGTTTGAAAATATCGGCGACGAAGATGGGCTCGACACCATAAAAGCAAGATATGCCGCATGCGCATGCGGTTTGTTTGATATGGCGTACGATGTGCCGTTTGAGACTAAAGATGTGCTGTCCATCAGCATTTATACCGAATGGATGGGAGCTTATCCGTCTAGCGGTACCAAGGGGCTTACACTAAATGTTCACACAGGAGAGGCTTATCCGTTGAGCAATGAAATTAATGCAGCAGGCCGGACCTGGATATATCAAACGTATAAAAAACTAATAAAAAGGCGTATCGCGGAGGATTTTAAATCGAGAAAAGGTGAGGAAGACGAACATGATCTTGCAGAGTTGAATGAGTCGATCGACTCCCTTAGTTCCGATGAACTATTCAAAAGCTATTTATTTACTTCCACAGGAATAAAGTTTAGTACCGGGGGTGTATTACCGCACGCGGTGCAAGCCCATGAACCTGACAGGGAATGGTTTGTACCTTACAGCCGTCTGCGGAAATACAAAATGCCGCGTGCCATTGTTGTAAAATGATCACTTAGGCAAAATAAGCCAGGTTGCTTTTTAATTCACCTGTATTACAATTGGCTGCGCCGGCTGCATTTCCTTTACAGATCTGGCCATCCTTTTAATAAAAACATAATTGGTACCGCCGCCGATAACGCCGCCAACCACTGGTACCAGTCTTTCAGCGGTACGCGTCCCAAACAGCATCAGCAGTTTTTCTGCAATGCCTTCCATCATCGTTTTCGAAATGGCAACACCGGCTTCAACTTTGAGCGAGGTAGCCACCAGCGACATAAACTCCTCAAAACTGATCTGGTAAGTGCCCCGGTTGTAGTACATAATAGCCATGGTGACCCTGAATTGCTGCGTAATCAGGTTGGCAAAATCAAAAGGGATGCCTGCAATTAAGGTAAACATACCGCCACTGCCCGACACCACACCCGTACCCGCCGCCAGCCAGGCGCATTGCTCAATAAATTTATCAATGCCCATTTTATCAACGCCCTTTTTTATGTTGAGCTGGTTGATGTGCTCAAATATCTGCTTAAAGCCAGCTTCAGCAAGTTTTTGCGCCTGCTGTTTTAAGCTGGCGCCGGCTTTTTTGAATTTTGTTAATTTCATCTTTACAAAGCGAGGAAAAACCCCTCTACCACCCTCAAGCTATTAACGTGCCAAACCCTTACTTGAGTGTAATTGTCATGTGCATTTAACAAAGCCAGGCGAAGGGCCCTAAATACGCCGGCATTTTATAATTTTACCAGCTTAATAATGATAGCTATTTGAAAAACAATATCCTCATCGTCGACGACATTCACCCCATTTTTATTACCCGGGCTGAAGCCCTTGGCTACCATTGCGACTACCGCCCAACTATTAAAGCGGATGAAGCCTTACAGATCATCGGCAGTTACGACGGCCTGGTGATGCGCTCGAAGTTTAAACTGAACCGGGAATATATTGATGCGGCTGCAAACCTGCGCTTTGTTTGCCGGGCAGGTGCGGGGATGGACAATATAGACGAGGCTTATGCCGAAGAAAGGGGCATTACCCTGATCAATGCACCGGAAGGGAATATGGACGCTGTAGGCGAGCATTCGGTTGGTATGCTGCTATCATTAATGAATAACTTCAATATTGCCGATGCGCAAATACGAAACGGCAGCTGGCAGCGCGAGGCGAACCGTGGTTATGAATTAAAGGGAAAAACGGTTGGTATCATTGGCTACGGGTATATGGGGCATAGCTTTGCCCGGAAGCTGTCTGGCTTTGAGGTAAATGTAATAGCTTATGATAAATATAAAACCGGCTTTAGTGATCGATATGCCCGCGAAGTCAGTATGGAAGAAATTGTAAAGCACAGTGATGTATTGAGCTTTCATATCCCGCTTACGGCGGAAACTAATGGGCTGGTAAACGACGAATACCTTTTTCATTTTAAAAAACCAATCTTCCTGCTCAATACCTCGCGCGGCAAAATTGTACAAACAAGGGCAGTGTTAAATGCCATTAAACAAGGCAAAATATTGGGCGCAGGCCTGGATGTGTTGGAAATTGAAAAGTTCCCTGCGCTTGCGGAACAGGAATGGTTTGAAGAACTCAAGCAAGCGGGGAAGATTTTATTGAGCCCTCACGTGGCCGGATGGACGTTTGATTCATACCGGAAGATCAGCGAGGTGATGGCGGAGAAACTTGCGTTGGTTCATGGTTCATAGTTCATAGTAGGAAAGCAAATAAGCATTTAGTTTTTCGTTATACCGGCTAAATGCTCATAAGCTATAAGCCTCCTGCCATGAACCATGAACTATGAACCATGAACTAAAATAACATTATCGATCAACCGCGTCTTCCCCACCTTAGCAGCTACCAGCGCGACGATATTTTTTGACTGCTCGTTTGCAGGATGCAACGTGTCACCGTCGGCTATTTCAAAATAATCCAGTTCAACGCTTTCCTCTGTATTGATCATTTGTTCCGCCTCTTTTTTTAGTTGCGCGATGTTTTCCCGCGCGAAATTTTGCTTAACCCAATCCAGGGTTTTCGACAAGATAAGCGCATTGCGGCGGTCATCCACTGTGAGATGAACATTCCTCGAGCTCATCGCAAGCCCGTCGGGTTCGCGCATGATAGGGCACATTACCAATTTAACCGGGATATGCAGTTGTTCAACCATCTGGCTGATGATCATGAACTGCTGGTAATCCTTTTGCCCGAAAAACGCGAGATCAGGTTTGACAATATCAAACAGGATATACACTACATGGGTAACGCCCTGGTAATGGCCCGGCCTGAATTTTCCCTCCAGTAAAAACTCGGCTTCTCCGATGTCTAAATGCCATTGTTCATTACCATCATAAATTTCATTCACCGAAGGATTGAACAAAATATCGCAACCGGCCAGGTCCAAAAGGGCCATGTCGGCCTCGATGGTGCGGGGGTATTTTTCCAGGTCTTTCGGGTCGTTAAACTGCGTAGGATTTACAAATATGCTGCAAATAACCACATCACTTTCTTGCCGCGCCTGCTCAATTAATGACAGGTGCCCGCGGTGAAGTGCGCCCATAGTAGGTACAAAACCAATTGTTTTACCGCTGTCCCTGCTTTGTTGCAGGTGTTGCGCCAGGTCTTTTTTGGTGGTAAAAACTTTCAAATCACGTTCAAATTGACGAATTCGGCAAAGGTGGGTAATTGATCAGCAATTACCAAAACTAACTTGCTTAATTGGTTGCCAGTTTATATAATAATGCTTATATTTGCAAACTCAATTTTTTAAGCTCTTTAAATTTAATTTAATACTGATATAGTGATGGGTAAATCTAAGCTTCTGTTTATAACTCACGAAATGTCTCCCTTTCTTGAACTCTCAAAAATTTCCGAAATCACCCGCCAGTTGCCACAGGCAATGCAGGAAAAAGGTTACGAGATCCGTATCCTGATGCCGCGTTTCGGAAATATCAATGAGCGCAGGAACAGGTTGCACGAAGTGATCCGTTTATCGGGAATGAATATTATCATTAACGATAACGACAATCCCCTTATCATTAAAGTGGCTTCTATTCCTGCGGCGCGTATGCAGGTATATTTTCTGGACAATGAAGAATATTTTCAGCGAAAGCATGTGTTCACGGACAAAGAGGGGAAGTTTTACGCTGACAACGACGAACGCATGATCTTCTTTTGCAAGGGCGCGCTCGAAACGGTTAAAAAATTAGGCTGGGCTCCGGATGTAATCCATTGCCATGGCTGGATGAGCTCGCTGGTGCCTGCTTATCTCAAAACTACCTACAAGGATGACCCTACCTTCAAGAATTCAAAAGTGGTGTATTCCATTTACGAAAACGATTTTGAAGGCGACATGGACCCCGACTTTGCGCACAAAGCGGTAATGGGCGAAATGACTGAAAAACACACTGAAGTTTACAAACCCGGTTCCAACTCCTCTCTTTATGCCGGGGCTATCCAGTATAGCGACGGAATTATTCTGGCTGCTGAGAACATCGATGAAGATGTGTTAAATTATGTTAAAAACAGCAATAAATCCGTTTTAGATTTCGAATCGACCGCTGATTTCGAAAATTATTACAATTTTTACGACGAAATTGTTAACGAGGAGTTAGCACACGTTGTATAAGCATTGAGGACATCTATGAAATTTTTCCGTTTAGACTTATTGACCCTGTTAATAAGTCTTTTTATTTTGAATGGCTGCAAGAACCAGGATTCAGTGGGGTTGGGTATAACTTCATCAAACCAGCTAAATACTAACCTGGTAGATACGGCTGGTATTGTTATCAATACCGATACCATAGGCTCACTGGTAACTTCGGGCCTTGCAAAAAATCCATTGGCCTATTTTATCGACCCGATATTCGGCACCTCCGTATCAAATTTGGCCACCGACCTGAACTTGCCCGGCCAATTTGCATACACACCACCGACAGGTACAGTTACCATCGATTCGGCCAGGTTGGTATTAAGGTATGTAGACGGTTTTTATGGCGATTCCATTACGTCGAGCTATACAGTAAATGTTTACCAGTTGGCTGAAAAATTTCACGAAGATTCTTCCTACTACAATACTAAGCAGTGGAAATATAATGCGAATAATCTTTTGGGCAGCCTTACGTTCAATGCGCGGCCACATGATTCGATAAAGGTGTTTAACATTATCAACGGCGCGCCGGATACGCTGGTAAAGGTGCCGGCACAGATCAGGATACCGATCAGCAATAGCTTTGTCAATACCAACCTGTTTACGGCCAGCTCAAGCACGCTGGGTTCAAACACCAATTTTCAGAACCTCATCAACGGGTTATATATTACAATAAACCGTAATAAGTCTACAGGGGCGGGGGGCGTATTAATGTTTCAGGGTACCGACAGCCTCGCGGTTTATTATCACTCCGTAAGCGGTACAACTATCGATACCGCACAGGTTACATTACCGATAACGCGTATGGCTGCTTCTATTCAGCACACATTCTCGCAAACCATTCAAAACGAGCTGAATAACAAGACCACAGGTTCAAGGGGCACGTTTTACCTGGAAGGCCTGGCCGGTTTAAGGGCCAAGATCAGTTTCCCGAATTTTCTAAAAAACCTGCGCGGCAGTTTGGTGAACAGGCCGAACAAGCCGGATAGTGATATCCTGATCAATCGAGCCGAATTGGTGATAACGCCACAGCCGGGAACTTATATTCCTTACTCGCCGTTGCCCAAGATCACTATGTACCAGCTGGACCTTGCTTTGCAGCCTTCGCTGATACAGGATGCGAGCGCCGATCCTCGCTCGGGCGGGATAAATACTTTTGGCGGATTTTATAATCCTAATAAAAACGAATACCACTTTATTTTGACCGCATATCTGCAGGATATAATATCCGGCAGGATCATCGGCTATGGCACTTATATTGCGCCCGTGGATACTACAAACAGGACCGGCGTCGACATCTCGCCAACGAGCCAGGTTGCCGCGCGAAGCGTTTTGGTGGGTACCAACGCCAGCTCGCCTTACCGAATAAAATTAAACGTGATCTACACCAAGGTCGCGAAGCAGTAAAGAAGCCCGTAAATCAGAAAAGTCCGAAAGTCCGAAAGATGAATAGTTTGATTCGTTCAACAATCATCTTTCGGACTTTCCGATTTCCGGACTTTTCCGACTTCTTACTAAACTTTCTCTCCCTTTAATTGTCTACTTCGAAGAATGTGATGCAGCAATGTTATCATTATATGCGCGTAATTGACATTTTACTGTTTAATATCTTGTTACTTTTGTTGTACTAACATTAATATTTGAATTTATGTGCGGAATAGTAGGTTATATTGGTTTCAGGGACGCCTACCCGATAATAATAAAAGGGCTTCATCGCCTGGAGTACCGCGGCTACGATAGCGCCGGTGTTTCGCTGTTTGATAAGGGCCTGCGGGTTTATAAAAAAGCCGGCAAGGTTAGCGACCTCGAGAATTTTGTGAAGGGCGTTAAACTTGGCGGTACGATGGGCATGGGCCATACCCGCTGGGCAACCCACGGCGCGCCGAGCGACAGAAATTCACATCCGCATTCCTCCGGTAACCGGAAGCTGACGATCATCCACAACGGCATTATCGAAAATTACGGCCCTATAAAGGAAACACTGGTTAATAAGGGTCATGTTTTTAAAAGCGATACCGACACAGAGGTGCTGATACACCTTGTTGAAGATATACAAAACGAAACTGGTTTCGACCTGCGCGAGGCAGTACGCGTTGCGCTCACCAAGGTGATCGGCGCCTATGCGATCGTGATCATGAGCGAAGACGAGCCCGACCTGCTCATCGCCGCCCGTAAAGGCAGCCCGATGGTAATCGGCGTGGGTAAGGGAGAATATTTTATTGCTTCCGACGCTACCCCAATAGTGGAATACACCAAAAATGTCATTTATCTTAATGACAACGAAGTGGCATACATCACCCGGGAAGGCCTGTTGGTAAAAACGATTGACAATAAAGTACATACCCCTTATATACAGGAACTGGACTTAAAGCTGGAAATGCTGGAAAAAGGCGGCTATGACCACTTTATGCTGAAAGAGATATACGAACAGCCCCGGTCCATCCGCGATTGCATGCGTGGCCGTATATACCCTCAGCAGGGCAAGGTACAGTTGGGCGGGATAAAAGAATACACCGAAAAGCTTAAAAACATCGATCGAATCATCATCGTTGCCTGCGGTACTTCATGGCATGCAGGGCTGGTAGGTGAATACCTGATTGAAGAATATGCACGCGTGCCGGTCGAGGTGGAATACGCCTCTGAGTTCCGTTACCGCAACCCGATCATTACGGAGAAGGACCTGGTGATCGCTATTTCCCAATCAGGTGAAACGGCCGATACCATGGCCGCCATTGAGCTGGCGAAGGAGAAAGGCGCGACCATTTTCGGGATTTGTAATGTTGTTGGCGCCTCTATACCGCGAACTACTCATGCAGGAGTTTATACGCATGCCGGCCCCGAGATCGGCGTGGCCTCAACCAAAGCGTTTACCGCCCAGGTTACCGTGTTAACACTGATGGCTTTTTACATCGCCCAGCAGCGCGGAACTATTAAACAAAGCAAATTGGTTGAACACCTCACTGAACTTAATGCTATCCCTGAATTAGTTGAAAAGGCACTAAAAGCCAATGATCACATTAAGGAGATCGCCTGGCAGTTTAAGGATAGCACAAATTGCCTGTTCCTGGGTCGCGGCAGCTCATTCCCAGTGGCGTTGGAGGGTGCATTGAAGCTTAAGGAAATATCATACATTCATGCCGAGGGTTATCCGGCTGCTGAAATGAAACACGGACCCATAGCCCTTATTGATGAGGACATGCCGGTAGTATTCATCGCCACTAAGGATTCATCGTACGAAAAGGTGATCAGCAACATACAGGAGGTAAAGGCACGCAAAGGCCACGTAATAGCCATTGTGACTGAGGGTGACACGGAGGTAAAAGGCATGGCAGATTACGTGATAGAGATACCCCAAACGGACGAGGCTTTTGTGCCACTGCTGGCTACTATTCCGCTGCAGCTGATGGCTTATCATATTGCCGTTATGCGGGGTTGCAACGTGGATCAGCCACGTAACCTGGCAAAATCGGTAACGGTGGAGTAAATTAGTTCTGAGTCGAAAGTCTGAAGTCTTGAGTCAGAAGATAATAGACTTAGGGCTTTCAACTTAACACTTTCGACTTAAATAGCCAGGTGATATACCCTGCCTGTTTTGGAAGGATCATCAATCACGGTACCAAGATATTTTTTGGAGACTGAGCGAGGAGCCAGGCCTTTATCCACCACGGTAAGCTCGACGGCGCCGCTTAGTGCTTTTCCGGAGGGATTTAGCAGCTTGTAAGTTTCGGCACCGTTGGTGAAAGTATTATCACTGAGTTTTACCCCGTCCAGATTTACGGTGGCTTTCAGGAAGCTGATAAAGAAATTTTCATTACGAACGACCACACCGATTTGGTCGAAATTTACAGGCACGCCCGGTTTAAACGTGAGTACATAAATATTGTGCATCAGGTCGGGTTTTACATCGCTGATAAAAGATATCGCCCTTAGTTCCCTTTCGGTAGTTTTTGAACACAGGGCGCAATTTAAACCAGCTACCTGCAGCCGCGCCTGCGTAAACTGCGCATAAACAATGCCGGTTGAACAGATGAGCAATAGCGCAAACAGGATAACGAATTTAATTTTCATCAGCAAAAGCAGTATAAATAGTTTGCAATTTAGTGTTTATTGATCGGTTTCAAAGCACGGTGGAAATCTCTTTTAATAGCCGGCAGGCTGAAGACAAAAAAGCCTCCCAAAACAGGAGGCTTTTGAATTATATACGGATAGAAGGGAAATTAAGCGCCTTTCTCATCTTCCGGTTCCGGGAGGCTGATGATGCGGTAAGCCGTGTTGCCATTAGGATCCTTAATTTTTTCGTAATAGATGCCATTCGGCGAAACAAAATAATGTTTGCCGTTTAAAATTACCTTGTGGCAATCATCGGGCAATTGGTTGATAATGTCGCCAACTTTTGGCATAGCCACGTCAGCATTCGGGTCGGTTGCACTATCATCGGTGTTTAAAACACCGTCGCGTCCGGCAACTACATACATGGTTTTTCCCTTGTCGTCAACTGTAACCTTATAGTAAACCCCGCTGGCTTCGTAAAATTGAATGCCATCGATCTTTATAGCTGTTGCACCTTCAGGCGGAGACGGCACTGCAGCACCCAGTGGCGGCGTGACCACCTGGTATCCGCCATTATCATAGGGGCTATAAAAAATGCCGTTATAATAATAGAAAAGGCCTGAACCCCAATAAAACGGGTAATAACCAAAAGGCAAAAAGCCGCAATAAAAGCCAATGTGAGGGTAGCCGTAATAACCAAATCCGGGGCGATAAAACGCACCTGCATGGTAGCCTGCACCGGCAACATAACCTCTGCCCGAACGATAAGCTGAGACACCATTGCCGCCCGCTCCCCTGTAAACCCCGGCGCCGTTTGTCCGGACACCGGCAGATACTCCGTTACTGCCATGGTAGGCCGTAACGCCGCCGCCTCCACCGCTGGGATGAAAGCCACCTCCTCCACCGCCGTGGCCACCTCGCTGGGCGCTGGCTGTACCAGCCATCACCACCGAAAGCATTCCGGCTAAAAATAAACCGGATGCATATTTATAAAACCTTTTCATATCGATGAATAAAATTATTTAACTATCCTTCACGATTTTAAGTATCATTAATACCTAAAACATTTCAAGTATTAACTATTAGACAAAAAACAAGCCAATAGTTTAATTTGGCAGATTAAAATTACGACAATTTTGAATTGCTATTTGTAACAAATATCCAACAAATCTACACTGAAAATACGTGCGACAACGGCAGAACGTTACATTAAATTTTGATTAGAGAATCGGGCAAAATAAGCTTAAAAACACTTCCCTGGTCTTTTTCCGATTGTACATCGATCTTTATCTCGTGGAATGCCGCTATCGATTGCACAATTGGTAGCCCAAGTCCAAAGCTGTCCTGTTTTAGCGAAGCACGAAGCTTTTTAAAGCGGTTGAAAATAAAGGGCAGGTCCTCCGGACTGATACCAATTCCTGTATCAATGATCTGCACCACCCAGCCATTGTTTTCGCGGGAAGCCACAACCTTTATTTCGCCGTTCTCGCGGTTATATTTAATGGCATTGTTGATGAGGTTAAATAACAGGTTAAACATCAGGAATTTGTTCACCTTAACCAAAACCAGGTTTTCAGGAACATCAACACTATAATGAATATTCTTGTCCTGCAGGCGGATGGATATTTCGTCGTAAATTTCCTGTAATAATTCGTGCAGCGGTATGCTGTCTTCCTTCAGAAACTGTTCATTCTCAATTTGCGAGATCAACAATAGCGTTTTGGTGATGCTTTTTAACCGGTTGAGTATACGCTGCATCTCCAGCAGGCGTGTTTTCGGCTCGTCTGCCAGATCCTCCTGCTCAAACATATTTTCGATCTTGGATTGCAGGATAGAAATAGGCGTCATCAGTTCGTGAGATGCGTTTGAAATAAATTCCCGCTCCTTCTGGAATGTGTTCTCGATCGTTTTGATCATTTTATGGATGCTGATGTCCAGGTATTCAAAGTCGGAAGTGCTGGTTTGCACCTTTTCATACGAGCCGAAGTTGGGAAATTTTTGGCCGATGAGCTTTGTTTTAATGATTTGCCCAAGGGGATCTAACACGTAATTGGAGTACAGTTGGTCCGCCAATATGGTAAGCAGGATCATGCCTACCAGCAGCGCGAATGCAATGGTTTGAAACGGCCCTGCACTGCCGTTTATGGCATCAATGCTGGTGGCAATCTCCAGTAGGTATTTTTTATTGTCGGCCCTAAAGTTGTGGCTCAATATCCTGTATTCTATGGTATCGCCCTGCAGTATCCGCGCCTCGTCTTTAATAGTGTCCAGGTTCTCGTCGGTGGTGTCAGTGGCAAAGCTTACATAATCCTCTTTTAATGGCGTGTAAAAGCTTGCTTCGGTTTCACCCGGTTGTACGTAACTTTTTATACCCTGTGTTTTGATGATCCGCAGTAATTTATTCTTTTGTTTTACAAGCCTGCCATCGGTATAGCGCTGGTTAATATTGGTGATCAGATAGGGTAATAACAAGACAAAAATAGTAGCTATCACCAGTTTGGAGATGGTGTTGAACAGCGTAAGTTTAGTCCTGAGTTTCAATGCTTAAGTGTTAACCTTTATTTTATAGCCCAGGCCACGCACAGTCTCCAGCCAATCGGGCGCGGCGTATACGTTAAGTTTTTTCCTGATATTTTTGATGTGTGCGTCAATATAATTTGAGTCGTAATCGTCGTTTACCACGCTGCCCCAAATGTGCTCGCTCAACTGCGACCGTGTAAGCGTTCGGTTTTTATGTAAAAGCATATAGGCGATCAGGTCGAACTCCTTCCTGGTAATAGTACTGATCTCCGCTGTGCCATAACTGATAACCCGGTCGGTCAGGTTGATCACAAAGCCGGCCAGGTCCACAAGGTTTTGCTTCAAGCCGAATTTACGGCGGGTAATGGCCTGCATCCTGCTTTGGAGTTCGAGCAACGAGAAAGGTTTGGGCAAATAGTCGTCGGCGCCCAGGTCGAGGCCTTTAATACGATCATAAACTTCGGCACGGGCGGTAAGGATAATGCAGATGGCCTCGGGATTGCTCCTTTTCGCCTCCTTTAGCAGGTCGATGCCGTCATAGTCAGGCAGCCCCAGGTCGATCAAAATAAAGTCGTATAAATTGACGGCGATCTTTTCGGATGCCGATGCGCCGTTATAGCAAACCTCGCAGATGTAATTGTAATTGGTCAGGAATATTTCCAGTTCATCGGCCAGGCCTTTTTCATCTTCAATTACTAAAACGTTCATCCGGCTTTACTTAAAAAACAAATAATAAAATGTAAGGTTAAAAAACACCTCGTGGTGATTTTTTAATGCACCTTCAACGTTAAGCGGGATGGAATATTTCCACGAAGCTTCAAAAGTGTAATGCGGCCTGTTATAAGCGATGGGCAATTTAAAGCTATAGTTTAACATTTGGAACCGGCCGTTATCAAAATCATGAAATGGCGGCGGGGTTTGCAAGCCCGGTATATAGTCGTTATAAAACAGTTGAGCCGAATGCTCTGCCGAATATCGCCCCACAAAGTTTTGCGTCCCAATGATCATACTCGCGCCGGGATTAATACTCAGGTAGTCCTGGTCGTCAAACACGCCCCAACTGGGTTCAATGTACTTTGAAATATTAAAAGAGATAAAGTAATCATTTGCCGCGCCAAACAGATAATCAAAGGTAGCGGCTGCTTTCAATGCCCCGAAGTCATAAGCGTTTTTAAAGTTAATGTCATTTGAAGATGCTGACACAATAACCGGGGGCGCCTGGTCGGTAAAGAAAAAGTGAGTGTAGCTAAACGTCCCGGTAGCATGTTTAGAGTAATTAAAAAGGTAACCTGCACCGGCGTCAATTTCATCCACTACCGGGGTATAGCCAAAAACCTGTACCGCGGAGCCATAAATAAAAAAGCCTGACTTAAAATTGAAGATCGCATCGGTACCGAGAAACGGATATTTTACCGGGCCGGTACGGCCAAAAAACTGGATGTCACTTCCGTAATTTATTCCTACGGAAATCAATTGCTTCCGTACGACCGAATCTGTGTCCGCAACAGTGCGGTTGGTATCTGCATATACCCCTGCAGCATTTGCAGCGCTGCAAATAGTTAGTAAAAATGATATAACGACGTATTTCTTCAAGGATCGGAAATTATATTTAATTTGAATTAATTGCCATTTCTTCTTGGTATTTCAGGCGGCCGCTCCATCCCCTCGGGCCGTCGCTTCCTTTTCGGTTTGCCTGATGCATTCGGGGGCTCCACTTTCTCGGGCTTTGGTTGTTTTTTTGCTTTGGCTACTTCCTTTATTTTCTTTTTGTCCTCCTGCTCCTGCTTTTTAATTTTTGTTGTGTCCTTCACAGTTTGAGCGGGTGATGTGTGCTTGCCCGTTACAGAAGTATAAACGTAATTTTCGTGTTTTTTTATTTTGGCCGACAAAAAAAAGGGCGCAAATATTAACAGGAGGCCAATATAAGCAAACCACTTTATCATTAGGAAGGAAGAAGAGTGTAAAGTTCTTTTCAAATACTATATCATTAATCACAAATCAACACCCCAAACCATTATTGGCATCAGGCGCAACACTATAGCTAATTACAACTGTTTCGGCGCCATCACGAGGCCGTAACGGTGCAGAATTTTATAATCGGAGTTTCTTTTTAGGGTTATGAGCGTTTGCAGTACGACGATGGGCCGCTAATTAAAGCCGCCTATCGCCCGATGTGCGGCATAAAATTAAAAAAATTAATGTTTAATTGATGCTGATATCTCTCGAAGTGTACAACCTTTCGTGGTCGTCAACAATAATACAAGCCATCTGGTTAAGCTGGTTGATCAAATACAAGCCCGCATTAATGCCGATTGACATCAACGGCGTAGCCATTGAATCAGCCAATTCAGCGCTGGGGCTAATAATGGTAACGCTTTTAATGCCGCTAACAGGAAACCCTTTTTTGGCATTAACGGAACTTAAATTTTTACTGGATATGGATGGCGTGTGTGCTTCGGCATTTGTTGAAGTGGCCACCGCCATATTGCTGATCACAACATTGGCAAATGGCCTGGATTTTTGCGAAGTATCGGCAGTTGCTATTGTCCAGGGCTGATCATCGGGCTGTGCACCCCAGGCCAGCAGGTCACCTCCCGCATTGATCACTCCGCTGCTTACGCCTGACATTTGGAGGACGTATTTTGCGCGATCGGCTGCATAACCTTTACAGTTGGCGCCAAAGCCAATGCGCATGCCTGTTTCTTTTAAAAAAACAGTTTGCGCTTTGGTATCGAGTTCAACGTTTTGATAATTGATGCTGCCGGCATTTTTTTTATTAGGGGTATCAGAAAATTCTTTTTCAGTAGTGCAATAGGTAATATCAAATGCACCGTGTGTCAGGTCGGATACCTGCGTAGACCGGTCGATCAGCCTGAAGATCTCCGCATCGGTTTTAACCGGTTTCACGCCGGCATTGCGGTTAATCTCGTTAATGGAACTATCATCACTGAAACTGCTCAACAGTTTATCAACGCGGTTTATCTCGGCAATTGCATCATCAATGCGATCGTCTGCCCAGCCGGGGTTATTCCCAACCACACTTATTTCAAACACATCACCCATCAGCTTTACAGTCCGCCTGAAGATAACTGACTTTGGGGCTAAAGTCTTTAATGCTAACATAATATCGCCTGTTTTAGTCCGGTCACACTATGGACGTAAAAATGCGCCCGCAGTTTAACAACTAAAGTAGGAGGTGTTTATGAAAATGAGATGAAAACGGGATTGCTAAAAAGTCAAAAGTCTTGAGTCGAAAGTCTTAAGTCGATCTAATGTAGATGTAAGCAATTGTATATTAAGCAATTGTGCAGCCAATATATACCTAAATCAAATATATAATTTACACGATATTGACTTAGGACTTTCGACTCAAGGCTTTCGACTTAAGCAACAGTTCCCTCTTTAAGCTTCTCTGCATTCTCAGCAAACTGCAATGCTTCCATAATTTCCAGGATGTCGCCGTTCATTACGCCAGGAAGATTATAGATGGTGAGGCCGATGCGGTGCTCAGTTAAACGCCCCTGCGGATAGTTGTAAGTACGCACTTTTGCGGAGCGGTCGCCGGTGGAGACCATAGTTTTGCGTTTTTTGGAGGTTATTTCAAGGTGTTTTTGCAATTCCATTTCGTACACCCTGGAGCGCAATACCTGTAATGCTTTATCGTAGTTTTTTAGCTGCGACTTCTGGTCCTGGCATTGAGCTACAATGCCGGTTGGTATGTGGGTTAACCTAACTGCGGAGTAAGTGGTATTTACCGACTGCCCGCCCGGCCCGGAGGCACAAAACAGGTCCTTACGGATATCGCTCACCTGCAAATCAATGTCAAACTCATCCACTTCGGGCAATACTACCACGGTTGCCGCCGAGGTATGCACACGGCCCTGGGTTTCGGTATCGGGCACACGCTGTACCCGGTGCACGCCCGATTCATATTTTAAAGTGCCGTAGGCATCTTCGGCGATCACATTAAACACAATTTCCTTATAGCCGCCTGAGGTGCCTTCGGTATAATCAACCAGTTCGGTTTTCCAGCCGCGTTTTTCGCAAAAACGCATATACATCCGGTATAGGTCGCCTGCAAACAAGGCAGCCTCATCGCCGCCGGTGCCGCCTCGAATTTCGATAATGGCATTTTTGGAGTCTTCGGGATCTTTCGGAATCAGCATCAGCCGGATGGATTCTTCCATTTCGTCCTGCTTTACCAGCAATTCGTCCAGCTCGGCTTTAGCCATTTCGCGGAACTCTTCGTCCTTTTCAGTCGCCAGTATTTCCTTATTGCTGTCAATATTGCTCATCACATTTTTGTAAATGTTGTATTGATCAACCACTTTGGCAAGGTCCTTATATTCCTTATTCAATTGGGCAAAACGCTTCATGTCAGCCATGGCGTCAGGGCTGCTCAATTCGGCTTCAACATCTTTCCAGCGTTGGTATATGGCTTCTAATTTTTCTAACATAATTATGCCTTTCGTAAAAAGCGCACAAAAATACGAAAATTAAGGCATCATTTGTTCATCGGGATGTAAATTGAGATGAACTGTCAGAGTCGGGCATTCTTAAACCAAGTAAGTCATTCAATAATGGCCTTTACATTTGGCGATCAAAATATGCTCGTTCGTCACCTTATAGATAAGGCGATGCTCATTATCAATCCTACGGCTCCAGTAACCGCTCCAATTGCCTTTTTAAAGGTTCAGGTTTTCCCAATCCTTTGAACTGGTCCCTGTCAATATCACGGATCAAAGTTTTGATCCGCTGAATAACCTGCGAATTGGTATCAAACCATTAGTTGTATTCGTTAAAGGCGACAGGTGTAAAACTAACGTTCTTCAATGGAGGTTCTAAGACGGGTGATAGGCCATAAAACTTTCCATCGTAAAGGAAACCAGGTTACCACCCTCTTCAGCTTCAGCGATGGATTGATCAAGAGTATCCGCATATGCCGGATCAAACTCCTTTAAAGAGATCGTTACATCGACATTATCTTTACTGCCAATAAACTTCCTTATTTTGTTGAGCAGGTTTTCGTCGAGTTCGCTAGGGCTTACTTTAATGATTGTTTCCATTGGATACACTTTGACAAATCAAATTTACTTTAAAAAGAACAGTCTCCAAACGGTTTTAAACTATGGGGCAGCAACAGTAAAAAAATGAACCACCTGAATACCTGATGTTGCATGATTAATCTGCCGGTAGGCGTATGCCATAAGTAAAATTTGCGTAATTTTTTGGAGACAATTCCGACGGCGCCGACCCCTCTTCGTCCATTTCCCGTCTTTTATTGATATTTTGCCAGTCAAATTGCTACCATGAGAAAAATCAGCGACCTGAACTTGTTCAGGGCGTTCCGCAGTAAAAATTACACGCTGTATTTTATCGGCCGGGCTGTTTCGCAGTTCGGTACCTGGATGCAGCGTACGGCTGTAATTTGGGTAGTATACAGCATCACGAAGTCGCCTTTCATGACCGGCGTTGCCATCTTTGCCGAGCAATTTCCATCCTTCCTGTTTTCGATTTTCGGCGGCGTGGCAGCAGACAGGTACGACCGATATAAAGTGATCAAGATCACGCAAATAGCTTCTATGATACAGTCGGTGATGCTGGCGGTACTGGTGTTTTCGGGGCATTCGGTGGTTTGGGCCATCCTGCTTTTGAGCGTAATGTTGGGCATCATCAATGCTTTTGACGTACCGGCACGCCAGTCTTTGGTGCACGATGTGGTAGCCGATCCTGCAGATCTGCCAAACGCTTTATCGCTTACTACCGCTACAGCCGGCTTTGCACAACTGGGTGGGGCTGCCCTTTCGGGTATTGTGATCAGTGCGTTTGGTTCGGCAGTTTGTTTTTTGATCAACGCAGCAAGTTTTGGCGGAGTGCTTGTTTCGTTGCTGCTGATGAAGCTGCCTTTGCGAACCAGTAAAAAATCCGAAAAGAAAGTCATGGCCGAGTTTGCCGAAGGTTTTGCCTACCTGAAACAGAAACCCGATATCGGCATCATTATTTTGATAGTTGCTATCATCAGCTTACTGGTGCTGCCCTACAACACCGTTTTACCGGTTTTTGCCAAAGTCATATTCAAAGGCAATGCAAAAACCTTCGGTTATATCAACAGTTTTGTGAGTGTAGGGGCAATAGCATGTACTATTTACCTTGCTTCGCGCAAGCCCGGCACCCATCTAAAACGGATATTATTTTTTAGTACGATCGCGATGGGCATTGGCCTTGTCTTTTTTTCGCAACTGAAAAATTTCCCTTTAGCCATGTTTTCCGCAGCATTATTGGGTTTTGGCGCTATGGCCCAATTTACGGTTTGCAATATTTATGTACAGTCGCATTCCTCGCCGCAAATGCGGGGGAGGGTTATCGGGATATTGCTGATGGCCATATTCGGGATGCTGCCGCTTGGGAGCGTTTTGGTGGGCTTCATAGCGCAGTACATTGGCGCGCCTGTAACGGTATTGAGCGAGGGTATTATTGCATTGGTTGTCGCACTTGCATTCGTCAGGTTTTTAACCGCGCCGGCGAAAGACCGCAATGCAAATGATGCAGCTGGTAAAGACAAACCACTAGCAACCCAGTAATTTCTTTTTTAATAAATATACTTAACTTGCCTGCTATAAACCAATTACAGCATGAGAACCTTTAACGTATTAACGGGCCTGGCAATAATAACTTTTATGATGTCGTGTAACCATCAACAAACTTCGTCCGGCGAATTCAATGAAAGTAACCCCTTTTATGCCCCCAGCAAGTTGCCCTTCCAGGCGCCTGATTTTAGCAAAATAAAAAACGGCGATTTTGAGTCGGCTATCAAGGAAGGCATGAAAGAGCAACAGGCCGAAGTGCTGAGCATAGCTGATAGTTCAGCGGCACCGACATTTGAAAATACATTGGTCGCGCTCGAAAAATCGGGGCAGTTGCTGCACCGGGTGACCAACGTTTTTGGCCTGCTTACCGGCGCCAATACCAATGATGAGCTGCAAAAAGTACAGGCTGAAGTAGCGCCTTTGCTGGCGGCAAACCAGGACGCCATTTATTTAAACAGCAAACTTTTTAAGAGAATACAAACCATTTATGCAGAAAAGGATAAGTTGAAACTCGACCCGGAGTCGGAGCATTTGCTGGAATATTATTACCAGGAGTTCACCCTCGCCGGCGCTAACCTGCCCGACAGCGCTAAGGACAAAATGAAGGAACTGAACAAGGAAGAAGCCGGCTTTAACGCTAAATTCACCCAACAATTATTAGCGGGAACCAAGGCCGCAGCCTTGCTGGTTTCCGATACTGCAGCGCTCTCCGGCCTGGGCAGCGGGGCGATAGCCGCAGCCGCCCAGAATGCCAAAGCGGCAAAACACGATGGGCAATGGATGCTCAGCATTCAAAATACCACGCAGCAGCCGGCTTTGCAATCGCTAAAAAAACGCGACACCCGCCAAAAGCTTTTCGAAGCTTCGTGGACCCGTACAGAAAAAAGCGACAGCAACGATACCCGTAAATTGATCTTACGCATGGCGCAAATACGTGCCGAAAAAGCCCATTTGCTCGGCTTTAAAAATTATGCCGACTGGAAACTGCGCGACCAAATGGCCAAAACGCCTGAAGCTCTCGCAGCTTTTATGGCGAAACTGGTGCCCGCTGCCACGGCTAAAGCGAAGGAAGAAGCTGCTGATATACAAACCCTAATCGACCAACAAAAAGGCGGCTTTAAATTGGAGCCCTATGATTGGAGTTTTTATTCCGAACAAGTGCGCAAAGCCAAATACGACCTGGACGAAAACCAGGTAAAGCCCTATTTTGAGTTGAATAAGGTTTTACAGGACGGCGTTTTTTATGCCGCCAACCAGCTATATGGGCTTACATTTAAGGAACGCCACGATCTGCCGGTTTACCAGGGGGATGTTAGGGTTTTTGATGTATTTGATAAAGACGGCAGCCAAATAGGGCTTTTTTACTGTGATTACTTTAAACGCGATAATAAATCGGGCGGGGCATGGATGGATAATATGGTTACCCAAAGCAAACTGCTGGGAACGAAGCCGGTTATTTATAACGTTTGCAATTTTACCAAACCTGCCGCCGGTCAGCCGGCTTTGATCAGCTTTGACGATGTAAAAACGATGTTCCACGAGTTTGGGCACGGGCTGCATGGCTTGTTTGCAAGCCAACAGTATCCAACGCTTTCGGGGGCAAATACGGCGAGGGACTTTGTGGAGTTCCCATCGCAGTTTAATGAAAACTGGGCACTTTACCCGCAGGTATTTGCCCATTACGCGGTGCATTATAAAACAGGCGCGCTGATGCCTCAGGCCCTGGTGGATAAGATAAAAAAGGCAGGCACCTTTAACCAGGGATACGCCTTAACCGAGGCGCTGGCTGCCGCCGAACTGGACCTGCAATGGCATACGCTCGGGCCAAATGATACACCCACCGACGCGGACAAATTTGAGGCAGACGCGCTGCATAAAACCATGCTGGATCTGCCGCAGGTGCCGCCAAGATACCGCTCCAGTTATTTTCTGCACATCTGGGCAAATGGCTATGCCGCCGGATATTATGCTTATGCCTGGACAGAGATGCTGGATCACGACGCCTTCCAATGGTTTATGGATAACGGCGGCCTGACGCGCGCAAACGGACAACGCTTCAGGGATATGATGCTTTCGCGCGGCAATACCGAGGATTATGGCAAAATGTTCCGCGATTTTAGGGGACATGATCCGGATATACAGCCGATGCTGGTGTTTAGGGGATTGGCGAAGTAATTGCTTTTCGCGCTTACAAAGACGCGATGCATCGCGTCTCGCCGTCCAATCTAATTGTTTTCAGTTACCTCGAAACTGGCCAGCAGGTTCACATTTGGATCTGCCAGGACTGTGACTGGCTTTGTTTGTGCCGGCAAATTGATGGTAGTTACCTTATCTTTTATCGAAATGGACTGCGGCTTGCCGTCAATTGAAAGTTCCAGCGGGAATTCAAACAAGTTGTCCTGGTTTTGTTTAATGATGATGGTCAGCGCTTTTTTGCTGTCATCATAAGTCCAGGTAATAGTCAGCTTTGGGTGCCCGCCGGTGTAAAGCCATTGCTTAAAAAACTGATCGAGGTTTTGACTGCTGGCCTGCGCCATAACTTGTTTAAAGTCATCGGTATTGGCGTTGCCGTTTTTATATTGCGCATAGTAAGCGCGAATACCTTTCCAAAAAAGGGTATCGCCCAGCTTTCGGCGCAACATGTGCAGCACCCAGCCGCCTTTTTGGTAGCTGTTGGCGTTTAACATTTGCATAAAATTGCTTTTAACCGCTGTATCGACAACCGGTGTTGAACGCCTTTTTTCAAATCCCAAAACGATTCCCCTGTCGGTCTTCAGGCGTTTTTGGAGGGTTTCGACGCCATATTTATTTTCCAGGTAAACATTAGTCATATAAGTAGCAAAGCCTTCGCTAAGCCATAAATGTGCAAAGCTTTTTTCGCTGGCTGCATCACCAAACCATTGGTGGGCAATTTCGTGCGCCATCAATTCCTCTATGCCTTTGTCGCCGACGGAGTTTTCAAAATAAAATATGGCGCTGGCGTTCTCCATCCCGCCGAATATGGTTTTAGATTGCACATTGGCCAGTTTTTCGTAAGCGTAGGGGCCAAACAATTTGATGTAGAAAGGCAGTATTTCCTTCGCAACAGCATAGCTGGCAAAGCCTGTATTCTTGTTTTCCGGAAACACATAGGTGTAAACGGGGATGGAGCCGATATTGCCTGTATGGTCCACCGCGAAATCAGCAACGCCGATCACCATCACTTTGGTGGACAGCGGGGCGCTTTCTTTCCAATGGGTAAGTTTTAAATGACCGGCCATTTCTTTTTCCTCTGTTTTTAAGCCGTTAGCAATTACATGGTAATGATCGGGTGCGGTTACAATAAAATCGACGGTGGCCTTATCCGCGGGGTAATCCGCGCAGGGCAGCCAATTGTGCGCCCGGTTGGGCCAGTTGTCGCCAAAAAAAGTACGGTGGCCAAATTTATTGGTAGAAATGATCAGCCCGTCGGCAGGGATACCCTGGTAGGTAATGGTATAGCTGTGCAAGCTGCCTGCCTTTGCGTGTGATGTGATATTCACTGTACCTGTATCCTGCGAAAAAGCTAAAGATTTTCCATTTTCAAAAACGGAAGATACCACCATCCCTTTACCTTCAGCGTTAGTTTTTGCAAGGTTAAGTTGGAAACCATCCGCATTTTTTTTGAATTTAATTTCGACCGTGGCATGCCCTTTAAGCGTGTCGTTCTGGTCGTTCAGAACGATACGGAAAGTATAATGCTGCACATCAATGCTGGGAATTTGAACCTGCGCATTCGCGGAAAAGCAAAGCGGAAGCAATAGAATATATAAATATCGAAATACCGTTTTCATTTTTTTGACTGCTAACTATCTAAATGCGATATTCATCTTTCGGACTTTCGGACTTTCCGACTTCCGGACTTTATTTCCATCTGAAGCTTTTGATCATCAAATCCACATCCTGCTTTACAAAAGTGAGCACCGGTTGTATGGAATCCAGCCGTGGCTCGGTATAAAAATACAGGGCCCCGCGGATATAGTTCTTTGTGCTGTCGGTAAGGTAAAACTGCACCGATGAGGCCGCATTGCCGTCTACGGTATAATATACGCCGTAAACCTTCCGGTCGGGATAGGCGATAGCGCCCTGGTCAATCGATGTTGCCTTTACCGTATGCTCAAAGGTAAGCCGGTGTGCATCTTCTATCAACATATCAAATTCCTTTGACGATTGGATGTGCTCATAGCTCAAATGCAACGTGCCGCCAAATTGGGGGAACTGCATATTGAGCCAGCAGGGTTTTGCGTCCGGCTTGGTATCAGGCTCAATCTTGGCATACTTTGGATAAACGAACGTAAAGGGGCACCCTTCGTTATATGCCTGGTATTCTTTCTTAGGAAACTCGATCCGGAAATACCCCCGCGGCTTTGGCGAATAATCGTGGTTACCGTGGCAGGCCGCAAAACACAATAGGACAACCGCTATCAGTGTGATATTTTTCAGGGGTGTAAATTTTTTGCGGTCCATATTTCCCAGCTTTTTTCGGCCTGCAATATCAGCATTTCGAGGCCATTTTTTATCATTGCGCCTTTTTCTTCGCCTTTTTGCAGGAAGATCGTTTTTTCGGGGTTATAGATCAGGTCGTAAAGCAGGTGATCGTCAGTGATCGCCTCATAGGGAATAGGCGGACATTCATCAATATGCGGCGTCATTCCAAGGGGTGTTGTGTTAATGATGAGGAGGTTTTTTTGGATATCCTGCGGTTTCAGATCCTTAAATAACAGGTTATCATTAACCCGCTTGCGTGTAACCACTCTATAAGCTATCCCCAAATTTTCCAGCACGCATTTAACGGCCTGCGCCGCCCCACCATCGCCCAAAACAAGTGCAGTATCGTGCCTGTCGGAAAGTAAAGGCCTTAGCGACATTTCGAAGCCGTAAAGGTCGGTATTGAAACCCTCCAGGCGGAAGTCGTGGCCAATGATCCCTACTTCCCCGTCAAAGCAGGCAGCAACGGGGCTTTCGGTATCAATCCGGATACAGTTTACGGCGCCTATTTTTTTGGCGTCTAGTTCAACCCAGTCCATGTATTTTACAACACTTTGTTTGTAGGGGATGGTAACATTTAGTCCGCATAGGCCAGGATGTTTTTTGAGTAATGCCGGTAATTCGGAAATATGCTCGATCGGGTAAAGATGGTATTCAGCGTCTGTAATATGCTCCTTCCCGAATTTATCCGCAAAATACTTTTTTGAAAAGGAGTGCGACAGGGGGTAACCTATGAGGCCGTATTGTTTCATTTTTTAATAGGTATGAGATATGAGACCTGAGACATGATGCATTCCCGGTGTAATATTAGCAAGAAAACCATTTCCTCAACCTACAAAAAACAAATCCCGTTAAAGTTTCAAAAAACTTTTTAAATCGCCTTTTGCATCTGCCTCCACCAGGTTTTTAAGCTGCCGGGTTAACACCACATGGTTAGCCGGGTTGTTTATGTAGGCTACCAATAGCTTAGCGGCATTTAGCGTAATGGTATTGGCATCATTAACCGCGGGATGGTGAATGGCAAACGAAGCAACGCATGAATAATAAACAGTAAGCAGGTCCACATCTTTTTTGATGTATTTAAAAACATTTGAATTGAGGTCGAAATCAAATTCCGGTGTACCTGCTATCCACCTCACCAAAAACACACCGGCTGTTAAACGGGTGTTATTATCCTGGTCTATGGGGATCTTTAAAAAATATTTGGAAACCTGAACCACTGCCGAGTCGGCGTTGCGGTAATCCTGCGGGGCTTCCAGGCGTACCCCCTCAACCGGTGGAATATTTTGCGAAAAGCCGAATTGAAATATAACGACCGCAAGCAGCGTAAAAACAAGTTTTTTCATTTGGACTATAAACGGAACTAAATAAGATATAATATCCGGGATAAGGAAATTCAAGGGGCAAGAACCAAGAATCAAGAGCCAGGTTTGAATAGAAGTCTTTTAATGTTATCCGGTTTTTATCTTAGCTCCTGGTTCTTGATTCTTGGCTCTTCCAGCCTAATTATTCATAAACTCGCCCAGGTTGCTCAGATACACATCGCCTACCGTATCTGACGGATGCAGCGCTATAAATTTGTTTAGTTTATCGTCATCATTGCTAAACGCCTCTTTCAACGATCGTATTTTGGGGCTGAATTTTTGCACACGGCCGCTCTCAACATTCAAAACATAATAGCTGCCTTCGTCAACAAACTCATCATATTTGTTGCCTTCCTTGTCAATGCCATCATCCCGGTAATTTGCGCTCACAAAATGGGTTTCAAGCAGTTTGTATATTTTGTATTTCAACCCAAACGATAAAACCTGCACAAACTTTTGACTGTCGATCGCCGGTACCCGCTCAAAAACAAAGGCATTCTGGCCGTTGTCGTACAGCGTGAACGATTGCACATCCGTCGTTTTAACGGTAAGCACCGGAGAGTTGAGGGGCTTAAGCAATAATTGTCCGCTTACTTTGTCGTAATCATAAATCGAGCCGGGCTTTTTTACCAGTTCGCCATTTTCGTTAATGATAAACCCGCGCACAAAATGCTTAAAAAAATAGCGTGAGCCGCGGGTGGGTTCCTTGGTTTTGTGGCTGATGATAAAGCCCTGTGCACTTACCATGCGGGCCAACAGCAGCAATGCAATAAAAAGGGGTATTTCTTTCATTATCTCAGCGGTTTATAGCTCGCCGTTTCGGTTCGCCTCGATCATTTTTTTCAGTTTTGAATTAAGCTCCACCTTGTTGCTGTCATTGCTGATGTACGCGATAAACTTTTTTACCGCCAGCGACGTGATCGCCTTTGAATCCTTAACCATTTTATTCTCAATGGCGACCGTAGCCAGCGAGGCTGTGTAAACGCCCATCAGGTCGATATCCTTGCCAAAGTACTTTATCACGTTTTTATCCAGGTCCACGGTATAGTCTGGCGTACCGTTCATCCATTCCAGCAAAAATTTGGTGCCATGCAGCCGGGGTATGCTTTTGTCGTCGGTAGGTGTCGAAAGAATATAGGCCGAAACCTGCAATGCAACTGACTCGGCAGCGCGGTAGTCGGCATCCGTTGCCAGTTTCACGCTATCAACGTTGGGCATACTTTGAGCAAACGCTGAAAAAGCCCCAAGGATTGTAATAAGCGTGAAAAGAGCTTTTTTCATTGCGACAAGAAATTTTAACTAAATTAAAGGATAATAATTTGGAAAAGAAAATCTGGAGGGGTGAGACCCATCGGGTGGGCACCTATTGGGCATTTCCTTCGCCCGCGGATACCGGAAATCGCATGTGAGATCGATCCATATATCGCATAGCCAATGCCTTCAAACCGGGTTTTAAGTGTTCATTTTTTTCACACGATCACCCCACAAACGGCAACGAAACGCATTGATTTCAAGCAGTTTAAAAATTACAAATTGCAAAATCTGTCCAATTTTGAGGCATTTTTTGAACACGTGTACCGGTTTTAAGTTCAGGAGTTTAGTTTGATATTGCCAAAAGAACGTCAATTGCATGATTAGTGTCCAATTGTATGCTGATAACAAGGGAGTTACAATGTTGACGGTCGGGCGGTCGCGCCTTACGCGCTCACTACACTAAGCCTTATTTATCCCTGGGTCAGCCGCGATGACCGGTAGCCGCTTAACCGATCAAAGGTTTCTTTATATGCTGGAATAAAGCACGTACCTTTAGAATATGACCGCTGTGTGGTTTATTACCTGTCAGCCGGGGAAATTATATTCCAGTGCTGACAGGTAGCCAGTTGACAGGTCACACCCTGAAGTCAGGCGCATGTCGCATCGGCAAAAAGCACTGCAGGACGCAAGGTCCATACTTATTACCCGTGAGCCCATGCCATGCTTAGGACTGTAATAGAACGCTTCGGTCGCATGGAAATGTTGACATGTTAATTTATAATACCGAAAAACCGCAAAAATATATGTTATCCTTGCACAAAGCCTAAATTTAGCAATGATTGGCTCGGCCTACTCTTTCTCGGAACAGCTACATGTCATCAAAAAATCTCTTTAGAAAACCATTTGACGAAGGAACTAAGACCAAACTAAACCTCTTTGAAAGCTATTTGCTGGAATGGTTGCCCGTTTTTCTTTCGCCTAATACCGTTATTTGGCATACGATAAATGTATTTGATTTTTTTGCAGGTGAGGGGTATGACTTAACCGGCTGCAAAGGCAGTCCTATAATTATCTTGGAAAATATCAAAAAATACGAAACGCTAATAAAAAATAAAGAGCTTAAGGTAAACGTATACTTAAACGAATTTGACAAAAGCAAGTATGATCTTCTAATTAAAAATTTAGATCCTTACTACAAATTTAGTTATATAAATATTAGACATTATAACAAAGACTTTCAAACTATTTTCAAAGACTTGTATCCACTGATAACGGCAAAAGACACTGCAAATCTGATTTTCTTAGATCAAAACGGCATCAAACAAATCAATCAGGATATTTTTCTTAGATTAGTAACCGCAAAAACTACGGATTTTTTGTTCTTTATTTCTTCATCTCTTTTTGCGAGATTTTCTGAACATAATGCGTTCACAAAACACATAATAATAAACCAGGAAGACTTGGCAAACGAGAATTATTATAACATACACCGAACGATATTTAATTACTACAAATCTCTAATTCCTTTTGCTGTAGAATATTACTTGGCTCCATTTTCTATAAAAAAAGGCTCGAATATTTACGGATTGGTGTTTGGGACCCATCATACATTGGGAATCGAAAAGTTTCTTAGCCAAAGTTGGAAAATAGACAAGATAAGAGGTGAGGCTAATTTCGATATCGACAGGGATAACCACACAGTTGGCCAAATAGAATTATTTAGCAATAAAGTGTTAGGTCCGAAAAAGATTGAAGCGTTCGAAATGGATTTAAGAAAGTTGATTTTGAATCAAACTCTAAAAACCAATTATCAGGTTTATGAGTATAGTTTGACAAGTGGGTTTCTCCCTAGACACGCTAATGTAATTCTGAAGTCTCTTAGAAATGAAGGTGTTATAAAAGATGATTTTAATTCAATATCTGGAAATATTCACAAAATAAAAGACATAACTAAACAGACTAAAATAATTTTATAAAATGGCGCAGTCAAATATCGAATGGACGGAGCTAACTTGGAATCCAGTTACTGGTTGCTCAAAAATCAGCCCTGGGTGTAAATATTGCTATGCAGAGACAATGTCAAAAAGACTAAAGGCGATGGGAATAGAAAAGTATGCCACAGGTTTCAAGGTGAGGATGCATTATTCGGCTCTAACTACACCTTTTACTTGGAAAAAACCGAAGGTTGTTTTCGTTAATTCAATGAGCGATCTATTCCACCCAGATGTACCTTTAAGTTTTATCAAAGCGGTATTTGCTGTAATGAACCAAACTCCTAATCACACTTACCAGGTCCTTACGAAACGATCAGATCGTTTGTTGGAAATAACATCTGAGTTGGATTGGACACCTAATATTTGGATGGGGGTATCCGTGGAAAACGAAGACTACACTTTCCGAATAGATGATTTAAGGGCAACCGGAGCGAAAATAAAATTTTTGTCCATCGAGCCACTGATCGGCCCCTTAAAAACATTAAACCTGGATGATATCAATTGGGTGATCGTCGGAGGGGAGTCGGGCCATAAGGCCAGGCCAATTAAAAAGGGTTGGATAGAGTTTGTGCAAGCAAAATGCCTACTAACTAATACGCCATTTTTTTTCAAGCAATGGGGTAAACCAAAATTTAATATTAATCAATTGGATCCTACCATTGATACAAATCATCCCAAGCATGCTAAAGGCGGATGTGAATTAAACGGCCAAATTTTCAGACAACTTCCACAAAACACATCCCACCATTATAATTAACTTGAAAACTGTCTAACTTTCTCCAATTTTATCATACTATCATTTTTTTTCTTAGGGTCTCTCGCAGAGCCCATGCGGCGTACGCACCTTGCGAAACCTTAGTTTGAGGCAGGCCGCGGGATACTCGCCGTTCGCTCTGCCACGGAAATTGCAACAATTTGAAAAATTAACCAAGAAATTTGGAGGAAAGCTGAGATATGATTTGAACCCTGTAAAAGGGAAAATCTTAAAGCCGCATGTTCAAGTTGAGGGGCTTGGCGGTAAAGTAGCTAGCAGACATATTTGGATAAAATAATAAAGACGAGATGCACCAAATGATTATTGAATTTTTGAAGGCTTATTTCAACTTGTTTAAAGCACAAGTGCTTGAATTTACATCTGTGGATAACAAAATAATTGGGACTGTTGGGTGGTTTAATGAGGAAGATAAGCAAGATTTTATTGCAACTTTTAGCGATGATTTTTTATTGCCTAATGCAACGCTGTTATGTAAATTTTTAAATGATAATAATTTGATTATGGGAGATTTGGTTACAATTTCCGAACGAGAATTAATATCAAAGCTTATCATCTCGGGTTGGAGCAATGGGGATGCAACAAACGCGATTGATTTTTTATTCTCTTTTGAAGTTAAAATGGTGGATGATGGAATAGAATCAGATTCTTTCTTTCTACATTTTTGATAGCGTAGTGTTACAAGTTTGTTGGGGGTAGTGTATCAAAGCAGTTGGTAACTACATAACTAATTGTAAATCAAAGGCAGTATTTAATACAAAACAAAAAAACAGGTAAAAGCGGGTGGTATTAATATACCATCCGCTTATTTTTTGTAGCTTAGAGAGGACCTAACTACCTGAAACCTTATGCTATGTATCAAAGAAGTTGTTAATATAAAGTGCCAGCACTGCCGGAGTGAAACCATCAAATTCGGTAAAACCGGTAATAAACAGCGTTACCGCTGCAAAAACTGCAAAAAAATACAATTAGCCATCTACAAAAAGCATGCTTATGAAGCTTCCATCAATTCGGAGATCGCAGCCCACGTAAAAGAAGGCTGCGGCATCCGCAGCATTGCCCGGCTGTTGCATATTGCTGCCGGTACGGTGCTGTGCCGGATACAAAAAATTGCCGGCAGCATTAAAAAGCCGGCCATTTTGATGGAAAGAACTTATGAAGTAGACGAATTAAAAACCTACACAAAAAATAAAACTAAAGAGTGCTGGGTGATCTGCGCGTTAGACAAGCAAACCAAACAAGTAGTCGATTTTAAGATAGGCAACCGTACCAAAAAGAACCTTAAAAGGGTTACCGATACCCTGTTGTTGGCTAATTGCAAACAAATATTTACCGATGGCCTGGATATTTACCGGCAAATAATACCCGCTGCCCTGCATAAAGTAAAACGGTACGGCACTAACCACATCGAACGTAATAATCTGACCATCCGCACACACCTGAAACGCCTTAACCGCAAAACGATAGCCTTTTCGAAAAGCCTGCTGATGCTGGAAGCCTGTTTAAGGATATATTTCTGGCATGGCGTTATCCCGGGGATTGTAGAAATGAATTGAGTTTTACGGCGCTTCGCATTAGGGATTGCAGCGAATACCGGCCTTGCGCCTAAGGCCATGAAGGCGTATAAGCGGAAAGCCCGACCGCCGCTTCTAACGGCGGCGGGAATGCCCAAATTAATAATAGAGATAATCGACGATCCGGTTTAATCAACACACACCCTCCCCTTTGTAACAAAACCATTCCAATTTTAAAATGGCCGGCATTTTTTTTAAGTTTACATCTTAAAAAAATTATTTAAACAGCATTATGCCCGGACATTTAAAAGTACATAGTTACTTACTGATGGCGGCGGTTATGGGGACAATAGCCGCTACAGCCTGCAAAACCAAAAAGGAGGCAGAAACGGTTACCGTTAAAACAACCACCCCCAATGGCACAACGACCACTGCTACCGTTAGCAAGGACAAAAAAGAAGGGATCAAAAAGTTCAGCGACCTGATCCCCGCAAAAACCAAAGTGCACAAAGGCCTTTTTAACATTTATAAGGTTGAGGGGAAATTTTATTACGAAATACCCGATTCGCTGTTTGGCCGCGAAATGCTGGTGGTAACTCGCCTGGCCAAAACCCCGGCCGGTTTACACACTTTCGGCGCGCAATACGGGGGCGAGGAAGCTAACCAACAGGTTTGGAAATGGGAAAAACACGACAAACAGGTAATGCTGCGCGTGCCCAGCTACGTGATCAGGGCCGACAGCAACTCGGATATGTACCACGCGGTAAAAAACTCAAACCTCGATGCGGTGCTGGCCTCGTTTGATATTAAAGCATTTAATAAGGACACCACCGGCGTAGTTATTGATGTATCGGATTTTTATAACGGCGATATCGCCGCTATCGGCATACCGGACGAAATTAAAAAAGCCTATAAGATTTCGGGATTAGATAACGCGCGCTCGTATATCGACACCATTAAAACTTTCCCAATAAACATTGAAGCCCGCACCTTAAAAACCTACCGGGCGGGTGAATCGCCCACCGATAACAGCAACGGGGCCATCACTTTTGAACTAAACACCTCGATGCTGCTGCTGCCAAAAACGGCGATGAAGGCGCGCCTGCATGATGACAGGGTGGGATTTTTCGGCCAGTCGCAAACCGATTACGGTACCGATGCGCAAAAGGCGGAAGTAACCTCGTACATCCACCGCTGGAAACTGGAGCCTAAGGATCCCGCCGCCTATGAGCGCGGCGAACTGGTTGAACCAAAGAAACCCATCGTGTTTTATATCGATCCGGCTACGCCAAAAAAATGGGTGCCTTACCTGATTGCAGGTATAAACGACTGGAACACAGCTTTTGAAGCCGCCGGCTTTAAAAATGCGATCATCGGCAAGGAAGCGCCAACCAAACAGCAGGACTCAACTTTCAGCACCGAAGATGCGCGCTACACGGTTGTGCGTTATTTTGCTTCGGATGTGGAGAATGCTTATGGCCCCCACATATCCGACCCCCGCACCGGCGAGATATTGGAAAGCCATGTAGGCTGGTACCATAATGTGATGAATTTATTGCGCGACTGGTATTTTGTACAAACTGCCGCATCAAACCCCGATGCCCGCAAGGCTAAATTTACTGATGAGCAAATGGGCAATTTGATCCGTTTTGTGTCTTCGCACGAAATTGGCCATACGCTGGGCTTGCCGCATAACTTCGGTTCCAGCTATGCTTACCCGGTTGATTCGCTGCGTTCCAAAACATTTACGGATAAACATGGCACGGCGCCTTCTATTATGGACTATGCACGCTTTAACTACATTGCCCAGCCGGGAGATGGCGTTACACATTTTTATCCGCAAATAGGCGAATATGATAAATGGGCCATTAAATGGGGTTATACCTGGTTTCCGGGCAATAAGACGCCGAAACAGGAAAAAGAACTGCTGGATGGATGGGTAAAGGACAAAGCCGGCAACCCCCTGTATTTCTATGGCCGCCAGGGCACCAGTATCGACCCGCGCCTGCAAAACGAGGACCTGGGCGATAATGCCATGCGCGCAGGTACCTTCGGGATATTAAACCTGAAACGCATTTTACCGAATATTGAAACCTGGACTTTCCAGAAAGGAGAAGATTATAGCGACCTGGAAGAGATCTATACGGAGGTATTGATACAGTTCAATCGCTATATGGGCCATGTGCTGACCAATATTGGCGGGATGAACGAAAATTTTAAAACCTACGACCAGAACGGCCCCGTGTATGATTTTGTGAGCAAGGACAGGCAGCATGAAGCGCTGGCTTTTTTAAACACACAGCTGTTTACAACACCATCCTGGCTGATCAATAAGGAAGAACTAAGCAAGTTTGATAACGGCGTTACCATTAACCGTATAAAAAGTATACAAACAAATGTATTAGGGAACGTTGTGTCTCCACCCCGGTTGTCGCGCATGTTTGATAATGAAGCCAGGAATGGTACTAATGCCTATACAGTTACTGACCTGTTTAATGATCTGCGCGGCAGTATTTTTATTGCCGGAAAGCCGGACGTGTTTCAGCGCAACCTGCAGCGGGCTTATGTTGAGGACCTGAAAAATATGCTGAATAATGATTTTGCGGGTATCCCGGGCTTGCCTGCTGCGATATCGGCCAGCATAGGCTTAACGCCGATAAACATGACCCTGTCGGACATCAGGCCGATGGTACGCGCCGAGTTGAAAACAATTGATGCCAAACTGCCGAAAGGCGGCGATGCCATTACCACAGCACATTATACCGATCTGCATTTAAGGATAAAAGAGGCACTGAACCCAACGCGGCCTATCGTAAATTTACCCGCTTCGCCGGGCGGAAGAGCCCTTACAGAGGATTTGCCGATGGATGAAAATATGGAACCTGCGGCTTATAAATAGCTTTAAGTTTAACAAAACGACATTTTTTGACTAATGATCCCGCCGCCCGGCGGGATTTTTTGTTGGCTTAGCGCCGGGAAATTTGCGGCAGAAACGCACCTGCGCGCCGCCGTTTTTACTTTAACTGGCTGATATTTTCGAAAAAAGCGGCCTGCAGATCAAGCAGTGATTTAACGGGCATAGTCTCACCATAAGCGTCGAAGCATAAAAACTTTGAACTTTTAGGGTCATTATTTTTTTTGCGTTCGAGGAAATTAAACGTTTCAAAAAAATAATGATTGGTGGTCACATTATCCTTTTTGTTGGTTTGCGAACCATTTAAACGGAAGCCAAAGGCGTCCATCCACTTGTGCACTTTAGCGTGCAGCGAAACTCTGATATGCTTCATAGGTAAGTTTTCTAAACGGTAGTTTACGAAAAATCGTGCCATTTCGAAATTTTTTTGCATAGATAATTTTGAACAAATGTTTGTTTTTGAAGTCAATTTCTGCATTTTATAGATATTGTAGTGATAAGCAACTAATTTTCATATAACAAAAATGCAACCTAATAAAAAAAGTATCCGTAGAAAGCGGAAACAAATTCAAACTTGAAATTATAAGAAATTAAATTTTATTCGTTAGTCATGAAAGCAACCAGACTCTTACTACCCATCTCATTTGCACTGCTGCTTAGTGTTGCAGCTTGTAAAAAAGATAAAACACCTGGCCCAACCGGTGATACCGGCACAACAGGTGCTACAGGCCCACAAGGTACAACCGGCGCAACCGGCCCTGCAGGCCCACAAGGCCCTTCAGGCGGTGCAACAGGCGCCACAGGTGCTACCGGCGCAACAGGCGCTACCGGTGCAAATGGTTCCAACGGTTCCAATGGTTCAACAGGCGCAACAGGTGCTACCGGCGCTACAGGTGCCAATGGTACAAACGGTACCAACGGTAAAGATGGTGCAACCGGCGCTACCGGTGCAACAGGCCCAGCCGGACCACAAGGTTCAAAAGGTGCTACCGGCGCTACCGGTGCAAACGGCTCCAACGGTACCAATGGTAAAGATGGCGCTACCGGCGCTACCGGTGCAACAGGCCCTGCCGGACCACAAGGTTCAAGGGGTGCAACCGGCGCTACAGGTGCAACAGGTTCGCAAGGTGCAACCGGCGCAACAGGCTCCAGGGGTGCAACCGGCGCTACTGGTGCAACAGGTGCAACCGGCGCTACCGGCAACTCGAATGTTCAAAGCTATTTACTGACCAATATGGGTGTTGTAACAGTAGGCCCTACCAGGCTTAATGTACCGGCTATCACCCAGGATATTGTTGACGAAGGTACTGTATTGGTTTACGTTAGAAACACAGGAAGCTCAAGCGGCTGGTATGCATTACCATACTCAGTGGGCGGCAACGACATCGATCTTCAAGACTTCGGACTTGGGTATGTCGACCTGCAGGCAAACTTTACCCAGTCAAATGCCTTCGATTTCAGGGTAGTTATCGTATCAGGTTCGGGACTCACCCAACTGAATGTTGCTCACCCAGGCATCAATCTTAAAAACTACAACGAAGTATCAAGAGCGTTGAACCTGAGGAATTAATAACCAGGTTTTTACAAGATATATTCAAAAGCAAAGCCCTTCCCGATAAATCGGGAGGGGCTTTTTTGTTTGTGTAACAATGATATGATTATTAGTTATTTAACACTCATATGTAGAACATTTGTGCGAGAATTGCGTCATAAACCATATTGAATACAATTTTAGCCACCGATGAAACCCCTATTTGCAGTATTAGCACTCACCCTTTTTGTCCTTACCTCTGCCATTGCCCAAAGCGGACGCCAGGTACATGGAACTGTTATTGACACCACCAAAAAAGGGGTGCCTGCCGCCACTATTGTCCTTACCTCCGACCAGCATGACAGCACCAGCACCGTTTCTGATCTGAACGGAAAGTTTTTATTTCCCTTGGTAAAGGGAAGCAAGTTGGTCATAACCATTTCGGCAACTGGGTACCCCACCATCAGGAAGCATTTTTCACTTACCGCTGATACCGCTGCGGCCGACCTGGGCGCAATAGTTTTAGGCGCTGTTATTCCAAAAACCCCGTCGAATGCACCTGTACAGGTTCAAGGCGGGCGCCAGGTACACGGGCTGCTGATCGACTCGACGAAACAGGGCCTCGCAGCAGCCAATATTACGCTTACTTCTGACCAGCACGACAGTACAACCACCGTGAGTGATTTGAACGGGAAGTTTATCTTTCCTGCAGTAAAGGGTAGTAAAGTAGTTATCACGGTGTCGTCAATCGGCTATCTAACCACCAGGAAACATTTTGATATAGGGGCAGATAGTGCCGGCGCCGACCTGGGTACCATCGTTATAAAAGCTGAATCGCATATGCTGGGCGGCGTTACCATTGTGGGCGTTGTTCCGATGCGGATAGTGGAAGATACTGTGGAATATAAAGCAAGCGCCTATAAAGTACGTGAAAATGCACCTGTGGAAGACCTGATCAAAAAGCTGCCGGGCGTTGATGTTGATGCAAACGGAAATATCAGCACACAAGGCAAGCAGGTAACCAAAGTGCGGATAAACGGGAAAGACTTTATGGGAGGCGATGTGCAAAGCGCAACCAAAAACCTGCCAGCAGATGTGGTTGAAAACATACAAATGATTGATGATTACGGCGACCAGGCCAACCTGACAGGCGTAAAAACCGGTGAGCCCGACAAGATCATGAATATTACTATCCGCCAGGATAAAAACTACGGCTATTTTGGGCAGGCGACAGCCGGAGACGGCGAGGACGCATTACCGGCCAGCCAGGGTATCCCCAACCAAAACCGGTATTTAGGAACGCTGAATGTTTTTGATTTTAATGGTAACCGGCAGGTTGCAGTGCTGGGCAGCATCAACAATACCAATGTGAATACTTTTTCGTTCGGTGGCAATACCGGCGGCGGGGGCGGTGGTTTCGGCGGCGGCGGTTTT
>OLLK01000241.1_pt1 | contig 161184 bp, 146 predicted proteins | sample 1604531 | NCBI WGS metagenome assembly OLLK01 (sample SAMEA104055722, study PRJEB20765) | soil metagenome | isolation source: soil | reverse complement strand
ATGATACTCATGTTAGTTTGTTTTTCTATATCCAAACATACATATAAATATTTGATTATCAAATATTTGTATGCTAACTTAATAGCATTGAGGGTCTCTCGCAGAGGACCCTGCGGTCCGTGCCCATCAAACCCCTAATTGCCGACGCCGGTTCATGCCTTTGGCAATTCGTTCGCCCGTTACATACAGCGCAGGGTCCTCTGCGAGAGACCCTGCGAGGACGAAAACGCAATCAAAACTGCCACTGCCACTATCAACTGCTACTAAAATAAGGGCGTGCCCCGGCTGATAGAAGCCGGGTCGGGCCATACGTTCATACTGCGCAAGGCCTTAGGCGCGATGGCCGGTATCCCAATGTCGTTAAGTTAAGCTTTTAAGGAATAAAAAATATCGAACACTGAATGTTGAATGATGAAGTAAAAACTCTTCGGAGTTCGGCATTCGACATTCATTATTCGATATTATTTTCCTTAACTTAACGACATTGGCCGGTATCCACTTCTGTCCTCAGGACAGCAGCGTATACCGGCTGCGCGATGGGCTGTAGGGCAGGCCGCGCTTAAGGCCTTGCGCAGTATGAGCGTATGGCCCGGCCCCCGGCTTCTACCAGCCGGGGGAACGCCCAAATGATTTTACCCGCCTATACCGCTATTTTTCACCAGCAAATCGTAAATACCCAACCGCCATGCAATCGATGCATGGGTATAGCCAAAACCTCACCGCCTTAATAAGAAATTCACCCGGCAGGGTAGCTTGTGCTGCGGGTTCCGTGTAAATGCCTGGCCCGGGGGCCTTGTCCGAGGGACTCCTGCGGAGTTGGTGAAAAACACACAACAAGGGCGGGATGGAACAGCTATAATGGCGCCTTTTTAGTTGCTATGTTTTTTGTAAGTTTGTTTTTATGATACGCACCATACTGAAATCAAATAAAAATAGCCTGACGCTGCGGTTACCCGACGACCTGGTTGGAAAAACGATTGAGGTGATCGCTTTTGAAATAGATCAAACTAAACCGGAGAAAAAGATTCCGGATGCTGACCGCTTTAAGAGGATTGAGGCCATTGATAGGGCGCTGAGTAAATATCGTTTTGATTTGTCGGATTTTAAATTTGACCGGGACGAAGCCAACGACTATGAGTAAAATTGCCGTCGACACAAACATATTGATCTATTTACATGAGCAGAATCCGGGCTCTGATAAACGGCGTATCGCGAGCGGATTGATTGCGGATGGCCCGGTAATTTCATCACAGGTTGTAAGTGAATACCTGAATGTATGCCACAAGCGGTTAAAGATGAGCAAGGAGGATGCCCTGGATTCATTGATGGGTTGGTTGCCGCTGTGCGATCTTGCCGCGTTTGAATTAACGCGTGTGTAAAAATGGAACGCTTTGGAACGCCGGGTTTTTTGCCGTAACATCCGCCAATATTTTCTATCTTTCCCCAAATTCCTATTCAGCTATTTATGGATACCACCCCCATCATCAAAATACACAACCTCACCAAATCCTACGGCTCAAAACAGGTGCTAAAAGGCCTTTCGCTTGATATTTACCCCGGGCAGGTGATCGGCTATATCGGCCCCAACGGCGCGGGTAAATCAACCACGGTAAAGATACTCACCGGCCTGATCCCCGATTTCGGCGGCGAAGTGCTGGTTGACGGCATGAACATGATTGAGCACCCGCTGGAGATAAAAAAACTGATCGGTTATGTGCCCGAGAACGCCGAAATATACGATGTGCTGACGCCGATGGAATACCTGGATTTTATCGGTAAGCTGTACGGCATGGAAGAACGGCCGCTGAAGGAAAGGGCCACAAAACTGCTGGCGGCCTTTGGCCTGGCCACCAACGCCAACGACCGGATGGACACTTTCAGCAAAGGGATGAAGCAAAAGGTATTGCTGATAGCAGGCATCATTCATAACCCGAAGATCATTGTGCTGGATGAACCTTTATCCGGCCTGGATGCCAATGCGGTGATCATGATCAAGGAGCTGATGCTGCGGCTGTCAAAAGAAGGGAAAACTATTTTCTACTGTTCGCACATGATGGATATCGTGGAGAAGGTAGCCGACCGGATCATGCTGATCAATAAAGGCGAGATCATTGCCGATGGGACTTTCGAATCGCTTAAACAAAACCACAGTGACACGCTGGAGCACATTTTCTCCAAACTAACCGGCGGCGATGAATCAGGCAGCGAAGCGGATGCGGTAATAAATGCTTTTGATTAGTCCGGAAGTCGGGAAGTCCGAAAGTCCGAAAGACGGAGCATCGGCCCCGTTTCTATTCAACAAGTGTACTCGGCGATATAAACAAACATAGGCACAGCTGAAGTTTAGATGAACCAACTATAAAAAATTTAATTTAACCACGGAGATCGCCGAGAAGGCGCGGAGAGCACGGAGAAAAAATTGAGAAACTATTAAGGCTTTGCGGCCTCTGTGCCTTCTTTGTGGTCTCTGTCCGAAGGACTCCTTCGGAGTGGTAAAACTTTTACTCAAAGCGATGAACAAGTTATTTTTACGTTTAGTATCCTTTTTTTACCCGGTTTTGGAGCGGGCAGGCGTTGATACCGACCAGCTTTACAACATACTAAGGGTAAAACTGCTGATGGACGACCGCAGGCCAAACGCCATGTTCGCCGGCAAGCGGAATGCGGCAGCTGCCGGCGGCAAGGTGCAAAATCCAATCATGGTGAGCTTTTTTACTGTGCTGCTGGGCGTTTTTATGAGCATGGTGCTGCTGCTGGGTAAAACGCCTTACCTGGCCCAAACACTTTACTTTTCCATTTTTATGGTGATGATGTCGCTGACGCTGATCTCCGACTTCACCACCATCCTGCTCGACCCGCGCGACCAGTTTATTTTGCTGCCGCGACCGGTGAATGACCGGACCATCGCCATATCGCGCATCCTGCATATCAGCATTTACGTTTTACGGCTCGCGCTATTGCTGGGTGTACCGGGCATTGTGATGATCGGTTTTATCGACGGTATACTGGCCGTGCCCCTGTTTCTCGTGCAGGTGCTCGAGGCTACCTTTCTATGCATTTTTGGGGTGAACATCGTTTACCTGCTGCTGATGAAATCGGTAAGCCCGCAAAAGTTTAAGGATATTATCAGCTATTTCCAGATTGGTTTTTCGGTGCTTATTTTCGCGGTATATTATCTGTTGCCGCGGCTGATCGATATGTCGCTACTGCAGCATATCCGCATCGTCGACCATTGGTGGTCGTGGTGCCTGCCGCCGGTATGGATCGCGGCGCTAAATGAACTGCTCATTCGCGGCAACAGTTCAGGCATTATAACCGGCGTTTTAGCCGTGCTGGGTTTTACTTTTCCGCTGCTGGGCCTGTGGCTGGTGGCAAAAGTTTTGGCCCCCGGCTTTAACCGCAGGCTGGCGGTTATCGCCACCTCCGATGGCAACAGCAACTCCGCCGTTAACACCAAAAGGGCGCGTAAATTTGGCCTGATAAACTACATAGCAAACATAGTCGCTCCCGATCCTGCCGAAAACGCAGGGTTTAAGATCACCTGGAAGATGGCTGCCCGCACACGCGAATTTAAGATGAAGGTTTTCCCGTCCTTTGCCTACGTGCCTATCTATTTCCTGTACTTTATGCTCAAGGGCAATGGAAAAGGCGGCGGCACCGGGCTGGGCGACATTCAAAATGGCCATAGCTACATTTTCTTTATGTATGCCTGCACGTTTATCCTGTCGACGATTTTGATGAATATCTCCATGTCGCCCAAATATAAATCGGCATGGATATACTACGCCGCGCCCATTGGCAATCCCGGCAAAATATTATCGGGTATGTATAAAGCCATCGTCACGCTTTACTTTTTCCCTTATTTCCTGGTCGTTAGTTGTGCCATCGTGGCCATATGGGGTCCCGAAGCGATTAACGATGTGGTCTTTGCGTTTTTGGCTTGCACGGTGTATGGTATGCTGATGGCGTTGTTTATGGTAAAAGGTTTGCCTTTTTCAAAGCCGGTGGTGATCAAACAGGGTGGCGGCCGCATGATCATCTCGCTGGTGATACTGGTGTTTGTGGTCGGTGTCGGTTTTGCGCATTATTACATTATGCGGTGGGAAAATGTGATATGGATAGGCATTATCCCGCTGCTGGCGCTTAACTGGGTAATGCTGCATTATTATAAAAAGCAAACCTGGGACAGTATTGAGATGGATGATGTTTAGTTAACATCGTATATCCCTAAACTTACGAAGTCTCAAAGACTTCGTAAGTTTTTCTCCTGCTGGCTGTCGATTGCAAACTGCTACTGCCACTGCCAACTGCCACTTATTTCTTCTCCCCCTTCATCTTCGAAGCGATCTCCAATGCCCGGTAAGCATTTACAATCCCCCCCGTTTTGCTCAGCGAACTGAAAACTACTTTCTGTCCTTTTGCTCCCGGCTTGTTTACCATTACGGTAACCGGCGTTGCCGATTCCAAAATGGCGTGCTTTACCTGGCTGGCGGTGAGTTTAGGATAATACTCGCGGATCAGCGCCGCAATACCGGTTACAATTGGCGCGGAAAAGCTGGTACCGTCTTCAGTATTAAACTCAGCATCCATATCAATGGAGGTAACCTTTACCCCCGGTGCGAAGATGTCGACATTCTTTTTTCCATAGTTCGAAAAATCGGCAGCGAGGCTGGTATCAGGCTTCCAGGCAGAAGCGCCCACGCTGATCACATTATCGGTTGTGGTGCCATCAAGGTACATGGTGTTCGGGAATTCGGGTTTGGCATCCATATCCTGGCTCTCGTTACCCGAAGCCATTACCAGCAGCACATCATGCGCAGCAGCGTACTTAAACGCAGCGTCGACCCATTCCTTATGCGGAGATATCTTTTTACCAAAGCTCATGTTTATCACTTCCGCGCCATGGTCAACCGCAAAGCGGATGGAATTGGCCACATCCTTATCATATTCATCGCCATTGGGTACCGCTTTTACTGCCATTATGCGCACGTTATCCGCAACGCCATTTATGCCGTAGCCATTATCGCGCACCGCGCCGATCAGTCCCGCCACACCGGTACCATGCGAGCCTTCCGAGGTTTTAAGTACATTATTGCCATAAGGTGTGCCGTCGTTTACATCCGGGTCATCGCCGACAACTTTTTTCCGGGCATCCAGATCCGGGTTCACCGTGTTATTTTCCTTGGCATACTCGTCCGACCATTCCTTCAATATCTTCGCGTTGTTATTATCGGCGCCGCCAATTTGCGTAAACACCGACTGCCACACCGATTTGCTTTGAACAACAGTGTCGTTGGTCGATTTGATCCTGTCCAAATCAGCCAGGTTAAAGGTTTGATCGGGGGCCAGCTTCAATTCGCGCTTGATGTAATGGTTGGTAGCGGTAAGTGCATTCAGGTCCATTCCTAATTCCTTCACCTCAACCTGCGCCTTACTTTCGGTGCTATCATAAGTGATTTTTACCTGTTGCCAAAAGGCAAATTCCTTTTGCTGACCGGCAGGTGCAGTAGTAACCCCCGCAAATTTGTCCTTATGCTTATAGTATTGCCTTACTTCTTCTTCGGTTTCGGCATTGTCTACTTTGCCGTCTTTTCCGCCCAAAAAGTCCCAGCCATGCACATCGTCAACATAACCATCCCCATCATCGTCTTTGCCGTTGCCAGGGGTCTCTTTGGGGTTTACCCATAAAACAGGCACCAAATCCTTCTGTGTAGTATCAATACCACTGTCGATGGTAGTCACTACAACGGTTTTACTTTTCTTTCCCTTTAAAAACTCATAGGCTTGTTTCATGCTTACACCATAAAAGCCGTCTGTTTTCAAATCCATCTCGTGCCAGTTTTTTGGCGGATCAGGCGGCGGTACCGGCAATTGTTGCGCAAAAGCATTGAGGCTGATAAATAGCGACCCTGCCAGTAGCGTACTTAGGGCGTAGTTTTTTAGTTTATGCATTTTTTATTAGTTGTAAGGGTTGTAAAGGTTGTAGTGGTTGTAAGGGTTAAAGGAAGAACAAAAACTTCTACAACCTTTACAACCACTACAACCCTTACAACTATCTAAAGATCAAATTTAATCCCCTGCGCCAAGGGTAACGTTTTCGAATAATTAATAGTATTGGTTTGCCGCCTCATGTAAACCTTCCAGGCATCTGAGCCCGATTCGCGGCCGCCGCCGGTTTCCTTTTCACCGCCGAAAGCACCGCCGATCTCGGCGCCCGACGTGCCGATGTTTACATTTGCTATCCCGCAATCAGAACCACCGGAGGATAAAAATTGTTCGGCCTCGCGTAAATTATTGGTCATAATGGATGACGACAAGCCTTGCGGCACCCCGTTTTGCAGGGCGATCGCTTCTTCCATCGTTTTGTATTTGATGAGATAGAGTATCGGTGCAAAGGTTTCATGCTGAACGATCTTAAAGCTGTTCTCCACCTCTGCAATGCAGGGCTTTACATAGCAACCCGATGCAAATTCTGCTCCGTCCAGTTTACCGCCTTCCACAGCGAACGATCCGCCTTCGGCTTTGCATTTTTCTATCGCTTCTGAATAAAACTTCACGGCATCATGGTCTATCAGCGGGCCCATGTGGTTATGCTCATCCAGCGGGTTGCCTATTTTCACCTGCTTATAGGCGTTTACCAGCTTTTGTTTAAACTGATCATATACGCTTTCATGGATAATGAGTCTACGTGTACTGGTACAACGCTGCCCGGCTGTGCCCACGGCACCAAATACAGCGCCTACGAGGGACATATCCAGGTCGGCATTTTCGCTGATGATAATGGCATTATTGCCGCCAAGTTCCAGCAAAGCTTTGCCCAAACGCGCGCCCACTGCTGCTCCAACAGCTTTACCCATCCGGGTTGAACCGGTAGCCGATACCAAAGGCACACGCGGATCATTCGCCATTAATTCACCGATGTTCCGCTCGCCGATCACCAGGCAGCTAACGCCTTCTTCAATATTATTTCTTTTAAAAACTTCCTGTGCAATATGCTGGCAGGCAATTGCAGTAAGCGGTGTTTTTTCAGATGGTTTCCAGATACAAACATCTCCGCAAACCCAGGCCAGCATGGCGTTCCAGCTCCAAACTGCTACCGGGAAGTTGAAGGCAGAAATAATTCCCACGATGCCCAGCGGATGATACTGCTCATACATCCGGTGCAGCGGCCGTTCTGACTGCATGGTTAGTCCGTAAAGCTGGCGGCTCAGGCCAACCGCAAAATCGGCAATGTCGATCATCTCCTGCACTTCGCCGTAACCCTCCTGCAGGCTCTTACCCATCTCGTACGAGACCAGTTTGCCCAGGTCCTCTTTGTTAGCACGCAGCGCCTCACCCATCTGTCGCACAATCTCGCCGCGTTTTGGCGACGGCACCGTGCGCCAGGTCACGAATGCTTTGGCTGCCTGCTCAACAGCGGCATAATAATTATCGGCATCAGCCAGTTTTACTGTTGCGATCTTCTTTCCGTCAACCGGCGAAAAAATATCTTTTGTTGCTGCACCGGGGCTGCTGCCCCACTGGTTTCCCGTACTAAAGGCCTCGTTTATGTCGTTTATGTGTAAACGATTAAGTATTTCTGATATATTAAAGCTCATAATGGTTACTTTTGCCAAAGGTAAAAATCTTTAAGGCATTTTAGATCAACCCGTCGCTGCCGGCAAAATCATTCTTATTAATTATCAATGCGTTGTATTTTTTCGTGTTGACAATGTTCGAATGTTGATAACTAAATTGTATTATGGAGGTTTAATACTTGTAATTTAATCTCGGGTTAAGGGGGATAGAGCGAGTTTAGAAGCCTTAGCCATATATGTTCTGAAACAAAATTGAATGGAAGAAGAATTTGAATTTGGTTTTGCTGAGGATCCAAAATTCTCAGTGGAACGGTACGAAGAAATGATTCGCAATCATGATCAGTACTTTTTTGATGCCCAGGCGTTTGAGAACATAATCGACTACTACATCGAAAAGAACGATCCGCCCAAGGCCCTTCAGGTAGCAGAGTACGCATGCAATCAGCATCCGTTTGCAGCAGTTTTTTTAGTGAAACAAGCCCAGCTTTTGGTAATAGCCAGCCGCACTGCCGAGGCATTTGCCGCGCTTGAAAAAGCCGCATTGCTGGAAGCATCCGACCCGGATATTTATATCATACGCGGTAACCTGTACGAAAGCCTGGAACGCTACGCCGAAGCGCTGGAAAATTATGAAAAGGCGCTTGACCTGGCCGAAGAAACTGATGAAGTGTTACTCCATATCGCTTATGTATACCAGAATATGGGCGACTACGAGACATCGGTAACCTACCTGAAGCTTTGTTTAAAACAAAACATGGAAAACCAGGATGCCCTGTACGAGTTAGCTTTTTGCTACGACGTACTGGACAACCAGCAGGAGAGCATCGCCTTTTACCAACAATATATCGACAACGAGCCATACAGTTACGCAGCCTGGTATAACCTCGGCAACGCCTTCACCAAATTAGGCCTGTTTGAAAAAGCGATTGACGCTTACGATTACGCCATATTGATAAAAGACAATTTTGCATCAGCCTATTTCAACAAGGGTAACGCTTTAGTTAACCTGGAGAAATATGCTGACGCGATAGAAGTTTACCGCCACACATTCGAATACGAGCAGCCTAATGCCGACACCTATTGCGCCATTGGCGAGTGCTACGAAAAGCTGGAGCAGATGGACGATGCCCGTGCTTTTTACAAAAAATCGGTAAAGATGGATGCCAAGCTGGCGGATGCCTGGTTTGGTATAGGCGTTACCCTTGATTTTGAAGAACGGTATTTTGAAGCCCTTCATTTCTACAAAAAAGCGCTGGACCTTGACATTGCCAATGCCGACTATTGGTTCGCCATCGCCGATGCCGAATACAAACTTGGCCACATGGAAGAAGCCGAACAGGCCTACGAAAAAGTGGTGGAGCTAAACCCGATAGATGTAGATGCCTGGCTGGATTATTCATCGATCCTTTATGAACAGCAGCGCCTGGTTGATGCGATTGAGATCATAGCACAGGCCATCAAAAATAATCCTGATGCCGCCGAGCTTTACTACCGCATGGTGGCATACTTATTTGCCAAAGGCGATTATAACGAAGCGCTTAACCACCTGGAAATGGCCCTGGCCGCCGATCCGGAAAAACATTATATCCTGTTTGATTACCTGCCGCAATTACAAAAAAATAAGGTTATTGTGGATATTATAAACAGGTATACGAAGTGAGTTTACAGTGATTAGAGGTTAGAGATTAGAGGTTGGTTAGAAATGCGTTAATAACCACTAATCTCTAGTCACTAATCACCAAAAAAAGCTGAATTTTATACAAAATTCAGCTTTTTTTACGACCTTTGTTTCGTTAAAACTTTTAGTTATAGCCTATAACTGGTTTGAATTCATGAATTACGAGATGAATAATCTTCCGGACCGGGTTGCCAAGCCACGCAACCATGGCATTACCATGGTGATGGATAAGGGCCTTAGTTTAAGGCAGGTTGAAGATTTTATTGAAGTCGCCGGCGCGCACACCGATATTGTGAAATTGGGCTGGGCCACTTCCTTTGTTACGCCAAAGCTGCAGGAAAAATTAGATATTTATCGAAGCGCCGGTATCCCGGTATATTTTGGGGGCACCTTGTTCGAGGCCTTTATTGTTCGCAATCAGTTTGACGATTATTGCCGTATCCTGGATAAGTATAAAATGGAATATGCTGAAGTTTCCGATGGCTCCATTGAAATAGAACATGAGGCCAAATGCGACTACATCCGCAAGCTGAGCAGCCAGGTAACGGTAATATCGGAAGTTGGTTCAAAAGATGTTCAAAAGATATTCGCCCCTTATAAATGGATCAAATTGATGAACGCGGAGATCGAAGCAGGCTCGTGGAAAGTGATTGCCGAAGCGCGCGAAAGCGGTAACGTGGGCATCTACCGCGACTCAGGCGAAGTAAGGCAGGGCCTGGTGGATGAGATTTTAACCCAAATACCCGAGGAAACGATCATCTGGGAAGCCCCCCAAAAAGCGCAGCAGGTTTGGTTTATCAAGCTCATCGGCGCTAATGTAAACTTGGGAAATATAGCCCCCGCCGAAGTGATCCCTCTTGAAACGCTTCGTTTAGGAATCAGGAGCGATACTTTTGATTTTTTCCTGTAGGCAACATAAAGTCCTGTGGCCAGTTTTCTACCACAAAGATCACTAAGAATTGCACTTTCTACCACAAAGATCACTAAGAATTGCACTTAGTGACACAAAGACCTGTCGCTTAAAATAAAACTTTAACTTAGAAGCTGTTTAAAAATCGCAATATTCATTGCCGTTGGCTTTAGCCGACGGGACTAATGACAAACTAACCAATGGCTTTAGCCAAAACACGCCAGGTAATTTGGGCTAAAGCCCATTACTATAGCTGATTTTACCCGTTGACTGAAGTCAACGGCAATGAAAAATCAATTTAACTCATTTTTAAACAGCTTCTTAGTGCTCTTTGTGAAACCTTCGTGTCCTTCGTGGTTAATTTTTTGTTTTGCCAATCTCAGCACAAGCCCAGTCTCAAAAATTAAACATGAATAAATAATTCTTCCTTAGGCCTGCGCACTTTGGGCAGGTTGCTGTAGTTATCATCATCAGCGTGAAAACCAATAGGAGCGATTACCGATACAGTTAGCCCCTTTTCCTTCAAACCCAATATCTGGTCAAATTTACCGGCTTCAAACCCCTCCATCGGGCAGGCATCAATGCCCATTTCGGCAGCGGCTGTAAGCAGCACCCCCAAAGCAATATAAGCCTGTTTGTGCGACCAGGCAATCTTTTGGTCTTCGCTCAAATGGTTAACAGTGCCTACCATGGTATTTTCAAAACCTGCAAGGTGCTGGCGGCCGATCTGGCGTGTTTTAGCAATATTGTCGATGTATTTGTTTACCAGGCGTTCGTCGATGCTGGTTTCCGAGGCGAAAACAATTACCTGGGAAGCGTCTGTGATCTGAGCCTGGCCATGGGCAGCCTCGCGCAGCTGCCGCCTGATCTCCGGATCCTCAACCACCAATATTTTATATGATTGCAAACCATACGACGATGGCGACAATTGTACCGCGCTCAACAGGTCGTCCAATTGGCCCGCGCTTAATTTTTTGGATGCATCAAACTTCTTTGTTGCATAGCGTTTCTGTAGTTTATCTATGAGTGACATAATTTCTTTTAAAACATTTTTACAAAAATAGATGTTTAAACATTTAATTTCGTCACACACGCGCAATACTAAGTTTACATTTAAGCGACCTATGGTCTACCCGTTATCCAGGGTTTAAAATTACTAAAACCTCTACAACCACTACAACTTGTTACAACCCTTACAACTAACCCACAACTTTTTTTAACTAAGGTGTAACCTGTTTAAAAACCGTGTGGTCATAGCTTACAAATACACCAATAAGGTGGTTGAAACAAAAAAATTAACAATTAACAATTAAATATTATGGACCGTACAGCGGAATTCGGGATAATGATGGTAATAATCGTCTCGGTAGCATTATTCGCAATGATCTTTGGGATCGTTTACCTGGCCAAACGCGAAAGGATGGCAATGATTGAAAGAGGAATGGACCCCCGGAAGTACAAACCGCAAACAGCGCCCTTCCAAAACCTAAAATGGGGCCTTTTGTTGATCGGCTGTGGCCTTGGCTTGTTCATGGCTTATTTGCTGGACCATTCCTTATTCGCAAAAATGAATGAAATGGACGACAGCGGGAACGTGGCAATTTATTTCGCCATGATTGCGATCTTCGGCGGGTTAGGCCTTTTTGCATCCTACCGGATCGAGAAGAAAGAGGATGATAAGAAAGTTGACTAAGTCGAATGGTTGATTGGGTTGAAACAGGGTCGTTATCTTGCAATAACTTGATCAACCCAATCAACTCCTCTAAAGATATCGCTCTTTCAAAATCTTAATATGATGCATCTCATGACCCGCTATCATATAAGCCAATGCCCTTACAGAAACAGGATTGCCGCTGGCAATCCCTTTTTGTTTTGTTTGCTCTTCGGTAAGCGACTTTAACAGGTAAAGGGTTGATTCGCGCACGGTTCTAAACTCCTCGGCAATGTCCTCCAGCGTCCTTTCATTAAAGGTCGCTTTCTCCATATAAACATCCTGGTCAAACCCCGGCAACTCTATTGCCTCGCGCGAAAAAGCCAGCGCACGGAAAGCAAACACCCGCTCCGTATCGGCCATGTGGCCCAATACTTGCTTAACCGTCCATTTGCCTTCGGCGTAAGCGTACGATGCTTTGCCCGGGTCCAGCCGCAGGAAAAAATTATAGTTCATCTGCTGCAGGTATTCCAGTATTTCAATTATTGGCCCGTTGCCAACCAGGTCAACATACCTGGCGGCAAAAGCCGAATATTCATCAGGTTGTGGTCTTTCTATCATTTCCTATGCTTTTTAATATGATCCTGAAGGTAGTTCCTTTACCCACTTCACTTTCGCGCACAAATACCTGCCCGTTGTGGTAATTGTCCACTATGCGCCGGGTTAATGATAATCCAAGCCCCCAGCCCCGTTTGCGGGTAGTGTACCCCGGCTGAAAAATGGTGTCGAACTTGGAGCGGGGTATGCCTTTTCCGGTATCCGAAATATCAATGAACACTTGTTTTTTTGTCTTATTCCCGGATATGTCCACTTTTATCATTCCCTTGCCTTCAATCGCGTTGACTGCGTTTTTCAACAAGTTTTCGAGCACCCAATCAAACAGGGGGATATTAATACCTGCTTGCAGGTGCGGGTTGCCGGTCATTTCAAAACCGACATTTTTGCTCACCCTCACCCTAAAGTAATCTACAAACTCCTTTACTACCTCATAAACGTTATGTTCTTCCAGCTGCGGCCGGGACCCGATCTTCGAGAAACGGTCGGCCACTATCTCCAGGCGCCGCACATCATTCGCCATTTCGTCTATCAACGGGTCATTTTCCGCATTGGGCCTCTCCTTCATCAGCTCGATCCAGGCCATTAGCGAAGAGATGGGCGTTCCCAGCTGATGCGCGGTTTCCTTCGCCAGGCCAACCCATACCTGGTCCTGTTCCGACTTACGCGAAGAGCTGAACGCCGTGTAGGCCATCAGCAAAAAAATCGATATAAGCGATAGCTGTACATAGGGAAAAAATTTCAGCTGCGTCAGCAAATACGAATCTTTATAGTAAACGAGCCATCGCTGATTAAGCACAGCGAGCTTTATCGGCGCATGCTCTTTTTTCATTTCAGCCAACTCCGACTGAAAATACTTTGGGTCGTATTTGACCTTCTTATTGTCTTCGGCCTGCAACTTGATATAAACTTTGGTTGAGTCAAGCCCCCTCGACAATTGGATATCACCCTGCTCATCGGTTACAATAGCAGGCACGATGGAACTATCGCGCACCGCAAAAACGTAGTTTAAAAAGTCGTTATCATCCGAAGCCAGCACCTGTTTCATACTCATGGCCCAAACCTGCGCCCGCGTACGCTCAGACCGGGCGATATTACGCACCAGGTAGTTGGTATACAGCAAAGAACCGGCGGCAATAACCGTTGCAAAAGCGAGCAGCGAATATTTCCAGCGTTTTTTTTGTTGGTAGGGATTCATTTTTAGTCCGAAAGACGGGAAGTCCGAAAGTCCGAAAGAAAGAACTTTGGTTATCCGAAAGGCCGCAAATTAGTAAAAAGAAGGGAAAGGAGAGTCCGAAAAGTTCGAAAGTCCGAAAGATAGTTCGGTTTCATTGCCGGCATTTTATTCAATCCACGCCAGGACGCACCTGTTTTTAAAGTTTATTCCCAAATGCATCTTTCGGACTTTCGGACTTTCCGTCTTTCGGACTTAAACCCTACCTTTGCCGCCAATATGACCATTAAAAAAGTTAGGGTTCGTTTTGCACCCAGCCCAACGGGTGGCCTGCACCTGGGTGGCGTACGTACCGTGTTGTTTAATTACTTGTTCGCCAAAAAAAATAATGGCGACTTTGTTTTAAGGATAGAAGACACTGACCAAAACCGCTATGTTGAGGGCGCAGAAGCATATATTTTAGATTGTTTGAAATGGTGCGGCCTGCTGCCGGACGAGAGCCCAGCGGTTGGCGGGCCGTTTGCTCCGTATCGCCAAAGCGAACGCAAATCGATATACCGCGAATATGCCGAGAAACTGGTGCGCCAGGGACATGCCTATTATGCCTTTGATACGCCTGAAGAACTGGAACAAAACCGCCGCGAGATCCCTAATTTTCAGTACGGCCATGCCTACCGCGGAACACTCCGCAATTCGCTGTCACTTTCCGAACATGAGGTAGATGAATTGCTGGATGCCCAAACGCCGCACGTTATCCGCATAAAGGTGCCGGTTGATCAGCGCGTGGTTTTTCATGATATGATTCGTGGCCAGGTGGCCTTTGATACTAACCAGGTTGATGATAAAGTATTGCTCAAAGCCGACGGCATGCCCACCTATCATTTGGCCGTTGTGGTGGACGATTACCTAATGAAGATCACCCACGCGTTCCGCGGCGAGGAGTGGCTGCCCTCAGCGCCGGTACATTTATTATTGTGGGAGTATTTGGGCTGGAAAGATGATATGCCGCATTGGGCACACCTGCCGCTCATTTTAAAACCCGACGGGCACGGCAAGCTGAGCAAACGTGACGGCGCCAGGCTGGGTTTCCCAGTTTATGCCATGAATTGGTTCGACGCAAAAACAGGCGAACTTACCCCCGGCTTTCGCGAGTTGGGCTTTTTGCCGGAAGCCTTTTTAAACCTGCTCGCTACGTTGGGATGGAATGATGGCACGGACCAGGAACTATTCTCCCTGGATGAGCTGATCGAAAAGTTTACGATGGACCGAATCAGCAAAGCAGGTGCAAAGTTCGATTTTGAAAAAGCAAAATGGTTCAACGCGGAGTGGATCAAGAAGTCGGAAGCCGAAAGTCTGAAGTCAAAAGTCAAAAATATTTTGGTTGATAAGAACATTGAAGTATTGGATGACGACTACCTCCTCAAGGTTATTGACAAAGTAAAGGACCGTTGCGTATTACTGCCCGATTTTTACCAGCAATCAGCATACTTTTTTGAGCAGCCTAAGGAATATGATCTGCCATCCGTAAAGCCAAAGTGGACAGATGGTAAAACTGCTTTCTTTATGGATATTGTCAGCCGCTTCAAAACAATGGAGCAATGGGAAGAAATTGAATTAGAAACCACCTTCAAAGCCCTGGCCGAAGAAAAGGCCATAAAACCAGGCGAACTGCTATTGCCCTTCCGCATCATGCTGGTTGGCGGCAAATTCGGCCCGCATGTTTTTGATATTGCTGCGTTGTTGGGAAAGAAAGAGACAATTAGCAGGATTGAAAAGGCGCTGGATGTTTTTGTGGGGTAGGTTTACAAAACACCTACCTACCTGTTATTAAAGACGCGATGCATCGCGTCTCTACCCGAGGACAACCTATAATTTGGGTGTTAATTCTTATCCGGTACCAACTGCGTCAACGATTTTGACTGCCTTTGCTCAACCGGTATCTTATTAAATTCCTCGTAACTGCCATTTAAATAGGCCGTCAGGTTAAAAGCCGGGTTAAAGTAGGTGTCGATATCGGGGGTATACATAATGATGAAATTTTGCATTTCCTGGCCGCTGATGGGCAGGAATTTTTTCAGGTAGTCAACATTGAAAACCTTCCGGATCTGTTCTTTTTGTGCTTCACTTCTTGACACTTTCGCTTCATGCTGTCGCGGCGTTTCACCGCCGTCTGATATATTCATCTTTATTCCGCCTATCGGGTTGCCGTTGGCATCGGTTTGATATAAAACATCTTTGCTGCCAAGTACGCCTTTTTCGGGGGCGATAGTGAACCCTGTTTTTTTGTCGTTTATTTGCTGGTTGGTAACCTTTACTTCATCCAGCATGTTGATCTTCGGGTCCAAAAATATTTGTACGTATTTCAAATCGGCCACGTAAAGGGTATCAGGTTTGTAATTGCTGTTGGTAAAACAAACCACATCTCCTACAGATGCCGTGATCACAAAGCTGCCGTCGGGGCCGGTCATTGCCATGTTATGCGACTTTAGGTTCTCCACCCGTATGCCTTGTAAAAACACTTTCGACTTGTTTTCATAAACACGGCCGGTGAGTTGATTTTGCGCAAAGGCGCCCGTGGTAAACACTGAAAGCAGTATAAAAAAAAGAAATTGACGTGTCATTTAAAATCCCGCTAATCCGCAATGAAGCCCAGCGGGCTCATTGTGTTCCAACAACAAATATACCAATATATTGTAATCCGGAAATTTGAAGCCCCGGGTGACAGCGCCCCGGGGCCGGTTTTAACTTTTTTTAACAGTTAAACCGGGTTATTGCTTTTCGTATATGAGTACCTGTTTTCTTTTGCCCTGGGGAGAGTCAGCAACCTGCGTGATGGACAATTCGTTGCCATGACCCTGCAGGTTCCAGGTTTCGATGGTTACAAGGGTGCTGGCCTGGCCGCCCCGGTTAAAAGTGACTTTTGAATTGATCGTCAGTGTGTCTTTAGCTGCCGACAGGCCTGCTGTTGATATGCGAGGGGCGCCATAATAAGCCGAACTACTCTCTGCTCCGTTGAAGGCAATCTTTTCATCGGTTACCCGGTTGTCTTCCCACTCTTCGATAAATGTTTTTTTAATATCAAGCCCTTCGCTGTCCTGGCCGATCATCAGCCTGGCAGGTAAATTGCCTGCGCCCGCATTCCCAAGGTTACTTTTGTCCTCATTCAACACCCACTCGCCCGAAAAATCAGCCGGCACGTGCGTAGCAACCGGGGGCAATCCGAATCGGGTTCGCATCGGGTTAACGGCATTTATATAAGCAGGATCGGTTCTGCCCAGTACGCGCGGGTCATTCGTCAAAGCTTCATACTGTTTTTTTGGTGTATTGCGCACCATGCCGGCCCAGATGACCCAATAACTCCACTTAGGCTGGCTCTCCAGCACTTCAGGGGTCGGCGGGCTGCCCACCTCGGCCAGCGTTATCGGCTTACCGTTCGATAATGCCAGCAAGCCATCGTAATAGTCTTTCTTAAAATCCGATCCATAAACATCCAGCGCCAGGATATCCAGATAATTATTACCGGGATAAAAATTGCTGAATTCCATTCCCGCACGGGTGGGCCGGTCAACGCTCCATACCCACACCAGGTTGGTTAGCTTGTGGTAATTCACCAAACGCTCAAAAAGCTGGCGATACAACGCCTGGGTACTGTATTGCCCGGTGCGGTTTCCCCACCAAAACCAATTGCCGTTCATCTCGTGGTAAGGCCGCCATAATACAGCGATGTGCCTTTTTTGTAGTTGTTTCAAATAAAAAGCGACAGTATCCACCTGCGCTGCCCAGTTTTGATAAAGCGCGGTGCCGGGCGTCAGGATGTCTTTAAACTGATCATCTGTTAAGCGGCCCTGTACGCTGGCCAGAACATTCGGATCGGCGCCCGGAACAGGTTGAAAGGTTACCGGCTCATGGGCGGTGGGCGGCACCGCATGCCAGCAAAGGGTAATGAGGGAACCCATTTTGTTTTGGCGTTCGGCCTCTGCCACCATCGCCCACCTTTTGCGGTACGAGTCTTTGTCTCCTTCGTTGGCAAAGCCGAAATCGGTGCTCCATATAACGGGTGGTTTACCTTCATAACCGGCGGCAAATACCGAATTTCTGTCGCCTGCCGCCGGAAAGTTATGCTGACCCGTTAGTGTATACTTCCCCGAGAGGTTATAGATCAGTTGAAGCAAAGCCTTCGCTTCGGGCGAGGCGTTGGGTGTTGCCGGTTTAATGGTTTCATTTTGTCCAAATGCGGACAACGCGGCCATTGCGATAACGACCGGTATAAAAACAAGACGCCTCATTTTCATGCCTTAGTGGTTTATAAATAAACGGTTTAAGGCTAAGTTAGCGCATTTGTTTTAAAACGACCGGTGAGTTGCCTGCCCTGAAAATTTTTTGTGAAAATTGTATCATCAGCAGGCCAGGTAGGCCCTTTTGAGCCACCCTATCAACTCCCTGTCAATTTGCCCGGGCTCGCTGACCCGAACCCGGTGGGTGACCATTTCGTTCCATGTCCCGGCCGCCTCGAAGCGGCCGTTTGGGTTTTCGCCTTTTAGTTTTATGCCGATATCTAATCTCGACGCTGATGGCTGCACAATGCCAAACTTTTTACCACCCCGCAGCAGGTTAGCGTAAGTTTGACCGGCTGAAGTGCTCACATCGTCACCAAACCCGCTTATTTCAGCAATCATTTCATCAAAAGGTTTGCGCCATTTACCTTTGCTGCCGCTAAATAACTTCTCTGTCTTTTCATCCGCAGAAGAATTTAATTGTTCTTCATTAACGATGAGGTGGGTGATCGCCATACCATGCCCACGGCCCAATCCGAAATCTGACTTAAGCCAGGCCAATATATCTGAAGTTTTAGTAAGGTTCTTTTCAGCGGCCAGAGCTTTAAAATCATCTCCCGTTTTGCCTGTTTTTGCCTTGATATTGTCTAAATACGCTTGGAAAGTTGCCATATTTTATTCGTTATTAAATCATATTCAAGCCGGCGAGAGGCTCTAAAAGCCGGTTAAGGCAGCTGATATTTATCGTTAGACATGTCGCCGATAATAGTTTTATCCACAATTAACCGTATCACCTCATCTATTTCATTGCCCACGGTTAGCAGGTGTTCGATGATCTCTTTGTTGTCGGGGTTAAAAAAGTTGGCCCTGTCCATAATATTGATGAGGCCGAGCATGCTTGCCACTGGGCGCCTCAGCTCGTGCGAGGTTAGTGAGGCAATATGCCTTAGCCGTTCGTTCTGATCAACAACAGCCTTTTCTGTTTTCAGCCACTCGGTTATATTCCGGCCAAAACACCCCACGCCGGTAATATTGCCTTTGGTTTTATAGATGGGATTAAAACTGATTTCGAAGCTCAGTAATTTATCGGTTTCGGGCTCAATGCTTTCGCTCACTATTGTGTACCGTTCACCGGCGAGCGCGCGTTGGTAATAGCCATTCCACGTTTCTATCTGTTCGTTTGTAAAACCTGAATTCAGGCCAGGGTGGTCGCCTTGCCTCGGCTCAATGCCGGTTAACCTGGCAATTTGGCTGCGGTAGGCTTTGTTCATATAAACATACCGCATTTCCTTATCCACCGACCATATCTGGTCCTCGGTATTATTGATCAGCGCTTCCAGGTTATTTTTTGTCCATAAGCCATCTTCCAGCGCACGTTTTTCTTCGCTGATATCCTGCATAAAAACAGTGAGCCCCTCGGCAGCCGGGTAAACCGTGGTATTGAACCACATGTTTGCTATTGGGATATGCTCGGTAAATTGGATGATCGTTTTTTCGGCTGCCGCTTTGCGGTAAGCATGCTCAAAACCGGTACCCAACAGGATGGGAAACATTTCCCATATATCGAAGCCCAGCAGCTCATGCCGGGTTCGGCGACAAACCCTTTCAAAAGCTGCATTCACCCGGGTGATCTTCCAGTCGTTATCCAGGATAAAAAAATAATCGTTTATACTTTCAATAAAGGTATTCAGCTTTTCGGCGGTGGCCTTAACTTCCCTTTCCACAACCAGCTTTTCCGTTATGTCGTGGCCGATACCCTGTACGGCTATTACTATGCCTTCATCGTTGGCTACCGATACAAACTCCCAGTCGGTATCAAAAAGATTGCCGGCCTTATCGCGTTTTTTATGCGCCAGCGAAATGACCTTGCCGGGGTGTTTAACACAATTTATAAATGCCTTCTGGCACATTTCTATTTCTTCGGGAATAGTCACCAATGAGAAATGTTTGCCGATAACCTCGCTTTTTTTGTAGCCGAGCGTTTTTAAAAACTGCTTGTTGGCAAAAGTAAAGCAGCCATTAATATCAAACCGGATCAAAAAGTTGGTTTGCGAGTCGATCAACGAATTCAGGAATTGTTCCCTTAGCCGGGTCTCATCTTTCGGATCGGTAGCCTCCGGGCTGTGTTTGCTGAAAATGCTTAGAAGGGTTTTTTTACCGTCCGCTCCTGAAATGACGGTTTTGCGGTCATGTACCCACCGCTTTTCACCAGTTGAGGAGTTTACCTGGTAGTAAAGGTCTAACCGTTCGCCATCGTTAAGCCGGTTTACCTGTTCGCGTAAGTTATTACCGTAGTCGGCTCCCGCCATCTCAAACAGCAGCGCCGAATCTTTATAAAAGCATGCCGGCGAATGGCCCAGTATGGTGTCGGTATTACCAGTAACAAAGGTGATCTTTTGATCCGCCAGGCCAAACGCAAGGATACTTTCGTTTAAAGGAGAGATGGCATGATCAGGCATAAGCAAAAAACAGATTGGCTACCATAGCGATAAAGTTAGACATATATTTTCGGTGTAATCGGCACAATTATTAACTTTTAAACAAACATTCTGATTTGCTTCATATTTGGCAATTATAGCCTATTTTTTTGACAGACTTGTGGGTTAACAACTTCTAAGGCTGCATCTTTGGTAATGGTTTGATAATGAGGACGGCCTTGTTTTATAAAAAAGCATAAAGGCGTTTTTAAAATAAAATAAAATGCCTACCTTTGCGTCCCCGCTGAAAGAACTCCGGGGATAATGTTGAATACATAAAAATAAGAAATGGCAACTAAGATCAGACTGCAAAGACACGGTAAAAAGGGAAATGCTTTTTACTACATCGTGGTAGCGGATGCACGCGCACCAAGGGACGGACGTTTTATTGAGCGTTTAGGTTCATACAACCCAAACACCAACCCTGCAACAATCGACCTCAATTTCGACAAAACCCTTGATTGGGTAAACGATGGCGCACAGCCAACTGATACTTGTCGCGCTATCCTGTCGTACAAAGGTGTTTTATACAAAAAGCACTTACAGGGCGGCCTTAAAAAAGGCGCTTTAACCGAAGAACAAGTGGAAACTAAATTCCAGGAATGGCTTGACCAGAAAGAAGGCAAAATAACCGGCAAGAAAACCGGCCTGGTAACTTCCAAAGAAGAAGCCCGTAAAGCTGCTTTAGCTGCTGAAGCGAAAAAGAAGGAAGCAAAAGCTGCGGCCATTGCTGCTAAAAATGCTCCCCCGGTTGAAGAAGTTGAAGCACCCGCAGAAGAGGCTGCAACTGAAACCGAAGCCGAAAGCGCTGAATAAGTTTTTAGAATTAGGATTCAAGAGCCAGGAATCAAGATTGCTGGTTGGTTGAATATAAAATTAATGGCGAAGTGACCTAGTGGCGCTTCGCCATTGTTATTTTTGAAGGAATTCACAATGCGATAGGTTTAAAGACAGGATATTTTGTCATCCTGAGCGCAGCGAAGGATCTTGAAGCGACATTCCCGCCTGAAATCCCGATAGCTATCGGGACCGGATGTATGGTGCGGAATCCTTCGCTAATCGCTCAGGATGACAAATCAAATTCGAGATCCATATTTCGAACATCCAGGGTTTTAAACCTGTCGGATAAATAAACACTAACCATGGCAAACGAAGATCATTTCCGTATTGGCAGTATTTTAAAGCCCAAAGGCTTAAAAGGCGAGATGAATATGTATGTCGACTTTGACGACCTGGACAAAATAAAATTCGATGCTTTTTTTATTGAAATAGCCGGCAAACTGGTGCCTTATTTTGTAGGGTCGATAAAATACGGCCAAAAAAATGCTGCCATTTTAACCCTGGAAGATGTGGATACCGTTGAAAAGGCTTCAGCATTGGCCCGCAAAAATATTTATCTTCCCAATAAACTTAAACCGAAAAAGAAAAAACACGAATTCACCTTGATGGACCTTGTTGGCTTTACAGCTATTGATGAGAACGAAGGGGAGTTGGGGGTGATCACTGCGATACACGAATACCCCAAGCAACTGATCGCTGCCCTTATCTACAAAAACTGCGAAGTGCTGTTCCCCTTGAATGAAGATATTATTAAAGGGATAGATGTAGTTAGTGAGATAGTAACTGTTGATCTGCCGGAAGGTCTGCTGGATATTTATTTGGAATAGACGTTTAAGCCGAGCCATTTCGTTTATTAATTCTTCGGGGAAATTTCATTATATGCGGTTGTTTCGACAGTACATCGGCTTTTTTCTTCATCTACCGTCATTTCAACGCGTAATGTTTTATGCGTTGAAAGCCAAATATTTTTCCCTATTTTGGTGTATTTGGCTTCTGTCATCTGCTGCACCATGTAATCCATCACCTTTAAGGACACAACACTAACAGTGCGATTACAAATTTTATCTTTATAGAAAAACACAGTTGTCATTTCGTCCTGAAAAACAAGGGTATCGGTTTTTTCACCGGCCTTAAGTTTGAAAGCCGTATTTGACTGCACCATATTCCTTATTTGTTCCTGTGTTTTGCCAATGGAGATGCCCTGACCCAGGACGCAAACCGGAACAGAAAGTAGTATAAAAAACAGAATAACGTTTTTCATTTGAAAAATATCTTCATAAATATACCTTTTCCGTCATGCAAAAACAACGTACCGTTATCGTGAATTATTAAAGATAATAAGCACAAAAAATATTTTGTCAAATATACTTGACATTTGTAAAGTTTGTTTTACATTTGGTAAATTAAACTTTACAATATGAAATCTCGCTTTTTGTTCCCGCATAAGTGGCGCATTGCTGGATACTGCTGCTTTGCTGCTGCGGTAGCCTTTGCAATCATTTTAAAGCTACTGCACCCTGGGGGATACGCCTCGGTGGACTTACACCAGGTTATAACTTCTCACAACAACCCGCAAAACGACATCCATAGCGGCGTCGCCTTCATGAGGCTGCATCATGATATTTTTATTTTACTTATTGTTTCGGGCTTGCTATTCATCGGGTTTTCCAAAGAGAAAATTGAAGATGAACAAATAGCGCAATTGCGGTTAGATTCCCTGCAGTGGGCAATTTATTTGAATTATGCGTTTTTTATTATTTGCGTACTATTTATTTATGGTGTCCATTTTATTCCTGTCCTCATATTTAATATTATTAGCCCGCTGATCTTTTTCATCATACGTTTCCGATGGACGATTTACCTGTTAAGCCGCCCTCTTAAAAACGAAGAATCCAAGTGATAATAATAAAGTCTTTCACACGACAACAAATTTGATAGCATGAAACCACATTTTTTATTCCCATACTGGTGCCGCTACTTAGGCTGGGGCCTTGTACTCATCCACGTGCCGCTAAGCATGCTGGGGCATGCGCATGGCATGGTAAACATACTGGACGGGCCGAGCACCGGCCTTTTTACCGGCGAGCACCTGTTTTTTATTTACACCTCATTGGTAATGGTATCCGGCCTATTCCTGGTGGCCTTTGCCAAAGAGAAAATTGAAGACGAGCAAATATGGCAGCTGCGCCTGGATTCATTGCGCTGGGCTATCTACATCAACTACCTGGTGCTGATCATCAGCCTGGTCTTTATCGAGGATGTTGCCCACATGCTTGATTTGAACCTGTATGTGCCGCTGATATTTTTTATTGCCCGTTTCAGGTGGGTTATTTTCAGGCTCAACCGCTCATTACATAGGGAGGATAAGCCATGAAAAATAACATTCGCGTAGAGCGCGCCATCAAAAACATTACCCAGGGCGAGCTGGCCGAGCAGGTGGGCGTATCGCGGCAAACTATCAATACCATCGAAAGCAATAAATATGTGCCATCAACCGTACTGGCATTAAAAATTGCGCGGGTATTTGGTAAGCCGCTGGAGGAAATATTTATGCTGGAAGAAGGAGATTGAACCCATTTCCGTTTTACTTTTACTTCGTATGAACAATAATACCGATCCATTAAAAATCCTTCAATCGGCCAAAACTATTTTGCTGGTCGACTGGCCCGACCAACGGGTGCCCAGGGCTTTGCTAAAAACCGGCTTCACCGTTTTTGGCTTTAGCCCGGATGGTTATGCTGCGGCAGCGTTGGTTGACGCATTGCCTGAAGGTCAAACCGGTTTTGCGCCACGAAACGGCGACGACAAGGGTTATCTTATTTTTAACAAATTGGATAAAGCCCCGGATTCCGTTGACATTGTTTGTATTTACCGGCCAGAGGCTGAGCATGGTGCTATTATTGAAAATAAAGCATCGCCCTTAAAGGCAAAAGCAGTCTGGCTTCAGGCCCCGCTAACGTCCGCACAAACCGCCGCCTTAGCCCAACAAAAACAATTGATTTTTATAGAGAACACCGATATAGCCGAAACAGCAACGCGGCTTAAATAAAAATAGAAATGAAACAAAAAACCATATTCGCCCCGCACCTTAATATTAGCCAAGGGGTAAAAAATATCAGCTTTTATTTAAAAGTATTTGGCGCAAAGGAGCTGCGCCGTTTCAGCAACGACGATGGCTCCATCCATGTGTCCGAGCTGGAGATTGACGGCCAGGTGTTCCACCTGCACGAAGAAGGCCGCAATGCCCCCACCCCGCAAAAACTGGGTGGCTCGACGGCGACCGTGGGCTTATTTATAGATGACGTGCACGGAGTGGTTGCCAGGGCCGAAGCAGAAGGCGCTACAATAACTTCGCCGGTGCAGGATTACGATTATGGCTACCGCCAGGGTAGTTTTACCGATCCATTCGGTCATCACTGGCTGATTGAAAAAGATATCCGCGATGAAAAACCGGCAACCAATAACGGCAACTAACATGGGAAACAGTTTTACAACCATTATAAAACCGACGCTTTCAGTACGTGGTGCTGCTACGGCAGTTGAATTTTATAAAAAAGCATTTGATGCCGTTGTGCTGATGCAGGTTAGTTCGCCCGATGGCGATACAGTGGCAGAACTATCTATCGGCGGCGCAACGTTTTACGTGGCTGACGAATCACCCGAATATGGAAATTATAGTCCCGAAAGCCTTGGAGGTGTTAGTATCCGGCTGGGTCTTTTGGTCGACGACCCGGACGCCGTGGCAAACCAGGCGATCGCAGCCGGTGCTACAGAAATCCACCCCGTTGCCGATCAGGATTATGGCATGCGCCTCGGCCGAATTGCCGACCCTTTTGGGCACCACTGGGAAATTTACCGGCCTTTGTAAGAATCAAGGGCGGTGAACCAAGGCCTTCTATTACACAATTTTGTTGAAAATACTTTAGTATCTTCGGTAAATAAACCGAATGGCATCCCCTCTATTGTTTCCGCGTGTTTTCAGGCCGATCGGCTTCGTGCTTTTATTGGGTGGATTGATATTGGGCTATGTTTTTATCATCCGGGAGCAGGTGATTTCATTCCTGGATAGTGGGCACGGTAACCTCACCGACGAAGTTGCTTCAACATTTGTAATCCTGGGCTTGCTGTTTGCCGGGTTCGCCAGGCTAAAAGACGAAAGCGAAAAAACGGTTCAAATACGGCTAAATGCGCTTTACTGGGCGGTGTTGGCCAGTTTCATCTTCCTGTTCGTCTATTGGGCCCTTGAGTTTGCCGGCAGTGCGTTAAAGAGCGCGGCTTTTTACCGTATCCCTACGCTGGAAACTTACTATTTGCACATTTTGCTTTTTGTTTTCGTCGCCAGGTTTTACTATGAATTAAGCAAGGAAAAACACGGCGGGCTGGTAACATCATTTCACTTGTTTCCTTACAAACCCTGGTTGCCTGCAGTCAGATGTATTTGCGTTTTCTTTTTCCTTTTGATTATTGCGGATGCCTCGGTTGGCTGGGTGGATTCCCTGCTTAAAAAAGCAATCCCAATGGAAGCCTACCTGCTGTTTCCTGTTAGCTTGCTGATTTGGATATGGTCGAAACAAAAAAATGAAAACGATATACAAACAAACGCGCGGTTTAAGTCGATGCAAATAGCGATTTACATCAACTATGCGCTGTTTTTAATTGCTACATGGTGTTTGTATGGCATCGATTACCTGATGGCTGAGATAACGGGGTTGATGAGCACGCCAATCATTTTTCTCTGCATTTTTTATTACAAACTGTATACGCTCAGAAAAAATGCAAACCGCGCGCCGCCCTCTGCCTTATAATATGCTGTTAAGCGCTCACTTCCGTCAAAAACTTATCTTTGCGCATGCGTTTTGATATCGTCACCGTTTTGCCCGGCCTGCTCGAAAGCCCTTTTGCCCATTCCATCCTGCAGCGGGCGCAAAAAAAAGGGATAGCAGAAATTCATGTACATAACCTGCGCGACTACTCTACCCAGAAACAAAAAAGCGTAGACGACTACCCCTATGGCGGCGGCAGCGGCATGGTGATGACCATTGAACCCTTTGCCCGCATCATCGAAAAGCTGAAAAGCGAACGCGATTATGATGAGGTGATCTTTATGTCGCCGGATGGGGAAACGCTGAACCAGCACATCGCCAACCAGCTTTCCATCAAAACAAACGTCATTATTTTATGCGGACACTATAAGGGGATAGACCAGCGTATACGGGATATTTTTGTAACCCGCGAGATATCTATCGGCGATTATGTGCTTTCCGGCGGAGAGCTGCCCGCTGCAGTGCTGGTAGATGCCGTTGTGAGGCTTATACCCGGCGTACTGTCGGACGAAACCTCGGCACTATCCGACTCGTTCCAGGATGGCTTGCTGGATGCGCCCGTATATACCCGACCTGCCGACTGGAATGGCCATAAGGTGCCCGATATTCTACTAAGCGGCAATACCCCGGAAGTGGAAAAATGGCGCTTTGAGCAGGCGGTGGAGCGGACAAGGAAACGAAGGCCGGATTTGTTGGATGAGTAGCTTTTGAGTTGATTGCGTTGAATCGTAGAGACGCGATGCATCGCGTCTCGGAAATGAATGAATGGGTTTGTAATAAATTGAACGCCTCATCAAAGACGCGATGCATCGCGTCTCTACCCGCTCCAACTTAATCAACAAAAAATGCAACCAATTCGCCCTCTCTGCATTATAGTTGCCAGAAATGACCCCTGAACAGGAAGCGCAGCTTATACAAAAGTGCCACCGCGACCACGCCGCTTTCGGCGAGGTGTTCGACCTGTGGTATAAACCGATCTTTGGCTATATCCTTCGCCGTACCGCGGATTATGATCTGTCCAAAGACATTGCCGCCGAAACCTTCCTGAAAGCTTTTTTAAAGATCGGCGGCTTCAAATGGCGGGGCATCAGCCTTTCGGCCTGGCTGTATCGCATTGCCACCAATGAGCTGAATATGTATTACCGCAGCAGCAAATACAAACCTGCCTCGTTGCAAACCTTGCTGGAAAACCCGCAAATGGAAATGCTGCTGCACCAGGATGCGGATGAGGAGCGCGACATGCTCGAAAAAGAATTAAAAGCGCACAACGACTACAACTTGATCAGGGTGAGCCTGCTTGACCTGGATATTAAATACCAGGAAGTAATAGCGCTGCGGTATTTTGAGCAAAAAACCAACAACGAGATCAGCCTGATATTAGGTAAAAACGAAGGAACGGTAAAGTCCCTGCTTTCGCGCGGGCTGGAAAAATTAAGAAACATGGTTTAACGCTGCAACCACTTTACGGGTTTGCATTATAAGGGTAATTAACATGAAAGAGGACGACGATTTTTTAAAGAAAATGGAAAACTTAAACGTGCCTGAAGTCAACCCGACCGGACACCCCAAAATGGTAAAAATGGCCATCATGAATGCGGAACGCTCGGCGGCGCTGGGGGTGTGGCTGGTGGCAGTGCCTTGTTACTTTTTAGCCTGTGTGTTTATGTATTACTTTTTTAACCGGCAGGTTGGCTGGTTCGGGGCGATGTTCAAGCTATCCGAAGGGCTGGACAAAACACCGGGTATTGATTTTATGGCGCCTATTGTGCTGGTAGTGTTGCCCATCGTTTGTATCATCATCAACGCCCTTGCAATTACCCATGTGCACTATGAAAAAAATGCAAGCGGAAAGGTTGGAACAAAGGAATTTGTGATCAGCATAAAAATAAAAACCTGGAATATTGTATTGATTTTGATCAGCCTGGCTATTGTTTTCGTTTTCATTGCTTTCTCAATGACTGAAAATATATCTGTTAGGTGAAAGGCGAAAGGTCAAAGGCGAAAGGTAAGAAGTTGGGGTTTGCCCTGATCAAAATTGTAAAAGCTAATTATAAATTTATTTTGTTATGAAATTAAACTGGTTTACACGTAAAGGGATCATCTACTGGCCGGCTTCCATTGTTGGATGGGTTATCCTGGTTTTAGCGGCAACCTATGCCGTTTATACTTTTATCGATATCGACGGCCGCTCGCACTCGGTTAGCGATGTAATGATCAACTTTGTATTTAACCTGCTGATCATCGGGTTGGTGTATTCGGTCATTGGTTATTTTACCGAGGTGAGGGGGGATGCTGGTTGAGTTATTATTAGTTTATTGAGTTGGATTGAGTTGATTAGGTTGATTATGTTAGTTTGGTGCGGACTAACACTTCAACAATTACGCCAATGGCAACTCCAACCGTATAGCTCAACATATCGCCCCAGCAAAACACTTCGCCAAGCACTAATGCGCCTATAACGGTGTGGCGTATGTTATTGATCCATGGCGCCTGGTATAGCTGGCTAAATTCTATCGCGTAGCAAAAAAGCAAACTTGCTGCCACGACATACATTATCGATTTTGAAATAAATAAGAACCTGAACCCGAAATAGACCATCGTGGCCCATAAAATATCGCCGATAAAGAGCGGGATACCTGCGATATGTCGTGATAACAAGCCAAAGGTTATGGTTAGGATGATCAGGAGGCCAAAAGCAATACGCGGCTTCATGGCTGTTGCGCTTTGTAAATCATCACATAGGTGTTGCCAAGGGGTTTACCGTCGGTATCTCGAAGCATTTCTGAAATTCCAAGCACTAGTTTGTCCCCCGTTAACTGCCATATCTTTTGTTTAATGTCCCCGCGCGGGTATTTTAATACCAGGTGGTCGCCTTTAATTTCATATGCGACGGATACGGAATGACCAATTGTATTGAAAAATAGCGAGTCCGGCCGCCTAAGATCGAGTGAAATTATTTTTTTATCGTCATTATCCGCAAATACCGGTTTTGACGCTTTCGGGTCGCGTGTATCATATCGCTGAAAAAGCCACAGCTTGTGTACCAGCTTCCTGTCAATATCATTCCCCTGGCAACTCATTAACAGCAGGGCGGCTATTACAAATGCGGTGATCTTCATTTCCGTTAAAAAGCTGATTTAATTTCGGCAAGATAAAAAATACAGCGGGATTTCCTATCTTCAACTATTAAAACCTGGTAACCATGAAGTTTACAAAAAAATCCATCTTGCTGGCGGGCCTTATCATCTGTGTACTTTCATCAGGCTGCGCCTTTTTTGCCGCTGCCGGAAAAAAGCTGAGCGAGTATTGCCCCGGCTTAAATATTAAACTGGACGGCGTAAATATGTCCATTAACAACGGCCGGGAGGTAACGGTGCTTGACTATAGCAGCTCCTGGCAAAAAAAAGTAAACACCTATTTTACGGATAAAGCCAATGGTTATGCAGGCGGCAACCAGCGCCGTTATATGGGTATAAAAGCAAGTGACGAAGAGATAGTTGCCGATGGCGACAGCATTCTGAGTAAAACCATCGATAAAAACAAAAAAACAGCCACCGTAATTTATAATGCGACGACGCAAAAGATCATTATTCTTGAGGAGTCGGGAGAGTGAAATGGCGGGAGGATCGTAAATATCTGATCGCATGGATTGTGCTTATGTGTTGCGTGCTATGCTCAGGTTATTGCTTTGCCCAGGGAGATAGTAGTACCGCACTAAGATGGACCAAGCTCAAAGTTCAATCATTACAGAATCAACATATTGATACCATTCTTTGCTATAATAATGAATGCGGGGGATGTTTTCATAAAAAATCGAAAGATTCCTGTTATGCTTATGACGATATGCGATACCTCTTTTGGCATAAAAAGAGCCGCTATTTTGCTTGCGTGGTCGACAAATGCGGCAGCCACAAGATTGCGCCCATAGATGAGCGTTCCTGGGCGGTCCTTATGGACGACTATGCGACCATCGTTAAATTGAACCCTGCCGACACCTACAAAGAAAAAACGAGTTCAGGGAAAAGTGAGATGACCGTATTTGGATCAGGCGATGATATACCTGAGGACATATTCGAATTATACCTCACAAGCGGGCATGTTCAACTGCATATTGATGATTATTATTTGGACTCCCCCACGCGGAATGCAGAAAAGACTGACGATCAAACAGTGAAAAAGATTAAGGAAATAAAAGCGACGATCAAAGGAGTAATGGAGACCTATCTTAAATAAGGGAATAAATAAATAGACCCTAAATCTTACGAAGTTTAACTCGGTATTGTTTATTTTCAAAGGCTTCGTTGAGGGCTTCGCCGTTTAAAAACTTCGTAAGTTTCTGCCGGCACCCCAACAAAAAAGGCGCCCTATAGACGCCTTCATATTTCTTTAAGCCCCCTTTAGGGGGTTTGGGGGTTTAAACCGCCTCTGCTTCCATTGCCATCATCTCGTCGATCAGGATGCGGCCGCAATGTTCGCAAACGATGATCTTTTTGCGCTGGCGGATGTCCGACTGGCGTTGTGGCGGGATCTGGTTAAAGCAGCCCGAGCAGCTGTCGCGCTGGATGGTTACTACTGCCAGGCCGTTCTTTGCGTTTTTGCGCAAACGGTTGTAGGCGATCAATAGCCTTTCTTCGATATTTTTGCTGGCTTTTTCTGCCTGCGCAGATAGGTCGCTTTCTTCTTTTTCAGTTTCGGAGCTGATGGTATCCAACTCGTCCTTTTTTGAATCAAGGTCGGCTTTACGGGCTTCCAGTTCGCCAAGGGCTTTTTCGTAAACCTGGGTTTTGGTGGTTATATCGTAACCAAACTCCCTGATCTTCTTTTCACTCACCTGGATGTCCAGTCCCTGTATCTCAATTTCTTTCGAAATCGCATCGTACTCGCGGTTGTTTTTAACCTCATTCAGCTGGGCTTCGTATTTTTTGATGTTGTTCTGCGCGTCCTTTATCAGGTTTTTGCGGGTAACAATATCATCTTCCGAATCATCCAGTTCATTTTTAATTTTTTGTATACGGGTTTCAAGGCCTGCCACATCATCTTCAAGGTCGGCAACTTCCATCGGCAATTCGCCCCTTACCTGGCGGATCCTGTCAATTTTGGTGTGGATAGTCTGTAGTTCGTATAAGGCTTTTAGCTTTTCTTCTACGGTTTGTTCCATTAAATAAAATATTTGACGGGGTTTGTATTTACTTCTGTTAAACGGACGGCAAAGTTACTAAATTTTTTCCGAATATTTTCATACAATAATTGTTGTGTAAAATGCTCACTTTCAAAGTGGCCGATGTCGGCAATTACCAGCTTTCCTTCGGCATCAAAAAACTCGTGATACTTAAAATCTGCCGTTACAAACATGTCGGCTCCGGCGGCAATAGCCTGTTTCAGCAAAAAGCTGCCCGAGCCACCGCACACCGCTACCTTTTTAACGTGCCGCCCGGTGTACGCCGTATGCCGGATGACATGCGCGCGCATTTTTTGTTTCAGGTGATATAAAAACTCCTCTTCCTGCATATTCATTTCCAGCTCGCCGATCATCCCCGAGCCTACCTGCTGGCTGGTATTGGTAAGTTGATACAGGTCGTACGCCACTTCTTCATAAGGATGGGCCAGCACCAGTGCAACCAGTAACTTGCTTTCCAGCACGGCGGGATAGATGGTTTCAACACGCACTTCGTTTTCGGTGTGGCGTTTGCCCGGCTCGCCCACGTAGGGGTCGGTTTGATCATTGCCTTTAAACGTACCGCTGCCTTCGGCATTAAAGCTGCACTCACTGTAATTGCCGATGTTACCGGCACCTGCTTCAAACAAAGCCTTACGCACCGCTTCCGCATGGCTTAAGGGAACATAGGTAACCAGCTTTTTAAGCAGACCGCCCTTGGGCGCCAGTATCCGGCAGTTTTTAAGCCCGAGGGTTTCGCATATTTTGGCATTTACGCCGGTCATTACATTATCCAGGTTGGTATGGATGGCATAAAGCGCGATGTTTTTGCGGATGGCTTTTTCCACTACGCGCTCTACATAAGTTTTACCGTTAAATTTTTTCAGCCCCCGGAAAACAATAGGGTGGTGCGATATGATCACCTGGCAATTGTTGGCGATGGCTTCATCCACCACGGCTTCGGTACAATCCAGCGAGATAAGCGCCTGGAAAACTTCCTGGTCGGGGTGGCCAACGATGAGGCCTGAGTTATCATAATCTTCCTGGTAGGCCGGCGGGGCCAGGCTTTCGAGATAGGCGGTGAGTTGAGAAAGCTTCATATTGACACTAATTATCACGAATAAGATCGAATAGACACGAATTGAATATCCGCGATTGGATTTGACACGAATTAAATCAGCACGAATTAACACGAATTTTTGCGAATTAACACAAATGAAATTTGGGCCTATTCGTGTTCATTCGGTATTATTAGCGATTATTCGTGCATAATTTTAAATGTCGCTGCATACAATAGCCCGCTGCCACTTTGAAGCGACTGCGGAATTGTAATTGTTATCGCCCCGCCATCCTGCTTCCACTTCAGCTTTTGTTCACTACCCAGTAACGTAATGGCCTTAACTTTATTTGAATTACCGGTATTTACGGTAAGCGTCGCCGGCATGGCCACATTGTTATCCTTCGCCAGCAAAAAAGCATATTCATTTTTACCATCTGCCGATTGCGTAAAGAAAATATCACCATCAGAATAAGGCGCCACCGCTTTTGATGCATATATCCCCTCGCCGTTGATCTTTATCCACTTGCCGATATCGGCCAGGCGTTTGTATGCCTCGGGGTCCCAGTCGCCATCGGGGCCGGGGCCGATGTTCATCAGTAAATTTCCGCCCCGCGAAACGATTTTGATCAGCAACTGCACAATTTGCTGCGACGATTTGTAATGATCGCCGGGTACATAGCTCCATGAGTTGCCCATCGTCATGCAGGTTTCCCAGGGGTGACTCAACGGCGCGGCCGGTACCTCCTGCTCGGGCGTGGTGTAGTTTTCATAAGGGCCGGTAACGCTCCGGTCAACCACGATCAACCCGGGTTGGTTTTTGCGGGCCATCGCTGCAATTTTGGGCATATCAATGTCCTGGTTGAATTTGCTGCCCATTGCCCTTGAGGTAACTGAGTCCTCATGGTTAAGCGGCCTTACCCAGCCGCCGTCCAGCCATAAAATATCCACTTTTCCATAACCGGTCATTAATTCCTGTATCTGGTTGTAGGTATAGTCCTTAAACTGCTGCCACCTGTCCGGATGCTTTGCCGGGTCGTAATTTACGTTGCGGTCCTTCGGCGGGAAATAGGGCCACCAATAGTACGGGCTATGCCAGTCGGGTTTTGAAAAGTACGTGCCGATCATAAAGTTTTCCTTACGGAATGCCTTAAATATCTCATCGGCCACATTAGCCTTTGGGTTTTTGGAGAATGGCGTATTGGGGCTGGTAACTTTATAATCTGTTTGCTTAGTGTCAAACATGCAAAAACCATCGTGGTGCTTGGTGGTAAAAACCACGTATTTCATGCCGGCGTCTTTCGCGGCCTTCACCCATTTGTCCGGGTCAAAGTGGGTTGGATTAAACGTATACTGCAAATTTTCGTAAGCCTTTTTATAGGTATTGTAGTCGGCGGCGTAAGGGCCTTTGCGCTGCGTCCAGCCCTCATCTTCGGGGCAAAGGCTCCAGCTTTCCACCACCCCCCATTCGCTGTACGGCCCCCAGTGCATAAATAAACCGAACTTAAGGTCCTGCCACTGGGCTATCTTTTGCAGCACCAGCGGGTCGGTCGGGGCAATATATTCAGGGCGCTGTGCCTGAACGGTATTGAAAAGCGTTACGGCCAGCAAGCAGGCAACTATTTTTTTCATGAAGATTTTTTAGTGAAGATAGGAGGTGAACGCCGAAAGGAAAAATAATAAAATGCAAAAAGGCAAAAAAGAGCGGAGAACGAATACCCCCCACAACCTTTCGCCTTTAACCTTTATCCTTTCGCCTCTCTTAGTATCCCATCTTCACCATCTGGAAGCTCTCGTAAGCCATTTTACGGTTGTAATCGTTTGCAAGGCTCTTGTGGTTCACCAGGTCGACAATCGTCCCGATAAAACACAAACCGCCGGTAAAGAAATAAAGCAGCCCCATGCCGATCTGTCCCACTAAAAAACGCTGAATACCGGACACCCAGATAAATCCCAGCAGGGTTACCAGCAGGATATCCGAAGGGTTACGGCGTTTGCCGCCATAGATCATAAAGAAACGTGATTTTTGATTATCGTTCATTTCTACAGTGCCTTGTTGCAAAAAGGTATACTCCTCGGGAGTTATACCCGGGAAAGCCATATAAGGGTTTTGATAATAATCCATTGTTTTAGTTTTTTGCGTGATTGATAAAGTAAAAATAAATCAAACCAAAGCCCGGTGCAATTTAAAATTGGCTGGAAGTTGAAAAATATCGGTGAGTGCGTGGGATTTGGCGGTGAAAAGGGGGCCCGCTACATGAACGTCTAACTAAGGGGGAATGAATATCCTTATCTTTAATTAATATCGAATAATGAACACCGAATGTTGAATGATGAAGTAAGAATTCGTTATTCGGCGTTCGAAATTCATTATTCGATATTAATTCCTGGCCGAACCGCCTTTACGCCAGCGAAGAAACCGCCTCCGGCCTCAACCTTAATTTCGCCAAAACGTATATCCGGTAAAGAATAATCCCCAACGCAGGTACGCCCAGCCAATGTGAATGAAAGGAACTTTTTATATCCCCATGAAATAAAAACGAGATGGAGTGCCCGAGCCCGCAGCCCGGGCACCATTTAAAGCCTAACAATTTTAAGGGGCACAGCGTAAAATGCGATTGATTAGTTGGGTTTGTGAGCGCAAGGCAGGTTAGCCCGGCAACCCAGAATGCCAGCTCGAAATACTCGTCGAAAAGTTTTTTAATCAACTTTATTGGGTTTTGTGGTCAGCAGCACGGATACGCCAAGCGAAAACAACAGCCCTACCAGCAGCGCGCCGAATACCCGGCCCGAAAAATCGCCCAGGTTGTGCTCGGCGGTAAATTCATCGATATAAATAATAGCAGCTGCGGTGGTGATGATGCCCCCAACGATCAGAATTTTAAAACACTGCATCAGCGCCTGCAAAAAACCCATATGGCCGGCGCATTCGTTGTCGCGGTAGCTTTTAGCGCCGAAATAGAGCACAATCAGGGGGATAAATATGGATCCAAACTCAATGGGTGTCAGTTTGCCTTCTTCGGGGCGGTGCCCGGTGGCGTGCATAACAAACATCCATAAGCCGCTTAAAATGCCGATGATCAGGCCGGAAACAATTGCATTTTTCATAGTTAATAATTGGTTGGGGTTGTATGGTTAATTTGGTTACGGTGCTGTTTGTGTCTTCGTTGCCTTACGCTCTGCTTTGCTAAATCTAATTTACAGCTATCCAAACGCAAATCACAAATATTTTTATACTTAAAAGGGATGAAGCCGCAATATTGTTTGAACTAATTGTAAGGTTAACCTCCAATTCACACGCGTAACCGCTTTTTTATCACCAAACGTTCCTACGGAACGTTTAACCTTTACTTGTTTTGTCTACCGACCAGACGTCCCTATGGGACGTAGGAAAAAGTATCTGTACGTCCCATAGGGACGTCTGGTTGGTAGAAGAATATGAGAAATTCTTCTTGACGTTCCGTTAGGAACGTTTGGTGCTGAAGCGACAATTTGAGTTACACCCATTAACTCCGGCATCTGTTTTTTTGCGTATATTTGCGACAGTTTGAGCATTCGTGATATTTTAGAGCGATATAAGACTGATGAACGGGTAAAAACATTGGCACAGGCGCTTAATGCCACCAAAAGCCCGAGAATTCAGTTACGTGGTTTAGTCGGATCGGGTGATTCGACCGTGGCGGTCGCGTCTTATTTTTTACAGCACAAACACATGATCTTTGTGTTGCCCGACCGCGAAGAAGCGGGCTATTTCCAGGCCGACCTGGAAAATTTAACCGGCAAAGCCGCTTTATTTTTCCCTTCCAGTTACCGCAAAGCATTTGAATTTACCCAGCCCGACAGCAGCAACGTGCTGGCCCGCGCCGAAGTATTGAATGAGCTGATCCACTCGTCTGAATTTGGTGAGTTGATCGTTACTTACCCGGAAGCGCTTGCCGAAAAGGTGATCGACCGGGCCATGCTGGAGAAAAACACGCTCGAGATAGCGGTAAGCAACAAGCTGAGCATCGATTTTATCAACGAGTTTTTGGTGGAGTATGATTTTGACCGGGTGGACTTTGTTTATGAGCCGGGCCAGTTCTCCATCCGCGGCGGCATTGTCGACATTTTTTCCTTTTCGCATGAGCTGCCTTACCGGGTTGAGTTTTTTGGCGATTTCATCGAATCGATACGCACGTTCGAGATTGAGAGCCAGTTGTCGGTTGAGCAGGTGAAAAGCATAACCATCGTACCCAACGTTCAATCTAAATTTCTCACCGAAAACAATATTTCACTACTGGAATATGTGGACCCCGGCACGCAGGTTTGGATAAAGGATGTGCAATTTACGTTCGACATCATCCAAAGCGGCTATAAAAAGGCCGTTCAGCTATGGAAGGCGCTGTCGGCAGCGGAAAAAAACCAGAACCCCGACTGGATCGACCCTAAATTCAGCTTTACCGATGAAAGATTAATCGCCGATCAACTGCATGATTTCCCGGTGGTGGAGTTTGGTAAGCAAATGTTTTACCAGGCCAACCAGGTCATCAGTTTTGATATGCGGCCGCAGCCCTCGTTCAATAAGGATTTCACGCTGCTGATCCATAACTTTAAAAACAACGAGGCGGAGAAGATCGAGAACTTTATCCTCACCGATTCGGCCCGACAAGTAGAACGGCTGTACGCCATTTTGGAGGATTTGGACAAGACGGTAAAGTTTACGCCGATCAGCATTTCTATCCGCGAAGGTTTTGTGGACAAAGAGCAAAAGCTGGCCTGCTATACCGATCACCAGATATTCGACCGCTATTATAAATACAAGCTCAAAAAAGGCTACCAGCGCTCGCAGGCCATTACGCTGAAAGAGCTGCGCGAGTTGAAGCCGGGCGACTATATCACCCACATCGACCATGGCATCGGCAAATACGCCGGGCTGGAAAAAGTAGACGTGGCGGGCAAAATGCAGGAGATGATCAGGCTGATCTATGCCGACAACGACCTGTTGTATGTCAACATCAACTCGCTGAACCGCATCTCCAAATACAGCGGCAGGGAAGGCACCGTGCCCAAACTGAACAAACTCGGCACCGATACCTGGGAGCGCCTGAAGAGGACCACAAAAAAAAAAGTTAAAGACATAGCCCGCGACCTGATCAAGCTATACGCTATCCGCAAGGCGCAAACCGGGAATTCTTTTTCGCCTGATACCTACATGCAAACCGAGCTGGAGGCCTCCTTTATTTACGAGGACACGCCCGACCAGGAAAAAGCCACCGCCGACTTTAAAAAAGATATGGAATCGCCGCATCCGATGGACAGGCTGATTTGCGGCGATGTGGGTTTTGGCAAGACAGAAGTGGCCATCCGCGCGGCCTTTAAAGCCGTGGCCGACAGCAAACAGGTGGCTATTTTAGTACCGACGACCATTTTGGCGGCCCAGCACCATAAAACCTTTACCGACCGTTTGAAAGGATTTCCCTGCAATATCGATTATGTAAACCGGTTTAAATCGGCCAAGCAGATCAAAGAAACGCTGGAGAAGCTGAAAGTTGGCAAGGTGGATATCATCATCGGTACACACCGCCTGGTGAGCAAGGATGTAAAGTTTAAGGATTTGGGCCTGATGATCATCGACGAAGAGCAGAAGTTCGGCGTATCAACCAAAGAGAAGCTGAAAACCATGCGCGCTAATGTGGATACGCTGACGCTCACGGCCACGCCCATACCCCGCACGCTGCATTTTTCGCTGATGGGTGCACGAGATTTATCTATCATATCCACCCCGCCACCCAACCGGCAGCCGGTAGTGACCGAGCTGCATGTGTTTAACGATACCCTGATCAAGGAAGCCATTGAGCACGAAATGGAGCGTAACGGCCAGATATTTTTTATCCATAACCGCGTGAACGATCTGCCCCAGCTTGGCGGGATGATCCATAAGCTGGTACCCAAAGCGCGCGTGGGTATTGCCCATGGCCAGCTGGAAGGCGATGCGCTGGAAGATGTAATGCTGAAATTTGTGAACGGGGAGTATGATGTGCTGGTAGCGACCACCATCATCGAGGCAGGTTTGGATATCCCTAACGCCAATACCATTATCATCAATTACGCCCACATGTTTGGCCTGAGCGACCTGCACCAGATGCGCGGCCGCGTGGGCCGCAGTAATAAAAAAGCTTATTGTTATTTGCTGAGTCCGCCGCTTTCCACCCTTACCAGCGAGGCGCGCAAACGCCTGAGCGCTATCGAAGAATTCAGCGACCTGGGCAGCGGCTTTAACGTGGCCATGCGCGATTTGGACATCCGCGGCAGCGGTAACCTGCTGGGCGCCGAGCAAAGCGGCTTTATTGCCGAGATCGGCTTTGAAATGTACCACAAAATACTGGATGAAGCTATCCAGGAATTAAAAGATGATGAATTTTCCGGCCTGTTCACTGATGAAAAGCCGCGGCCGTTTATCTCCTTCACCCAGATCGATACCGACCAGGAGATCCTGATCCCGGATGAATATGTCACCAATATCGGCGAGCGCTACAACCTCTACACTGAACTATCCAAACTGGAAAACGAAACCGAGCTGAAAGCCTTCCAGCAGCAGCTGCACGACCGTTTTGGGCCGGTACCGCCCCAGGTAGCCGACCTGCTCAACACCATGCGCCTGCAATGGCTGGGCAAAACCATCGGCTTCGAAAAAATATCCCTCAAAAAAAATGTACTGCGCGGCTATTTCATCGCCAACCAGCAATCTCCCTATTTTGAAACTGACGCCTTCAGGCAGGTGTTGTCCTTTGTACAGGCCAACCCGCGCAGGTGCAATTTAAAAGAGGTGAAAAACTCGCTTAGGCTGAGTATTGAAGGGGTTAATAGTATTGACCAGGCGGTGAGGATTTTGAGTGAGATTGGTGAGCCTGTGGGGGTGTGAGGGTGTGTTACCACCTTCAACGCGTGCTATCATAAGTTCTTATATTTTTCGATGAACCAGTCCCTGTATTTGATAAATATTTCTCTTGATTTAAACTCCGGAAGCTTCTCTAAAAAATAATCCGGTTGATAAGATTCAATTATGGTAAATGTGTTTTTTGTCAGGATTTCAAACCGGTAGTTCACGGCGTCGCTTATTGAAAACACCTCGTCCTGTTTGTCATTGATTTTTCTTCGATCGATATTTAGTGTATCTCTGTTTAGAACAAAAAACCCAGCATCGCTCAAATAGTTCAAAATACTGTTTGCCGAATCTTTATTAATTTCCTTCAATTTTATGGTTGGATTTGTCCAGGAATGGTTTTTTCTTCTTTTGGAATAGAAATAGCCTTTCAACCAAATTCCGTTTTTAAAAGCCAGTAGCCTGTAGGGTTTTCTGTCGCTCCACCAATAGCATTCTGCTGTGAAGCCAATTATCAAATCATATTGGTTTGATAGGCTTTTATAGATGGGCGACAAAAGTTTTTCGTTCTCTGAAGTATTCGATTTAAATTTTGGTATTTGCGCCCTTGAAAAGAGCGCTAATACCAGCAAGAGCGCGATAATTAAGAATTTTTTATGGTACATACTTCGAATAAATCTACCATAAAGATAATTCATTGTCCAATGCAAATATTCCCGTCAATACAAACAAATATTGGAGAAGTCCGTGGGCACCCTTTCAAAAGGGCCTTGCACCATATTTTACGATCGACCAGGAAATCACGGAATCCCCTGAATGGCAGAAAGCTATCAATGCACCCTCTTCCGAAGAACCGAAGGGCGATAAATTTTCTGTCTCCGCAGGGTCTCTCGCAGAGGTCCCTGCGCCGTATGCTCAATCGAAGGAAATTGTTTATTTTTAACCGATGACGATCCGCACCCGGCATGAAATAAACGAAGATTCCTGGTTTGTAACTTTTACCTGCCATGCTTGGCTGCCTTTATTTGAACTAACCGACTCCTACGATTTGGTATATAAGTGGCTAAAATTAATAGACGACAAGTACCAAATTAAAACTACCGGTTTCGTCATCATGCCCAACCACGTTCACGTGCTGCTTTATTTAACCGATCTTAATGTGAATTTGAATACCATTATGGCCAATGCCAAAAGGTTTATGGCGTACGACCTGGTGAAGCGACTGACTGAACAAAAGCATACCGATATACTTAACCACTTGGCATCAGCATGTTCCGAGAAAGAACGCGCAAAGGGCCAGTTACACAAGGCTTTCGAACCATCATTTGACGCAAAGCCGGTATATACAATTGATTTTTTGTACCAAAAGCTGGACTATATTCACCATAACCCCGTTTCGGGCAAATGGCAGTTGAGCAATGAGTTTACAGATTACGCGCATAGCAGCGCGGCGTTTTATGAGTTAGGGCTTGCTCACCCTTTCGTGAATGTTTATGATTACAGGAATTATTGGTTCGGTTGATAGGGGTCCGTTTGGCATGCGGCGCAGGGTCCTCTGCGAGAGACCCTGCGGGGACGGGAACTGTAGTTTCAAGTACGGAAACTATACCTTGCAGTCCGTCTCTCCACCATAACGCAGGCACCGCCCTTACGGTGGGCCATTTTCAGCCGAGCCCTGCAGCGTTTCGGCATGTTTTAGCGTCAGGAGAGCCCCGCTGATCTTCAATTGCGGCCTGGGGGTTGGCTGCCCGCGGGGCCGGTGCTTTGCGACAGCTCCCGAAGGGGCAGCGCCTTCGGCAGACGGCGGCGAGGGTGTGTCGGTATACCGGCTACCTGCCTTTTCATCTACCGGCACATCCGGACCCTGCGGCGACCGGGCGTTTGTTATCCGGTTTTCATCAGGCTGCAGCACGTTGTGCACTGTACTTTTAGAAATACGGAGCCGTTCGGCGATGTCGCGCAGGGTAAGGCCTTCGGCGTTAAGCTCAATGATGCATTTTGCTAATTCCTCACGGTCAATGGTGCTGCGGTTATAGCTATGCCGGCCGGCAGCTTGCAGTTGCGCCTGCTCGGTGCTGTGGCCTTCGAAGGTAAAATGCAGGAAATTGCCTGGCTGTGAAAGGCGGCAAAGGGCTACATTATCTTCGCCGTAACACTGCCGGGTATTGCGCTGCTTTATTTGTTTCAGGTAGCACAGGTCTTTATCTGTTGTGCTTTTGCCCATGGCTATGGCGCTATCGGCAAAGTTGATGAGCAGCTTGCTGCCATGCAGGTCGTTGGCCGACAGGGGTTGCGTAGGTTTACGGCGCTTGGGCGTATGTGCCAGCACCAGTATGGAAAGTTTATAGCCGGTTTTGAGGCTTTTGAGGTTCTTTATAAGCCGGAGGGCCACGGCGGCGCTTTCGGTACCGCTGCGCAGGCAGGTGATGTTGTCAATAATAACCACCGTTGCTTTTACATGATTGATCTTATACTCCAGGCCGGCGAGGAGGAAATCATCAAAGCTTTTGAAGTTTTCGGGCATATCCGCTACAGGGTTAAATTGTGCACGGAAGAAATTGTTTGAAAAGTTATGGCCGCCCAGCTCCGGGTGGCTGTAACGCTGGTAAAACTGGGTGGTGGTTAGTTCAAAATCAACATAAAGCACTTTCTCCGGTTTGGCATTGCAGACAAACGGACCGGTGTTTTGTGCGCGGGCAATGTTCTCGCCAATTTGCACCGCCAATACAGATTTGCCGGCATTGGTATCAGCAAATAGGATGCAGAGCTCCCCCTGGTGCCAGCATTCGCCGAGCAGCATTTTTGCTTTGGGTTCGCGTTCACCAAGGTCCATCCAGCGGTTGCCGTTTTCTACGGTAAAAAGGTAGCGGGCATCGCTTAAAACTGGTGGCTCCGGTTCGGGCTTTTTCCGTTTCGCCGGCCGGTAAGGTACTCCGCGAATCTCGGCGCGCAGCCGCTCAATACACTCCGGGCGTTCGGAAGATGGGTTATTGTGGGACATAGGAGTTGGGAATTAGTGAATTAGTGAATTAGTGAATTAGTGAATTAGTGAGTGGTGAATTAGTGAGTGGTGAATGAGAGAATTTGCGGAAAAAGCTGGCGCGCACAACAAATATAATGGGCCAGGCTGTAGGAAGTGGTGACACTGTTTTGTCAGTAATATGTAATTGACTGATTATTAGATAGATAGTGATTTTGAAATTTACAAAAAAATGTAAATAGCTGGAAATCAATACTATACATATATATATTTGGGTGTTGTTGCGAAATGGACAAGCAAATGGACAGTCCGGCTTTTTCCCGCCGCCGTAGTTTCATCTCCCATCAGGGCCGGGCGGTGGTAAGTAGTCCATAAAATAGTTGGTGAAAGACGTCAAACAACGCCTCAATAATTTTTCCAACCTCAAAAGCTTAAATCCCACCCAATTACCTAAATTAGCCATGTCACATCAACCTAACAGATATGAAAGCCAAATTTACACTGCTTTGTATAGCCGTTTTATCCGCAAGCACCGCCTTTTGCCAAACCTATATTAAAAATGTGACCATTGTTGATGTTGTAAAGGGGAAGCTCATCGCCGACCAAACAGTAACCATTAACGGTGATAACATATCGGATATAGCACCCTCAAAAAAAGTAAACATCCCCGCCAATGCCAAGGTAATTGACGGCGCCGGCAAGTTTTTAATGCCGGGGCTAACGGATGCCCATGTGCACTTTTTTCAAAGCGGGGGATTATACACCCGGCCAGATGGGCTCGACCTGCGCAAATACATGCCTTACGACCAGGAGATTGCCTGGGGACACGAGCATATGGACGAGTTTTTACGCCGCTATACCAGTATGGGAATTACGACCGTTGTTGACCCCGGCGCGACCTTCAATTTTTTAAAAGAACGCGACAGCCTGAAAAATAAAAGTTATGCACCTGCTATTTATATGGCAGGCCCGCTGATCACCACTTATGAGCCTGCGGTATTTAAAAATTTGAAAAACGATGAACCGTTTAACCTGGTAAGCACCCCCGAGGAGGCCCGGGCCTATATCCAAAAGCAATTGCCTTATCATCCCGATTTTATAAAGATTTGGTACATCGTACTGGACAAGGATAAAGCAGCCGGCGCCCGCAAATTTGAACCGGTTGTGAAAGCTGCGATTGACGAGGCGCATAAAAACAATTTAAGGGTTGCCGTACATGCCACCGAAAGGATCACGGCGCAACTGGCCATTGAAAGCGGCTGCGATTACCTGGTTCACGAGGTGGAGGATGAAGTGGTAACGGATGAGTTTATTAAATTACTGATCAGCCACAAAGTGGTGCTTTGCCCTACCATGATCGTAGAGGATGGCTTTGTAAATACTTTTGGTCAAACCACCCGGCCGTCGTACTATGAGTTCACCCGCTCAAACCCGGAGCAGCTGGGCTCGCTGTATGATCTGAAGCATATTGCCGATACCGCGTTGGTGAACCGCTATAAAAAAAGGATTGCCGCAAGGGCCGCTTCGTTTGTGCACGATGATTCGGTAAGGGCAGTAAACCTTAAAAAAATGGCCGATGCCGGCGTTAACATAGCAGCCGGGACAGACGCGGGCAACCCCGGCGTGATGCACGCATCCTCGCTATTTGCCGAATTGATGGCCATGAAGCAAAGCGGGATGAGCAACTGGCAGATCTTACGATCGGCCACCGTTGGCGGCGCCATGTCTGTAGGCAAGGAAAATGAATTTGGCAGCATAACTAAAGGCAAAAAAGCCGACATGATATTGTTAAACGCCAACCCGGCAGATAGCCTGGAAGCGCTTAAAAAAATAAGCCTGGTGATCAATAAGGGAAATGTTATTTCGCCCGATACCCTTATAAAAGAAACACCGGCAGCGCTGGTTCAACGGCAGTTAAATGCCTACAATGCGCGGAATATTGAAGCCTTTATGGAGCCTTATGCCGATGATGTTGAGTTTTATGATTACCCGGATAAGTTGCTCGGCAAAGGCAAAGACGCTTTGCGCAAGGTGTACAGCGCCATTTTTAACAAATTTACGGCGTTGCATTGCGAACTGAAAGGACGGATGGTACAAGGAAATGTGGTTATTGATAATGAAAAAGTAACCGGCATCGGCAAAAGCATTATCAACGGTATTGTTATTTACAATATCGAAAACAACAAGATCAAAAAGGTTTATATTGTGGAATAACTCTCAATTAAACAGCCGCCTTTTGTGAAACTTCAGAAAAAAGGGCAGCAGCGCCAGGTAGCCAAGAAAAGCCAGCACCGTTGTTATTTTGGCGCCATGCTTGATGGGTTGCATTGCCTGAAAATCAACCAATACATGATAGAAATTTACGAGGATGATCAGCACCAGGCCGAAGATCGCGATAGCGGCTACATTTTTCATTGTTGTAACGTGTGTTTAATTAAGTCATACACTGCCTGGCAAAAGCAATTTCAGGCGTACGGTCATTTGTAACTTGTAACAATAGATTCGTGAGGATTGTTTGCATCTGCTGATGATATAATGCTGATTTTTAGCCCCTTATTGGCCGTTCTTAGCAGGACGGATTAACTTGGGTTTGGGAAAGCAGCGGGGTGTATTGCTTTACAGAGAACGGCCAACCCATTTGCCTTATTTATGATTTTCATTTAATTTGGCTTTTTACAAATTTTAGATGACAAGATTATATTCCTATTCGATCTACTTTATGATAGGTGCAATGCCTTGTTTTTATACATTTGTGGGATTTATGGTATTTTCGACCGGGATTGAGCCAGACCCTTTTTTTATCCTGTTCCTCTTACCACTCCCTTACTGGATATATGTTATTTTCCATACTGGAAAAGTTTATTATGATGGTACAAAATTGTATATCAGCGGCTTATTTTCAAAAGAACTAAAAGTTATTACAAAGGATATGCTTGGAAGTATTGATAAAACTAATATTTGGTTAAAAAGTGGCAGAGGGGATTACAAGATCAATTATTACAATGAAAATAATGATATTAAACATTTATACTTTACCTTAAATACTGATCTTGAAAATGGGGATGGGATCATTGATAAGCTTAATGAAATAAATTAGACGAATATCGCAGCCAACTACTTTTAACAGCATGTCAACCCTGATCGATCTCAGCCACACCATTTTCGACGGTTTAATCACCTACAAAGGCCTGCCCGCGCCAATTATCTGCGATTACCTAAGTCGCGAAAATTCAAAGGCCTTTTATGAGGAAGGAACTGAATTCCAGATCGTAAAATTGGAATGGTTACCAATACAGGCACTTATTTGGATTGCCCTTTTCACCGCTTTGCCAATGGCAAGGACTTGTCGCAAATTGCATTGGAACAATGTGCAGAATTGGATGCCATAACCGTTACCGCAAAAAATGTTACCGCTATAGGAAAGGAATATTTTGCAGGAAAAGATTTGGCAAACAAAGCCGTATTGGTTTACACCGATTGGGCCAGGCATTGGAATACCCCCGAATATTTTGAAGGACATCCATATTTAACCGAAGACGCCGCGACTTATTTAAGGGATGCCGGCGCAAAACTTGTAGGAATCGACAGCCATAACATTGATAACACCGCGGGCCGGAGCAGGCCTGTCCACACCACTTTGCTGGGCGCCGATATACTCATCTGCGAACACTTATGCAACCTGGACCAATTGCCCGAAAGCCGTTTTAAATTCAGCGCCGTACCGCCAAAGTTTGAAGGCGCCGGCACTTTCCCGGTAAGGGCGTATGCGAAGGTGAACCCTTGAAACTAATAGATAGTGGCGTTAAATGAATTAGCCGTATTTGCCTTAATGGTGACAGCGGGGGGCGGTACGTCATCCGCTGTGGTAATTGCGCCATCGCCATTGGTGTCCTGAAATTTTACGCCTCCAACAATTCCCGGCGGCGTTTGCGCCGGGCTGTCCTGAACATCTGTAGTAGACTTAAAAGTGCCGACTGGTATAAGCCCATTGTAATAGTTTTTTTGACCCGCTTTTTGCGCTATTACAAAGTATTGGCTCGAAAATGTTATGGTTATCGTCGCTATTCCATTTTGATCGGCTGTTACGGTATATTTTGGCGTATTGCTGGTAACGGCAGCCGCACTATCGTACAAATATACGGTAGCCGCTGCTGCCCCGATGCTGTTACTTCCATCGGTGATGGTAATGGTAAGTGTAGTGGCTGTTGTCTGGCTTTTTTTGCAGGATAAGCCTGCTACCAATAAAAGGGCGAAAAACAGACTTGTAAATTTTTTCATGGTAAAATTAAATCTTGTGGTGTTTATGCTTATTTACTTCCTGCTTTCTAAAATGACAAAAAGAAATCTGTGGGGACATAGACTTCGGGGGTTAATAGGAATAAATTAAATCCGAAATCGAAATTGCGAAATCCGAAATCATTTTACTCGTTTATAAATATCCTTCAAATTCCTGCCCATTTCCTTGTAATCGAGGCCATAACCTACTACAAATTCATTCTCGATCTCAAAGCCCACATATTTCAGTTCGTCGATCTTCTTGAGCAGCGCTTTGGGTTTAAGCAACAGCGAACAAAGTTTGATGGAGGCCGGTTGTTTTAGCCTCAATTTTTCCAGCAGGTAGTGTGCGGTATTACCCGTATCTACAATGTCCTCAATAACCACAACATCCCGACCTTTTATGTCCATCGAAAAATCGATGTCGTCGCGTATTTTAAGGCTGCTTTTGGTGCCGCCGTAGTACGAGGCCAGTTTGGTAAAAGTAATTTCGCAGGGGATGTCAATCTGTTTTATAAGGTCGGCAATAAACAGAAAACTGCCGTTTAAAACGCCGATAAATACGGGCACCACATGCTTATAGTCATTGCTGATCTGTAAGCCGATGGTTTTAATGCGTTCATCAATAGCCTCGGCGGATAAAAGGGGCTCAAACTCCAGCTCGGCAATTTTAGTTTTCATGCCACTAATGTAGTAAAAAACGCAAACAATAATAATATATTAGGGAGCGCCGGGGTTGCGGTATTTGCCATCAGCTCAGGTCCTTCATTAGCTTATCAAACTCCGCACGAAGCGCAGCCAATTCGCCTTCCAGTCGGGCCACTCTTGCCTCCAGCCCGCTATTTCCGCGCCCGGTGTGCTCATCCGTATAATCATCGTCGCTTACATCCGGTTCACCACCTAGTAAATGGGCATAGCGGGCTTCTTTTTGCCCGGGCCGCCTTGGCAATTGTACCAGGAAGGGCATCTCGGGGCTGCTCAGCCTGTCCAAAACTTCCTGCACTTCCTCTATCGATTCAAACTCGTGCATCCTGCCCGAATTGGTATTCAGTTCACCCGGCGTTTGCGGACCACGGAGTATTAATAAACAGACTATAGTGACTTCAGCCGGAAGTACTGGAAATACAATGGCAAAATTGTGTTTGTATTTTACCGCGCGGTCGGAGCCGCCGGTTGCCGTGGACACCAGCCCCCGCTTACGCAGCGTACCCAGTGCCGTGGCCACCGTATTATCGTCATACTGAACCACCGGTTTGCGCGATGTTTTTTGATTACAGGCAGCAACAAGGCTGTTGATGGTCATGGGGTAATAATCCGGCGTGGTTTTGCTTTTTTCCATCAGCGCGCCCAGCACGCGCAGTTCTTCGGCATTTAATACAGGAAGGGTGATCGGTGAATCCATAAGGCGAATATAGCAGGATTTCGGATTTCGGATGTTCGATTTAGGATTTTTTGGTGTTGGTGCAGCCCTTATGCCTTTCGATTTCCGCTACCGTAACCATTCTGCAATTAACATTCCGCCTTCCGCAATAGCATAAATCCGAAATAAAAACCATTCCGCAATCGACATTCCGCCTTCCGCATTAAAATCCGAAATCGAACATCCGAATTCCGAAATAAAACCACTTTCTTTGCATAAGCATGTCTCTTTTTATCGCATCATTAAACTCAGGCAGCAACGGCAATTGTTATTATATCGGCAACCATCAAGAGGCTGTGCTGATAGACGCAGGTATTTCCTGCCGGGAGACGGAAAAGCGTATGTTGCGCCTTGGGCTATCCATGCGCAAGGTAAAGGCGATATTCGTTACGCATGAGCATTCCGATCACATTAATGGCATCTCCGTGCTTGCCAAAAAATTCCAGCTTCCCGTTTACATCACGCCGGCTACGCTAACGCGCGGCGGACTGGCTATCGATGAATACCTGCTGCGTCCGTTCGCCGTTTCGCACAGCACCATGATCGGTGAACTGCAGGTGACTGCATTTCCAAAGTTTCATGATGCGGTCGACCCCTGCAGTTTTATGGTTGCTTATAATGACATAAGGATTGGGATATTCACCGATATCGGCATTGCCTGTCAAAACGTGATCAACCATTTCAGCAAATGCCACGCCGCTTTCCTGGAAGCGAATTATGACGACGAAATGCTGGATAAGGGCGGCTACCCCTATCACCTCAAACGGCGTATCCGGGGCGGAAACGGCCACTTATCCAATAAACAGGCGGTTGAACTTTTTACCGTGCACAAGGCGCCTTACTTGAGCCATCTGCTGCTGTCACACTTGTCAAAAAACAATAACGATCCCGACCTGGTTCAGCAACTATTTGAAGCCTGCTGCGGAGATACCGAGATCGTCGTGGCCTCGCGTTTTGTGGAGTCGGCAGTTTATCAAATTGATGGGCATGCGGTAGCAACCGGTTCAAGGCTGAAGACCGTTGAAGAATTGAAAACGCTGCAGACCAGTTTGTTTTAGCTCGTTAAAAGGACGACCGTCCACGACAACGACTTCAGACTTTCGACTCCCAACTTTTGACTTAAATTACACCATATTACCGGTGATCTTTCCGCTCCAGTACCATGCTTTGCGGGCATCCTGCCGCAACACACCGTCGAACAGATTTTGGTACGATTCCCGTTTATCCTTAAAAAAAGAGGTATCCTCCAGCCTTTCCAGCAGGTCCGCCTTTAACTGCATCAGGAATTGTTTGTACAAACCGGACAACACGTCGTTTTTTGAAGCATCAGCTAGCACCAGGTGAAAGCTAATGTGCGCGTCGACCGCTTCCTCTACCAGGTTCTTATCTGCGGCTTTATTTCGCCTGCTTAAAAAGTGCTCCAGCTTTGATATATCGTTACCGGTGCGATTGGTAGCTGCCTTTTCGGCAACTTTCATTTCCAATATCTGCCGCACATCGGCTATGCTTTGCGGGTCGGCGCGTTTCATACGGTGGCTCAGGGGCTCGTTAATACCCGAGTTTTCCTCCACAAAAGTGCCGATACCCTGCTGCACCCTTAAAAATCCGGAGTTGACTAATATTTTTACCGCCTCCCGCACGGTCGACCGGCCCACGCCGTAGGCGTGCATCAATTCTGCCTCAACCGGCAATTTCTGGTTTATTTTATAGCCTCCTTTTAATATTTTTTCCTGCAGGGCCGAGGCAAGCTCGTCGGCGAGAGATTTCCGGGGTAATGGGTTTGGGCTCATCGTATCATCTGATGAGTAAAGATAGTGCAGGTAAATATATTTAACAAGGGGTTTAAATTTAATTTTATGTTAAATTATTGAGGAGTATTACGAAAAAAGGCCCGCGTACCTGCGCTTATTGCGCATGCATCGGACCTTTTTTAGATAAGGTTTGTTAGGTTTCCTTTTAGCTGCCGGCCGGAGCGCCGCAGATGGAATCCAACAAGTCGGCCAGGATGGTGACGAATTTTCCTATCACAAGAATGTGTTCGGCCCAGATTAGATAAGGCCGCACTTTCGACCAGATGTTGCAGATCTCCGTTTTAATGTCATCAACGCTGGTCGCAGCGGCGATGTTGGCCTTGGCTGTTTCGCTTTGAGCCGCCAGGCCGTTGAAGTCAAAGTTGGACAATGCACTTTCAGTGTCGCTTAATTTGATGTTTGGCATAAGTTTATTTTTTTGTTGCCTACTCTAGATCCGTTTTCGGCTTTCCCGGGGTATGTAATTATGTTAATGGCTATCCTCAGGCGTCGTTGCTACTGTGCTGGTAATCGGCAATCGCAATGTCCAGAAGTCGCGTGAAAGGCCCTCGTCTTCTAAATATTTATAAGGGATAGTGCCATAGCCGTTGTTCCCCCATGAGTTTCCCCAGCTATTCCTGATGTTAAATAGCTGTTTTTCGTCATCATAACCTACGGCTACTACTGCATGGCCAAATGCAAAACTGTCATCGTCCCCTGGCATCGGTATATCCCCGTTTGGCGCGTCCTTAGCCGAATCATACGCCGAAAAACCAAAAATAAAAGGGTGGCCCTCGCTCAGGCAGGCTTTCATTTGATTAATATCCCGGTCGAGCTGGTAATATGCGCCTATACGGTTATTTAGAGCGTCCTCATAGCATGTTTTGTAAGGTTTTTTGGTAAACTCTGGGAAGTTTTTTGTCCAGTCATCCTCGGCACATGCACCGCATTGATTCAGCGTATACATGCAGTCGCTAATTGTTGCGCCCGAGTTGTAGTGTAAACTATCCTGCAAAACGCGTTGATTGTAATAGACGAAAATGAACGAAAAGTGGGCGGAAACTGTTTGCCCCTTTGCAAGGCCAAGCTCATATTCGTACGCGCCAGTACAGGCACACGCCGTACAGCTATTCAAACCCTCCTGATTTACTACGCCAGGGAAAAATCCAGTAAGGTTAGCGTTAGGTTTAGGTTGCCCGAGCATGGTCTGGTCGGCTATCTCTGTATATTTTTTATGCCTGTGACTTGGGTGGTCAGGCGTCCAGCCGCCGGCGTATCTCCATTTGCCAGATGTTGTTGCACTCATTGTTTTATGGTTTAGTTGCCTACTCTAACAAGGTTTTCGGCTTTCCCTTTATTAATTGCTTATTACAAACATCCTACCGGGCGCATTACGTTTCTGGGGCATTTAAGCCCTTTAGCAAAGGGCGTTTTTACGGTATAAAATGAGGTTATTTAGCGCTCCTGCAGAACAGACCAATAACAGAGATTAGCAGCAATTATTTCAATTGTTTCACCTTAATCCTTTAATATCATGCTAAAAGCTCAAACCAGTGGCCGAAGTCAAAGCAACGACGAGCCTCCAACTGTTCAAAAAACATTAAACGGGTACAACCAAGCGGTCGCCGAGGAAATGATCGCTAATTTCGCCAACTATTACCAGGCAGACGACAACCCCAAATCGGTAAATGACTGGTACAGTATTACAGATCTTACAAACATTTATAAACTACTGACTTCCGAGGCCCAGGCTGACGGAGTCCGTTTTTATTTCGGTTGTAATGCCCCGGCCGCCGACAATACCGCATTGACGCTAACGATATTTTTGGTATCAACCCAATACCGCTCGCAGGTTGTCGGTACACAAAGCCAGCATGCCGATTACTATGATCACACCGCAGCATATTTAAACAATGGCCCATTTGGCTCGCCGGTTAACAATGCGGCAACAGCCAGCTTCGCGGCAGGCGCCTTACTATACGGAGCAAATGTACCGAACGATGTGGGCTGCCAAAACCCAAGTCAGCATTATCTTAACACACCAATAGTATACAATTGGGTGCAGCAGCGCTGCGAAACAAACAACGCTCCCAACAAATCCCCGCTGAACACCAAGGCTGAATGGTTCCAGGTATGTTTTATTACCGCGCTTTTTTATTCGGTCATCAACGCCCCGGTTAGCTACGGGTTCGACGGGATCCGCATTTACCTTGGTAAAGGATACCAGGTAAATGGCATTGGTGATCAACGCGATGTTGTTATCCTGGTACCTACAAAAGGAGACGGCCACGGTAATCATATTGATTATAGCGGTTGTTTGGAAGACTTGTTGGAAACGCCGTTTTGCAATGATATGACCTTGAGCAGCCCGATGACTGAAGCGCTCCAGCACAAGGCGAAGCAAGTCGCCAAATTCAGGGCAGCCGTTCGAGCAAAATCATTTTGGGAAGGCGGGGGGTATGACAACGGGGAGCTGTGTCCAACGCATTGCCCGTAAATCAAAAGTCCGCATTTAAAGCAACTTTTTGCTAAATGCCTTTAAATCAAATAGTAATAGGACTTGGTTTTTTACTAATATTATTTAAATTAGCATTAAAATAACCAAGTCCTTTAACACTTTATCCTTAGCACATGAAAAGATCGGTTTTTCGCTTTTTTGCGCTTTCTGTTTTAGTGCTGTCATGCAGAAAAAATCAAACAGAGCAACACATGTCATCCGACAAAACTTTGGAGATTACGTTGAACGGAGTAGATAAAACAATCGCCCGAAAGGAGATCGAATATTTTGGTGAGCACAAAGCAAATGATCCGAAACCGCTAAATACAAATATTTGGTTTGATCGTTCAATGATTCAGCACATGGTGGAATTGCTTAAATCGGAACATGCCGACGGTGTACGAATCTATTTTGTAAGTGACCTCGCCGGCGGCGTTCCGTTAAAAAACTCTATTGTTTTAGTTTCTACGAGAGCCTGGGGTAAAAATCCTGACGTCCCGTCAGGCACATACCACCAGGATTATTATAATCATTCGTCGGCAGATGTCTTATTTAGTAATATAAAAACCATCAGAGGGATTGTCAGCCATAGAGCAACAGACAATGGGATGCTTTTATATAACAGATGTACGAAGTGCACTCCTGACGAGGAGGTTCAGAATACTGGGAACCTCCATCAATTGACACGTCAGGCAGCAGAACAAATGGTACAAAGCTTTGGCAGGCGTCAAATCAGCACAACGAGCGAGTGGTTCGATTTGAATCTTTTTCAGGCTTTTACTGACGATAAAAATATCGACGGAGTACGAATTTACTTCGCAACGAAAACCATTAGCACTAGCCAGGAAGGTAGCGATGTATTTGTGCTTATCAAAACAGTATCCGGTTCAGCACCAGGAACTCACGTTGATTATTTTGGTTCACTGGGGGTTAAGTATCAACTTGCAGATGGTGGACAAGATAAAGGAGAAATGTGCCCTTATAGTTGTAATTGAACATCCAAAAGCAGAAAGGTGTTTTTACGGTATTAAAAAGGCATTAAGGCGCTGTTTAGCAAAAGCTTCCTGCAGATATTCGCATAGATTAATATGATAATTAACTATTAAACCCCGATACCATGAAAAAAGTAACGTTTTTTATTTTCATTTTGGCGTTGTCAGTGTCGTTTTTATCCTTAAAAAAATACCGCTCTTTGGGATTAATTACGCTACAATCGAATCAAAGAACACTCAATGGTGTAGACTATAAGCAGGCTTTTGATATGATAAAGACATTCACAGGTAAAAAGGCTTATAAAAAAGACATCGGCGTAAAATCTGTAACTGCTTGGTTTTCGAACACGGACATTCAGACCATGAGGTCCGCACTTGAGGGGGAAAAGGGAAAAGTAGACGGTGTCCGCTTTTATTTGGGGGCTGTTTCTAAAAATAACACTAAGTTAAAAATAAAGATTTTTTTAGTCATGACTGCAGAAAAAAAACCGAAACCTATAGCAACTAAAATGAACACAATTCACGATGACTATCCTTCGGAAAGTTCGCTTTTGACCGGTGAATTAGGGTTGTACTACGACCACATGGCAGATCAATTGTCACAAAAAGGCGGGTTGTTGTATGGTGATAGTAAACCGATTATGAGTGAAAATTGCACAAATCAAAGCGTCCATCGGATGAACAATGACGATACATATTACTTTGTGCAAGAAAGAGACGACAAACCAGACACTAGACCGCAGCCCGTGCGTATTTGTGATCGGTCTGGTTACAACACGAAAAGTGAATGGTATGACATTTGTTTTATAAGTAGTTTGTTTGATGCAATATTAAACAGCCAGAATAAACTTGATGGCTTAAGAGTTTATCTTGCAGAAGGGCATCAGGCAAATTACACAGCAAATCGTGATGTTTTTATTCTTGTACCAACACATGCTGCTGACTCAAACCATGAAGATGATTTCAAATGTCTTTATATCTCACCAAGCTCCTTATGCACTCTCCAAAACCCTCGTCCATTTCGCAATCCAGATAAGGCCGCTACCGAATTATTAAGAGAATTCAGGTTCCGCTATTTTAGTCGAAACCGAACTTTCATGGACGGCGGATATGATAACGGTGAACTATGTCCAACACACTGCCCTTAAACCGCAAATTTGAATAGCTATGCTGGTTTATATAACGTTTAATACCGCATCCGAAGTCATTTGCTTTATTTTGGCGGTAATTTGCCTATGGACTGATAAGAGTATTATTTGGAGGAGCCTTGTGGTTTTTCTGTTTGTTACCGCCACTTGTGAAATCTGCGGAGTTTATTTTGCGAAAACATACCACGACAATCAATGGCTATACAATATATTTATAGTTTTTGAGGCATTTTTCAACCTCGCCGTATTTGCTCACCTATTTAAAAAGCAAAACGGCAACAATTTGTTGTATAAGTTAGGAGGCGCGTGTTTTGTAGGTAGTTATATTTCAGATTTAATGAATCATGGCTTTTTTGTCTATAGCAATAATACATTCACAATTATGTCAGTGTTGTATGTAATATTCAGCCTGTATTTTTTCTACCTTTTTGTTAAAAGTGATACCTACATCAACATAAAGCATTCCGCTGATTTTTGGTGGGCAACAGGAACTCTACTTTTTTATTTTGCCACCACCGCCTGCAATATATTTGACAAACACCTTGAGGAAATACTGATAACCCCAACCCGAAACTTAAGTTATTTTATTTTTGGAGCGCTTGACGTAATATTATATGGGTGCTGGAGCTATTCCTTTATATGTAGAAGATGGGAAGTCAAGAAGTCAAAAATCTGATTTTAATAGTTACAGCTATTTTTCTAATAGCGCCAATATTTATCGTGTTGTACATTTTCGTTTACAACAATCGTAAAAAGCGGCACATCCTGGAAAAGCAGCAAATGCAGCTTTCCTTCGAGTCGGAGATCGCCAAAACCCAACTCGAAGTCCAGGAACAAACTATGCAAACCATCGGCGCGGAGCTGCATGACAACATCGGCCAGCTACTGAGCTTAACCTCATTAACGTTAAGCTCAGTTGAGCTGAACAACAAAGCCAAAGCCCGGCAAAAGATCGATGATTCTATCGATCTTACGCTTCGGTCTATCCGGGAAATGCGGCTGCTGGGGCATTTACTGCAGGGGGACCAGCTGGTAGCTGTCGGCCTGGTGGAGGCCATCCGGCAACTGGTCAGCTGGATGGAGCGGTCGGGCCGGTTCGAGATCGTTTATACAGCGGGTGATGAGATAGCTGCAAACCGCAATGCGGATAGGGATTTGATCATTTTCCGCATTACGCAGGAGATATTCAATAATATCATCAAGCATGCGGCAGCCACCGAAATCTCCATCGACCTTGACTATGCGGAGGGTTTGCTGGAACTGCGCATTGCCGACAACGGCGTCGGTTTCGCGGCAGAGGAGGCGCCGCTGGCGCGGCATGGCATGGGCCTCCAAAACATTCGCAAGCGGGCGGGTATCATCGGCGGCGAAGCGGCCATCACGTCAAATGTGGGCCACGGCACGCAAATCATAGTTTCAATTCCCTATCCTTAAAAAAATGAACCAGGAAAAAATACATATCGCTATCGTAGACGACCATACCCTGTTCAGGAATGGGGTTGCCTCCCTGATGGCTGAGTTTGACGAACTTGAAGTAGTTTTCGACGCCGAAAACGGCCAGCAGATGCAGCAGGCCCTGGCTAAACATGGGCAACCGGACGTTATCCTGATGGATATTAATATGCCGGTAATGGATGGCTATGCCTCAACCCAGTGGATCAAGATAAACCACCCAAAGGTCAGGGTATTGGCGCTGAGTATGTTTGAGGATGATAAGGCGGTGATACAAATGATAAAATGCGGCGCAGGGGGTTATGTATTGAAGGAGTCGAGGCCGCGCGAGTTGCTGGAGGCTATCAGGGCCATCCACGAAAAAGGGGTTTATATCAACGAGATGGTTTCCGGCAAATTGCTGCGCTCAGTAGCCGATAAGGATGATCTGCCGGATATCTCCAAAAAGGAGCTGGAATTTTTACGGCTTTGCTGCTCGGAACTGACCTATAAAGAAATTGCTGATCAAATGTTTGTAAGCCCCCGCACGGTTGACAATTATCGGGAGGCGCTGTTCCTCAAACTGAATTTAAAATCAAGATCGGGATTGGTACTTTATGCCATCCAAAACGGAATATTTAAATTTGAATAAACATTCGAATCTTATATTGCCGGCGTTATGGAAAGAAGGTCTGTCATCAAAAGCCTTGCCGGGCTTGCTGTATTGCCCGCGCTGCGCATCAACCGCATCGCGGGCGATAAAAAGCCGGTGCTGCGTGTTGCCCACCTTACCGATATTCATTTAAAAGATAAATGGGATGCACCGGCCCGTTTTGCCCGCTGCCTGCATCATGTACAGCAGCAGCCCAATGTCGGCCTGATCCTTAACGGCGGGGACATCGTGTTCGATATGAATAAGGAAAACCTCGACACGATCAACAATCAATGGAAGTTTTGGCATTCGACAATCAAGTCCGAATGCAGCCTGCCGATGCATTACATACTGGGCAATCATGATATCTGGTGGAACGAAAATGATAAAGCCCAGGCGCTGTACGGCAAACGATTCGCCATTGAGCAACTACAGCTTTCGTCGCCTTACTACAGTTTCATCAAAAATGGCTGGAAATTTATTTTACTCGACAGTGTTCATCTCGACATTGACAATACATGGTACATCGGCAACCTTGGCGAAGTGCAGTTTGCCTGGCTGGAAAATGAATTAAACACAACCCCGGCTAACATGCCGGTTTGTGTATTATCACATATCCCGCTGCTTACAGCCACGCTGATGGTGGATGATCAAACCGCCATAAACAAATGGGAAGTGCTGGGCGGCGACATGCACACCGATATCACAAAGATCATCGCGCTGTTTTATAAACACCCGAACGTAAAGATTTGCCTTAGCGGCCACATACACCTGCGAGATAAGGTGGTTTATAATAACGTTACCTATTTGTGCAACGGCGCTGTAAGCGGCGCCTGGTGGGAAGGCAATAAACGCGAAACAGGTCCCGGTTATGGCTTAATTGATTTTTATGCTGACGGCAGCTTTGATGAACAATATGTGAACTATTAGGCTTCGGCTTATTTGCAGCAGGGCTTATCGGCAACCGAACTCCATTCGTGACTAACGTTAGTCATCAGCAAGGCGTTGTCGAAATGAACAGAGCACTTGGGAAATATCTCTTCATTTTCAAAATAACTTGATCTAACCTGGCTTACATCAAGCGGCTTTACTTCCCATTGGTCGGTATCAAGATATAATCCTTCATATTTATTTCCATTCGGCGAGAATCCGGTCGCGCCGGCTTTAAAAAAATCAGAGGCAGTAGCGAGGTCTCCAAATATCGACCCCGCGCTTAAAGCATCCGTTACCGTTGCGTCCACGCTTATCGTTGTACCGTCCGAACTTTTAAAGGCTACGTGATAGTTGGGATGCTGTTCCTGCACATCAAACTTTGCCCGAAAGTGCCTTCCCGGGAAGACTCGTCCGCCGGCCACAGTGTTGAAAAATGATGAGGTATCACGGCGCGGAATATATACACCTTCCTTAAGTTCCCCGTTTTCCATCCATTCCACAGCAAAACGGTGGGCGCCATTCTCGGATCCAAAGCCAGTAAAGGCGGGAAGTCCTTTTGGCCTCACCTGTTTCAGCCTGATCAGGCAAATGCCGCCAATAGCTTTGCCACTAACGATCTTTGGCGTAAATGGTGGTGGGATAACTCTTTTTGCAACTTCCGGGTCGATGGTAAAATTAACCAGCATTCGCCGGTCGATGATGCCCTTAATGGTTGGGATTTTCATTGCTCAAAAATATGAACATTTGCCTATTTCCAACAAAACAATCCCGCAATAAAAGCGGCAGACATGTAAGTAAAGGCAGACGCGATGAGTTTCCCCACTACAAACTTCCTGTCGTAATTAATATAGATCGCATTGCTTATTTCTAAAATCAAACCAAAACATCCAAAACAAATGAGCCCCAGTTTTATATGCGAAAAAACGTTATGTAAAATAACATAGTTTACACCTACCTTTTCATAAAACAGCGTAAAGAGTGCCCCAAACAGGAAACTCAATAAGGTGCTGTACAAGTAGCTTTTGCCACTTTCGGGTCGCCACGTTTGTGGTGTGAGCGCCTGCGACTTGTGAAATAAAAAGCCGATAAAAAACCATTCGATGCAGGTATTTGCAACGCCTATGCAAATAGCCGAGAGGATAAAGTGCGTTACGGTCATGGTCTTAAGTTTAATTAAAGGTAAGCATATTTGAATAAATCGATCATTCACGCCCAATACTTTTTCGCGGGGCATTTTGCACCTGCACAAATACCTTCGTACTTAAAACATTCCTCAACAAATGCCGTTTTATAGGCAAATTATACAGCTATGCGTTTATTAAAATATATCATTGTTGGCGCCGCGGTTGGCTACGGCATCAACTACATTACCAAAAAGGGAGAGGATGGCCGTTCAATACTTGACGATTTGACTGATAAGGCTCCTGATTGGTTCGAGCATGCAAAACGGTTTACGGAAGAAACCGTTAGCAATATCGGCAGGAATATGAAAGGACAATCCTGATCGGGGGGTTAGCTAAATTGCACCCAAAAACAATGCAATCCCTGGTTAAAACGGTAACTGATCTCAAAATTGTAAAGTGTGCAGATATTTTTCATAATGGCCAGGCCCAATCCTGTGCCGTCTGAAGTGCGGCCTTTGTAAAACCGCTCAAAAATTGCTTCCTGGTCGAGGGGATTAGCATCTCCCGTATTTTGAAAGCAAAGTTTATTGCCGGTTAGCCGGATTTCGATGCGCCCTTCGATTTTATTGTGCCTGATCGCGTTGCTGAACAGGTTGTTTATCAGCACGTCTATCAAGTACTTGCTGGCATTAACTTCCAGATCGTCCAACTGATAATCCAAGGTAATGTTTTTATTGTGGATCATTTCAGTAAACTGCTGCGCCTTATCAAGTATGATTGTTTTTAAATTTATTTTTTCGGTGTCCTTGAGCAAGTTGTTGTCTATTTTTACCAATAATAACAGCGATTGGTTTAGCCGGCTAAGCCGGCTCGCGGCCGAATAAATATCCGTTATTTGAGCATATTGGTCGGGGCCCAATTTATCATCCTGTATTAACATATCCAGCTTGGAGGTAATTACCGCCAGCGGCGTCATCATTTCATGCGAGGCATTTTCGGTAAACGTTTTTAGCCCCTGGTACTCCGTCGTCGCCCGCGATGACATTTTTGTTACCGCATCGCTCAGGTCGTTAAACTCGTCAACGCTTGAAACGATATTGCCAATCCTGGTAGCATCGGCCACATTAAACCTTTTTACCTGCTGCAAAATGGTATAAAACGGCTTCCATAAACCATTTAAAACAAACCTGTTGGTTACGATCATCACGCACAGCAAGACCGCTGTAAGTGCAAGGGTAATCGCGGAGATGATCTGGATGAGGTACTCCGTATTCTCCCGCGATTCCACGATGGTAACAATGTAAGGCTGGCCGTTTACTTTTATCAGGGCTGATACTGCACGGCCGGCCTCGGTTTTCTTTTCTTTAGGGTTACTATAAGGGGTATCGAAAAATCTTGTTTCAAAGTTGGTGATATCCGTTTTTGCAAACGTGGTAACATCTTCATCAAAGTCGACTTGTTTGGGTAAATGCTGATATTGATTTACGTAAGCGACTACCTCAGCCACTTCTTCGCCCAGGTCGCTGTCCAACTGCTGCCTGGCGATATGATTAATGATCAAATAATACACAATGCCCGATATCAGCAGTACCGAAACGCTGACAATAATGCTGGCTTTATTATAATGAGCGGATAATTTCATTTATCAGGCAAATTTATATCCTACCCCGTAAATGGTGGCAAAAAAATCCTTCCCGCTAAGTTCCATCAATTTTTTCCTCAGGTTTTTAATATGGGTATAAATAAAATCAAAACTATCCAGCATGTCCATATCGTCTCCCCATAAATGTTCCGCGATCGCATTTTTTGACACTACTTTCCCCTTGTTTGCAATAAAATACAGCAACATATCATATTCCTTCCGGGTTAGCACCATGATCTTGTCGTTAACGCTTACCGTCCTACCTAAAAGGTCAATACTGATCTCGTTATAGTTGAGGGTATTATTACTGTCAAACGATTTTCGCCTGAAGATGGCCATCAGGCGGGCCTTTAATTCGGCCAGGTGGAATGGTTTGGTGATATAGTCGTCGGCCCCAAGGTTAAGCCCTTTTATTTTATCATCCAGCGAGTTTCGCGCGGAAATGATCAGTACACATTCATTTTTTCCCGCGGACTTAAGATACTCCAAAATAGCAAAACCATCGCCATCCGGAAGGCCGATATCCAATAAAATGCAATCATAGTTGTAAAGTGCAATTTTTTGAATGGCGGTCTTCTGATCGGCACAGGTCTCGCAAATACTGCCTTCTTCATTGAAATACTTTTCTATGGTTTCACGCAGGCTTTGTTCGTCTTCAATTAAAAGTAATTTCAATAGCTAAATTTTTACTAAATCTATGATAGGAATTTGAAGCAAAACTGTAGAATGAAAAAGATAATAGTATTTGCAATAATATTGAGGAGCTGAATCGGTGTTGGCAATTTATGCAACATCTTTTGTTTAGTACATCCTGATCGTCAAAACTTCAGTATTGCTCCAAATTTGCGCTATAGTTTTACTTGCAACGGATTCGGCAAGCAAAGATGGTCAGCCATTTAGGTATACGGCAGCCGGTAAAATTGCAATTACAATCTGATGTCGCAGTTAAATTCCCATACATTTGATCATGACCGGGCAAGGGTAGTCCCGGCTTTTGGCGTTCAAATCTTTTTAATGGTAATTAACTGATAAAACATGTATAAACTTTACCTACTCTCTTTTTTGCTTATTTTTATAACACTCGGCCTTAAGGCCCAGGATAATTATGAAATACAGGTTTACGGTTCGGAAACGGTAGACGCCGGGCATACGATGGTGGAACTGCACAGCAATTATACTTTCGACGGAAGTAAAACAGTTGTTGACGGGGAGCTGCCTACAGAGCATGTTTTTCACGAAACTATCGAGATCACTCATGGCTGGACGCCCTGGTTTGAAACTGGCTTTTACTTTTTTAACACGCTGGGCAGCGATGGGCGCAGCGCATATGTCGGTTCGCATATTCGCCCAAGAGTAGCCGCACCCGAAAGCTGGAAATGGCCGGTGGGTGTAAGCTTATCTATGGAGTTTGGTTTTCAAAAAGCGCAATACTCGGCAAACACATCAACCCTCGAGATCAGGCCGATCGTTGATAAGAAATGGGGAAAGCTTTACGTTGCCGTTAACCCTACTTTGGACCAGAGTTTTAAGGGACCCGATCAAAACCGCGGGCTTATCTTTTCTCCCAATGTAAAGGTTAGCTATGATATCTCCAAAGTGGTTGCGATCGGACCAGAATATTATGGCAGTACCGGGCCTTTTTTTAATTACGACCGCTTCCAGGATCAGCAGCATCAGTTGTTTATAGCTACAGACCTAAACTTTAACGCTAATTGGGAGTTTAATGCTGGGTATGGGTGGGGCTTTACCAACAGCACCGACCGCGGGATATTCAAGATAATTTTAGGAAGAAGATTTTAACACAAAAACAGTACAAAAAGCTATGGCAGCAATTGAACCTAATCGGCGCGATGTTCAGCAATCAACACAAATCAAAAAACACTCAGCATCTATCCGTCTTTGGCATTGGTTAAATGCAATTGTTATTTCAGGTTCGCTGCTTACCGTCCTGCTTCATTCAACGTTATTTGACAACAGGCACAATGCGGAGGTGATAAAGGATCAGTTAAAGGAAGGTGGTACGACTATAACAAATGACCAGGCGTTCCACGCAGCACATGAACTTGGCGACAGTGTTTGGGCGGTGCATACCTATTTTGGTTATGTGCTGGTTGGGCTGGTAGTGTTTCGGCTGTTGCTGGAGTTTTTTCAACTGGCCGATCAAAAGTTTTTGAGGGGACTTAAAAACGCTTATCAGCGATATAAAAGCATTCAACAAAACCGGGAACAATTACGACATGATTTTTGGGTAAAAACGCTGTATGCTATGTTCTACCTCATGATCATCATCCAGTCGATTACCGGCTTGTGCCTGGCTTTTGAAGATGATGTTCCAGCCCTGAAAAAGATACACGCGTTCCGCGAAATACATTCTTTTACAATGTACCTGATCCTGGGGTTCATATTCGTGCACCTTGCCGGGGTGTTTTTAGCCGAAAGAAAGGACAGCCCGGGGATAGTTTCGGATATGATAAACGGAGGACAGGATTAAGGCATAATTACCCGCAGATGGTTGGGCAACACCCTGTTAACAGGGTGCATGGATAGTTTGCCGCCTTACGCCTTCTTTTTATGCAAGGACCCCGCTTAAGATGAATAAGATGCCCATAAGCACGAGCCAAAAATAAAAGAAGAAACTGGTACCGTTTGTTTTTGCCGTAGTTTGCATAATGCCGGTATTAATATAAGTATATCTTCTGGATAATCTTTTATTAAATCTATCAACAGCGCTAACCCAACCGCTCATTTGCCGGCTGCTTCAAGCGTATCAACTGCCTTTCCTTGCCAGCACAATGTCGTCTATTTGCGCAATAAACTGGTCGGGGCTCTCATTTGGGTACCCGTCCCATTGAAACAATACTTTCCCGGTTTCGTCAACCAGTAATGTATATGGAAACTTGCCCTCGGAGTTATATTTATCCGCTAAAGCCTCATTTAACTTAACCTGTTCTTTGCCCAATTGGTTTTTCTTTTGTCGCGGAAAATCTGCCCGAACCAAAACCAGGTGATCTGATGCATATGTTTCAAAGGCCGACGACTCAAGTATCTCTTTTCTCAAGCGGATGCATGGCCCGCACCAGTCTGAACCGGAGAAATTAACCAGTATCAGTTTATGCTGCTGGGCGGCTTGTGTTTTAGCTGCTTCAAAGTCGCCCAGCCAGGTAGTATTAGTGGAAAAGAACGCCACAAAAGCGATTGCAAGTAATTTCATATTCAATTAAATTAGCTTTTATCCGCAATTATGTATTGCCAATTTACAAATACATTCTGTAGATAAAATGAAGTTTACGATAATATAACAGGGTCTGTTTAAAAATTAATAGTGTGTTAACAATTCCGAGTGCTTTTCCTTACTTAAAGCCCAAACTCAACGAAACAACATCCGAAACAAGATCCGTTGTTTGGGCGTAATGCCCATACCTTATTTCCAGGTCGTGCAGGTTTTGCCAGCCAAACACACCCTTTGGCGGCGCTACCCTGAAGCCAATGCCATAGAAATCGCTCCGGAAGTGTGAGAATTCATAATTGCTGGTGTAAAACGCTTCCGTCGGGCTGTGGGCCTGGTAAGGCGCAAAATATTTTGCAGCCGTTTGATCGTAATACCGGTAAAATGGCGACACCGAGAAAAACGGTGTTATTTTATAAGGGATCTCTAAACTCGCAGTGTTCGACCTTATCCCCCAGTTGTCCATATAATAACGGTAGTAAGCGCGCAGAATTATGTTATCGCCCAGGAAATAATTCATCCTTGCCCCGATGGGGAATTTAAACCGTGACGAAGGCAGCCTTTCGACCGCATCCGTATCCTTGGGGTTACTAAAATACACCCTGTGGAATGGCAGGCCAAGATATCCGCTTTGGTAAACAGCATCGCCCAAAATTGTAAACTGCAGCCTTTCGCTCACTTGCTGGGTGTACGATAATGCGGCCGTATAAGTATTTCGACCGCTTGTAGGCAAGCTGCTCTTAGTGTTTGAAAGTACCTGCCCGCTGGCGCTTAGTATTTCAACATTACCGCTGGCCGTTGTGATGATAGTTGTTCCGGGTTGAGAAGTCGCTGCCGGAGGTACAAACTCCGACGGCAGGATCATCGTGACCTTGTCAAGGTAAGCTTGCAATTTAATGCCGAACTCGCCATTCTTATTAGCAGTTTTAAATGACCAGTGTACATCCAGTTCTTTTGATTTGTAATTATACTCGCCCGAGTAAGACGCACCGATGCCAAAGGTATTACCGGTTTTAGCATTCTCCACTGTCCAGTCAACAGATGGATAGAGCCTTGTTCCCCCGGTTTTAGAGCCGCCGTTTAATGCGACGTAACCGGCAGAAGCTGATGAGTGATGATCATAACCCAATCCCAGTGAGAGCGTGTTTTTATTGTTCGCCCAGTTGTTCCAAACCAGATTCAGGTTTAGTCCGTTTGAAAAATCAATTACCTGCTGTGTGCCGATGCCACCGGTTACGGGGGAATGATCCCCGGTTTGGGTATAATAACTCGACACCAGGTTAATTTCATCAATATGGAGCGAGCGCGGGTTATATCCTGCAACGTTGCTGGTATCGTGATCAACAGGGGCGTACAAGCTTACCGGATGCTTCGCAAAAACACCGGTATCCGGTTTGGTCTGTGCAAACGAATGCATGCGGCAAAGCAATGCGAATCCGAGTACGGACAAATATCTTTTGTTCATAAATAATTAGGGGACGTTCCGTTAAAAATTAGTTACACCCGCATCCGCCGCCTGTTTTTCCCGCGTTAGCCCCGGAAGCCGCTTCTTCGTACGATTGAAAATTTAGTTCGTTTTTCTCTACTTTCCGGTTTGTCAGGGCCATTTCCGAGTCGTTCAACCTGCTTTTCTGGTACTCCTTTAAATGCACGCATGAACTTGTTGCGATGAGCAGCATTAAGCCTGCGGCAATTCTAACTTTCTGTATGGTCATTTTAGGGGGTTTAATTAACATTAATATTTCTCGAAGTGTACATTTTATCGTCGTCGTCAATAATAATTGCCTCTATATCATTCATCTGGTTGATCAAATCCAGGCCGGTGTAAATTCCCATGATCATCACAGGTGTCGCCATAGCATCGGCTATTTCGGCGTTAGTGGTGATGATGGTCACGCTTTTGATCCCGATTACCGGCAAGCCTGTACGCGGATCGATGGTGTGCGAATATCTTTTCCCATCTATCATAATATACTTCTCATAGTTGCCGGAGGTTGCCACAGCCAGGTCGGTGATAGAGAGGTATGAAAAAACCTCCTTCGAAGCATTGGGATTAACTATCCCTATCGTCCAGGGCTGGCCATTGGGCTGATACCCCCAGGCACAAAGGTCGCCGGAAGCATTCACCACGCCGCTTGTCACTCCTAATTCTTTCATCACCTGTTTGGCGCGCTCCGCTGCATATCCTTTACCTATGCCGCCAAAACCTATTCTCATGCCTTTTTCTCTCAGGTAAATGGAGCATGCACCACTATCCATTTCCACATTCCTGTAGTTGATCAGGCTGACCATCTTTTTGGCAGTCGCCTTGTCGGGCAGCGAGGTCATGTTCTGATCAAAATTCCATAGCCGCTTGTCAATGGAGCCATAAGTTATGTCAAACGCGCCCTGGGTAACCGCCGATATCCTTAGGGAACGTTCCACCAGGTTAAATGTTTCCCGGCTTACCGCCACCGGCACAATTCCCGCATTTTGGTTAACCTGGTTCGTTTCACTGTCATCGCTGAATGTAGTAAGCAGTCGTTCTATACGCTGGATCTCCGCTATTCCTGCTTCAATTCGTTCATTTGCCCAATTTTCATCTGCTGCAACAACGGTCAGCTCGAAACGGTTGCCCATCAGCTTGCAGCTCTTTTTGAAAACCAACAGGTCGCTCATATCTTTCTCGGGTCAACAGTCGAAACGGTCTCAACTTTGTTACAATCAAAAATACCGCAACATTCTGTAGTAAAGATGAATTTCACTTTGCTATAAGCCTTACCATCAATATTTAACATTTATTAACAATTACATGGTTAAACACTCATCCCCCAGTTGGCCCGCCGGATTTGGCTTCAGCCCGTACAACTAAATGTTTGTTTGGTAAACTAAAATAGGGCGCTTTTATTTTCCTGGAAGGGCAAAGAATAGACGAATGATGGGATTTTACCGATGAAAAGGCCGGGGCCAGATAAATCTTTACGCCAAAAAGATTGCGGGACCGCCCCAAAAAAAGCCGCCTGCAAATCAATTTACAGGCGGCACAGTATTTTTTTCTAAATTTATTTTAAACCGTATACAAGGATCTTTCCCGAAAAGGTAGCCAGGTAAACGTGTCCGTTTGCGATAGTAGGCGAGCAAAATTTGGCATAAGTACCCGGTGGGTTACCCCCCTGGTTACTGTTCCACAATTCGTGTGTAATATCGTTAGCATCAAATGCTCTTAATATCCCATTAACAACACTGTTTGCGGCATCGCCCGCGGCGCCGTAGCTGGCCCAAAGAATTCCCGTGCCGCCTGCTGCACCATTGGAAGATACCGAAAGATCGGCGCCGCAGCCGCCAACCGGGCCGGGATCCGACGAGACAGTAGGATTAGTGGCAAACATCCCTCCGCTAAAAGGGAAGGCCCTTAACTGGTCATTTTCAGACCATACATACATATAGGTATTTACCCCACCGACATAAAAGGCCGGCTGACAATGCAGGCTTACATTCAGTGGTATGGTTTGCAGCACGGCGTTGGTTGTGGTTGAAAAACCACCCATATTGTCCTTATTAAGCAAATACAAATTACCATCCTTGCAGCCCGTTAAATAGTCGCTGGTGCCCGGCACCAAAAATGTGCCCATAACCCCATAGTCCAGGTCATTGTTATCCATGCTGTAATAGGTGCTTGGCGTAAAAAAACTGCTGACTGTTAACGTAGAGCCGCTCGGGGTTAGTTTTACAGCGCTCTCTCCACGATTGACTAAATTGTTGGGATTAGGGTTTGCCGTGCTGGGGTTGGTGCCGTTGGCCGAGGCGGTGTACGGGTCGTCGCCCACCGTACCGTTGCCCGATGTTACGTAAAGGTTGCCCCCCGCATCAGCAGCTATACCCATTCCACTTTCCCAAAGGCCTCCGGCTTCGCCATCGGGCGTATCGCAGTACACTATTTTTTGTGCTAAAGTGCTCGCGTTATAGCCAATGATCCAGCCGTGGTAAGGATTCCAGTCGCAATGAGACGACCAGGAGATATAAACAACGCCGTTAACCAACGCAAGTCCCTGCCGCTGGTTATTACGCCGCGGGTCGAAACTCACTACGCCGGCCACACTACCATCGCCGGTCCCAGGAACGCTGGCCGCTATTTCTACCGGACTGCCTGCTTTTTCGGCGCCGGTTACAATATTTATCGCGTGCAATTCCTGCTTAAACACTGTCGCATTGACGCTCCTGGCGACAAAGTACATCGTTTTTGAAGCGGAGTCGATAACTGGCGTTCCGACAATACCGATATCAGCCGCAAAATCTGTATAAGGCGTGCACCATGACGAATTCATATCTGTTGCCAGCGGCGGGCGCATTCCCGCTTCTGTAAAGTTCTTTTTCCAAAACAACGTACCCTTTGTTCCATCATAAGCGTAAACCGTGTTATTGGTTGTAGCAATATACACTACGTTGTGTGTACCCGACGCAATGGACAGGTTGCCGTAAACCAGCGGCTGGGCATACACCTGGTCGTCAACGTTAAGCGTAAAAAGCAAACCAAAAGCCGTGGGGTTTACGTTTGATGTATTTAAAACCGTTTCCTGGTTGTCAAATCCTGCCCGGGTATTATTGTTATGCTGTGTTAATACAGAATAATGCTCATTATTAAGCTTACCAAAAGACGTATCAACTGGCGGTGGCGGCGGTGGTGGAGGATTAACATTTTCTTTCTTTTTACAGCTCAGAAAAAAGACAGCCAACAACAACGGAATGGTTATTTTTTTGATCATTTGAATTGTTTTTTTACCTGTTTTATAGTTGCGCTTGTTTTTATTTCGCCTTGATAAATTAATGTAAACTGATCTTGCGAACGAGGTTGTTTTGGTAATCCGCCACATAAAGATCCCCCTCTTTGTCAATTGTCACGCCAAAAGGCCGGTAAAACGAAGCTGTCTTTGCGGGGCCGTTTTCGGCGGCACGCTTTCCGCTCCCTGCTAACGTTGTCACCATACCATCGGGTGTTATTTTGCGGATCTTGTTATTACCTACGTCTGCAACATAGATATTTCCTGCTCTGTCCACAGCAAGCCCGTCGGGGTGCGAAAAGGATGCCGATTTACCTTTACCGTCTGCCGCGCCTTTGAGGCTTTTTCCGGCAAGTGTGCTGACCACCCCATCGGGGCTGATTTTGCGGATCATGTTATTATAACAATCTGCTACATAAAGATTGCCCGCATGGTCGACAGCAAGTCCCTCGGGAAGATAAAAGGTGGCAGCGGAACCCTTTCCATCTTTCGCACCCTTGTCGCCGTTGCCTGCAAATGCGCTCACCTTTCCGTCTGGACTTATTTTTTTAATCATGTCCCTTTCCCAGTCAGCAACAAATACGTTTCCGTCCTTGTCAACGGCTATCCCGTATGGGTTATCAAACTTGATAACCGTGTCACGGTATTTCGCCACCTCGGGCGAAATGCGTCCGGCAATAGTGGTAACCATTCCGCCCGTGCTTACTTTGCGGATCATATTATTATGGGTATCGGCCACATAAACATTGCCTTGAGCATCGGCGGTAAGCGCTGCCGGGAAGAAAAATGAGGCCGCAGTTCCCTGACCGTCTTCCGAACCCTGTTTCCCGCTGCCAGCCAATGTTGTAACCTGGCCGTCCCCACTTATTTTCCGGATAAGGTTATTGCGAGAATCCGCTACATAAATATTCCCGGCTGAATCTGCCGCAACATCCATCAGGTTCGAAAATGATGCTTCTTCTGCTTTACCGTTAACTGCGCCCAGCGTTCCGTTGCCGGCAAAAGTGCTTACAGTGCCTTTATTATTCCTGTTGCAGGCAATCATCAGGATCACCGCTAATAACGGGATTAACCAGTTTTTATTCATTAAATCAGATTTGAACCGTCCGTGCCGGCAGGGTTTCAATTGGTTCTATGTGTCCGCTATTTAAACGCCGGTTTAATTGCAATCTTATCAGGCAATTACAAATCGGGGCTTAATAGAGGGTACAAGAAACAAATTTAATTGAGGATATGCAAATTGGATGTTAAAACACGGTTTTAATAGTTCAGAAGTAAAGCCGGTTGAGGTGCATTTTAAACAAAATCAGGCCGGGCGAATTAACACCCGAGCCTGATAAAGAGGGGAAAGTCCGTCTATGTTACTTCGCTTTTGGCTTATCTTCTTTCTCGTTTTTCAACTTTGCCTGCTCTAACCAATAGCAGTGAATTGCACAGGCGTGTTGTTTGTAGTTTTTGTGAATGATGCCAACATTATGCCCCTGGGGGTCTAAAACGGCGCAGCGTTCGTGGTCCAGGTCTTTTGTGTTCAGCACGTTCACGCCGTTCACGTTATAATAAGCGCCGTTCTTTTTTGCTGTTCCCAGCTTTGTTCCGTCGGCAGCAATAACATTTCCGTCTTTGTCAATAAAATACAGCTTGGCGCCCTGGCTATTCCTTACAACATTGTCTTTATCAACATAGCCAAGTTTAGTGCCCTGCTGGTCGACAATGCCGCCCTTTTTATTGATGTAAAGTTTGGGCGTCGAGTCCTTTTTAGCTTGCGCCTGGGCATTAACCCCAATGCCCATTGCAACGGTTAGTATAAATAGTATAGAAAACAGCTTTTTCATGATCTTGATTTTGTTTAATATGAATTTGAAATAATGTTCGATCAAAATTCGGCACATAAATTCCAAATGATATTGACCGTCAGCATCACAAACTGTGACTGTTATCACAAAAGGCGAATCTGGCGGATATTGTCTACCGGCTATCCCGGCATTTTTATCCCGGAGCCGGGGCACAGCTCATAAAGATTTGAACACCTCCGGCCAAAAAAATAGTCCCCGGGGCGAGTACCCGGAGACCATCCACTTAAAAAAATCGAACTATGCTACTGAGGTGAATATTAATGTATCCTTTTATCCCTGGCCATCGATATGGCTGTTTTGATGATCAGGATTATGGGGACCAATGTGAGTGCTGTCGCAATAATTGTAATAGGTTGAAGTGCCATGGTATTTCTTTTTTTGGAAGATTTAATTCAAAAACCGTACCCTAAGATAAAAAGCGCCTGTATTTGATGGATTTGCCGGTTTCTTTGGAAATACCTTCCAGGTTGGGCAATAAAGGTGGGGAAATATTTGCTTGTTTCGGTAATTAATGGGGGGCTGGCGGATAATAGACACCTCGGCGGAAATCCTTTTTTTTGTTGCCAGGAAGCAAACCTATTGCCGATTATAAACAAAAACTTGGGCGTCGACCAAAAAACCGCTGCAACATTTTATATTTGAAACGACCATGAAAAGATTATTAATGATGATATGGCCGGTTGTTTTACTGGCCGGCTGCAGTAAATCGGGGGGCACCGTAAAACCAAAAACAGTCGCAGGCTTAACCGGAACCTACACCGTTTACAAATTTGCTGACACTACATTTTATAACAGCATCAGGGCCGATGGCGTTTCGGAAATAACAGTGGAAACATTGTACGGCGATACCGTTTATTCCGGTATCGGATCAGCTCATCCGCACACCGGTGTAAATACTATCGTAAACTATACGCCGCAGATGATCGCGGATACGATCGACTTTAAAACAGCAACCACAGCTATCGCCAGAAATCTGACAGACACTACTACGATCACTTATTCGCTTTTAACCGGCGCTTACAACGATGGCAGCCCGTACGACCCAACGTTCCACATTAAATTAACGCAAATCGACGCCACGACGATTAAGATCGTCGCCTACCAGGAAGAGAATGGCTTGATCGGTGATGTGGCGGCGACCCTGTACAGAAAACAATAGCTTAAAGACCCAGCCAAGGGAGAAATCAAACTCGTTTCGTCACCGCGACTCACACATTGAACTGTGTCAAGTGATGATTGCAATGGATATAAACAAACTGGCCCAATTGTTCCTTCGTCATTTTGCCAAAAAACCAGTGTGTAAAATATTCGGCCGGATAGCTGTCATACCTATCAATTAGAGATTTCCAGGTACTTTTTTGGCCTTCCAGGTCGGTTACCGGGCCGGTGACCAAAAAGGCGGGCACGGTAGGCGAATTTTTCCGCAGCATGGTATTTCCGGGTTTCAGGATACCCTTAATCGCCATTTTACCTATAATACGGCCAAGGAATGATCTTTTAACAGGTACTTTTCCAAAGTAATACTCCTCGCATAGTATGCAGTGTTTCACCATCTGCTCAACAGACATTTTGCCCCATTCGGCTTTGCTGTTTTGATCAAGACTGTCAATCCGGGCTTTGATCTCGTTTTGATCGGTTTTATCGAAAATGGATTTCATCGGTCAGGAGTTAAGCTGTGAAAGGGAGAACCAATTGCCCGAGTCGTCATTAAAAAGGGCTTCATACCCATAAAACTCCTTTGTGGGCGGTTTTTTAAATACTACTCCTTTTGTTTTTAGCTCCTGGTAGGTGGCCATTAAATCGTTGCAGGTAAAAACTGCGGCCCCGAAAGTGCCCTTTTTTATCAGGCCGGTCATTGCGGCTACTGTTTCTTTATCAAACATGCCTCCTTCGGCAACCAAAAACAGGGTTATCTCCAGCTCGGGCTGTTCGGGCGGGGTAACGGTTAGCCATCGGCCGGCGGCACCCATGGGCGCATCGGTGTGTACGGCAAAGCCCAGTTTGTTGATGTAAAAATCGTATGCGCTATCCTGGTTTAGGACGTACACGCACATGTGGGTCACTTTTGTGATCATTTTTCGTTTCTTTTTTTTACAAATGTGCCTTTTTGCCGCAATTATCGGCTCTTGAAAATTGCTATTTTATCCAGCCATGTGTTTCTGCAAAGCAATTAGGGACCACCGAGAGCGGATTGGTGTGGATGGCGCGCTTTTTTATTGCGGCCAGCCTGCTGTATTCAGAGGGTGTTTTGCCAGCCATTTTCTTAAACGTGGCGGTGAATGAGGTGGGGCTGTCGAAACCCACGCGCAGGCTTACATCCAGTACGGATACGCCATCGGCCAGGAATGTTTTTGCCCTCTCTATCCTCACCCAAACCAGATAATTATGCGGGGATCTCCCGTAGATAGTCTTAAAAAGCCGCATAAAGTGAAATTTCGAAAAATAAGCCTGGTCGGCAATATTATCCAGGTCGATAGGGTCGGCAAAATGGTCGTCGATAAAAAGCTTAGCCTGAACGATGCGTTTATACAAATAAAATTTCTCGAATTGGTCCATCGATGCCGGGCGGTGTATACGCAAATATAAAAAATAGCGGCGTGCTTTCAAGTTCAAGAAAAGCGCTTTGCGGCTTTTCGTTTTTCCCGCACTTACAAATTAAACAAGCAACGGGGTTAACACAACTTAACATAATTTCATGTTACTCTTATTTACATATTTGATAATCAATTAGTTAAAAAATTCAGGGTTAACACAAAAATCATTTCTTTGCCGAAAAATTAAGTGTTTTTAAATGGCTGGCCTGCTGTATAAAACGATAAGGAGAATTGGAGAAAAGCCATGCCCACAATAAAAGTCATAGACCATAATTTTAATGCGTCTGCCCTAACGTTCATTACAGACATCCTTTCTCACTCAGATTTTTTTTTATCTTTAACCTGGTAAAAATAATGGCTCCTCACAGCCCGGCCCCGGCGTTGTTGCAGGCCAATGCCATATAAACCAAAAACGTTAAATATAAAAGATATGTCAAAGGTGATTACGTCGGCGCTGCTATTAATGGTATTGTTTACGGCCTGCAAAAAAAAGGACCCCGCAAACGGCGGCCCCGGCAACACCGTAAAGCCCAACCCGCAGCACGCCTCGGTGTTTACCCAGCATAACAACAACACCCGGGCGGGCTTAAATAACCAGGAAACCGCACTCACCACTGCCACCGTTAATTCAAATCAATTCGGCAGGCTGTTTAACCTCGATGTTGACGACGATGTATATTGCCAACCCCTGGTGTATGGCAATTTAAGTATCGGCGGCGCCAAACACAACGTGGTATTTATCGCCACGGTAAACAATACGGTTTACGCCTATGATGCCGACAACGGCAAACTGTACTGGAAATCCAACTACACGCAGGCGGGCATGAACCCGCCCAATATCTCGCAAATGAACTCGTCCTGGTGTAACCCCTATGGCGGTTTTAATTTCCATATCGGCATTACCGGCACGCCGGTTATCGACTCGGCCAGCAAAACCATTTATTTTGTGGCCAAAAGTTTCCAGGGCAGCAGTTTTTACCAGCAGCTGCACGCGGTAGATATTACAACCGGATCGGAAAAATCAGGCAGCCCCGTTTTCATCACGGGCAGCGTGCCCGGAAGCGGCGACGGCAGCGTGGCGGGCGTAGTAAGTTTCGACCCGCTGCGCGAAAACCAGCGGCAGGCGCTAACGCTGGTTAACGGCACCGTTTACGTTACCTATGCCTCGCACTGCGACTGGAACCCCTACCACGGCTGGATATTTGGGTATAACGCACAAACGCTGGCGCTTAAAACCATTTATAACGACACCCCCAACGGCGAAGCCGGCGGCCTCTGGGAAAGCGGCCAGGGCCCTGCCGCCGATGCGCAGGGCAACCTTTACGTGGTTTCGGGTAACGGAACCGTGGGCGACGATCCTTTTACCGCCTCGGATAACGGCACCACTCCCGGTAAAACCAATACCAACCCTGCCGACCCGATAGGTCGCGGCGAAAGCGCCATGAAGCTCAGCCCCTCGGGCACGGGCATGCAGATAACCAGCTATTTCACCCCCTCCAACTATTATCACCTGGATTTGAACGACCTGGATTACGGCGTAATGGGCGCCTTTTTGATCCCCAACTCCAATTACTATTTAACCGGCGCCAAGGACGGTAATTTGTTCCTGCTCAATAAGGACAATATGGGCGGCTATTCAACTACCGTGAATGCCGTACAGCAAACCATCCCGCTTAATGTAAGGATGCACTGCCAGCCGGCGTATTACAAGGGCCCGGGCGGGCAATTTGTATATGTCTGGTCCGAGAACGACCAGCTGCGTGCGCTGCCGTTTGACCCCGGCGCCGGCAATTTTTCGTCAGGCCAGGTGGTGGGTACGCTGCCGGGGCCTGTTAACGAGATGGGCGCATTCTTGTCCGTTTCGTCCAATGGCATTGCCGCCGGCACCGGTATTGTATGGGCCTATTATATCGAACCCTCCGGCGACTCCCCCGCCATGCTGGCCGCCTTTGATGCCACCGACATTACCAAACAACTTTGGAACAGCAGCCTTAACCCGGCCGACAGCCCTGGCAGCTTCGCCAAGTTCTCCACCGTAACCGTTGTTAACGGCCATGTGTACGTGCCCACGTTGTCGAAGATGGTGGTGGTGTATGGGCTGAAGTAAGGTGAAAGGTGAAAGGCGAAAAGTGAAGAAAATAAGAAGAGCGGATACCCCGTCAACCTTTCGCCTTTTGCCTTTCGCCTTTCACCTCTCCAGCGTTCCAAGCGTTCCATTTTTACACGCGGAACAGGTGGAACATTATGAAACATGCTCATTATCAGCCGATTGGTGTTTTTAAAAATTGAAGCATTTCCATATTCAGTTGATTATCAACCTGATCCATAATTCACTTTTTAGAAACAGGTGTGTAAGGTACTGATTTTAAATATGTTCCATAATTGTTGGGGAATGCCTTCCACACAACATTGGGTCCATCAGCCGGCCCGTTATTGCGCGCGGATATTACATTCCCGTTTTGGAAGGGGCCTCAGGCAGGGGACCCTGCGCTCCCGGCGGGCATTGGCGAAACCTAACGCAAGGTCCTCTGCGAGTGACCCGCCTGATAAATTTTTTTGTTTCTTTGTTAAGCTTTAATATTCCCATTCCGTGAATGCATATCCACTTCATCACGCAGTTCTTCAATCCAACTATGAGGCCGCGACATTGCTCATTTCGCAAGGCGTTGATTTGGATGAACTTGACGAACAAGGTCAATCTTCGTTACATTGGGCCGTACTGCGGGGAGACGATGAGATGGTAAAAATATTGCTCAAAGCCGGAGCCGATCCTAATGTGATGTCGGGCGATGGATTTACGCCAAAATGGAGTGCCGTCGACTTCGGCCTGAAAACCATTGAATATATTTTAACCACTTATGGAGGCATTGTGGCAACAAACGAAGCGTTCGACAGCGTTTCCTGGTCGGTTTTAAAGGGAGTGCTCGGTCAGCAGATCCCGAAAATCGAGAAGAAAAAAAGATGGATTTGGTGGTGAGGGGTTTCGTTTCGCTCCCTACTGTCGTGTATATTCACATTTATTGCGGCGTTTGCGCTATCAGCTTCATCACATAGTATAAATCAAACCGTGCATCCGTCGCCGCATCCGTATACGCCACACTTTCAAACGAAGGCCAGGTGGGGTCTACCCTAAAATCTACTATATCCGTAAATACCTCGGGTAGGCGGGGTTAATTCCGTTGTTTTTTATAGTATATTTGTATTAAAGGAGGTTCACATGCTTACTGCAATTGAAGGATATTACGAAAATGGGACGATCGTCCTGAAGGAAGAAGCGCCGGTAAACGCAAAAACCGATGTTATTGTAACTTTCCTTACAGAGGATAGGACATCTACTATTGGCAAAAGGATACCCGGAGGATTGAAAGGACAAGTCTCACTGCCGGATGATTTCAACGAGCCATTGGATGATCTGAAAGATTATATGAACTAACCATTGTTCTCATTCCTTCTAACAACCTCCATAAACCCCGCCAGCGAAATACCCGCATCCGCCGCCGCATCCGTATAGGCCACACTTTCAAACTCATGCCACGTGGGGTCTATCCTAAAATCTACTATATCCGTAAATACCTCGGGCAGCTGCCATTGCGCCGCGTAAAAATATTCGCCGTAAATCAGTTTGGATTGGATGAGATTCCGTTTTTTTCGCACTGTCTTCAGAACAAGGCTTGGCGCGTCTGGCAAGGTAATAGGCAACTCGATTTTTGGTTTATGCAAATGAAAAATGCACTGACTACTCACTCAGTTTCAATTTCTTTGGAAGGAAATTCGGCAGTCCTTTTCTATTAAATAACGCTGAAAATTTATCTGTTATATCCGTTATTAACGGATCATTCACGCGGGCAATCAATTTATAATAATTTTTATTGAGTTCAACGGATTCGGTATTTCGGAAATCTATAAATAAATGTTTACTATTTTCGCTGGCGTATGGTAAAAAATAAAGATGCTGACTTATACCGAGGCGGTCGTCTATGTCCTTCCGTTTTTTCCAATTGCCACTTCTATCCAGTCCTAATTTCTTGACCAACAAGGGCGGGTCTGCCTTATCTTTAAAATCTTCTGCTTTGTATGTTTCGGGAAATGTGGTTTCATTTACCTCGAATCCATAAACAATTTTAACCAGTACGGTTTTGCCCTGTGCTAAATCGCACTCTGGTGTAATAACCAACATGTACTTTTTGTCCAATGAATTAAATTCTGATTTGTACAAATTACCGGTCCAGATAGGATGTCCTTTCAACTGACCTTCCAAATTACTTATGTAATTAAACCCTCGTGCAATTTGTTTTAATAAATCTCCATCGTGCTTGGTGTCGTCACCTATTTCTGAATAATTTAAATTGATTAGAAACTGTTTTATTAGACCAATTAAAAATTGTGTAATCGTATAATTTAAGGTTTGTTTTGAATCGAAGTCACTTTTCAGATTGAACATTACGTTCTCCCAGGTGGACATGGAAAAATCAATAAAGTTCCCCAAAACCATGTCTTTTGCATTATTCAAACCAACTTCAAACTGGCTAATAATTTCAATAGAATATTTTTTTGTTAAAAGCGATAATATTTTTTCATCGAGGTTTTTGTCCTTTTTATTGTAACTGTCGCTCAGGTTGGAGATTATTTTTTGCGCGCGTATACTTTCGTCAAATTGTGTTTTAATTTCTTCCCATTTTTCGGCAAATGATGAGTTAATTAAAAGTAAAAAATATCCAAAACAGGCAGTTGCCTTTAGAATGATTTTTTGGATAAGATAAACATCGTCTTCTTCTATGTCTCCACTATTGTTTAAATCCAAGTCTAGAATTAAAAGCCTAACGTTGGAATACAAACTGATACGCTTTAACACATATTCCACATCGGTTGTTTCTGTTATGCTTATTAATGGTATACCATTACTTTCGCATACCGTTCTGATATCTACGAAACTTTTGTATTGAACTCTGTCTAATTCATCAGTCGGTTCTTTATCATACACAATATTAAACCGATCATCAATAACCAAAACATTACCGGGAAAGATTGACATATTCTATTTATTAAAAAGTTAATTCAAAAGTGGCCCCATTATCGTTATATCCACTTAACCTACCGCCCAGTCTTATCATAATTTCATTAACCAAGTACAGGCCTAAACCTAAGCCGTCTGATTTTCTACTGTAGTAAGGTTCCACTAAAAGGTCAAATGGATCCTGTATGCCATTGCCGTTGTCGCTTATTTTAAAGTAAGCTCTATTATCTTGATTTAACCCAATGCTAATAACGATTTGAGGTTGAAATTCATAGCCATTTTCCCTCGCTTCAATTTTTTTTGCTCTTAACCAATAAATAGCGTTATCAACAAGATTCAGAACGGATGTATTTAATAAACCAGGAACGGCATTAACTTCGATTTCCATTGGGTTTTTGATAACATAAAAAATGGAATACTTTTTTAAATCCCCTTCTTTAAGGATACGTACATTGTTTGCTACTTTACTCAAACTAACTTTCTGTGTTTTTTGTCTCGACATTATTGATGAAACTGCTCTAATCACATCTTCAGTATCGTCAAGTTGTTTTGTTAGTTCACGTAAATACTTATCTTCAATAATTGCATTTCTTTCAATGTCTTCAACAACATGTTTTATGGAAGTAAGCCTAAGCTTCATCTCGTGAATTGGTATACTATAAGAAATGCCAATCGCTGCTGCCATCATATACCTTTCCAGAACATCGTTAATTTTACCTTGATAAGATTCTTCTATTTTGTCTATCGAAGACTTATATAGCGACGTATGATGATTTTGATCGACCTTGTTTTTTAATTGTTCTAAGCCTTCTGTCACGACATCGTTTAATTTTTTATTCGTTGATACTCTATCAATTTTTATTTTGTCAGCCTTTCTCTCCTTTGCAAATAGTGACAAGGAGGCATTCACCAAGTAATAAAACTGTTCGTATTGTTCATTAGATATTAATCCCTCCCGATTAGATTGGTCTATTAAAAGAGAGTTCTGTACGGAAGAGATATGCACGATGCCGAAGATTTGATTTCTTGAAACAGTTCTTTCCTTAGGAGCATTTAACCTTGCTAAATCTAAACCAAGCCAATCGTTATCTGGTTCTCCATATGGCCAAACCCTGAAATTATCCCGATAAATTCGTACCCCGGCATTGGGCTTTATAATGTTACGATGATAATCAGCAAGTCCCGCGACCTTCAATGCGGCAGTTTCTAAATCCCACGCATAAAAACTTACTTCAAACCCACCGGGTGAATTGGTTTTAGTTATAGGATGCTTTTCAAACCAATCTAATTCGTATGACAACAAATTTTCTAATTTAGAGGTCGCTTCTCTTTTTATATCTTGATAATCGATTCTATTGAATTTGTAATCATAAAGAATTTCGCCTTTTTCATCTATTATTGCTGAAAACTTATAAAAGGCAGTCTCTAGGACATCTGAAAGAGATTTTAATAATCCTAACTCAGTGTTTAACTCTACATCATTAGAATTAAATCGGATTGATATTCCGGGATCTCGGCCAACATCAATTTTATGATGAATAAGCTTTTGCGGCTTAACCGGGCTCTCAAGGCCTTTGATTTTAATAACAGCCTCCTTGACCGCGTTTATATTTTTCCAAGGATGAATTTTGGTTATTTTGATTAATGTCCCCGAGTCATTCAAAAAAAGCGCAGGAGGTACATTTTTCTGCACGGTAATTGGAATTTCTTCTAAATATTTATCTTCGGTAAATTCCGTCCAGTCAATTTTTACGCTCGTTTCATACTCCAAAGGTGATTCTAAACATTCAAGGCGTGCGCGAGTTGTTAATTCGATGTTATCCCCCAACCGATGTGCGGCAAATCTGCCAATCCCTTTTTCTCCCAGTAATCTTCTTTGTGCACACAAACTATATTTTTTTTCTCCACTACTTTTTTTGTCAGGAGTTGCTGGCTCGAGCCACACGTTAACTATCTTTTCATGAGACATACCAAGTCCATCATCTTTGACGATGATTTCACCCTTTTCAGAGAAAATATCATTAAGTTCAATCTCAATATTTATTGCATCTGCATCATAAGAATTTTTTATCAATTCGACTAACGCTATTACATCATTTGAAATTAATTCTTGCCCGATTACTTTTATGATGCGAGCTCTCGGTCTGAAACTAAAGTCGGCTGATTCGGATGAAAAATTATTATTTACAGTTATTATTAGACTATTTGTATCTTCTTTTGAGAGTTCAAATTCTGTTAAGAACGCATATATTTCGTCTTCATCGTCAAATACAAACCCCAAATAATCTTCTTCTGACCTCTTTATTATTACCACGAACTCATCTACTTTAAATTGTCGTCCCAGCCTTGTTATTCTATATTCGTTTCTGGAGCCTTGACCATAGTAAATGAATCTACAATTTGACTTTAACCCGTCGAACCAAGTAATAACAGCAAATTTTTCTTTGTTTTTGCCTTTTTCACCGGGAGAATCGAACATTAAACTAATAGAATTTTTCGGAATATAAAGGCCGGCTTGATGCGCACCGGTTGATCCAGCGTCATTCGGAGTAATAAATTTGCAAAAGCTGTATTTATAGTTTTTTACGGCCTGTATGGCACCCGAGAGCTCATTGGTCATCTTATTACTATTTCTATTAAAATTTAAAGATATTAAAACAATAATGGACTCGCACCATACTTGTTTTGTTTAGTTTCTACCAAGCAAATGAAATCTTTTAACGTAAGCAATTGCTTTTGTTGGTTTAGTGAATAAGTCGAAAAAAGCGGCCTTGGAATAACAAGTTGTAGATTATTCGCTACCATTTCTTCTGTTTGGTTACGACTTATGGCGGGCTCTAAGGTGACCATATGTTTATCGGGGATTTTTGCAGCTTCTGATAAAATCTGTCTCCATCTATCTTTTGCGGTGGTTTTAACACCTAGCATAACTAGTAAATTAGCATCAAATCCGTTATCATGGTAATATTTAATTTCTGGAAATATAAAGTCAGGTTTATTATTACGTTCAGTCACGGCCCCATGCGAATAATGAATTTTATTTAATGAAAATAAAATCGCTAGATTATTTTCGAAAGAGAAACCCGCTCTTGATTTTCGGCGGTTTTGAATGCTAAGCGAAAGCTTAATAAATTCATCCACATCTGTTCCGTCTTTGCCAAATCCTTTTTTTAATTGTTCTTTGACAATAACTCTTTCCAACGTTTTGAAAAGCAATTCTTCCCGTTCCAACCATGCTATTAGCGTTTCATCCGGGGCTTCTATTGGAAAAACTTCTTTAACAGTTGACCTGGCAAAACTTGAAAACTCCTTTGTTGTTGGAAAATTGTTCCCATAGCGTTTTAGTAGTTCTTCTAGAAAATCGGGCGCAATTTCATCCGGCTCCATTCCCAAAGAGGAAAGGATGTATCTTCCCGCAAATCCGATATCTTTTTTATCCCCTGTAAGGTCTTTTATAAGAAATTTATTAGCGGCCTCTTCAACTCCGAACAACCATAGTAATTGTTTTTCCGCAGTAGAGTTCTGTGGAGCAACAATAACTGCGAGTTTTGCCTCGCCAGTTTGCCCAACCACTATTAGATCGTTGGCCTTTGCTTCTGTTAATACTTCATTAGTTGAATAATAAAGGCGATACTCGGTTCTACTTGGATGATTTTCCCGCGCATCGTACCATGTTACAAACCCGTCGCTTTCAATTAGTTTATCTTCATCATCTGATAAGTAAATAAACTTGGCAGTAAATTTTTTCTTTTCGGGGCCAAAAATGTTTCGGAATTCATTAATTCCATTAAATTCATGCTGATTTGATAAGTCAGGTGATATTTCAACCTGACTTAATCTTTTTATCCCAACACCGGTAAAATATTTAGAAAGAGGGCTTGCCATTTTATTGATACTTTGTTAAAAGTGTGACAATTTCATCACCAACGGCTTCGATCAAGGGGGTCACAACAGAATTACCAAACTGCTTATAGGCTTGGTTATCTGACACTGGTATTCTAAAACTCTTCTTCCCTTTGTTGACCGGATAGCCCTGCAAAGCAGCACATTCGTCCGGCGTTAATCTGCGAGGGTTGGAGCCAAGTTGCGGAATTAGGATTTCAGAGCCATCTTTATAATATCTGGCACTTATAGTTCTGCTTATTCCTTCTAGGTTTGTTAGCCCAAACCCAAATCCATTTCCTTTAAGTTTATGCTTCTTAGAATACTCCTGAAGGTAATTCCACAAATGGTCTGATAAAGTATATTTTGGATCGACGTTTTCCTTTAGTATAGATTTAATTTTCTTATCCGGCTCGGGAAGTTTGACAAGACTAAAATCAAATTTCATATTTTGACCAAAGACTTCCTTATCAAACCCAACCATTATTGTTCTATCACGATGTTGGGGTACAAAGTGTTTACCGTTCAATATGGCCTTGTCAAAAGAATAGTTCAATTCTTCTAATGTTTCTTTTATTACTCTGAATGTGTTCCCTTTATCATGAGCAACAAGGTTTTTAACATTTTCCAGGAAAAAAGCTTTGGGCCGATGCTTTTTAATAATTTCAGCAACATGGAAAAATAAGTTACCCTGTTTTTCATCTTCAAAGCCATGTTTTCTGCCCAGGCTGTTTTTCTTAGAAACGCCCGCTATTGAAAATGGCTGACAAGGAAAACCGCCGCAAAGTATATCAAACGTTTTTGGTATAAATGCTTTGGTTTCCGGTTTGGTTATATCACCAAATGGGGTTTCGCCAAAATTCGCCAAATATGTTTTTTGAGCATATTTGTCATATTCGGAGCTGTAAACGCATAACCCGCCTAAATTTTGAAGGGCTAGTCTAAATCCACCTATTCCGGCAAACAGGTCAATAAAAGTAAACTTTTCGGTGCCTGGCTCTGGCCCCGGAAAAGGAATATCAGTTACATCAAAAAGATTTTTCTGAACAGCCTGATATAAAACTTCTGGATCTTCGGCATATTTACTATGTTCGGCGATTTCATATGCCTTTGCTTTGTAAACAGGGTTTTTTGTTACAACATAGTGTGTAAGTACTGCGGCGTCGAGTTCATCGGGCACTAACGATGAAAAAGCTTTGGAGAGATTTACGGCCATCAGGCAGTCCTCCCATTAAAAGCTTCGTTATTAAAAAAGTCGCTTAAAGATGCATCAAGTGCAATGACTATTTTTTCAAGGTTAATAACTGAAACGTTCCGTTTCCCGTTTTCAACTTCGTTAATGTAAGTCTTATCTATCTCTGCCTTAAAGGCTAAAGCTTCCTGTGTTAGCTTTAAATTTGTGCGGTATTCTTTAATACGCTGGCCAATTCTCTTACGGATATCCATAAGGGAAAGCTATTGCGTATTCGACTATAAGTCAATCGGATATAAGTGAACTTTGAGAAAAGTTACTAACGGCGTAAAACGGATGTCAACTTGGCAAATGTGTCGTCAATGGTTGTCTTTTTCAACTCACATTCCCAAATTTTTATAATTTTCCAGCCAGCATTTTTGAGGTTCGCTTCGGCATTGGAATCGTTAGTGGTATTTGTCCCAATCTTGTTCAGCCACCATTCAGTCCGGGTTTTCGGCACAACAAAATATTTGCACCCTTCATGCCCATGCCAGAAGCATCCATGTATAAAAATTACAGTTTTGTATTTGGGCAGTACTATATCCGGCTTCCCCGGTAAATCCTTTACATGCAGCCTATACCTAAACCCGTTTTTATGCAAAAACCGCCGCACCAGCAACTCGGGCTTGGTATCCTTGCTGCGTATCCGCGACATGTTATAGCTGCGTGTTTCTTTGCTGTGTACATCGGCCATAGGGCAAAGTACGGGATATTATGGCTACGGCGCCAAATCTTAATTGTTCATGTCATTTGGTTATATTTGTGTAGCATAATAAATTTTTATGGACAGGATAATTTTGGAGGTTGACGACCAGGTTGCAAAAAGCTGGAGGTTCTCGTCGGAGAAAAAACGCCGGGATTAAGCGGCGCTATCAGTAAAATGCTGGAATTGGCCTTTAAACAAAAAGGCGACGACGATTTTATTCAGTTTATTATAGAAGTTCAGGATAAAGCCGCCGAGCGGGGCCTGACCGAAGAAATCCTGAATGAGATTTTAAATGACCCGAACTGAGAAATTTATTGTTGATACCAACGTACTCGTCAGCAGCTTATTTTTTAAAGAACCCGAGAGTCTAAAATCTTTTTAAATTTGAATACGCTTTAAATAAACTACAATTCAATCTATATGGAATCGTCTTCAATTGTCGACCGCTTGCTAAAAAATATGGGCAATATGCACGAACTGGGCCGTCAGCGCGCTTTTGAGCTGGGCAACCCGTTTTATGCACAATTTGCAGAGGACGGCGGGTATTGGCGCAAGGAAATGCCCAATGGCGAAAAATACCTGGTAACGGTTGAAGTGATAATGGATGAAAATGATATGCCTGTGAAGGTAATAGATGCCGTTATAAAAAAGCTTAACGATTAATGAAAAAGCCGGAACTGGTTTTGATAGCCGGTTGCAATGCTGCGGGTAAATCAACCTTTATCCGCACGCGCCTAAATGAGCTGGAGGGATTCGAGATACTGATGACGGATGTTTATAAAGGCCGAACCAAAGAACTGGCCAGACAGGCTATTGGCCAGGGCAAGGACATTTTAATTGAAACAGTTTTTAATGACGAATCATTTAAAGATCTGGCAGACCAGGCCAGACATGCCGGTTATCAAACCTCATTGGTCGTACTATTTTTGGATAGTATACAACAGTCGGTTAACAGAGTGGCTTTCCGCGGAATGCAGGCAAGCAGGTCGAGCACGTCGACCACACGTATGCGCATACCGCGGATACAGGGCCTTCCGCCACATTGTAAGGCATCCGTTGTAATACGTTCTTTCCAATTGCTCCTATACAAAAATACATCATATTGCAATACCCGGGCAAATATCTGCAACAACCAAAATCAAGGCAATCCGCTAATCCTACAAACGGCGCAGCCTTCCTGAGCGCCGAAAAAACAACCAAACGCGAAAAATCAAGGTTCAGACAATGTACATCGGCCATAAGGCAAAGGTACACCATCCAGCATAGTTTATCCGATGGTGTCAGCCTGCTTAATACATGTGCGGTGTTACATGTACCGCATGGCCTATCGCAACAACCAGGGCTACAATGCCGGTTATTACCACCAGGATGCTGCCGCCGATGATTAGGCCGGTACGCGTGGGATGTGCCATCTGCCGGCTGCCCTTGTTATAGGCAAAGTAGCGGTAATCTTTTACATAAGCCGAATCGGCAAGCAACAGGGTGTCGGGCGTGCTTGCTGCGGTGGGTTTAAAGTAGTCGGAGGTTGCGGTGATCTCGCCGTCCCTTACTTTTTGTACCAGGTTTTTTGGCAGTTTGAAGTTGAGGGTGTTATGCCGTGCGCGGCGGGCGGGTTCGCCCGAAAAGGGAACGCTCGTGCGCCCAAAGCCAGGCCGCCTGTCGCGCATGGCGCGAAAACGGTCGGAACGCGGGTCGGGCCTGGCAGCTGGTGCGGCGCTTGTCGTGTCGGGTGGGGAAACTTGCGCGGCAGCCTTTTGCAGTAGCGCAAAGCAGCAAAAAAGGGTTAAGGTTAGGATTGTTCTCATCAGCAAGGGGGTTTGTTAAATATACAAAATCTATTTACGTGGGCAGCGGGGGGAATGATACAGGTTTTTTAAGTCGAATCCCGATAACTATCGGGATTCGACTAAAGACTAAGCGTAATTTCAAGAATGAAACCGACAGCAGATAGCTTCACCGCTCAAAGTCACCCCAATACTTAATATCCGTTTTAAAAGTATCCTTTGTGGCCGCGGGCCTGATGGTGGCATAGCTGCCGGCTACCCAATTGATGGTTTTTACAATTCCGTCGGGCATATCAATATCATATCCGTGGATGCGTTTTACCTTGTTGCCGTAATGCACCAGCAGTTCGAGGAATTGCACATCGTTTTCCTGCTGGTAGCCGGTATCCAGCGACCGGAAGCCGCTTTGTTCCAGCCGGGTAGTAAGCGAGTCCCAAAAGCGGCGGCTTACTTTGGCGGTATAAAAGCCAAATATTTTGCCCTTGCGGCCATCGGCGCCGCCTTTGGCTACGCTGCCGCCATAAAAATGGTAGTTTAAACTACTATCGATAACGGTAAGTGTAGTTTGGCAGGTGCCAAAACACATGCTGGTGGCTACTTCCACCTTCCCTATTTTGGCGCTGATACCGGGCCGATGGCAGGCGGAGAGGAGGAGGATTGCGGTGAGAAAGGGGAGGGTGCGGTGCATGGTAAGTTTATGGAGTTAAATATACCTAAGAAGAATGAAAGAAGCAGCATTTAAAAGCGGCGGCCTTGTGCGGTTCCCCTCTTGAGGGTAATAGCCTATGAAACGACAGAAAATGTCCGTTTGCTATAAATTCCCTCCCTGGGGAGGGGTGCGGCTGGTCGCGCGCAAAGACAGGGAGGGGTTTATCCACCATATCAGGTCGCCGAAACCCCTCCCTCCACCCTCCCCATGGGAGGGAATCGCACGTGGCCGTCGCTTTTTAGCTCCTCTGTCACCTGATAGGCTATTACTCTCTCAAGAGGGGAGTTCGCTTTGCGAGCTACCGTGTTTCAGCCAATCAACTTCTTATCCCTTAGCCGTTCCAAAATATACTCCCCTTCGGCCAGGTCCAGTTCGTTGCCGAATTTTATGACTTTAGAGCCGTAGTCAAATTGGATGGTGCCGCTATTGGCGATATGCCAGGGTTTAGGCAGGCGCCGGCGGCCATGTCGAAATACACGCTGATCGGTCGCTTGCTCCTTAACAGCGCGGAAATTATAAGCCTCTTTCAGGTTGTACGTTTTTGTTTTGGTGATGGAACGCTCCTTACAGATCGTTAATTCGCCGGACGAAAAGGTGATCACTTCCTTCCCCGACAAATACCACAACCAAAGCGCCCCGGCAAGAAAAATGCCGAAAGCAACACTTGTCATCCTGAGCATCAGGTCGGCATCGGGCCGGCCATTTTCGGCAGAATGAAAGATATGGTTGGGGTCGAAAAACTCCAGCGCCAAAAACCCCACAAAAACAAGGCCTAAAAAAACAAGCACAAACGAATCCTTTTTGGCCGGGATGATAATTTCCATGCCGTTATATGTTGGGTTAATAATGGCCCTGCCCTGGTAAAATGGTTGCATGGTTAAATAAGTTTAGCACTCAACTGATCAGTTTCTTGCTGCGCAGCCGCTCCAGAATATAAGTACCCTCTGCCTCGCTCAAACGATCGCCAAACTTTACGGTTCCAAGTCCGTAGTCGAATTTTATAGTGCCCGTTTTTGACATGGTCCAGGGTGGATACATTAAACGGGGGAAGGCCATAAAACCAAAATCGGAAAAGGTCTCGCCAACGCGAAAGTTATTCGCTTCGTTGAGGTCGTAGCTTTTGGTTTTGGCAATGGCGCCCTTTCGTTCGACGGTTAATATTTCCTGCGAAAAAGTTGCTATTTCTTTCCCGGCAAACATCCACCACAGCGTAGAGCCCGCAAAAAGTAACATAAGCAACGGCACGAACATAAACAGCAGCATAATGGCCGCCGGCACCTCGTCCGGGCTCGTATTACGAAATGATTGGGGCACAACAAAAAGAAAGACCAGGCCAAAAAGAGTTAAAAAGCAGCAATGTAAAATGATCAACCAATTTTTCTTTGCAGGAATGATAATCTCGACACTGTCGTACAAATCATTGATGGTTGCGCGGCCGCTGTAAGGTTTTTCCATTTGGTTAAATATCCTATTTTTTAGCTGATCAGCTTTTTACTCCTTAGCCGCTGCAAAATATACTCCGCTTCGGCCTGGTACAGTTTATCGCCAAAACGCACGGTTTCCATGCCATAATCAAAGCGTATGGTACCTTCAGAAGCCACATTCCATGGCGACATCAGCCCGCGCCGGCGGCGGCCAAAAGCAAAATCGTCTGCAAAATCCTCCTGCGCGCGAAAGTTTTTGGCCTCATTCAAATCGTAGCTTTTGGTTTTGCTGAGGGAGCCTTTTCTAACGATGGTTAACACACCCTGGGATATGTTGATCACCTCTTTCCCCATCACATTCCACCACCAGGTGCACCCGGCAAAAAAACCGCCGATGGTCCAAAAGGAGATCCATAACAGCGCAAAACCGGCGACCAACCCGTCATGACTAAACACCATCATTGGCACAAAAATTTCGGCGCCCAGCCATGCGCAAAGCCAAAAGCTCAAAAAAACAAGTATAAACCAATTTCTTTTTGCAGGAACGATGATCTCGATGCCGTTATAATTTTCGGTAATAACGGCCCTGCCCTGGTAAGGTATTTCCATGGTTAAATATGCTTTTTTTTAACTGATCAATTTTTTACTCCGCAGGCGCTCCAAAATATAATCTCCTTCGGCCTGGCTCAAAAAGTCGCCAAATTGTATGGTATCCACGCCGTAATCGAATTTCACGGTGGCCCCTTACAGCTACCTGCCAGGGGAAGCCGTCGTAAAATCGCTTGCCCCGCTCGGTAACCAAAACCTCAACAACCGCCCGGAAATTTGTAGCCGAATGCAGGTCGTAGCTCATCGCTTTTTCTATCGCATTCTTTTTTTCAATGGTTAAAACGCCATTCGCCACCGTAACGATCTCCTTACCGGCAATGGCCCACCAAACAGAATAAAGCAGGAATAACAACCCAATACCCACCAGGCTAAACATAAAGATGGTAAATCCGTTGATCTGCAGGCTTTGCGCTGTTGGCGCTTTCACCGTCAAAATATAATACACAAAAACTGCCGAAAGCCCCAGCCCACCGATAGACCGCACCAAAAAAACCGGCGGCCTGTAGGCTGGTATAATGATCTCGAGGCCATTATAGTTGTCGTTAATTATGGCGCGGCCATGATAAGGTGTTTCCATGGCTAAATATGGGAAAAATCCGGATAATTCAGCAATGCTACGTATGCATTCTTCTGATGCCGTGTTACACTCAAAACAACGTTAGTCCTAATCAGACTTTTGACTTTCGACTTAAAATTACGGCATCTTATACAACACCCCCAGCGCCAGGCCCTCCGTTCCCTGGATGGAATGGGACGCCGACTTATCATACAGAACCGTGGTATTCACCGTCATGGCGATGAGGCGGGTTACTTTCGCGGTTAGTGTGCCATCCAGGCGATGCGTGGTAAGCGCGAGCGGCTGGATATAGGGGATAAAGATGGCGTAGCGCGCATTGATGTGTATGGTTTTGGTGAGATCTTTATCGATCTCGGCCACTACCTGTACCGCCAGCTGGTTTAACACTTTATGGTCGATAGGTACGCCGTAGTTATCTGCCTGGTTTTTGTAAATGGTGGTATCCAGCACGAAGGTTTGGCGCGCGGTGCCGGTGCCTATCCGCAGGTCGAAATATTTTACCGGCTTATACTCAAACCCCAGCGATTCGGTTAAATACCCCGGCGACATAAAATCCGAGATGAGGTAGGGATTTGCGGCATTGGTGCCGTCAGGATTCACATAGTTGTACCCGGCCGAAAACTGCGACTCAAAGGTTAATGATCCGAAAAACGACCATTTTTTTGACAGCTGGGTAGCTACTTTGTTATCAATAAAAATACGGTCGTTGGTTTTGCGCGAACCCTGGCCCTGGTTTTTGCTGGCGCCATATTGCAGGTTGGTTTCGGAAGCAAAATCAAATGGCTTTTTGTTGTACTCGGTTTTATAATCCACATTGGTGCCCAGCGCGATGGAACTAATGCCCCCTGCCGAATAGTTGCTGGTAAAGGCCGACTGACTAAAATTTAACCCAAAAATGAGGGATCGGTGCCAGTAATTGATCTTATAATCCAGCATATCCACAGGTATCAGCGCCGGGGCGATCTGGATCGGCCTTACCAACTGTGGCAGGGCATTGTGGCCCGGGTCGATGCGGTATTTATTGAGCTGGGCGGTATCAACTTTAAGGGAGTCGCGGTTTTGCGCGTTAGCGGATAATAAAGAACCTAAGAAAATTACGAACAAAAGCCCGGGGGCGTATTTCAGCATAGCGATGTATTTAAGCCAACAAATTGATGTCGTTACCCGACATTAACTGCAGCATTAACAATTTTGCCGCAAATTTATTGTAAATAATGAAAATGAGATGAATGGGTTTGTAAAAAAGGCGCTGGATTAAGAGAGGTGAAAGGCGAAAGGTGAAAGGCGAAGGGTTGAACGGGGTTGATATCCGTACTTTTTCTCAACTTAATCAACCTACCCGATAGCTATCGGGTCCAACTTAATCAACCTAATCAACTACTTTTTCATCACGACCTGGTTAAGGGAGGCAAAGTATATATCCGCTGGTTACGTAAATAACGGCGATAGTTGGCGCGGATCATGGTGATAAACTCGTAATCGGTCATGGTTCTTACGGCGAAATAGCCCGGGCGATAGCGGGTCATGAACGAGGTTAGTTTGGCGTCCTTTAACCCGGTTACGCGGCCAACCAGCGTACGGCTAAAGCGGTAATCGATCACGTGCTGCTCGTAGTCGCGCTCGATCAGTTCGCGCAAATTTGCGGCGTTGCGGCCTTCGCGGCTTATCGAGTTCCAGATGGCATCAATGCTGATCCCTACGCCACCATAATCTGAGTTTGAAAAGAAATCGGGATTTAACGAGGGTCCATAAATTTTGGAATACTCTTCTTTGGTTTTTTCCAGCTGCTGGTCGGGTGTCAGCGCCGAGTCGCGCACGGTAACTTCTCTTAGCTGTACCACCAGGTGCGCCATATAAATGGCCAGCGCTTCTTTGTTTTGAACTTTTATGGTGTCGGAATGGTAGTCCATGCGCGAAAACACCAGTTGGTCGCCCACATCCGCCTTTATTTTAAACTCACCCTTCAGGTTATTGTAAACAGTAATGTGGTTGTTGATGTCGTGTACGCTGATGCTGGCCAGGCGCTCCTTGTTGGTTTTATCAAATACGATCCCCTCTACGGGTTTATCCTGCGCAAAGCAGTTTAACCCTATCATCACAAATGCCAACAATAACCAATATTTCATAATCAGAATAAAAATAACAGTTAAGGCCGGTGTTTAGTATCTATTTAACAAATATTAACAGCGGCGTCCATGGTCGATGGACCATAGTCCACGGCATTTTTAGGCCCCTGCACCCCCTGGTGGTGGTTAATTCGCCGCTAGTATCCTGCCATGGACTATCGACCATGGACTATGGACTTTTGCCATGATCCATCGATTATGAACCACGCCCTATTTTCCCACCACCAAAACCTGGCCAATTTTTATACTGTTATCGGTAAGGTTGTTCAGCGACTTCAAATCGTCAACGCTTAAACCAAATCGTTTGGAGATATTGTAGAGCGTATCGCCCTGTTTAACGGTATAGTTTTTACTGCTTGCCGGGGCCGGCTGGGTTGTGGTATCAGCCGGGGCGGGGATTGTTTGAACGGGCAGAACGGGATTGCTTTGAACAGGGGGCGCCGGGCTTTGTTGAACCGGCGGCGCGGAAATCGCCGCTTCCTGCTGCACCGGCGCTGTACCCCCAGGTTGATCGTACTGGTCAAGTTTATATTTTTCGATGATGCCTATAATGATCTCGGGATATTGCGGGTTGGTGGCGTAGCCGGCTTTTTTTAAGCCGTGCGCCCATCCCTTGTAATCGGTGATATCCAGCTGGAACAATGCTGCATAGTTTTTCTTTTTCAGGAAGTTGGAATGATCGCGGTACGATTCTTCAACGCTGCCGTAAACCCGGAAGGCGTCGTTTTTATTGTCATCGTCTTTATAATAAACCTTCCCATTCCATGAGTAACCCGCCTTAACCCCAAAATGATTATTGGCCACGCGCGCCAGGTCACTGTTGCCATTCCCCGATTCATACAAGCCCTGTGCAAGCGTAATGCTGGCCGGTATGCCGTAGGTGTTCATTTCCTGTATGGCAATGGTTTTGTATCGATCGATATATTGTACAGTAGTAAGGGGTTTATAATCATCATCGCGGCCGCCGCTATAGCGCTGCACCTGCCGGTTGTTTTGTTTTGCTGCGCGATTACTAACGAGGCTTCGATGCGCCGAGCACGAGGTAAAAAAACCAAGCCCAATCAATAAGTAAATTGTTTTTTTCATTTCAATAAATTATCAAATAGCCGGCAAAACCGCTTTCGCCGGTAAAGTTAAGGGTTAATACGGGGATTGGTGGCAGAAGGTTATAAAGATCAATCGCTTTTAAAAAATGACGAACTAATAACCGGATAACGATGGGTTTGAAACCCATCGCTATGGGAAAAGATGCCATTAATTCTAAAAAGTGGGTCAACTGAACAACCAAATTTGGACAAATAAGAGCACCGGTACCGTAGCGGCACAGCATAGCGACGGGTTTCAAACCCGTCGACTATGGGAAATGTCGCTTTAAAATTTAAAAGCGACTTGCCTTTTATAAAGACGTGGCTCTCTGGTAAATCATTTTAATTTAATGCAAGCACAATGAATAAATCCGGCAAATCCACCACGCGTAAACGGGTCATTAACAAACCGCTATATTATCGAATATACAACGCAATTTCTGTAAATTATTTGTTTCGCGGCTTTGCTTTTATAAAAAACACCTAACTTTAAATTCTACTAAGCAAGACGTTTATGGAAAACAACAATAATCTTCCGGAGCCGGATACCCGGCCGGATGTGAAGGACCGTTCGCGCCGCGATTTCCTGAAAAAATCAGCCTTAATAACTGCAGTTGCGCTTACCCCTGCGCCGGCTGTTATGGCCGCCGAAAGGCACATGGATGAAAGGCTGGCAGAGGCGTTTGAAAAGATGCCACTGAACATGGAGATCAACGGCAAGGCTCATAACCTGATGGTTGAACCCCGCAGTACCCTGCTGGATATCCTTCGCGAACAACTGGATCTTACAGGCACCAAAAAAGGCTGCGACCTTGGCCAGTGCGGCGCATGCACCGTACATGTGGACGGACATCGGGTGATCTCGTGCCTCACGCTTGGCGTTATGGTAAACGGCAAAAAAGTAACCACTATTGAAGGTCTGGCTAAAGGCGATCAGCTGCACCCGATGCAGGAAGCCTTTCTGAAACACGACGGTTTCCAGTGCGGCTATTGTACGCCAGGGCAGATCATGTCGGCAGTGGCTTGTATACGGGAAGGTCATGCCAACTCTGAAGTGGAGATTAGGGAATACATGAGCGGTAACATTTGCCGTTGCGGGGCTTATCCCAACATCGTCAACGCTATACAAGAGGTGAAGGAAGGAGGATTGCCGGTATGAAACAGTTTCAATACACCAAGGCTGCGTCGCAGGAGATGGTTTTAGACGCCATCAGCAGGCCCGGAACAAAGATCATCGCCGGCGGTACCAACCTGGTTGACCACATGAAGCATGGCCTCATCGCGCCTGATAAACTGGTGGACATTACCCACCTGCCGCTGAAAGCTATCGCTCCAACAAAAAGCGGGCTGCATATCGGCACGCTGGCGCTAAATAGTGTCGTAGCCGAAAATGCCCTTGTGGTGCAAAAGCAACCATTACTTGGCATGGCGCTAAAGGCAGGGGCCTCGCAACAGTTGCGCAATATGGCCACTGTTGGTGGCAATATCATGCAGCGGACGCGTTGTACCTATTTTTACGATACCACTATGCCCTGCAACAAGCGCGAGCCCGGAACCGGCTGCGGCGCAATGGAAGGCTATAACCGCATGCACGCTATTTTTGGCGCCAGCGATAAATGCATTGCCGTGCACCCCAGCGATATGTGCGTAGCCCTGGCAGCACTTGATGCCTCGGTAATAGTTGCGGGTAAAAAAGGCCAAAGGCATATTCCTTTTAATGAATTCCACCGCTTTCCAGATGACCATCCCGAGTTGGATAATAACCTGGCTAAAGACGAGATGATACTGGGTGTGGAAATTCCTGATAACAATTTCGCCAAAAACAGCTATTACCTGAAAATACGCGACCGGCAATCGTACGCCTTCGCGCTGGTTTCGGTAGCGGCAGCACTGGATATCAGTGGGGGCACCATTCGCCAGGCCCGTTTAGCTATGGGGGGAGTGGCGCATAAGCCGTGGAGGCTTTATGAAGTTGAAAAATTCCTGGCGGGAAAAGCGGCTACGGAAGACAACTTTAAACAAGCTGCAGAACTGGCTATGCAAGGCGCGAAAGCCTATCAGTATAATGCATTTAAACTAAAGCTGGCCCCTGCGGCGATAACTGAAGCGCTGAAGCATGCTTCGGGTATTGTTTAGTGGCAGTAGCAGTAGCAGTGGCAGTTGTTCTCGAATCAACCAGGCTATTTACTAATGAACTAATAAACCAGTGAACCAATGAACATTTCCAAAGAAGGCATAACACGCGTCGACGGCCGCTTAAAAGTGACCGGTTCGATCAGGTATGCTGCGGAATATCCGTTCCCCGGCCTGGTTTATGGCGCGGTGGTAAGCAGTACCATTGCGAAGGGCGTGATAACCGGGATTGACAGCAAAGCTGCTGAAAAGTCGGCGGGTGTAATTTCAGTAATATCCCATTTGAATGCTCCGAAAATCCCTGGTTATGATAGCGGCAAAGAGGAGATAAAAACCTTTAACGACAGCCGGATCTACTTTAACGGCCAACCCATCGCGCTGGTGATCGCCGATACTTTTGAGCGCGCAAAATTTGCGGCAACATTGGTTAAGGTGCAATACAGTAAGGAGCCGCATCAAACCAATATCGATGCCGGCCTGGAAAATACCTTTAAGCCCTGGGGCGATGGCAGCGATTACCTGCGCGGCCAGGCCAACGCATATCAAAATGCGCCGGTTAAAATCGAAGCCGAATACCGTACGCCAATTCATGTGCACAATGCCATGGAGCCCTTTGCGATGACAGCGCTTTGGAACGGCGATAAAGTAACGGTTTACACCAAGTCGCAGTACATAAAAGGCATGCAGCGCGAAATTATGGGCATGTTTAAACTGCCCGAAGAGAACGTAACGGTTAACTCAAAGGTAATCGGCGGGGCATTTGGCAGCGGGTCGCCGCTTTGGCCTTATGCAAAAGCGGCGTTGATCGGCGCAAAAATGATAGGTAAGCCGTTAAAAGTAGTGATCGACCGCGGGCAGATGTTTACCATGGTGGGTTACCGCTCGCCTGCAGTTCAAAAAATAGGCATGGGCGCCACTGCTGACGGAAAACTGACAGGCATTACCCACCTGGCAACCGGCGAAACCGCGACCTACCAGCAATTTGCTGAAGGTATTACCTCAACCACAAATATTTTATACGATTGCCCGAATGTAAATACGCAATACCGTTTAACACGGCTGGACATGAGCGTACCCACCTATACCCGCGGGCCGGGGGAAACAACAGGCGTGTTTGCGCTGGAATCGGCGGTGGACGAGCTGGCAAATGCGTTGAACATGGATCCGCTCGAATTCAGGAAAAAGAATTACAGCGAAAAGGATCCTGAAAATAATCTGCCATGGTCGAGCAAATATTTAAAGGAGTGTTATGATATGGGAGCCGCTCATTTTGGCTGGGACAAACGCAGTCAAAAGCCCGGCTCGGTAATGAAGGATGGCTGGCTTGTTGGTTACGGCGTAAGCAACGGCATTTACGGCGCGGGCCGTGCGCCATGCGTAGCCAAAGCAAAAATGAGCGCCGATGGTATGCTGCTGATCCAAAGCTCCACGAGCGATATGGGGCCGGGCACCGCAACGGTGATGGTTAAAATAGCATCGGGTATCGTCAATATACCCGTCGAAAACATAAAGTTTGAACTCGGTAGTTCTTCCCTTCCCGCTGCGCCAGGGGAGTACGGATCGATGACTACATCATCCGTAGGCTCGGCCGTGTATGATGTTTGTACCGCGCTGAACGAAAAGTTCAACCTGCTCGACGGCAAAACTGGCACTGCCGATCCTGATTATGTAAGGATATTAAAGGAGCATAACCTTCCCTTTGTGGAGGTTACGCACAAGTCTGAAGGCTCGCCGAATGCGGAAAAATACTCATCGCATGCCTATTGCGTGCATTTTGTGGAGGTAAACGTACACCCGACACTGGGCACGGTTAAAGTAACCCGGGTAGTTGCTGCACTGGATGGCGGCAAAATATTGAACCCGATAACTGCCCGCAGCCAGGTAATTGGCGGCGCGGTATGGGGGATCAGCATGGCCCTGATGGAAGGCGGGGTGCTCGACCACCGATATGGTAAATATGTGAACAATAACCTCGCTGATTATCATTATGCCAGCAATGCTGATGTGCCGCAAATAGAGGTTTTATTTGTCGACAAGCCGGACCCCATTACGAATGCAATGGGATCAAAAGGTATTGGCGAAGTTACCATAGTCGGGTTTGCCGCGGCAGTAGCCAACGCGGTATTCAATGCCACCGGGAAAAGGGTGCGGGATTTGCCGATAACGCCGGATAAGTTGGTTTGAGGAGTTGTTGTAAGGTTGAAATGTTGTAAGGTTAAAATGTTTTGCAGGATGCGGATTTTGCACTTTTCGGGCAGATAAAATTTAATAATTATACCCGGAACAACTTTACAACATTTCAACTTTACAACCTTACAACAGGAAATAAATGAATATAAAAAATAAACCATCATCATCTACCGGCCCAAGCCGGGTAGACGGTCGCTTAAAAGTAACCGGCGCAGCCAAATATTCAGCGGAATATGAAATGGCCGGCCTGGTTTATGGTGTGTTGGTGGGGAGTACCATAACCAAAGGGACGATCAAGTCCATTGATACGCAAAAAGCAATGCGGTCGCCGGGTGTGCTGGCCGTGGTCACTCATTTTAATACCCCGGTTGTTCCCGGATATGCTCCTGAAAAAGGTAAACCCGAACCGGCAAAAAGTCCACTGCGGGTATTTTATGATGGCACTATCGTTTTTAATGGCCAGCCTGTAGCGCTTGCCATAGCGGATACTTTTGAGCGGGCGCAATATGCCGCATCGCTGGTAAAGGTTGAATATATTGAAGACAAACACATCACCAGCCTTACCGACCATTTAGAAAATGGCTTTGCTCCGGCTGAGAACTATGGCATGACGCCGGAATACAGCCGCGGAACGGTTTCCGCCTGGAATACCGCGCCTGTTAGGCTGGAGCATGAGTACGTTATCCCAAGCGAGGTGCACAACCCGATGGAGTTGCATGCCTGTATTGCCCGCTGGGACACGGAAAACAAAATAACCATTTGGACAAAAACACAGGGCGTTAAGGAAACACAGAGCGAACTGGCTGCATTTTTTAAACTTCCGCCTGAAAATATCCAGGTGAATTCGAAATTTGTAGGTGGTGCCTTTGGCAGCGCGCTGCAGGTTTGGTCGCACGAAGTGGCGGCTATTATTGGCGCCAAAGTAGTTAAACGCCCGGTTAAACTACTGCTGGCGAGGCAGGATATGTTTACTTCGGTAGGTTACAGGCCGCATACCTGGCAAAAAATAGGCATTGGTGCAACGGCTGATGGCAAACTGGTGGGCATTACACACAACGCGGTTGGTCAAACTTCGGCTTACGAAGATTTTGCTGAATTCCCGACAGGGGTTAGTCGCTATTTATACGCCTGTCCTAATGTGGATACGCATTATAAAATCGTATCACTGAACGTAGGCTCGCCCATCTGGATGCGCGGCCCCGGCGAGGCGACCGGTACCTTCGCGCTGGAATCGGCGATGGATGAGTTATCCTATAAACTGAATATTGACCCAATAGATCTGCGGATGCGCAACTACGCGGAAACCGATCCGCAAAGCAATAAACCCTTTTCGAGTAAGTTTTTAAACGAAGCTTATAAATTGGGCGCCGACCATATCGGCTGGCACGACCGGAGCCAGAAACCCGGTTCGGTAACTAAAGACGGCTGGCTGGTAGGCTATGGTGTTAGCGGAGGCGTTTTTGGCGCTGACCGTGAACCGGCCACCGTAAAAGCCACGATGATGGCCGATGGCACATTGGTGTTGCAAACTGCGGTAAGTGATATCGGCCCCGGTACAGGTACTGCTATGGTGGCCATCGCATCCGAAACAATGGGCATTCCAGCGGAAAAGGTTAGGTTCGATCTGGGCGATTCATCCTATCCGAATGCTCCGCAGCAAGGTGGCTCGACGATTGCTTCCAGCGTAGGATCGGCGGTTTATATGGCCTGTACCGATCTGAAGGAAAAATTTCAGCAGCTCATCGGCAATGGCGGAACAGACAAACCCGACTACGTAAAAGTTTTAAAAGACCATAAATTAAACCAGCTGCAGGTTATTACCGATTCAAAAGCAGGCAGCGAGGTGGATAAATACCAGATGTATTCATGGTCGGTGCACTTTGTAGTGGTGCATGTACACCCGGCGACCGGCGTAGTTAAGGTGGATAAAGTAGCTTGCGTTGCAGATTCCGGCCGCATTATCAGCCCGAAAACTGCCCGCAGCCAAATCGTAGGCGGTGCGGTAATGGGCATCGGCATGGCTTTAACCGAAGAAACGGTTTACGACCATCGTTACGGAAGATTGGTAAACAGCAATTTTGCCGACTACCATGTGCCGGTAAACGCCGATATTCCGCAGATAGAAGCCATTTTTGTTAATAAACCCGATCCGATTATTAACCCGATCGGCGCCAAAGGTATGGGCGAGATCGCGCTGATCGGCATGGCGGCAGCAGTTGCCAACGCCGTATACAACGCCACCGGAAAGCGGATCAGGACGTTGCCTATTACCCCGGATAAACTGTTGGAGACGGAACTGGAGTTGACCTAAGTTGGTAATAAGTTGTAAGGGTTGCAATAAGTTAAACAATCATTAGTCATCCTACCAATGAACTAATGAACTAATGAACCAGTGAACAAATGAACGTTTATTATGGAAAACATCAAAAAAAAGAAAGCAACGGCTGCAGAAGGATTAAGCCGCATAGATGGCCGGATGAAGGTTACCGGGAAGGCTAAATATTCAGCGGAATATAATACAAAAGGGTTGGTATACGGCGTATTGGCGGGCAGTACCATTACCAGCGGCACCATAAAAACGATCGACACAAAAGCTGCTGAAAATGCGCCCGGTGTACTGGCGGTTTATACTTACTTAAATTCGCCCAAAATTCCTGCCTACCAGGATCCGCCGGCAACGGCTAAAGGCGCTTTCAGGATATTTTACGATAATAAAATTTACTTTAACGGCCAGCCCATAGCGATGGTGGTTGCTGATACTTTCGAGCGTGCACAGTTTGCTGCCGGGCTGGTTAAGGCCAACTATGATAATTCAACCTTTCAAACGGACTTAAAAAGTAATATTAGTGCCGGGGTTGCCCACGGGAAAGATTATTTAAGAGGACAGGAAGACGCCTATAAAAATGCGCCTGTAAAAATTGAGGCGGAATATACGCTGCCCACCGATGTACATAACCCGATGGAACTGCATGCCATTATCGCAAGCTGGGATGGCGACGACAAACTGACCGTTTGGGACAAAACGCAGGGAGTAATGGGAACGCAACGCAGCATTGCGCAAACATTTAAACTGCAGCCCGCTAATGTGCACGTAATTTCGCCCTTTGTTGGCGGCGCCTTTGGGGCTGCTTTACGCACCTGGCAGCACGAGATCGCTGCGGTTATGGCCGCAAAGGCTTTAAATAAGCCTGTTAAGCTGGTGCTTACCCGCGCGGCCATGTTTACTTCGGTAGGCTACCGACCGGCCGCATGGCAAAAAATAGGCCTTGGAGCCACCGCCGACGGAAAGCTGGTGGGCATTACGCACGAAGCGGCTGGGCAAACATCGATTTATGAGGACTTCACCGAAGGGGTTGTAAACATCAGCCAGCTGATGTATGCCTGCCCCAATGTAAATACCAAGTACAAATTGGTTTCGCTTAATGTAAACACGCCAACCCCAATGCGCGGCCCGGGCGAGGCCACCGGCGCCATAGCCCTTGAATGTGGCATGGACGAACTGGCCTACGCATTAAATATCGACCCAATAGCGCTGCGCATAATTAACCACGCGGATACTGATCCGCAAAGCGGAAAACCTTATTCGAGTAAATTTTTAAAGGATGCTTATCAGCTTGGAGCGGATGCGATAGGTTGGAAAAACCGCAGCATGAAACCTGGTTCCGTTATGGAAAACGGCTGGCTGGTAGGTTATGGGCTGGGCACGGGCATGTTCGGCGCGTACCGCAGTTCGGCTACTGTTGTTGCCCGGCTACTGGCGGACGGAACTTTGGATATTCAAACCGCAGTTACCGATATCGGCCCCGGGACCGGTACAGCCATGACGACGATCGCCTCGGAAGTGATGGGTATATCGTCCGATAAAATAAACTTTAAACTGGGCGACTCGAATATGCCGCCTTCGCCTACACAGGGCGGTTCCTCCGTTACCTCAACGGTTGGTTCTGCTGTAAGTGATGCCTGTGTTGCGCTCAAAGATAAATTGAAGGAGTTGGGTGGCGTGGCCGAAGGCGGCCCGGCTGATTTTGCACAAATATTAAAGCAACATAACCTGCCGCAGATAGAAGTAACGGTAACCTCCAAACCAGGCGCTGATATTGGCAAGTACGCTATGTATTCATGGTCGGTACATTTTATGAAAGTATTGGTGCACCCAACAACCGGGGTGGTGAAGGTGGATAAAGCAGTTTCAGTGGCAGATTGCGGCACCATTGTTAGCCCCAAAACGGCCAGGAGCCAGATCATCGGCGGCACCATTATGGGGACGGGAATGGGCCTGATGGAAGAAGCGGTGATCGACCACCGTTACGGCCGGCTGGTGAATAACGACTTCGCCAATTACCATGTACCAGTACAGGCAGATATTCCTCAACTTCAAGCGCTATTCGTCAACAAACCCGATCCCTACATTAATCCAATGGGCGCCAAGGGCATGGGTGAGATCGCGACAATCGGCGTAGCAGCCGCATTGGCAAACGCGGTATTTAATGCAACCGGGAAACGGGTAAGGGATTTACCTATAACGCCTGATAAATTGATTTAGGAAAGTTGAAAGGTTGGAATGTTGTAAAGTTGAAATGTTGCAAGGTTGGCCCCGATAGCTATCGGGGGTTGCAAGGTCGCAGGGATATGACGGCAGTAATTGGTGTGCCTGTTTTGTCAGCAATATGCAATTGACTGATTATTAGCTAACTATAGCGTTTTAAATTTACACAAACAAGTAAATTATTGAAAATCAATGATATACAGATATACGCCGGAGTGTTGTTGCGAAATGGACAACGAAATGGACAAACAATGGACAGATTTTGCGACTGTTTTAACTCGGTATGAAGAATACGACGCGTATATCGTCCTGACGTTAAATTAACATTCCAACATTTCAACCTTACAACATTCCAACAATCTCAAAAACCATCGCTCGCGCCGCCGCCGCCAAATTCGCCGCCGCCGAATTTTGCACCATCGTTTTGCGGCGTTTGTGTGTGCCCGAATGTTTGGGCAACCACAAGCGATTCTATTTTCAGGTTATCCATCAAATTTGCTTGATTGGGCTCATCCAGCGTAAAGCCGTGTTTCGGCTTTTTTAAATATTTGGTAATGGCATAAACCAGCCCCAAAACAATTGCACCTGATATGGTCAACATCAAATCAACCGGTAAAATATGGTAATAGGTTCTGAAAGTGAGCGCCGCCGCAGCGATTAACAATAAGGAGATACGGATCAGCACTATATCCTTTCTTTTTATACCGAAGCCTAAGTAAAGCGCCGGTATCAAAAATGTCCACGTCCAAAAAAATGGCCCAAGGGCGATGGGTGTTGCAGTTCCATGGAGTTCGTCGCTTAAAGTTTGCACGATGTAATAGTTTCCGGCGGCGTAGAAGGTCAGCAGGCAAACTACCTGGGCGGCAACAAAGCAATATTGGTAATTGATAAGCCTTAGGTCATCTTTTACACGCATTACTATGAAGTAAACCAGTGCCGACGTTATGATCATCACAAACGGGATGACCATTAAACCCACCGGTCCGATCTTTTCAAGTCCGAAACACACCAACATAAAAAACGACGCTACGCACACCGCTGCCATCAGCGTATCTAAAAATCGGATCGTCAAAAACAACGTCACCAGGAATATGATGAGCGATAGTGCCAGGTAGTTCTCGTCGCCGGCATACAGGAAAATTGCAAAGCCGGCAGCGACCTGGAACGCTGATAAAAATAAAAGCGCATCGTCTACACCCGATCTGAAATGATGTTTGGTGTGTATCATCAATTCAAGGGCTCCATAGCTTAACAGGCCAAGAAAAACAATCCAGCCCGAAGGACCAACTGCTCCGGAGACCCAAAACATCAGGCTCAACAAACCATCGCCAAACAGCACTATCACACAAGTAAGTATAGCTAAACCCACGCGTGCAAAAATACCCGGTGTATAAAAGCCAACCGGGTAAGCCGCCGAGATGCCGGTAAATTCTTCAACCGTAATACGCTGTTGTTCCAAATGCGTTTTGAAGACCGCTAACACACGCAGATTATTCAGCCAGGTTTTATGGTAAGCGATCATGCGGTCTTCAGTTTTTTGTTAAAGTTGATCAGCAGGAAGATGAGCCCCAGCGCTGAACCGATGAAATAGAAAAAAGCCAGGTACAAGGCAAACTGCTCTCCTACAATGAATAACGACCGCATTACCAGGCAGCTTATCGCAAAATAGGTGTAAAGGGTCATCAGCAACAAAAAATAAAACGACTTGTTTTTCTTTGCATCAGTATAAAGCAGGGCAGATAATAAAAACAGCGCAAGCATGTAAACCGCGGCTAAATATCCGTCGTAATAATGAAAGTAACCTGCCAATAGCGAAATATAACCTGCGTGCACACCATAGTGCTGGTAACTGAATTTGAAGTGTTTTTTTAAACGATAGTAGTCAGTTAAAAAGGCGGCCGCCAACAATACGATGGCCAGTACGATGTAAGTGTTGGTGAGGGTTCCTTTATCAAAATCGTTTTGCAATAACAAAGCCTTCGGTGTAACGGAAACGCCCATCCAAACAGCCAGGTTGGCGATGGCCATACTGAGTATGCCCAAATGATCAAAATAATAGGCGGTAAAGAACAGCGCCAACATCGGGATCAACGTGGCCAGCCCGTAATCGGTGCCGAAAATATGATACTGGTATTGCCAGTAGCCGATAAATGACACCATACTAGTGCTGCCCAAGAGCAAAACATAATCGAAATAAGCATTCGGCGCATTTACCTTATCCCAGCTAAAGGGTTTGGTTGTTTTAAAACAATAAATGAAGCACCCTGCAGCGATGAACCCGATCAGGGTTAAAACAGCCGTGTGACCGATGGTGTCGATGTTTTCATAAACTGCAACGCCCAGCCCACCAGTCAACAATACCACGCCGACGTAAAGCAACGTCCTTACTTCCCAATGCACAGAAAGATCAGGCTGTTGTTGTGGCTGATTCAGTTTATTAAATGATTCATCACTTAACAATCCTTCAGCATGAAGATGTTTATAAAACTCAGCATCCATGCAAATTGCGCGGTTTATTTATCAAGTATAGCAAACATTCTTCGAAATCGATTGACTTATAGTTACCCAGCAGGGAAATCGCGTTTAAAAAACCAGGGATGTCGAGTTGAGGCTAAAGCCATTTTTTAACTTCAATTTACCCGTTGGCTGAAGCCAACGGCAATGAATGAAAGATCATGCTTCTAAAATTCATTGCCGTTCCTTTTAAGGAACAGAAAAAATAAACAAACACACAATGGCTTTAGCCAAACTTGAGCGACAAGTTTTTAAATGCGTTTTCCCCTGAGTTGCTCAATCGCTTTTCACGCCGCGCTGTAAAAAACATTCTTTAAGTTTACAGTCGAATATGAACCCGAAAGCAAGCCTTATTCTTGGTATCTTCTGCATCGCGTTCTCGCCTATTTTCGTCAAACTTGCGGGCGTGCCGGCGCTTACGTCTGGGTTCTACCGCATATTTATTGGCTGGCTTTGCCTGGCGCCTTATTGTATCCTAAAAAACAAGCTTAAAATAAACCGGAATGACCTGCTGATTGCCATGCTGGGCGGCATCGTCTTTGCAACAGATATAGCCGTTTGGCATTTATCCCTTTTAAAAATAAGCGCTACGGTATCAACCCTGCTGGCTAACCTTGCGCCGGTATGGGTCGGTTTACTGAGTTATTTATTATTGAAAAGGAGATCGGGTGGCTTGTTTTGGATAGGCACCATTGTGGCTATTGCGGGGATGGCCGTCCTTGTAGGATACCAAAATGTTATTCATTTAAAGTTTAACGCCGGAATTTTGCTCGCCTTGTTAGCCAGCTTTTTATATGCCTGTTATATCATGATCACTAAAGGCATCCTGCAAAAGATTGAAACCATCACTTTCATGTTTTACAACATGCTCGCCGCAAGCTTGTTTTTGCTGATCATCTGCCTCATCGGGCACACCGAATTGCTTCACCTGGCAGCGCCATCCTGGGAATGCCTTTTAGCCATGGGGATATTATGCCAGTTGACGGGCTGGATCACCATCAATTATGCCATCAAGTTCCTGGCATCAACAAAAGTGTCCATCGCGTTACTCGGTCAAACGGTTATTGCCGGTTTCCTGGCCATTTTATTTTTACATGAGCGACTGGAATTTAATGAAATTATCGGCAGCCTCATCGTATTGGCGGGAATTGCCATAAGCTTCATTACAAAGCCTATGGCAAAAATTTAGCATTCAATGTTTTATCGGCACCTGTATCCACAATTTTCCGTTTGCGAAGTTAGCGGCATTGGGGGCGCTTGCCGCACCGCTTGTTTTTACAAAACTTAGCTGGAAGTCGCCCTCTGCAATATCGATCGACGGGTCGAAACTGGTAATGTGGATAGAATTGCTGGTTTGCGTGGTGTCTAACTTGTAAAAGCTGGTCACGTTGTTGTTTTTGTCGAGGGAATAGAAATAGCCTTCCGTTTGGTGCGTTGGCTTATAAACACCAACGCCGCCAAAAGGCATTTTTATAACGAGGTATTGATTATTTGGGTAGTAAAAACCATTTATAGTCAGTGTATCTGTGGTGCTATTATACGTAGTGCTCACTGCCGCCACCCAATTTATGCCCTGAAAATTGGCGGCTACAAATAAACTGGTACTTTGAGGCCAATAACCGGACGGAGTCTGCGCATCCTTCCGGCATGATGCAAATAGCGCCGCACTAACAATCGTTAAAGCAAAAAATATCTTTTTCATAACTTAATATTGTAAATAAACATGTAGCCAATACGAAAGACCGGGGCTGCACGCTACATTAATTTGTCAGGAAAATGTTAATAAGCTGTAACCGTAGCCAACCTTAAAAAATATATTTTTGTCATTACTGAAAATTTAGATGATCTCCCGCAGCACCGTCGACCGTATAATGGAAGCCACAGATATTGTGGAGGTGATCGGCGAGTTTGTGCAATTAAAAAAGCGGGGGGCTAATTACGTTGGCCTTTCGCCGTTTGCTAACGAGAAAACACCATCCTTTACCGTTTCACCCGCCAAGGGCATCTTTAAGGATTTTTCCTCCGGGAAAGGCGGCTCCGCCATCACCTTTTTGATGGAGCTGGAGAAATTCACTTATCCTGAAGCATTAAAATGGCTGGCCAAGAAGTATGGCATCGAGGTTGAAGAAACGGTTGAGACAGCTGAAAATAAGGAGGAGCAAAATCGTCGAGAGAGTCTAATGCGCGTAACAAAATTTGCTGCTAAATTTTTCCATGAAAGTTTGCTACAAAGCGATGAGGGTCAGAACATTGGTCTGAGTTACTTCAAAGAGCGCGGGTTTAACAACGATACCATTGAGAAGTTTCAGTTGGGATATTCGCCAGATCAATGGGAAGCGTTTACCGGTGAAGCATTAAAGGAAGCGTTTCAAGTAGAATTTTTGGTGGAAAGTGGCCTTTCAGTTCGGCGCGACAATGGAACATTATATGATCGATATCGTGGCCGCGTCATGTTTCCAATTTTTAGCGCAACTGGTCAAATTGTTGGGTTTGGGGGGCGTACGCTCAAGACGGACAAAAACGTACCCAAATATGTTAACTCTCCTGAATCCGAAATATATAGCAAATCTAAAGTTCTTTATGGTTTCAACCTTGCAATAAAATCAATCCGGGAAAATGATAATTGCTATTTGGTCGAAGGATATGCTGACGTCCTTTCTGTATACCAATCAGGAATTCATAACGTAGTAGCGTCATCAGGCACGGCTTTAACAGATGATCAAATAAAGCTAATTGGGAGACAGACCAAGAGATTAACAATATTATATGATGGTGACGTAGCCGGAATTAAGGCGGCTGTACGTGGGTTGAGCTTATTGTATAAAGACGGATTCAAAGTAAGTATTGTTTCTTTTCCAGATGGGCACGATCCAGACTCTTATATAAAAAGCAAAGGGTCGACGGCCTTTAAAAGTTATATAGAAAATGCAGCTAAAGAAATAGTAGATTTTTATTTGACGACGGTTAACGAGGATGATTTAAAAGATCCTTTAAAAAAAATCAAAGTAGCCGATGATTTAGCCGATATCATATCAAATAATTTAGAACCGGAATTTAGAGGTGCGTACGTTAAAAGGGCTGCAGAAAAATTAAATATAGACGAACGGGCGTACCATAACGTTATTAACAAATCTTTTATAACCAAATTTGGAAGGGGCAATAAGCAAAATCCAGTTGAAGCGCCGCCGGTAGATACAAATGCAGAGTTACCGCAAGAAATTAGCGAAGAAGGTCTCAATCTCTTATACGCCGAACAATCTCAGGAAAAAGAAATAATACGATTATTACTGTTGTACGGAAATCGTGTAATAGACTGGGATGGCATTGCGAACACCTATATTGGACCGTTCATTATAGCCGAATTGAGTGATGTCGAATTTGACTATCCTCCTTGTAGGAAGTTCACTGAAATTTATCGGAAGGAATTGGAGAATGGTTTATTGCCTGACGAACAGTTCTTTATCCACTTCGACGATAAAGAAATTGTCGACCTGACGATTACTTCAATCGCCACAAAATACACACTTAGTGAAAATTGGGAGATAATGCATAAAATTAGGGTGCCGGATGAAGAGGTTAACATGCGCGCAACCATCCTGGGCGCTATTTTTCACCTAAAGAAACAAAAAGTAGCTAAAATACTGGACGGCCTGCGTACCGAACTGCAAACCACCACAGCCGAAGCCGACCAGGAAATTTTGCTGAGCCAGTATATGCACATGAAAAAAGTGGAAAAAACCATTTCGGATTATTTGGGTTCAGTAATACTAAAATAATGGCGAAACACCACGACCTGGGCCGCAAGGGCGAATCATTGGCAAAAGCGCACTTGGAAAGCACAGGCTACGAGATTTTGGACGAGAACTGGACGCATGGCAAATTAGAGGTCGACTTGATTGCATATAAGGACAGGGTGATTATATTTACCGAGGTAAAAACAAGGACGGGTAACAGCTTTGGCGAACCGGAAGATTTTGTAGATGCCCGTAAGCAAAGACTGCTGGCCGATGCTGCAGATGAATATATTTATTTAATGGACCACCAGGGAGAGGTGAGGTTTGACATTATATCGGTTTTGTTTGACCGACAAGATAATTACGTAATAAACCATATTGAGGACGCGTTTTGGCCTGAGGCCGATTAAATATCACATGAAATATAAAATTAGCTTATGGATAGCAGGCGCAGTTTTAGCCGCCTGCGGTTTTAATAGTTGCAAGTCGGACAAGTCAACTGATAATAATGTTACGGTTACCCCCGAGGCGGGTACGAGTTATAAGATTGGCGACAAGGTGTCTGCCCAGGCCCACTACCCCTCAGGCACGAAAGCCGACTCCATTGTTTACCTGCTGGATTCGGTTAGGGTAGGATCCAAAAAAGATACGGCGGCAATTATCATACAAACCGATACCATGCGCCTGGGCCCCAGGATTATTACAGCTAAGGTTTATACAGGCGGCAAAAGTGAAGACGCATCCACCAATATTGTGCTGCTGGCGGCCAAAGCCCCGGTAGCAGATACTTATAAAGTGATCAAAACCTTCCCGCATGATACCAGCTGTTTTACCGAAGGCCTGATCTACCAGGACGGCTACTTGTACGAGAGCGGCGGCGGCTATCTTAAACCGCCAAAGGACCAGGAGGTCACCAATCAATCCAGCTTAAGGAAAGTGGACCTTAACACCGGCAAAGTGCTGCAAAAGGCATTATTGGATTCAGCAGTTTTTGGCGAAGGAATATCTATTGCGGGCGATAAGATCATTCAATTAACCTATTTTGAGAAGATTGGCTATGTGTACGATAAAGCAACTTTTAAATTGCTGAAAACATTCCAGAATAATGTCGGCGTGCAGGGCTGGGGCATGTGCTTTGATGGTAATAAGCTTTATATGGACGACAGCACCAACCGACTGTGGTTTTTGGATAAAACCACATTTAAGGCCATTGGCTATGTCGATGTTTATGATGATAAAGGGCCTGTAAATGAGATCAACGAGTTGGAATATATTAACGGGAAAATTTACGCCAACATTTGGAGGACTAACAACATTGTGGTCATCGATCCCAAAACCGGCGCTGTGCTGGAGAAGATCGACCTCACCAGTTTATACCCTGAAGATAAAAGGGCCCCCGGTTCCGATGTGCTGAACGGTATAGCATACGATGCCGCGGGCAAAAGGATATTCATCACCGGTAAAAAATGGCCGAAATTGTACCAGGTGGAGTTTGTAAAGCAGTAGGCAGTTAACAGTGGACAGTTAGCAGTTTTGAATTAGTTTTTCCGTCAACTGCACACTACAAACTGCCAACTGAAGTTACCGCCAGGTTTTATACTGGTTGATCAACCCGTTTGTCGATGAATCATGTGTATTTACTTCGCTGTCATCTTTCAACTCCGGCAATATCTTTCCGGCCAGCTGCTTGCCCAGCTCCACTCCCCATTGATCAAAGCTGTAAATATTCCAGATAATGCCCTGAACAAATATTTTATGCTCGTACATCGCAATGAGCGACCCCAGGCTTCTTGGCGTAATTTCTTTTAGTAAGATGGAATTTGTCGGCCGGTTACCATCGAACATTTTAAACGGCGCCAGTTTTTCAATTTCTTCATTTGTTTTGCCCGATTTTTTTAACTCAGCCTCCACTTCTTCGCGGCTTTTGCCGTTCATCAATGCTTCTGTTTGGGCAAAAAAGTTTGAGAGCAGCATGTTGTGATGTTCGCCAAGCGGGTTATGCGATATAGCGGGCGCGATAAAGTCGCACGGTATCATTTTAGTGCCCTGGTGGATCAGTTGGTAAAAAGCGTGCTGGCCATTGGTGCCGGGCTCGCCCCAGATGATCGGTCCGGTAGAGTAATCAACCGGGTTGCCGTTCCTGTCCACGTGCTTTCCGTTGCTCTCCATATCTCCCTGCTGAAAATAGGCAGCAAAGCGGTGCATGTATTGATCATAAGGAAGGATGGCATTGGTTTCTGTGTCGAAAAAGTTATTATACCAAATGCCGACCAATGCCAGTGCGATGGGCAGGTTCTGCTCAAATTCGGCGGTTCTGAAATGCTCATCCATCGCATGGGCGCCTGAGAGCAACTCAATAAAGTTTTCATAGCCAACGCTCAAAACAATGGACAAACCTATCGCGCTCCAAAGCGAATACCTGCCGCCAACCCAGTCCCAAAATTCAAACATGTTTTTAGTATCGATACCGAACGTTTGTACACCTTCACTATTGGTTGACAGGGCAACAAAATGTTTGGCGATATCCTTTTCGTTAGCGCCCCCGGCTAACACCCAATCGCGCGCGCTGTGGGCGTTGGCCATGGTTTCCTGTGTAGTAAAAGTTTTAGAAGCGATAAGGAATAATGTTGTTTCCGGATTTAAGCCTTTTAACGCTTCCACCAGGTGCGTAGCATCCACATTGGATACAAAATGCATCTGCAGGTGGTTCTTGTATGGTCTCAGCGCTTCTGTCACCATCACCGGTCCCAAGTCCGAACCGCCGATGCCGATATTTACCACATCGGTTATCGCTTTGCCGGTAAAGCCTTTCCAGGCGCCGGAGATGATCGCCTCGCTAAAAGTTTTCATCTGTTCCAGCACGCGGTTTACATCCGGCATTACATCTTTGCCATCAACCAAAATCGGGCTATTACCCCGGTTACGCAGCGCGATATGCAGCACCGGGCGACCTTCCGTAGCATTGATCTTTTCACCGGAAAACATGGCTTCAATTGCCTTATTTACTGAACACTCCCTGGCCAGTTGTATCAACAGGGCCACCGTTTCGTCATCGATGCGGTTTTTAGAATAATCAAGCAAAATGTCTTCAAACTTTAATGAAAATTTTGCAAAACGTTCATTGTCAGTTTCAAACATTACTTTCAGGCTTTTCGCGGCGATGTCGATGTAATGGTCGGCCAAATATTTATAGGCCTGTGTGGTGGTAAAATCGGTATTTGGCAACATAATTGAAAGGATTTTCACGGCAAAAATAGCATTTAATAATTAGGTGAATATTAATTGTTAAACATTGTATTTGGTGTCTGAATAACACCTCCCTGTTAGTGTAAAACCGACACGGTACCTTATTGTTTGTTTTACACTATAAAAATTGTCATATTTTTAACAGAATTTGCAAATTGTTTTTAAATTGAAAATAAATATTTGGTATATTTGATGCGATGATAATCAAATGAGCGTTTTGTCATCAATATGTTAATACACTCTGCCAAACTAAAGTAACATGTTCGAAAAACTATTTTTGCTTGTTAAGAATAACGCCGGGACGGCCGTTATCAACAACCCGGACATCCCGGAAAAGTATCATGATGCTGTAATCAACGAAGCATCCAGTTCCATCATCGAGGTTTTAAAAGGCCAGATGGAGATGGGTATGCTGAAGGACCTGATCAGTTTTTTCCAGCTTTCAGGGATTCATAATAAATCTATCGTCAAAAGCATTGTAAACAGGTTCGCCAATAAGTTAAATACTTATTACGGCATCGAACCCGTTACCGCTTTACGTACCGCTAATGCGTTGATCAAACCGGTAATGGAAGAACTGGTTAAAGAATCAAAAAACGAAAAAAATATAGATTTCGGTTTAAGCAACCTGCTTACAAAACTAACCGGCGGCGAACGCGATATGAGCGGGCTGGTTAATCATATGATGATTGCTTAAGTTAAACTATAAGAGATAAAAGGGTTGTGAAGCTTGCTTTACGACCCTTTCTTTTTTGATCGATAGAGAGGAACATTCCAACTTTACAACATTTCAACCTTTCAACAATAAACTTATCTTTGCCGCATGACTAAAGAACAGATCCAGGATTTAAGGGAACGGGTGGTTTCCCTGAGGAGGCATCTTTGACATCGATAACAAACTCGATGCACTACAAAAGGAACAGGAAATAACCGTCGGCCCCAATTTTTGGGATCACCCAAAAGAAGCCGAAAAGGTTTTAGCCTCCATTAAAACCAAAAAAGTTTGGACAGACGAATTCCAGAAAGTTGCTTCGGCGGTTGAGGATGCCGGCGTAATATATGAATTTTTCCAGGCGGGCGATGCTACCGAGGCTGAAATGAAGGATCAGTATGAGGCGTCATTAAAAGCCGTTGAAGAGCTTGAATTTAAAAACATGCTCTCGGCCGAGGAAGACCAGCTAAACGCGGTGCTGCAGATCACTGCGGGAGCGGGGGGCACGGAAAGCTGCGACTGGGCCGGCATGCTGATGCGCATGTATATTATGTGGGGCGAGAAGAATGGCTGTAAAGTTACCGAACAGGATTTCCAGGAGGGTGACGTTGCCGGCGTTAAAACGGTAACGCTGCAGATAGAAGGGGATTTTGCCTACGGCTATCTGAAGGGCGAAAATGGCGTCCACCGGCTGGTACGTATCTCGCCGTTTGATTCTAATGCCAAGCGCCATACTTCGTTTGCTTCGGTTTACGTTTACCCGCTTGTGGATGACACCATCGAGATCGACGTAAATCCGGCTGATATCGAGTTTGAAACTTTCCGTTCAGGCGGGGCAGGCGGGCAAAATGTAAACAAGGTAGAAACTGCGGTGCGCTTATACCACAAGCCATCAGGTATTATCATCAAAAACCAGGAAACCCGCTCGCAATTGCAGAATAAGGAAAACGCCATCCGCTTATTAAAGTCCCAGCTTTACGAAGCAGAAATGCGCAAGCGATTGGAAACCACTAATGCCATTGAGGGGAATAAGAAAAAAATTGAATGGGGTTCGCAAATACGCAATTATGTACTGCATCCTTACAAATTGGTGAAGGATTTGCGTACGGATTACGAGACTTCAAATGCCCAGGCCGTATTGGATGGCGATTTGAACGATTTTTTAAAGGCGTATTTGATGGAGTTTGGTGGGGATAAAGGCTAATTTGCTGATTGCCTTTTTCTTAAAAATTGATTACCTTGAGCGGTAATCAATTGCCCCTCTTATGACTAGATTTTATTTGCTTTTACCGGCGCTTATGCTTTCATCCGCAATAACTTTTGCCCAGGAACAAACTATCGCGCTGTATCCAAATGGCATTCCCAACAGTAAACCAACGCCTGCGACTTATGTCGAGAAAAACGACCGCAGCGATAACGATCAATGGGTTACCGGTGTGAGTATCCCCACACTAACACCCTTTATACCCGAAAAAGGAATGGCCAACGGCGCTGCGGTGTTGATCTATCCGGGCGGGGGCTATGGCGGGCTTTCCATGGACAAAGAGGGCTACCGCGTTGCCAAAGCGTTTAACCAGTTTGGCGTAACAGCTTTTGTTGTAAAATACCGCCTCCCCAGCGATGATATCATGATCGATAAAACGATAGGCCCCTTGCAGGATGCCCAGCAGGCGGTTTATATGGTTCGAAAAAACGCTGCAAAATGGGGGGTAAATCCAAATAAGATCGGTATTATCGGGTTTTCGGCTGGTGGCCACTTGGCGTCCACAGAAGGAACGCATTTTGATAAGATAGCAATTGAAGATAAAGATAATATAAGCGTACGACCCGATTTTATGCTGCTGCTTTACCCTGTGATCTCATTCGGCCCGATGGCTCACGTAGGCTCTCGCGAAAATCTGATCGGCAAAACACCAACCCAGGCTTTGCTTGATCTTTATAGTAACGAAAAACAAATTACGGCAAATACGCCGCCCACTTTTTTGGTGCACGCCACGGATGATGATGCCGTCCCGGTGCAAAACAGTTTGATGTTTTATGAGGCCCTGCTGGCTAACAAGGTTAAAGCTGAAATGCACCTATTTGAAGCCGGCGGCCATGGCTTTGGGCTGAACAATTCTAAAAGCAAGGATAAGTGGATAGACTGGGCCAAAAACTGGATGGATGCTAATGGCTGGCTATAGGGCATTGGAGCTATTTCCAAAATGGGATCAATTCAACAATGGTTAGATAATGGATTTAAACCTGGCATGAAAAAATTAATAATTGTATTCACAGTCATCCTTTTTGCTGGTATTGCTAAGGGACAAAGCGTAAACCAGCAGTTAGTAACCGCTGTAAAAATTAAGAATGCAGGCATGGTTGAGCAATTGCTGAAAGCCGGGGCCAATGCCAATTATGTTGAAAGCACAAGCAGTTTTAAGGTCGATCCGCTGATCCTGGCAGTTATTAACGAAGATTTTCCAACCATCAAGGCTTTGGTGGCACATAAAGCAAGCATAAACTGGGCGGATGGCTTCGGCGATACCGCTTTGATGTATGCCGCACAGATCGGGAATACGTCAATCATAGGATACTTGCTGGACAATGGCGCGGATATTCATGCAAAAGATAGTAAAGGAAATACCGTATTATCCGCTGCGATAGAAGGGAAACATCCGGACGCTATTAAGCTGATCGAATCAAAACTTAAATAGTGCTATTCCAATATCCCCAGCAACTCATTCAATTCCGCGACTTTCTCCGCGGAACCGAGGTGCTCATAAGCACTGACAAGGTTCCGGAGCACCCGTTTAATAATATCCGTATTGGAACAGGGCTCATAAAACTGCTTATCGAATTTTAAATTCAATTGCTTTAAAAACATGTCCACATCCCGCCGGCCAAAAATGAAACCCTTATTAAAGGCGTTTATATAGAAAAGTATCCCGCCTTCAAATTCGCTTTGCATCGTCTCGTCAAGGTAGGCCAGGATAAAATGCTGCGGCAGGTTTACGCCGTACACCGGGATATCCAGTTTTTGCGCAATGATGGAATAAATAATAGCCAGTGATATCTGGTTGCCTCGTTTGCTTTCGAGCACCTGGCTGAGATAGCTGTTTTGCGGGTCCTGGTGATTGGTGGTATTGCCGCTAAAACCGTAGAGGCTGTAAAACACATGGTTGATCAGCTTTACCTGTTCAGACGGGCTGGCTTCATTCATCATCTGCAGCCAGATATCGCGTTTAATGGCTTCTATCTGGTTGATGACCTTTTGCTCGTCGAGGTCAGGGTATTGGTAACGGTTGATGATGAGCACGCCCTGTAAAAGGTCGAACGCACCACCATGGTACCAAAGCTGCAAATCTTTTTTGACGATACCGAACTGTATTTCGTGCACCAGGTTAGCTATCCGTTCCTGCTGTACCGGGTCGAAGGCCTCTTCCCAGGCATTCTCCAGGTAGTCTATTGCTTCCGGGCCAAACGAAAGCAGCTTTTCGTGCACGTGCTGATATATTTCGCTGTCGGGGTCGTCCAGCAAACGTATCAACGATCTTACTTCACTTGGATTTATCATGCTTTCTCCTGCTAAAATAATAAACCTTATCTATATTTTTACCGCCATGTTAAATTTCAGGTTCGCCAAGGATTACTTATTGCACCGTTTTAAAGCGAAGACCAGGCATGGCGTACACTCACCATTCGTTTACCGGCTGATAGATAAGGTAATTTACGATTTTGAACCAAAAAAAGTATATTCCGAGATTGAAACGCTCCGAAAACAACTGTTAAATGACAAACGAACCATCAATGTCATCGATCTTGGTGCAGGCTCAAAAGTAAACAACGACCGGCAAAAGAAGATCAGCGACATCGCCCGTAATGCGCTAAAACCACCCCGCCTGGCGCAGTTGATTTACCGCCTGGCGGCAGATTTAAAGCCCGGTAATATCATTGAATTGGGTACCTGCCTGGGAATAACCACCGTTTATCTGCAAAAGGCCGCCCCGGAAGCTAAAGTTGATACGCTGGAAGGCTCGCCCGAAACAGCCGCGGTAGCCCGGGAAACATTTGCCAAAGCAGGTTTAAAATACATTGAAGAGATAACCGGTAATTTCGACGATACGCTTCCCAAGTTAATAAATGAATTAGATCGACTCGACTTTGTTTTCGTAGATGGTAATCATCAAAAGGATGCAACCCTAAAGTATTTTGAATGGTGCTTACCCAAAGTGCATGAAGGCACCCTGCTGATTTTTGACGATATATATTGGAGCGAAGGCATGAAAGAAGCCTGGGCCGGCATCAAAGCACACCCGCAGGTTACTGTTACTGTTGACCTGTTTTGGATAGGCCTGGTGTTTTTTAAACAGGGGCGGGTGAAAGAAGATTTTTTGGTGAAAATATGATCTGTTCGGAAGCACTACATTGCGGTAATTTAAGCATATTTTTGATCGGAGATGAGCATTGTGTTTGAGGGTAACTCATTAGGATCAAATACCCCCCTGGTTGATAGTTTACATGCAATGGGAGTTTTTAAAAAACAGAGCAGTAGAAAAATTACTAACCACATTTAACTATAAGATGCTAAACACTTCAAAATATTTTGGATCTTTTCGAACAAGGTCTAAAATAAATTTTTTAAAAACTTTTTTAAAGTTCGTTTTTATTTGTGGATTGATGTTCCTGGTCAATTTTAAAGCATCAGCACAAAAAGCATCCCAATGTTCGCCACCTGATATCGCAGTTGCACTCTATAATTTTGTGCCGGAAGCCCAACTCCAAAACAGCGATTTTCGCCCGTTGATGAAAACCGAAAGCGGATTCCTCAACACTTTGCAGCAGGCAACCAACATTGATCTGTCAGATTATACAACGCCGATATTACCTGCCGATATTCAGCCTGATCTACCACGGATCACAAGCGATCTTGACCCCTCGCCTAAGCAAATTCCAGAAAGCTATTTTTTTACGGGTCAGATAACAAGATCGGGTAACGGTTTTTTGCTGACTGTCGAATTAAAAAAATGTTCCGACGAATCGTTGTTAAATACAATAAAAACACCTTTTGAAAATGCGGAAGGTGCGGAAGATGCCGGAAAAAAAAACGCAGCGGCCATGCTTGTGTTTTTTGACACTTATGCGCAAAACAGCCGGGATAATCAGGAAAATAGCGACCATGCAATTAACCCACATCTTGATCTGATAATTGACAAATTGCAGCTAAAACCGAATGAGACCTCTCCCGTTAAAATTGTGTTGACCGACTGCGATGGTGTGCGTTTAAAACATAGAACTATTGAAGCTTTTTTGCAACTTAAGCATGGCGAAACACCCGTTCAGGAAGAAAACCTTGTTCGCATAACCGACGAAAAAGGAGAACGAAATGGCATAATTGGCGCTAAAGAACCTGGCGTGATCACCTATATAGTCAAGTTTAAATATAAAGATGTAATGGGTGTGCAGCGTGAACTCACGGAATCGAAAACAATCGTTATTTCTGGTGATGGGGCACATCTGTGGCAAATGAGGGCAGATGTTCAGTACGAAAATTCCACGCTTTATTACAGTACAGATCTGCAAAGCAATAAGTGGTCTGGCAGGCGGTATTCGCTACGAAAAAAAGCGAGTATGGTATTTGTTTTTAAAGCTAATGATTCTGACCCGTCCGGTGATGTTTCAGCTGATAATCTACAAAATTTTAACGGTTTCGGCCAGGTCTATTTATACGATAAGACTATTTCCGACCAGGAAAGTGCTGAGGTCAAAACTGCTTCTGGTATGCTCAATCAAAGCCAGTCGGCAATGGAGAATATTCAGCCTGGTTTCAGTATTAGTCCCGGCAACAATGATTTTCAGGTTTCGCTCAACAATATACCCTTTACTGGAACCTCTGAACTTTTTGCCGTAAGAATACATCCATACAACAATGTTCATCGAACGGAAATAGAATTTAGCGAAGGAATGGGCGCTGAATGCAGTTGTAAAATTACACCTGAAATGAAAAAAAGCGGTATTTACAGGTGTTCTTTTTATGAAAGGGTTCCGATCGATACTAAAAGTGGTAACGGAGTTATTAGCAGGGGCAGCACCACGGGTTATGAGCTTAAGAAATACGATTTTGAAGTCAGGCGTGTTAGCCCCGGTGGAAAAGGGCTAATTAAATGATAGTTTATTAAAATAACTGATCCTGGTGATTTAGAAAATGGGGGCAGTGCGATCTGCTTGATTCAGGTAGGAGATAAAAGCGCTACGGGCCGGTAAGTGTTTTGGATAGGTTTCTTGAATTAGTAAGCTTATCGGGATGTTGCGGCCCTTCAAAGTAGATCAATTAAAACCGCTCCCTCAAAAACTCTCCTGTATACGAATCCTTCACCTTAATTAAATCCTCCGGCACCCCCTCAAACATCACCTTACCGCCATGGTCGCCGCCCTCAGGGCCGATATCGATCACCCAATCGGCACATTTTATTACGTCCATGTTATGTTCGATAACAATGATGGTATTTCCGTGTTCCAGCAGGGCGTCGAATGATTTCAGCAGCTTTTTTATGTCGGCGAAATGCAGACCTGTAGTTGGTTCGTCAAAAATAAACAGCGTTTTATTGGTATTGTTCCCTTTTACCAGGAAGGAGGCTAGTTTTATGCGCTGCGCTTCGCCTCCTGAAAGCGTGTTTGACGATTGCCCCAACTGCACATAGCCTAAACCCACATCCATCAGTGGTTTTATTTTGGCGATGATCTTTGGCTCTTTGGCAAAAAACTCCAGTGCTTCTTCAATGGTCATGCTCAGCACATCGGATACACTTTTATCTTTATAGGTAACATCCAGGATATGCTGTTTAAAGCGCTTGCCGCCGCAGGTTTCGCACGTGAGGAAGATATCGGCCATAAACTGCATTTCTATCTTCACCTCGCCTTCGCCCTGGCAAACATCGCAGCGACCGCCTTCCACGTTAAAGGAAAATGCCGAAGGTTTTAACCCCGCTGCCTTTGCCCTTGCCTGGCCTGCATATAGATTACGAATCTCGTCCCAGGCTTTTACATACGTTACCGGGTTTGATCGTGACGAGCGGCCGATCGGGTTTTGGTCCACCAGCTCTACCTGCTCAACTTTTCCATAGTCCCCGTCGATACTATCGTAGGCGCCGGTTTGCTCGGCGTTATAATTGCCCAGGGTTTTTTGTAGTGCGGGCGCCAATATCCTTTTTATCAAACTGGTTTTTCCCGAGCCGGAAACACCGGTAACCACGGTAAGCACGCCCAGCGGAAATTTGGCGTTCACGTGTTTCAGGTTGTTTTCCCTCGCGCCTTTTATTTCAATAAAGTCGTGCCATTTGCGGCGTGTTTTGGGAATGGCGATCTCCTCTCTTCCGCTCAGGTATTTCCCGGTAAGGCTTTTTTCGTCTTTAATAATTTCTTCATAAGTGCCGGTAAATACCAGGTGCCCGCCATGGGTGCCCGCTTCTGGGCCGATGTCGATGATATGGTCAGCCGCTTTCATGATCTCTTCCTCATGTTCCACCACCAAAACGGTATTGCCCACATCGCGCAGCGATTTTAAAACGGTGATCAGCCTTTGGGTATCCCTTGGGTGCAGGCCGATGCTGGGTTCATCCAAAACATAAACCGAACCCACCAAACTGCTGCCTAATGAAGTTGCCAGATTGATTCGCTGCGATTCCCCGCCCGAAAGTGTGTTCGATAAGCGGTTAAGCGTTAAATAGCTCAAACCAACATCGTTCAAAAACGAAAGCCGGTTGGTGATTTCCGTTAGCAGGCGTTTCCCGACCTTGGTATCGGTTTCGTTCAGTTCAACGGTATTAAAAAATGCCAGGCCCTTATCCAGCGACATTAAAACAATATCGGTTATCGATTTGCCATTTATCTTAACATAAGAAGCATCCTGTCTTAACCGGCTACCCTTACACTCCGGGCAGGTAGTTTTGCCGCGGTAGCGCGACAACATCACGCGGTATTGTATTTTATAGGTTTGCTCTTCCAGTTCTTTAAAGAAGGAATCCAGCCCGCGGAAATATTGATTACCCGTCCACAGGAGTTTTTGTTGATCTTCAGTAAGATGATTGTATTGTCGATGGATCGGAAAATCGAACTTCAATGCATTTTTGATCAGTACATCGTTCCATTCCCGCATCTTCTCTCCCCGCCAGGGCGCAATGGCACCTTCGTATATGCTTTTGCTTTTGTCGGGTATCACCAGGTCCTCGTCAATGCCGATCACCTTGCCATAGCCCTCGCAGCGCTTGCAGGCCCCATAGGGATTATTAAAGCTGAAAAAGTTTGGCGAGGGCTCTTCAAAGCGAATGCCGTCCAGTTCAAACCGGTCGCAAAAAAAACGCTCCTGTTCACCATCGCCATCCGGCTGCCGGTATCGCACATAACAATCGCCCTTGCCTTCAAAAAAGGCCGTTTGTGCGGAATCTCCTAACCGGCTGATTGTTTCGTCTTCGTTGTTTTTAGTAATGCGGTCGATTACAATGCGCACTGCCTGGTGAGTGGTGAGTGGTGAGTGGTGAGTGGAGGATTCGTCTTCTTCTGTTTTTTTACCTTTCGCCTTTAACCTTTCGCCTTTAACCTTTAACCTTTTACCTCCCTCGTCCCCCATAGCTTCAGCGGCGGCGGATTCAACAAGCCACGATCCATCATCCACAATGCTCATATCCTCCAGCAAATCCTCGATCCGCGACAGCTTTCCCCTAAACTCTACCCGCACAAAACCCTTTTGCATCAACACCGCCAATTCTTCTTTCAAACTGCGGTTGTTATGCGGATGCAGGGGGCATAAAACGGTCACCATCGTTTCATCGGGCATAGCCATGATGAAGTTGATCACGTCGGTAACAGTATCTTTTTTTACTGTTCCGCCCGAAACAGGCGAGATAGTTTTCCCAATCCGCGAAAAAAGCAGCTTTAGGTAGTCGTATATCTCGGTAGAGGTACCCACGGTAGAGCGGGGATTAGATGTAATTACTTTTTGCTCAATGGCGATAGCCGGTGCAATTCCTTTTATATAATCAACGTCGGGCTTATTCATCCGGCCTAAAAACTGCCGCGCGTAAGAGGATAAACTTTCCACGTACCTGCGCTGGCCCTCGGCATATAAAGTGTCAAAAGCCAGCGATGATTTCCCGGAGCCCGACATGCCGGTGATCACCACCAGCTTGTTCTTCGGGATAGCCACATCCATATTTTTCAGGTTGTGGACCCGGGCGCCTTTTATAATAATATGATGTTGAGGATCTTTTTCTGCTTCGTTCATGTTAGTCCATAGTCCATGGTCGATAGTCTATAGTAGCTGCAAAAATACAGCCGCTATTACCTGTCGTTACGGTTATTTTATGAAATATTGCCTTTAAGGGAGAGTGCCACGCGACCAATTTTACCATGGACTATCGACCATGGACCATGGACCCTTCCCCAAATCGCAAAAATCCTAAAATATTTAGCAGAAAACAAATGTGTTTGAGAAATAGTACGAGATATTGCACTACCTTGCCAAGAGTTTGCAATGCTCTGACAAATAAACATAGTGCAACGGCAACAATGTTATTGTATTATACCAAACTGTGTTAAAAAACGTTAAATTGCGGCTTCAAAAAGTTTAACCGGTAAATAATATTTGTTTTTTTAATGAATATTTATTTTATTTGGGATAACAAAGTACTAACCCCTAAGGAGAAAACGGTATAGATAAAACTCTACTTAAGTAAAATATTTAATTAATTAAGCTAGTAGTTTGTTCTATGGATTTTCAATTGAAAAGTGACCAGGATCTGATCCATCTTTATGTTGCGGGTGAAGAAGGTGGACTCGTCGAGCTGATCCGCCGCTATCAAACCAAAATATACACCTCTGTTTATTTGCTTGTAAAGGATGAATACCTCGCTGAAGATATTTTCCAGGATACCTTTATTAAGGTGATCAATACGTTAAAGGCCGGCAAATACAACGAGGAAGGTAAATTTTTGCCCTGGGTTACCCGCATTGCCCATAATTTGGTGATCGACCATTTCCGCCGCGAAAAGCGCGCTCCGATGATCAGTAACGGCGACGACTTTGATATTTTCGAAGTGCTGGGGAATTACGATGAGAGCACCGAAGACCGTATGGTGCGCGAGCAAACCTACAAGGACCTGAAAACATTAATTCACCTACTGCCGGCAGAGCAGAAGGAGGTGCTGATCATGCGTCATTTCGGCGATATGAGCTTTAAGGAAATTGCCGATATTACCGATGTAAGCATCAATACTGCCCTCGGCCGTATGCGTTATGCGCTTAATAACCTGCGCAAAATGATGCAAAGCAAGGAGATGAGTTTGAAAAATTGAGTTTAGTCCGAAAGTCGGGAAGTCAGAAAGTCCGAAAGACGGAGCATTGGGGAAAGGATTAAAATTTTTCTTCCGATAAAGTATAGCGACGGTTTAAATTCCCGCCGCTTTTCTTTTTTCAGAAAAGCGCCTTTTTAACGCTTAAAGCCACATTTTTCCGCCGGACAATCATCTTCCGGACTTACGGACTTTTCAGACTTTCGGACTAAATGAAAAAAATTTCATTTAATTTTCATCTTCATAAAATATTATCTTTAAGCTGTCGTTGTTACATTAAACAAAAACAATAAAAGCGTATGGATGAAACCTCTACTACAACTTTAAATTTACTTACTAACAGGGAAAAGATGGATGGGGAAGTGCAGGAGAACCTTGGCGGCGACGAAATTATTTTTTATCATTCGATTCGCCACGAACTGGATCTTTTGAAAAAGAACCCCAAAATTCAAACTATCCATCAAATACTCGATTACTCCAAGAGTTGGCGTTAGTAGTATCTAACTTACTGGTTCACCGGTCATTGTGGTTTTTTTAAACGATTGATGACTTGGTGAACCTTTCTATTCTTGGTTTATTGGTTCACTGGTTCATTTGTTCATTGGTGCAATGTTCGTTAGTTTAGCGGCTATTAATTATTTGATATTCGCAAAGCGATAGATAATCCGCCCGCAAATACCAATGAACTAATGAGCTAATGAACCAATGAACAAGCCCGAGCGCTACAAACACTTCGTTGAATACTTTTCCACACACCAGCCGGAGGCCGAAACCGAATTGCATTACGGTAGTCCTTATGAACTGCTGGTGGCGGTTATTCTTTCAGCGCAATGTACTGATAAACGAATCAACCAGGTTACACCAGCATTGTTTGAGCGGTTCCCGACGCCGGAGGCATTGGCGGCCGCTTCGGTTGATGAAGTTTTTAGCTACATCCGTAGCGTAAGTTATCCAAATAATAAAGCTAAACATTTAGTGGGGATGGCTAAAATGCTGGTGGAAGTTTTTAACAGCGAGGTGCCTGCAACCCAGGACGAATTGCAAAAGCTGCCGGGCGTTGGCCGCAAGACGGCTAACGTGATTGCTTCGGTTGTTTATGAAGCACAGGCCATTGCCGTTGACACCCACGTTTTTCGCGTTGCCAACCGGATCGGTTTAACTACCAATGCTAAAACGCCGCTGGCAGTGGAGAAGCAACTATTAAAATACCTGCCGCCTGATGTGCCTCGCATTGCGCATCATTGGCTCATATTGCATGGCCGCTACGTTTGCCTGGCGCGCAGTCCCAAATGCGAGATTTGCCCCATCAGTTGGTTTTGTAAATATTATGCGCAAACGCATACCGAAACAGCGCTGCAAAAGGCCGAAACGTTAAAAGCGAAGAAGGTAAAAGAGCAGAAAAAGAAGGCGGCTTTGAACAAGATCACTAAGGAATTGAAAAGGCGGAGTGTTGATAACAAAGGTTGATTAAGTTGATCAGGTTTGTTAAGTTAGCATTGTAGTTGTGTAATTTTATAACCTAATCAACCAGATCAATCGTCCCAAGATAATCAACTAAAATATTTACTAAAAAAATTAGTAAATATCAAAACAACTATTTACATTTGCTAAGATAATTAAAACGAGATGAGCAACGCAGATAAATTGAAGGCATTACAGCTTACCCTTGATAAGCTGGAAAAATCGTATGGTAAGGGTACCATTATGAAGTTGGGTGATACCGTTATTGAACCAACCGAAGTAATATCAACAGGCTCTATCGGGCTGGATATAGCTTTGGGTGTGGGTGGTTTGCCAAAAGGCAGGGTTATTGAAATATATGGCCCGGAATCATCCGGTAAAACCACGCTGGCTATCCATGCTATTGCCGAATCGCAAAAAGCCGGCGGTATCGCCGCGTTTATCGATGCCGAGCACGCTTTCGACCGCAGCTATGCCAAAAGGCTGGGCGTTGACGTTGAAAATCTGCTCATCTCGCAGCCGGACAACGGTGAACAAGCGCTGGAAATAGCCGATAACCTGATCCGCTCAGGAGCCATTGACATATTGGTGATAGACTCCGTTGCGGCGCTTGTCCCCAAAGCGGAAATTGAAGGCGAAATGGGCGACTCAAAAATGGGCCTGCAGGCGCGTTTAATGTCGCAGGCTTTGCGTAAGCTTACCGGTACCATCAGCAAAACCGGGTGCTGCTGTATATTTATCAACCAGCTGCGTGAAAAGATCGGCGTGATGTTCGGCAACCCCGAAACTACCACCGGTGGTAATGCCCTTAAGTTTTATGCTTCGGTGCGTTTGGATGTGCGTCGTATTTCGCAGATAAAAGATAGCGAAGAAGTATCCGGTAACCGCGTTAAGGTAAAAATTGTAAAAAACAAAGTGGCGCCGCCATTCCGCATTGCCGAGTTTGATATCATGTTTGGCGAAGGTATTTCCAAAGCCGGCGAAATCATCGACCTGGGTGTTGATCATAACATCATCAAAAAAGCGGGCTCTTGGTTCAGCTATGGCGAAACCCGCCTTGGCCAGGGCCGCGATGCCGTTAAACAGTTGATACTGGATAACCCTGAATTGATGGAAGAGCTGGAGGCAAAGATCAAGCAAACCGTTACGGGGGAGAGTTTGGTGGAAGTTTAACTTGGGATTACACCGATTTATTTTTTTGGATTTCACCGATTTTTAGAAGTGATTACACCGATTTTGAAGGCCCTGGCATTTTGCCGGGGCTTTTTTTTTTTGGGATTTCACCGATTTTTTAGTGATTTCACCGATTTTGAAAACCTTGCTTTGGGTAGGCTTTTTTGTATAAATTAGACAATTATTACTAACAAATCAATACCAAACAGATGGAATTTTTTATAACATGTGATGCCAATTGGGAAGCCAAGATCGACAAGGTTTTAGATGCTTTTCATAAAACTGGCTATGAGCGGTTTTTTGAGAAGCGCAATTATAGTTCTTCCCTTGATGGGATCGTCATAGTTTTGATGTGCCGGTCTACTTATCTGAAATTTAAACAGCGGATTAGGTTTGTGAGAACTGATAGGAAAATATATATGGACATAATGTTAAATTTTGATCAATTAATATTGGTTGATCAAGAGGCAAGGGTTAAAATAGTTGCCGAAAAAGTGATTGAAGAAGTGCCATTAATTATCGCTAAATACAAACTCAAAGATTTCGACCTGTCAAAATTTAAAGTCGATATCAAACGGATGTTTAACAAATCTTTTAAAGGACCATCCGTAGTAAACAACAAGGAGCAAGTTACAACTACTGGAAATTCATAAATAGTTCTGGAAGCTGTTTTGTGGATGTTTTTAAATTTTCTTGGTACTGCTTCAATTCCGTACTTTTAGTCTCCATAAACCAACTAACATGTTTACCGTCATCCGAATCCTCATTACAATAATCATTGCCGAGCATTTTTATTTCCTATGGTTAGAGATGTTTGTTTGGACCACCCGCGGGCCGAAGGTGTTTACTCATATTCCCGCAGGTCAATTTCAGCAAACCAAAGCAATGGCGGCGAACCAGGGATTATACAATGGGTTTCTTGCTGCCGGCCTGCTTTGGACGTTTTTTATCGGCGATGCCGCTTGGCAACATAACATTTCGTTGTTCTTTCTTAGTTGCGTAGCAGTTGCCGGGCTTTACGGCGCGTATAGTGTTTCCAAAAGGATATTCTTTATCCAGGCTTTGCCGGCAATTATTGCTATCGCATTGTTGCTGTTTTAACTGCAGTAAACATTATTCTCATCTTTCTTTCGTCGTTGTTGCACTCAAAGCTTGCTTGTTATAGAGTGGAAACACGCGTCAATATCGCGTAGTAATACGCTTGTTATCAGAGGTATGCAGCGATAGCTTTACAGCGTCATTCACTAGCACTCCTCTATAGCAACACGTGCAAACTAAACCGACAGCATAAGTGCGATAAAAATCAAAGAAATGAAAAATCAACTTATTAACGAAAATGTTAGCCTTGAACTTACGGACTGGCTTCAGAAACGGCAGCGCCATCTTAAGGTCGCCAAAACAACCAAAACAGCCGGCGGGAAAATCATCGACTGGGTGCCTATCGAAAGCCAGACTACCGAAAAAATTGCAACACCACCACCAGCTGATCTTTCGCACTTCAGGAAGGCTGACGCCATGCGGCCCACCAAACAGGTTACTTTTGATACAGGTGAAGTCGGTCCGGAAGGGCATGTGCCTATTCCACGCCCGGATATTACAAAAACACGCCACAAACATTTGAAGGACTTTCTTTCAAAAAAAGGTGGCTTGTTGTTAAATCGAGCCCGTAAAAATCCGCCGCCGCTTGATCCCACCCCTGCCGGCTACTTTCATGCAACCAGTTACCAATGGGCGACCACTTATGGATGCGATGCATGGCTAAATGTTTGGGACCCAAAAGTGGATTTGCCATCCTCTCCCGGCGACGACCATTCTGTTTCGCAAACCTGGCTGCAAAATTACTTTAATCCTTTGTTTCACTCTCTCGAAGCCGGGTTGACGGTCGACCGTTCGTTAAACGGAGATTTTTTTAACCACCTTTTTATTTATTATACTACCAACGGATATACAAAAGACGGCAACGACCTGGGCGGTTATAACAGGCAGAACGCGGGCTGGATGCAGGTTCATCCTGCGATATTTCCGGGCATCAGGGTTAATGGCAGCAGTGTGCAGGGTGGGCAGCAGTTGGAGGTTGGCATTAAATACCAGTTATGGCAGGGCAATTGGTGGTTTGGCGTAAATAATGATGAGACTGCCCCCTGGATATGGCTCGGTTATTACCCCGGAAAATTATTTAAAGGCGGGTTGAAAAATGAAGTGCAATGGGTGAGCTTTGGCGGCGAGGTGGCCTCGGCCCTTAAAAATCCGTGCGATACCAAGGATCAGATGGGCAGCGGCCGGCATGCGGATGCTGGCTGGACCCATGCGGCCTATCAAAGAAGCCTGCGTAACCAGGTAGACCTTGACGGATCAATGGTTGATTTTAACGGAGATGCCAATATTGACGTTGCCGGCAACAATTGCAAGACGAACGAATATTCCATCCATTGTTATATGGAAAGCGATTCAAATTTCCGCAGTTACCAATATTATGGCGGCCCTGCGGCGTGATGTAATAAATCGGAATAATGCCTAAGTTTGATTTTTCATTGCCGTTGACTTCAGTCAACGGCAATGAAAAATCGGCTATATTAATGGGCTTTAGCCCAAATTATCCTGCTTGCCTTGGCTGAAGCCATTGGCTTATTTGTCATTAGTCCGTCCCGATCAACGGTCGGGACGGCAATGAATACTATTATTTTTAAACAGATCTCCTAACTGTTTATTTTGCCCGTGATATCTGCACGATCATCCGGTTTGCCCTGCAGGCGGTTTACGCTGAATAGAGGTTTGATAGTCAGTTTATCACCCTCAAAAATACAGGTAAACGTTTCGCCATGTACGGTTTCAATATAGCGCCAGGTAAGTACTAACGTGTTGTCTTTTTGCCAGCCATAGCTTGCGGCAACAATTGAATCGAAATCGATACGCCTTAGGGAAAACAGCGAGTGTGCCGACGGCTTGAGGTTTCCTTTCCGGATCCAATGGTTAAGGCCGCCGGTGATCACGATATCCGGCTTGCCATCTTCCTTTAAAGTGAAAACACAATTGCCGACAGTGAAGTTGAATATAACCGACCTGGCGTTAAAAGGGTTTTGATCGAGTAAATATTCTTTGCCGGATATCTTTTCAATCACTGGTGAAGATGCTGCCAGTTGGGGCGGGTCGTATTTAAGTGATTTTAATTCGCTCGTTAACACAGTATGGCTACTGCTATTCGCAGCAAGTGGTGCATCTTGCATTTCGGGCAGCAACACATCCCATACAATTTGCATGGTGGTTTTTGTGGCGATGCTTTCGCTGGTAATAGCCACTACCGCGTCTTGTTTTGGTAGGATCATGCTGTACTGGCCGAATGCGCCATCTGCGCGATATCCGCCGGGCGGGTTCAGCCAAAACTGGTAACCATAACCGTATCCCCAGCTGCTGTCGTTTTTACCGTTATCTATATGTTTTGCCGAGGCTTCGGCCACCCAATCCTTGCTGATCACCTGTTTACCGTTCCACATGCCGTTTTGAAGATATAATTGACCGAACTTGGCTAGATCTTCGGTAGGCAAGCGCAAATGCGAGGCGCCCATGTTGATACCCTCCCAATTAGCCCCCCAGGTAGTATTGGTGATAGCAAGCGGATCGTACAAACGTGGTTTTAAAAACTCATGTGCAGATACACCCGTTACTTTTTTGATAATGGCGCTCAGCATAAAGCTTGCACCGGAGTTATACATAAACTGGCTGCCCGGCTGAAAAACTACAGGCAGGCCCAAAAAAGTTTTTTCCCAGGGAACGCCGGGAGCGGAAGCCTCGAGAATCAAAATGGAATCCTTGCCATGGCCAACGGTCATTGAAAGCAGGTGACGTATTTTTAAAGCAGCAAGATTATCGCTTATGGTAGCCGACAGATATTCAGGAAAGAATTTGATGATCGGGTCATCAACCGATAGTAAACCCTCTGAAACCGCCAGCCCGATAGCCGTGCCGGTAAAACTTTTGCTGAGCGAATACAATTGCTGCCGGTGTTCGGATGAATAAGGGTACCACCAGCCTTCAGCAACCACATGCCCGTGCCGGAGGATCATCAGGCTGTGAAATTCCTGCCCGCTGTCCTTTATAGCCTGCATAAATTTGCCGATACCGGCCGAGGAAATGCCTTGCGCTTCGGGCGTGCTTCGGGGCAATGCAAATGGCTTGTTGGATATATAGCCTGCGGCATAGCTGGTAAATGAAGGCAGTAAGCCAAGCCCGATGGCGGCAAGCCGGGCATCCCTGATAAAAGCTCTCCTGTTTGGCATTGAAAAAACGATTTACTGTAAAATTTGCTACCGTGAAGATAGATCATTTTTTTGGCTGACAGGCTTGTGCGCAGAATAGTTACACAGTCAAATCAAGAGCTTTCCCAACAATAGCATCGAGATTTAGCGGGATGCTCACCTGGCCAGACAGCGCAAAACGGTCTTTAACATAATTACCCGCATTGTACGCCACCCAAACCTTCTGCTCATGGTCTTCCCACGCGATAACCTTTAGCGGAAGATCAAGTGCAGCCACCGGGTTTTCCGCCATGATGGGCCCGCCTGCCTTTGGATTACCAAACAGCAGAAACTCCAGGGGCGGGATGGTTTGCCCAGCCTTTTTCAATTCGTCCTGCTGATCTATCCTCGCATAAATAGTAGCGCCGTGCTGCAGCAGGAATTGTTGTAGCAGATCAATGCTTTCCTTTACCGGATGCGCGCTGGGGCGAATGAGGACACCTTTGGGATTCATGGATAAATGGTTTTGTGTTTCCAAAATGAAGAACCGGTCTATTGGAGATGCAATTTAAGCAATTCAAACAATGGCGATAGCAAAATTTAACCTATCCGTTAAAAATTTACAGCAGCTTGTTGAACGAATTTCGCTGGTCGTCTAAATAGCTGAATTTTTAGGCCTTTAATCAATTCAAGCTATGAAATCACTCTTTGCTCTGATATTATTCACATTGGTATCGGCATCGGCTTTCGCCGGATTAACGGACACGTTGCTGGTAAAACCCGGAGACCTCGACATAAAGGCCCTGCAAACCGGCAGCTACAGCTATATCGTTTATACCAAACAAACCAAAGACAGCCCGGCGCAGCGGTTAACGCTGGTGAGGATCAATGTCGAGGCGAAAGCCTATCATAACAGGCCCGCTTTTATTATTACCCAGCAATGGGACCGCGATACCGTTTACCATTCCGCATATTCAGTATTCGATGCAAAGGATTTTTCGACGATCATACATGACAGCTGGTGGAAGCCTTTGGGCTATGAAATGAAATTCGATTTTGAAAAGAAAACCGTCGATTTCATCAAAAATGGCATATCCGGCGAAATACCCGACTCCATAAAAACCAAGGCGACCAACGATTTTAACCAATCCTTCGACGCTTATAACCTCAACTGGCATGCAGACCTGCTGGTTTATCAATTGCTGCCCTACAAAGAAGGCCGCACATTTATGATCAACTTTTACGACCCCGGTTTTGGCAAAGCCGAAAAGGTAGCCTACTCCGTTACCGGCAGCGATGTTTTGATTGATGGCCACGGTCAAAAAATAGATTGCTGGGTGCTTAACCACACCGAAGCGGCAGGAAGCGAAACATTTTGGATAGCCAAGAGGACAAAGGAGATTTTAAAGGAAGAGGACTCAAGTAAAAGGGGTTACCGGTATAAAATCAAGTTCGGGATATCGGGGGATAAATAGCGAAATACGACGGGCTTATACTGCGCTTAACGATTGAACCGGCAATGTCATTTCGACGAGCGGGAGGGGCCTGAGCAATAAGAAGCGAGGAGAAATCTTATACATTACAACAGACGTCGGTGCAACTTGTACAAGATTTACAACAGTAGCAACGTCTTCCTGATTTTCTAATGTTCATGCCAATATCCATCAACCCAAAGTCAACTTTAACCATTAAATCCATCCAACCTTTTTATCCCGCAGCAATATTGCTTAACTTTGCGCTCCAATAAATAAACGCTTATGCAATACGATGTTGTTGTGATCGGTTCGGGCCCCGGCGGCTATGTAGCTGCTATCCGTTGTGCCCAACTGGGTCTAAAAACTACTATAATTGAAAAATACGATAGTTTGGGCGGTACCTGCCTCAACGTGGGCTGTATCCCGTCCAAGGCTTTGCTCGATTCCTCCGAACATTATCACAATGCCGCTCATGCGTTTGCGACACACGGCATTAAGCTGGATAATTTAACAGTCGACCTCGACCAGATGATGAAACGCAAGGTGGAAGTGGTTAACGCCAATACCAGCGGCATTGCCTACCTGATGAAGAAAAACAAGATCGATGTTTACCATGGCATGGGTTCGTTTAAAGATAAAAACACCATTACGATAAAAAAGGCTGATAATACCGAACAGGAAATTACCAGCAAAAACGTGATCATCGCAACAGGATCAAAACCATCGGCATTGCCCTTTATCAAGACTGACAAAAAACGTATCATCACCTCTACTGAGGCATTGGCCCTGACAGAAATCCCAGAACATTTAATATTGATCGGCGGCGGGGTGATCGGGCTCGAGCTGGGTTCGGTTTATGCCCGTTTAGGTTCGAAAGTTTCGGTGATTGAATTTATGGATTCCATTATCCCCACAATGGATAGGGGCCTTGGCCGCGAATTGCTAAAAGTATTGAAAAAGCTGGGCATGGAATTTTATCTTGGCCACAAAGTCACCGGTGCAACAGCAAAAGGTAAAGAAGTAACGGTAACGTTTGACGACCCCAAAGGTGAAAAGAAAGAGCTGAAAGGCGATTATTGCCTGGTAGCTGTTGGCCGTATTGCTTATACAGACGGGTTGGGCCTTGATAAAATCGCTTTAACGGTGGAGGAACGCGGTCGGAAAATTACTGTTGACGAACATTTGGAAACCAGCGTTAAAGGCGTTTATGCCATTGGCGACGTGATAAAAGGCGCCATGCTTGCTCATAAAGCTGAGGATGAAGGCACTTTAGTGGCCGAAATTATTGCCGGCCAAAAGCCGCATATCAATTATAACCTGATCCCGGGCGTGGTTTACACCTGGCCCGAAGTTGCGGCCGTTGGCCAAACTGAAGAACAGCTAAAAGAAAAAGGCGTTCAATATAAAACGGGGTCATTTCCGTTTAAAGCCAGTGGGCGCGCCCGCGCGAGCGGCGATTTGGACGGCTTTGTGAAGGTGTTAGCTGATTCGTCGACTGACGAAATTCTCGGCGTACACATGATTGGCCCACGGGCTGCAGACATGATTGCCGAAGCCGTGGCTGCCATGGAGTACCGGGCATCTGCTGAAGACGTATCGCGAATGAGCCACGCACACCCAACCTATACCGAGGCGATGCGCGAAGCCTGCCTTGCAGCAACCGAAAACCGGGCAATCCACATCTAACCCAAAAGAGGTTTCATTTATTCTTTCTGTTTCCAGCCTCGTGGCAGCGTGGTTGGCTTTGTCTTGCATTTCTTGCGCGTGCGGTGTTTATTGCGCCCTGTGTTAAAGTCTTTTGCCACCCGGAGACCCTCCACCGGCCCGGAAAATTGTTTTCACTTAGAGAAATTATTTAATAGAAAAATTTAACCGGCTATCGGCTCATAATGAGCACGTTGAAAACTTACAGGAATATTTATTATTGCTTATTACGAAAGTTTAGATAATATGAAACATATTCCTGTTGATAATAAAAATAAATGTTCAAACTTCTTTCAGGGTGATTTAACGGGGTGCTTTATAGGTGATTTGACGGATTTTGTAACAAAATAGCGACACTTATTAATTTAGTTATCAACATCGAATGTTGATAACAATATATTGTAATAAGCAACATTGTCATATATAGCAACGTAAAAAACCTCACTGAACCAAGAATTACAAAAGGCGGCCGTGAGATAAATCGATACGAGATTCTTCTCATGGTGTATGGGTTTAAATGGTGAGAACATGAAGAAGAGAAAGATAAACAGAGCCGCTGCCCGTTTTTTTAAATCGACCCTGTGTGGTCTGATCACATTGGCAGCAACAAACCTGGTTTCAGCCGCAACTATTGACTGGAAAGGAACAACAAATACCGACTGGGGCACAGGAACAAACTGGAGCTCTGGCTCGGTGCCCGCATCCGGCGATGCGGTCCGGATCGGTGTGGTCGCTTTTACCAATCAGCCAACCCTGAATTCGGGTGCAACTACCACTATAGCAAGCCTTACTTTCGGCACATCAAAAAACATAACGCTTACGGTTAACAGCGGATTTACGCTTGCGGTTTCGGGCGGCATCGTTCAAAACCCAAACAATGGCGGTAACATAATAACCACACTTGCCGGTGCGGGTTCGCTTACCTGCGCTTCGTTGCAGGTGGGCAATACAACTACCTTCCCGCCGGTTTTGGCTACCGATCTGACTGAAGTAATTTCGACTATCACCAGCTTTCATGTTACAGGTAACGTAACGGTAAATTCAACTGACTTTGGCGTACTGTTCGTAGGTGTTGGGTTGATCAATGCGACTTTTTCATTACAGGGCGGCACAACAACGATAGATGGCACATTATTAACTACCAATACAAACAGCGGGGTACTGTCGCTCATTTTTGCTACGCCAAAATTTAGCGTGGACATGCCTTCCGGTTCGGCATTAAGCCCGGTTTTACAGCTAACAAACGCGTCAGCAATAAATGCATCAAGCGTTGCCGGATCGATTGATTTTTATAACAACACAGGCGGGACTGGAACAAGTACCGTTTATTACAACGGCACCGGCCAGGAGGTTTATGCCAATGGTGCAGCAAGCCTCGATAATTCCCCGCAAACCTATCAATACCTGCAGCTTACTGGCGCGGGCACCAAAACAGTTGACGCGGGCACTTTAACTGTTGGCAATGACCTTACAAGTTCAGCCACTTCAGTTTTACTCAGCACCAATAATACAGCGGCAACCATAGGCGGCAGCTGGTCAAACAGCAGTAATGTAACCCAGGGAAGCGGGAACATAACGATTACGACCGCACTGCAAAATTCAGCAGGCACTTTTCAACTGGGCACCGGAAGCTTAACAACCGCTATCCTGCAAAACAGTGGCGGAACAATAGCGGGCGGCGCCGGCCCGGGTGTTGTAACGGTGAGCTCAACTTTCCAAAATAACGGGGGCACTTTTCAGTGCAATGCCGAAAATGACTTTTTCAATGGTTTGTATCAAAACACCTCGGTTTTTACTGCCGGAACCGGCACTGTTTATTTTAATGGTTCAGCAGCACAATCTTTGTCGGACATTAGCGCAGCTGGTACCCAGTTTAATAATGTAAGCTTTAGCGGCACTTCGCTGGCAAATCCTAAAACCATGTCGGGTTCCGGAGGTTTTGCGATGTCGCCAACGGGCGTTCTCTATATGGTTGGGGCCACCACAAAACTGGTTGCCGGCACAGCGGCGGTTGCATTTTTAACGCTAAAATCCGATACTACCGGGACAGCCACCGTTGCCAACATTCCTTCCGGGAGCATCATCACCGGTTTTGTTACGGTACAGCGGTTTGTGCAGGGCAGCGCTACATTTAGTGGTGTAACCCATCGGTGGGTAGCGCGTAATTATCGTTTGATGTCCTCGCCGGTGAACGAAGGCGCGGACGCAACCAGCAATTACCCCTACAGCCTCAACTATCTTGGCGCCGGCACCATCATCACCGATTGCACGTCGTCATACGGTACCACTGGCGGGAATCCCAGCTTGTATTTATTTAATGAACATTATACCCCTAGCAATTCAACTTTTACAAGCGGCAATTTTATAGGCGTAACCAATATCAGCAACACCTCGGCAGCGGGCAACATCACCACAACCGATGCTACCTATGGCTCGGCCAAGATTTATACGGGAGATGGTTTTATGATGTATTTCAGGGGTGATAAGGTTACCCATACCAGCGGAAGCCCGAGCAAAACCTCGTACCCTTATGTTGCGCCGGAAAGTGTAACCTTCAGCACTACGGGCAATTTAAACCAGGGAACATATTCTGTAGTGTCATGGACGGGCGCAGCCGGGTTGTTGTACTCGACTACCAATGCAGGCAACTTGACTACACGCGGGTTTAACCTGGTTGGTAATCCTTATCCCAGTTCGATCGATTGGAGCAACTTCAGTAATTCCCTTTCGTCGGCCCCGATCTATGGCAACCATGTTAACCCCACCATTTATATTCTTAATCCCGCAACCAGCAATTATGATACTTATAACGCCGCTACCGGAATCTCTACGGGTATTGCAGGCAAAATCATTCCGAGCGGACAAGGCTTTTTTGTACAGGCGAACAACTCGTCGCCTACGCTAACTTTTAATGAAAACGCAAAGTCAAACACGCAGGTTACCGGAACTAACCTGCTGATGGGTTCGCCTTCCGCTCAATCTGCCTACAATAGTTATATCCGGTTAAAGTTGGTTACCGATTCGATAAACAAAGACGACCTGGTTATCGGATTTAATTCCAGCTCAATGCCCACATTTAACCAAAGCGAAGATGCCGAGTTTTTCCCGGGATCGAACGCTGCGCAATCAATTTCTGCAATGAGCAGCGATGGGGTTAACACCTCTGTAAAATGGCTGCCTTTCCCTAAAAATTCAACCAACTGTATCGTCAAACTCACTGTTTCAGCGAAAGCCAGCGGCCAGTATACGCTGCAACGTGCCGATTTTGCTGCCATATCGAATATTTACAAAGTTTGGCTGATGGACAACTACATGCGCGATTCGCTGGACATCAAAAACAATACTTCCTATATTTTCAACATCGACCTTAGTGATACAGCCAGCTTTGGGAGCAATCGCTTTAGCGTAGTAGTAAGGCAAGATCCATCTTTTGGAGTCCATTTATTAAGCTTTTCCGCCATTAAGGCGCAGTCAGGGTCGCAAATTACATGGAAAACGGAAAATGAAGAGAACTACACCAACTTCGCGGTGCAGCGCAGTACCGAAAACGGCGTAACATTTAGTACTGTTGGTGCAGAAGCTTCAAACGGACAGGGCACCTATAGCTTTTCAGACGACAGCCCGGCGCCGGGCTCCGACACGTATCGTTTAATGATCACGGACCTAAATGGTGGAATTACTTATTCAAGCCCTATCACCCTTGTATTTGGCAGCACTGCCAGCAATAACATCAGCATATACCCTAACCCTGTAAGCAGTGTCGTAAATTTATCTATTAGTCAACGGGCAAATAGTACGGTACCTATTTTGATCGCATCAGGACAGTCAGCATTACAGGGAATGGCATTAACGCCGTCACTTGTGACAAAATCAACTGCCAATATGGCTAACGCATCTTCGTTTAGTATCAGGATAGTAGATATTAGCGGCGCGGTTGTTAAAGAATCAACCTCATCTTCAAGCACTTGGCAGGCCGACGTTAGCCGACTTTCACCGGGTACCTATATTATCCAGGTTCAGGATAAAACCCATAACAGCATGGTGGGGCGGGGTGTGTTTGTCAAAATGTAGCACAACTACCGGGAATAAACCTTTTTTCATTGGAAGTTTATGCCCACGGTTTTTTTTAAAAATCGTCAATTAAATTTTAATTATTGATTAACATTTTCATTATATTTGTTTTGTGCATTTGTTTGACATCCAAAACCGTCAAACTGCTACTTTTTATAATCTCTGGCGGGGTTATTGCACTGTGTTTCAACAGATACGCGTCAGTCGCGAAGTTTTTGATAAATAAGAATTGAACAGGGCCTCGATCATTAAGAAAATGATCTATGGAACGTCGATTTTTGCTTGTTTTTACGCTGATGCTAGCCTGCTTTTCGGCGCAGGCATCCTCCCTTACTTTTGATTGGAAAGGTTCAAGTACTACATGGGCGTCGTCCACTTCGTGGACTGAAACAGGCGGCTCCGGAGATTATCCCGGTTCGGCAGGCCGTACAACTGATATCGTTCGGTTTGGTATGACCTCAACCTTTACCAGCCAGCCGACTATAACCGCATCAATAACCATTGCTTCGATCGAGTTTGGCGGTGGCTTTCAAAAAAACGGCGCGAAAATAACCGTGAACGGGGCTACGCTAACCGTGGGTACCATAACGCAGGACATCAATACCACAAGCGGCGGCTTCACTATCTTTGATTATTTACAGGGAACAGGTACTATTAGTTGTACCAGTATTACCGTGGGAAGCGGCGCCAGTACATCCGGCAACAATAACTTTCTCCTTTCTGATGTTGCTACATTAAATGTTTCGGGAAATGTTACGATAATAATGAACGCCAATATCCAGAATGGCAGCGGCTTCAGGCTGGAAAGCGGCGACATGTACTTGTCAGGGCAGGTGATCTTTACAAAGCTAGCCGGTATAACCGCCTCAAATGCGGCTTATTTCACCATCAATACCGTAACACAGGCAACGGGCGCAGCTACTACACCACACTTATACCTGTCAAATGCTTCACCCCTGGGTACTATACCTACTCCAAATGCTTCGGTAAATTTTTACGGCGACCATGGCGGCACAGGCTACGTAACCTATACCGCCGCAAACCCGACGGTTTACACCACATCAACAGCGGGCTTTGGCTCCGGCGGGGGAACTATTGACACGTCAAAAGCGGCTTACGACAACCTTACTATACAGGGAACAGGGACAGCATCAATCGGCGGGAGCACGGTTGGAGCGTTAAAAGTTTCCGGCGACCTTGATACTTACAGCCCGGCCACTTTCAGCCCTGCGGGCGCAGCACCTACTAATACTTCGGTTGCCGGAAACTGGAACAATACTTCGACGATCACCGGCGGAAGCGGCACTACAGCTATTACGGGCAATATAGCAAATTCAGGAGCCATGAGCCTTTCCTCGGGGAATGTGTACGTTGGCGGAGGGATTTCAAATTCGGCTAGCTTAACGGCTGGCAGCGGCAACATTACCGTAGATGCCAGTTTATCCAACTCCAATGCGTTAACCCTTTCATCGGGCAACTTATCTGTTGGCGGCAATTATACCAATAGCGGCACTTTTACCGCCGGCAGCGGAACGGTATATTTTAACGGCGCTTTGGCACAATCGCTTACTGACAACAGTGCAACAGGCACAACGCTGAACAATGTTGACTTTAGCGGTGTTGGCATTAAAACTTTAGCCGGAACCGGTAGTTTCGCAGTTTCGTCGTCGGGTGTACTTACGATGGAGGCAGCCACCACATTGCAGTCAGGCGGTATATTAACCTTAAACTCAGCAAGCACAGGCTCGGCAACAGTGGGGGCTATTCCATCAACATCATCCATCACAGGCAATGTTAATGTGCAGCGTTATATCAGCGGGGGCAGCAACGCTTATCGCGGTTACCGGCTGTTATCGACCCCGGTTTATACCGCCTCAGTTTTATTGACCCATTACTATTCGTTAAGCTACCTTACCAGCTATGCGCCCGTTACCGGGACATTGGGAACAAGCGGCGGCATGACCAAAGGCGGCAACCCAACGATTTACCTTTACCGGGACAATGTGGCGTTCACAAATAAAACCTTTAACACCGGCAATTTCAGGGGTGTCAATAAGATCAACAACTCGCCGGCGTATTCAGTAGGGGTCGACTTTGATGGCACTTTTAACCTTTCTCCCGGAACCGGCATAATGTTTTTCTACAGGGGCGATCTCACAAACATCGCTACCAAATACATCACCACCACCAGCGCCGAAGCAAACACATTCGCTTCAATAGGCGTATTGAATCAGCAATCGGTAACGGTGACCAACTGGTACACCGGCCTGGCTAACCTGCAATACGATTCAGTAACCGGAAACACAGGTTACCAGGGTTATAACCTGGTGGGTAACCCCTATGCCAGCTCCATCGATTGGAATAACTTCAGCACGAGCAGTTCGTCGGCCGGCATTTACGGGCCTGGCGTGGGGCCTACTATATACGTTTTTAACGAAGTGAAAAAAATGTACGCCACCTATAGCGCCGGGGTAGGGTTAAACGGCGGCAGTAATATCATCCCGAGCGGGCAGGGTTTTTTTGTAAAGGCAGGCGCTCCCGGTGCAAGCCTTACATTTAGCGAATCGGCCAAAACAAACTCGCAGTTAACCGGGCCTACGCAAGCAATCGGCACTACGTTGCTGCTGAGCAAAGCGCCCATCGCAAATAATGTGATCCAGCTTTTACGGCTCGAGCTGGCGGCTGATTCCATCAATAGCGAGGAGACGGTGATCCGTTTTAGCAGCCTTGCAAAAAACACTTACGATATTAACGAAGATGCGCAGCATATGCCCGGAAGCGGACTGGTTGCCCTGGCCAGCATGACTGCCGACAGTGTGCCGGTAGCGATCAATAATATGCCTTTCCCAAAACAACATGCCCAGGGCATTAAATTGAATGTTTACGGAAATGCCAATGGCGTGTTTACGCTCACCATGAAACAGGTACAAAGCATCCCGAAAATATATGAAGTTTGGCTGAAGGATGCTTATAAAAAGGATTCGATGGATATGCGGCATAACCAAACATACAGGTTTGATGTGCAGTTAAGCGATACAAACAGTTTCGGAAAAAACCGCTTCAGTTTACTGATCCGCCAGGACCCTGCTTTGTCAATTCACCTGTTAAGTTTTGGCGCTGTCAAAGCTACGGGCGGTGCCCAGGTGGTTTGGAATACCGAGAATGAGGAAAACTATACCAACTTTACCGTGGAGCGCAGCAGCGACGGCGGTACCACATTTAATGACCTTGGCGGCTTTGTGTCAAGTGAGCAGGGCACGTACTCGTTCCAGGATAAAAACCCGCCGCTCACTACCGACCTGTACAGGTTAAAAATAGTTGACCTTAACGGTACGGTCACCTATTCAAACGTTGTTGAACTTAGTTTCGGCAATGCAACACTAACTAAAAGCAATATAAACATATACCCTAACCCTGCTACATCAATGCTCAACCTGGCTATCAGCCTTAACGGGAATAGCCTCGCATCCGGTCCAGGTTTACTGAATTCAGGAAGCCCTGTACCAACGTCAGCGGCGCAAGCCTATGATATTAAGATCATCAATATCACCGGTTCGGTTATTAAGTCCGAGGTTTCAGCAAATGCTAACTGGCAGTCGAATGTTAGCTCCCTGTCGCCGGGTACCTATATCATTCAGGTGGTAAATGATAAAGACAAAAGCCTGGTTGGTAAAGGCACCTTTGTTAAAATGTAGATCCTTATGACGGCCCTGGCCGTTCAATTGCAGGCCCATCATCAAGCCGTTTTCTTTCATTTTTTGTTTTTAACTTTTTGAAGTGTGTGAAGCGTCTCAAAGCTGCCGCATTTTTCATCTTTTTGGGGAAATAACGCCCAATATTCCATACAGGAATATTCCTAAAAATGGAGAAATTTCCATAAAATGGGTTAAATAACCCGATTAAAGCCATTTAACGAGGTTTTTGGCACTTGGCTTAGTTATTGTTTATATTATAATACTTTGATAAATTATTGGTAGACCAGGGTTCTCAGTAAAGAAAAAACTATTATGGTCAATCGCGTATTAATAACCTTGTTCACTGCCCTGCTTTGTATATCAGCAAAAGCTGAAACACCGGCCCGTCAACGCAGTAACAACATGCAAATTCCATTATTGCGTTTAAAAATGGTTTTAGACGCTTACAATAATGATGACATTGCCATTGGATTTTACCCCACCGCTACCACGCAATATAATAACCAGCTCGATTCAAGATATATGCCCGGCATCGACGCTCCTGAAGGCCTGTCAAGCCTGTCGTCTGATAATGTACGGCTGTCGGTGAATGTCGTGCCGCTTCCGGCTATTGCGCCGCTGATCATCAGGCTTGATGTTGAATCACAAAGCAGCAATGCGTTTACGCTGGAACGTACACAGCTTGATTCGATCCCGCAGATCTACGATATCTGGCTCATGGATAAATATTCCAAAGATTCGATCAATCTCCGTACTACCAACAGTTACGCGTTCAATATCAACAAAAGTGACACAACAACTTTTGGCGCCAACCGGTTCACCGTTGTGATCAGGCAGAGCCCTGCTTTAGCGTTTCATTTGCTCGGCTTCAGCGCAAGCAAAGCAACTGCAGGCAACGAGCTCAGCTGGACCACAGAAAATGAACAGAAAAATACCAATTTCTCCATTGAAAGAAGCATCGATGACGGATCAACATTCTTTGTGCTCGATTCTCTTACATCCAACGGAGGCGGCACTTATGGTTTTGTTGATAAAAACCCAATGAAAGGCTCAAACCTTTACCGTTTGAAAATATGCGATATGAACGGTGTAATTACTTATTCGAATATCGTTTCCGTCGATATCGAAAATACCAAAACCGCCGTGGCGCAGGAAAGCAATCCCGTGAACGTCTATCCTAATCCAAGCAGCGGCAATATAACGCTGTCGATAAATCCCGGGGGCAGCAATGCCTCGTCCGATTCGCGTTTACAAGTAAGCGCATTGCAATCGGGCTTTACCGCCTCAAAGCAGAGTAACACTACCACCTACGATATTAAAATAGTAAACATCAGGGGATTGGTGGTCAGGTCGGCAACCTCGTCATCAGCTACCTGGCAGGATAACATCAGTAACCTGGCGCCGGGAACCTACTTTGTACAGGTGATCAGCAACAGCAACAATAAAGTGGTTGGAAAAAGCACTTTGGTAAAGTTATAGCGCCAGATTTACCAATTCAATAGCTGCATTTTATGATCAGTAAATATAGAACAGGGCTACCTATATGGTGGCCCTGTTTGGTTTTTATGCTGAGTGGACCCGCCAAAATGAAAACCTGGCGGTTGATGGTTCGGCACTATTTTAACAAATTTTATATGGGGTAAATTTCGGGCGACCACAAGGGTCGCCCCTACGGACGGGTTGTGCTAAACAGCCTTGTACAAGTGTTCATTTTTCGCACACGATCAGCCTATAAACGGCAACGAAAAGCACTGATTTATAGCAGGTTAAAATTTTAAATTTTCAAAATCTGCCCAATTTTGAGACATTTTTTGAACACGTGTACCGGTTTTAAGTTCAACGTTTGACTTCGGAATTGTACCAGGGTGGTTAAACGTCACGCTCAACCAGCAACAGTATGCTGATAATAAGGGCTATACAGTGTTGATCAGATGTACGGTCGCGCGGTACGCCCTCAGTACACTAAGCTTTATTCATCCCCATCTCCCCAATTTACAGGTCGCTATTATTACGTTTTGGTTTGATGTAGAATAGCAACATACAGGGAAATCGCGTTTAAGATTTAATTGCAGCTACCCTCTTTCTGCCGCAGGCAAAGAGAGGGTGAACGAGCGCAGTGATGTTCGGGTGGGTCGACGCGTGGTGCAAGTATTAGCGCTAATGTCTGCCGGGTCGACTCACCCTCCCGTACGTACGGGACTGCGCTGTTCGACCCTCCTTCCGCTTCGCGTGAAAGAGGGTAAAGCACTTGTTTACAAGTTAGCCGGAAAACCATTTTAAACGCGATTTCCCTATAGCAACGCACCTTTAAACGATTAACCGGGATAATTTTGATTGACCAATTGACACCCACACCAACACAGTTTTGCCTGGCAGCGGGGCCAACAGGAGGGGTTTAGCTGCATTTTAAAAACGGATATGGAAAAAAAGGATTTGGTTAATATTTTAAGCGATACACTTATTTCCGGTTGGATTTAAAAAAAAGGTAATTATTGGTTGATCAATGGATGGGACAATTCCGGCCACCTTGTCCATTGTTAATAATTTGCCCGAAAGGGGAATTTTAGAGACAAAGGTGTAGAAAAAATTGCTGCAATTCCCGATTAATACCCATTAAAACTTAATTAATAAGCAATCCAGAAAACCAATACGCAAGTAATGATGAATAATACGCAAAAAAACAAAGTTATTCACACGGTTTCCTAAATAATAAAGGATTATTTGTACCTTAATGGCCCCGTAGCACTGTTATTGCATTATGCTACAGGGGTTTTGATAAATTATTGGATTAACCCTAACAAGTTTTGGCGGACAGGTTACTGTACCCGCCCTTGATAATTTATCATTTACGCATAGATTATTGATCATACTTAAATAGGGCATATTGTGAAAAAACTTTTACTTTTCTTAGCTGCAGCATTTTCTTTTGTGCTGGTAAGCAACAAGGCGTTTGCCGTACGGCCAAACCTCGCCTACACCAACATTACGGTAACTTTCGGCACAGCGTTTACCATTACGCCTACAAATTCGGGCGGTGCACCGGTTACCTGTACAGCAGCGCCCGCCTTGGCGGCAGGTATTTCTATTGCTAATACCACCGGGATAATTACCGGTACCAACACCGTTGCAATCGGAACCTATACGTATACAATAACGCCAACAAATGCTACAGGAGTACAAACCGTTAAACCAACAGTTACGATAACCGTTGTTGCGGCGGCAACGTTAAGCTATACGTCGCCAGGAGCTTTCGCTGTAAATACTGCGATCACACCTGTTAGCCCAACTTCATCGGGTGTTGCGGCAAATGGATACGGAACCGGCACAAACCTTACAGGAGCTACCTTAAACGCGCCTTACGGTATGACGATTGATGGTTCGGGGAATATTTATGCAACCAATTACGGAGGTGCCACCGTCAGCAAGTGGAATTCTGCGGGAGTTTACCAAAGTACTTATGGAACAGGTAATCCGGCATATTCCAGACCGACGGGTATAGTTTTTGACGGCTCAGGAAATGGTTACGTGTTAAATAGGGGTGCCGGCGCCAATAATGGAAAAGTTTATAAATTCAACAATACGGGCACCTACACTTCACAGATAATTAGTGGCTTGAGCCAGCCGGACGGACTTGCGATTGACGCATCGGGAAACCTTTATATCACGGATGCTAATAATAACAGGATATATAAATATAGTAACACAGGCACGTTATTGCTTACCATTTCAACGAATTTAAATGGACCCGAAAATGTGGCGGTAGACGCCTCCGGCAATATTTATGCACTAAATAATACTAACGGAACACTGGCAAAATTTACATCGGCGGGCGCGTTTGTATCTAATATTGTGGTGGGATTAAGTGCAACGAATGCATGGGGTTTGTCCATTGATGCCCTGGGTGATATATTTATTGGAGATTCAGGAAATGGAAGAGTACGGGAATACACCTTAACGGGTACTACTATAACAACTATCACCGCCCTTACAGACCCTGAAGGTATGGTTGCAGATAGTAAAGGAAACCTGTATGTTTCAGATTTTACTAACAGCACTGTTACCAAGTATCCACCTATTGGCGGTTACTTTATAACCAGTATCACAGGTGGTAGTACTTCTTTGCCTGCAGGCTTGAGTTTTAATACCACAACAGGTGTACTTTCAGGTACACCTACTACAACTTTTGCATCGACGACCATAAACGTTACTGCCTACAACTCTGCGGGCACGGCTGTTAATGCCAGTTTTGTTATCTCCTGCGTGAGTCTTCCAACTACGTTAACCTATGCCTCGCCCAACGTTTTTTCCGTTGGTTATGCAGCCACTTTAACGCCCGCTTATTCCAACGGGGTATCAACCAGCGCCAGTTACGTTTCGGTACCTGCAGGTACACTGCTTTCTACGTATGGCTTAACCTTCAATACAACAACAGGCGTAATTACCGGTACACCAACAGGCGTGTTAGCAGCAACAAATTTTGTGGTTACGGCTAATAATGCCTCCGGCACCCCTACCACAAGTAACACGTTTTCTATTGCCTGCGTGGCTCCGCCAGTTTTCGCCTATCCGCAGTCTACTTATATTTTTACAACAAACCTTAGCGTTGGCGCTTTGGTACAACCAAGTGTTACCAGCGGTGGCCCTGTCAGCATTTATTCCATAAGCCCTGCATTACCAGGCACATTGACATTTAATACCGGCACGGGCCAAATTACCGGCACCCCTACAGCTACTTTAGCGGCCACCACATATACCATAACCGGCACCAATACAACAAGCGGGGGCGTTGGAACAACAACAATAACTATCTCGGTAGTAGCTCCTCCGGTATTCGCCTATGCTACCAAGGTTTATACCGTCGGTGTGCCAATAACAACGCTGTCGGCAACCGGTACAGGCATACCGCTTACCAGTGCAACCATATCAGGCCTGCCCGGGGGCTTAGGCATAGCGGCTAACGGTGATATAACCGGAACTCCGACAACCGTTACCGCAGCTGCTAACTATACAGTTACTGCTGTGGGCAGCAATGGCGGTACGGGTACCGCTACGGTAAGGATAACTGTTGTTGCAGCGCCGGTATTTAGCTATACCAATCCCCCGGCGTATACAGCCGGTACGGCAATAACAAATTTATCGCCTAATATTACCAGCGATGGCCCGTTGAGCGGCGCCACTATAAGCCCCGGCTTACCTGCCGGTTTAACCATGTCGGCTGCCGGGGTAATATCCGGAACGCCTACTGCTGCGGCTGCTACCACTACCTACACGGTAACGGCAACCGGCGCTGACGGCGGTATCGGTACAGCCACAGTTGTTATTACAGTTAATCTTCCACCGGCGCCTGCATTTACCTATACCAGCCCCAATAATTATTTAGTGGCGTCGGCTGCAAGCCTGAGCCCCACACCAGGCGGTGGAACAGTAGCCGCATTAGCCTACGGAACCGGAACTGCTCTAACCGCTACAGGTTTGAACGAGCCCGACGGTATGGCCTTTGATGCTGCGGGCAACTTATATGTAACTAACTATAATGCCGGCACGGTTGTTAAATATACAGCGGGCGGCGGTACAGCCACCAGCTTTATTACGGGGCTTACCAATCCAACGGGGATTGTTTTTGACGCCGCGGGCAATGTTTATGTATCGCAATTTAACGGGTATGTATACAGGTATACTTCGACAGGAACTACCAAAACACAGATTGTACAGGGTGGTACAGGTACAGGCACCCGGCCTGCTTCAGCCTATGGATTGGCTATCGACGCTTCGGGGAATTTGTACATTGCGGATGGCTCGGGCCAAAACTTGTATAAATGGACGGCAAGTACAGCAACCACTGCAATATTAGTTGCTACCGGCACTGGTCAGTTGCGTACACCTGTAGATGTAGCAGTTGATGCTTCGGGCTTTATTTATACGCTTGATAACTCCAGGAACAAAGTACAGAAATACACCTCGGCCGGCGCCGTATCGAATGCAAATCTGATTACCGGTTTAACCAACGCCTTTGGTTTTTCGATGGACAATGGAGGTAATATATATATCGGAGATTCGGGCACGGGAACAGTTTCCGTTTACAGCTCTGCAGGAACATTCCTGACATCGATCACCAACAGCGACCCGGAAGGGGTTACGACTGACGCCGCCGGCGATATGTTCGTTTCCAACTTCACCACGAATACCGTGACCAAATACATCCCCACTGGTGGATATGTATTAAACTATGTAAGCGGCACTACCAGCCTGCCGCCCGGCCTTAGTTTTAACGGCACAACCGGCGTGATCAGCGGGACACCAACCACTTTGTTCTCCGGCACTTACACCGTAACCGGCTACAATATTGGAGGCGGTTATACCTGCCCTTCTTTTATCATAAATTGTGTAACCAAACCTATTTTTACTTATCCAACTCCGGATAGCTATGCAGTAAGCGCCACAAATATTACACCGTTGTCGCCCACCATAACGGGCAGCCCGATTACCGGTTATACGGTGAGCCCTGCGCTTCCGGCCGGCCTTACAATGGACCCTGTTACCGGTATTATTACCGGCCCGCCAAATGCGGCAGCCGCGACCGCAACGTATACCGTTACAGGCACAAATGCCTACGGAACAGGTACATTCCCGATTGTTATTACCATCACTGCGCCGCCTGCCTTCACGTATGCCTCGCCTGATAATTTAACGCAGGGAACCGCCATGGCGGCCCTAGCTCCTGCCAGCACAGGCGGAACAGTGCCCCCGGCCGGAACTTATGCGGCAAGCACCATCCTCACATCGGCCAACGTAAGCAGCCCCGAGGGCATGGCGGTTGACGCAAGTGGTAATTTATTTGTGGCCGATGCCGGGAATAATAAAATTACTGAATACTCCACCACCGGAACGGTCACCACTTTTACGGTAGCCAATACCCCAGTAGGCATTGCGTTCGATGCTTCCGGAAACGCATACGTGTTAGAGCAGGGTAATAACTCCGTTGTTAAATATACCGGGGGAATGTCAGGTACGGCAACCACCGGCTTCATTACGGGCCTCAATACGCCCGGCGGTATAGCTGTTGATGCATCTGGAAATATCTATATTACAAATACCGGCAATGAACAAATTAAAAAATTTCCGCCTACAGGCGGTGCCACCGCTACATGGACAGTTAATGACTTTACACTGTTAGGGTCGCTGGTCACCGGTGGAATAGCCGTCGACGCCTCTGGAAATGTATATGTAGCGGTAAATAATATAAATATTTTTGCCGGTGCTTATGATGGAATTGATGTGTTTAGTTCTACAGGAACTTACAATGTTAGCTATACAGGATTTAATAACCTCTATGGGATAAGCATCGATGCTTCGGGCAACATTTATTTGGCAGATGCTGGAAACGGAAAGACATACGTTTATACAGCCGGCTTGGGGTCGCAGATCGTTACCGAAACTGGATTTACCACACCCGAAGGCATCGTGGCAGATGCCAATGGCAATTTTTATGTATCTGATTTCGCCAACAATACAGTTACTAAATTTAGCATTACAGGTGGCTATAAAATAACATCGGGTTCCCTGCCACGCGGCATTCTTTTTAACACAAATACAGGAACGTTTACCGGTACCCCGCAAGATGTCTTTACCTCGACTACGTTGACGGTAACCGGTTATAATGTGGGCGGCAGCGGCAGCGCTACAGTTGTTTTCAACTGCGCGGCCAACCCACCGATTATCAGTTACACGCCTGCGGTAAATGTTTATCCGGTGGGTGTGGCCATTGCAGCCCTGGCGCCGGCCGTTTCGGGCGGGCCTGAAATAGCAGCAGGCTTTACCACTCCTGGCACGACGCTAACCGGTGCAACCGTAAGCGGGCCCTGGGGGATGACAACCGACCCAAGCGGCAATATCTGGGTGGTTAATAATACAACGGGCACATTCAGCGAGTGGAATTCTGCAGGCACATTTGTTAAAACCGTTAACCCAACCACTGCTACTGCAAACCCTACCGGCATTGCTGTTGATGCAGCCGGCAATATTTACATTTGCGTTGGCAATGGAAATCTTTATAAATTCAATGCTACCGGGACAACCAGGACTACATTAACGACAACGCCGGGAGGCGGCTACGGGATTGTAATGGATGCATCAGGCAATATTTATGAAACCGACCGCACCGATGGCTTTGTTTATAAATATACCGCCAGTACGGCCACTACTTCGATATTGATATCATCAACCTCGGGCGGCGGTATCACCCAGCCAACCGGTATAAAGCTTGATCCTTCGGGCAATATATACGTCGTCGATCAAACAACAAAATCGATCCTGGAGTATAACCCCAGCGGGGTTTTTGAGGGCGCTGTAGCATCGGGACAAAGCATCCCTTACGGGCTGTATGTTGATTCGCATGCTGATTATTTTGTTGGCGACCCCGGATCATCAAACTCTGTAAAAGAATATAACGACGCCGGCACACTGGTGGCTTCCATTACCGGCTTAGGCAGCCCAAGGGGTTTAACCATGGATGCTTCAGGCGATATCTATGTATCTGATTTTACCAATAACACGGTAAAAAAATATCCGCCGTTCTATTATGTTTTAAGCGGTGGCACAGTACCGCCCGGCTTAACTTTTGACACAAAAACCGGGACTTTTACCGGTACACCAACTGCGGCGTTTCCTACCACTACTTTTACAGTTTCGGTGTTTGGCGCGTTTGGAAACAATAGCACAACTGTTACCATTACGTGTGCTTATCCGCCCAACTTTACTTATGCATCGCCACAAACATATACCGATGGCACAGCTATTCCAACGCTGAACCCTACTTTTGCTATTCCAAACGGCGGCGGCCCGCTTGTAAGCGCTACCGTTACTACCAATGGTCCGCTGCCTCCGGGTCTTGTGCTTAATGCGGATGGCAGTATTACCGGCACGCCTACCACTGTGAATGGCCCGGTAACTTATACCATCACCGGCACCAATGCTGCAGGCCTAACGGGTACAGCTACCGTAACCATCACCTGCAACCCGGCGCTGCCAATTATATCGTACGTAACGCCGCAGGTTTATCATGTTGGCGTACCTATAACACCGCTGGTGCCCACCAACACTGGTGGTGCAGTGGCCAGCTGGGGCATAAGCCCTGCGTTGCCGCCGGGATTATCTTTTGATACCACCACCGGTATTATTTCGGGAACGCCTACTGCGGTGTCGCCTGCTATTAATTATATTGTTACCGCTACTAATGTTACCGGTTCAGCAACCTGTGTGGTTAATATCTCGGTTCTGACTGACGCGCCGGTGATCACCTACACCACACCTGATGTGTACAATGTGGGATCAACGATCACTCCTTTGGTGCCATCTAACAGTGGCGGCGCAGTGGCAACATGGTCCATCAGTCCGGGCTTGCCTGCGGGCCTGACCTTTGATGTCACCACAGGTATCATCACGGGGACGCCGACCACGCCATCGCCTGCAGCAAATTATACCGTAACCGCCACCAATGCGGGCGGTACAGGTACCTTTGTAATAAATATCACTTGTAATGCTGGCGGCCCTGTATTAACCTATACTACACCGGACGTATTCCCCGTTGGTGTGGCTATAACGCCGCTCAATCCGGCCAATACCGGCACGGCGCCAACAGGCTATTCCATCAGCCCGGGACTACCGGCCGGCCTTAACTTTGATACCACAACCGGTATTATTTCGGGTACGCCAACGGCTACCAGCCCGGTTACAGTTTATACCGTTACCGCTACAGACGCGAGCAGCAACACCGGCAGTTTCAATATATCGATCGCATGTGTTAACGGGAACGATTGGCTGGGCGGCACCAGCACCGACTGGACAGATGCAACTAACTGGTCGGCAGGCACTGTGCCCACAGCGACAGACGTTGCAAACATCGGGGCAAACGTACCTTTCACTAATTTCCCTAACTTACTGGCAGGCGCCGGCACCATAAATGTTGGTTCGATTATCATCGGTACCAATGGCGGCCAGGCCGGCGGCGTAGTAGTAAACGCAGGCAGCACTTTAAATATAAGCGGCACGATCACCTACCAAAGCGATTCAAACTCGGGGCTGGCGTATACAGCAAGTCTATCAGGAGCGGGAACGATCACCGCAGCAGGTATAAACGTAACGGCAAACACCACATTGGGTGTACCGGCGGCTTATACCGAAACCCTGGCCACATCGGTAAGCAGTTTGAGCTTAAGCAGCAATGTAGCTTTAACCTCAACGGTAGATGGCAGCAGCAATGCCTTAAGTGCTGCCTTTAATATCACCGGCGGCACCGTATCGGTTGCCGGTACCATACAAACCAGCAATGGCGCCACCAGCACTTCCACCCTGAGTGTGAATACTGCCACCTTACAGCTATCCGGCGCAGCAGCGCTGTCTGGCCTATCGGGCACAGGCACTAATATCATCAGCTTTAAGAACGCAGGAGCAACGATAGCATATTCAGGCGCAGGCCAGACCTGGTATACCGATGCCGCGATCACCGGCCTTCCCGGCGGCGAAAGCTATACCAATATCAAATTCTCCGGCACCGGCGTAAAATCACCAAACGGCACAAACGCCAACAACCTGCTCGTGAGCGGCGACTTTACCAATGCCATAACGCTCAATGATGCGACCGACTATATCGACCTGGGCACGCCGAAAGTAAACTTTAACGGCACCACCCAAAACATCTATGCCGGCAACGGAACAGGCACCAAATTCTATAACGTAACGTTCAGCGGCACCGGCACCACCACCATCCAAAGCGGCAGCGCCTCGGTAGCCTCCACCGGCATACTCACCATGAGCGGCGCCGGCGCCACACTGGCAGCAGGCGGCTTCCTTACCCTGAACTCAGACATCAACGGAACCGCTTCGGTAGCCGCCATACCGGCAGGCTGCAGCATCACCGGTAATGTAAACGCACAACGGTTTATCACCGGCGGCGGGTTAAACTACCGTGGCTATCGCCTGCTATCCTCACCGGTATATGGCAGCACCAATGGCACCAGCAATATTTACAGCGTCAATTACCTGATCAACAGCGTGTACCTGAAAGGGCAGGCAGGCGTACCGGGCGGCTGGGATGCAGGCGGCAACCCTAACGTCTACCTGTTCCGCGAAAACCTGGCCTCCTCAAATGCAGGGTTCAGCGTAGGTAACTTCCGGAGTCTCAATACCCTCGGCACTGCACCAAACTATGGCTACCTGATCGATAATGACCCCGGTACCTTCAATATCCCGGCAGGCGATGGTTTCATGTTTTTCTTCAGGGGCGACAGGAATGCAGCTTCCCTTGCGGCTGAAACAACCGTAAGTTATATACCAACCAATACCATATTGACCGCCACCGGTACCCTTAATCAGGGCCCGGTAACCGTTAGCGACTGGTATACCCCGGCATCCACCAGCCTGGGCTGGACCACAACGGCAGGCAATACCTCCGTGCAGGGTTACAACCTGGTGGGTAACCCGTATGCCAGCTCGATCGACTGGGATCAGTACATGTTCAGCGCACCGGGAAGCGCCATCTATGCACCAAACGTAAACCCGTTCATCTACATCATCGATCCGGTAAACGGCAACTATAACGTGTACAAGGCAGGCATGGCCGGCGTAGGAACGATCGTGACCACCAACTCCAATATCATCCCAAGCGGGCAGGGCTTCTTTGTACAGGCTGCTAATGCGTCGGCACAGCTGGTGTTTAACGAATCGGCGAAGGTAGCCACCCAGGCCAATGCCGCCGGCGGCAACCTGCTGATGGGCCACCCCCCAATGGCAGCAACGGCTCAGGTAAGCCAGTACCTGCACCTGAAAATGCTGAAAGACACCACAGGTGTTGACGGCATCATCATCAGCTTTAACGGCAATACCAGCAGCAACTACAACCCGGCAGAAGATGCCAGGTACCGCAACGGAAACGGATCAGTAAGCATTACCAGCATGTCGGCAGACAATGTACCGCTGGCCATCAACTCCATGCCGCTTCCGGCACAAACCAAACAAACCATCATCCCGCTGAATGTAAATGCATCCACCGATGGCACCGCCCAGATACAGATGGCAGAAGTAAAAAGCATACCTGCACTGTTCACCATCTGGCTGAAAGATGCCTATAAGAAAGATTCGCTCGACATCAGGGCCAATCCAACGTATACATTCGACATCCTGCACAGTGATACCAACAGCTACGGATCGCACCGGTTCACGCTGGTAATGGGCGAAAACCCCGCACTGATGATCCACCTGCTCAGCTTTGGCGCCAGCAAGATACCAACCGGCGACCAGGTAGTATGGACCACAGAGAACGAGCAGAACTACACCAACTTCACGGTAGAAAGAAGCACCGACGGCGGCACCACCTTCAATGCACTGGGCGGATTTGCATCCAGCGCACAAAGCACCTACAGTTACCTGGATAAAGTACCGGTAAACGGCCCGAACATGTACCGGCTGAAGATAGTCGACCTGAACGGCACGATATCCTACTCGAACGTAGTGACGATCATGTACGCCAATACCGGCCAGATCGCGATCAACGGCCTGATGGTATACCCGAACCCGACAGCCAATATGATCAACCTGTCGATCACCAGCAACCAAACAACCGGCACCAGCACCACACCGGCAGGCGCCAAAGCGAGCTATAACATCGAGATCGTAAACAACCAGGGGTCGGTGATCAAATCAACACAGTCCAGCAGCCCGTTATGGCAGTCGGATGTAACGGCACTCACCCCGGGTACTTACTTTATCAGGGTGATCAACACCAGCAATAATACGGTGGTGGGTAAGAGTGCCTTCGTGAAATTGTAGGAGAGAGATTAGAGACCAGAGGTTAGAGATTAGGTTAAAAATAATAAAGCCTCAGCATACGTTTTGATATGCTGAGGCTTTTTTGTTTTGGGCAAACTTTGACTAATCCCTGGTCTTTAATCTCCAATCACTAAACGAGCACCATATTCTCCGCATCCCAGTGAATCACCTTGTTTTGGAAGTAGCTTTCGTTGCAGGCCAAAGCGGGCGCTGCTGCTCTGAAGCCGAAGACAGCATCTTCGACAATAGGCTTGCCAAGACGGATACCGTCGAGGAAACTGTTCATGTGATCGATATTGGCATCGTAGCCTTCGGGAGTACGGTAAGTTGTACCGGGAAGGCTTGGCAGTTGTTTATCGGCATCGGAGTATTTGGCATTATAATCGGCCAGCAAGCGTTTTTGCATGTCGTTGGTATACGTGGCGAGTGAATCCCAACCTCCTATGCCTGGTGCCTTTGACATTTTGTTGTTGCGTATGCTAAAACCACCACCTTCGTCGGACAAGTCCATTACACCTTCCGAGCCAATAATTTTTGTCGAACTGTGTTGTCCTTCGCCACTAATAAAGTTCACCCGCAGAATTGCCTGGAAGGCCGGGTGTTCTTTGCAGGCGGGGTATTCAATAACGGCGCTCATCACATCCGGAACGTTGCGGCCGTCCTTCCAGTAATAAGTACCGCCTATGGAATAAATTTTATGCGGACCTTTTGAGCCTGTGATAAAATGTATGCCCGAAAGCAGGTGCACAAAAAGGTCGCCCGCAACGCCGGTTCCGTACTCACGGTAATTACGCCAGCGGAAAAACTTGTTTGCATCGTAAGCATGTTTTACTTTATCCTTTGCAATATAACGTGCCCAATCAACCGTTTGCGGCCCCGCATCCAGCGGAATGGTATATTGCCAAGCACCCAGCGCATCCTGGCGGTTAAATGAGGCCTCAATAGAATTGATCTGCCCGATGGCGCCGGCCTGGTACATTTCCTTTGCTTTTTTAAACACAAGGCTGCTCACCCGCTGGCTGCCCACCTGGAAAACGGCTTTGGTTTCGCGCTGTGTCTTTATCTCGTTGAGCCCTTCGCTGATATAATGTACCATCGGCTTTTCGCTGTAAACAGCCTTTCCCTTGCGCATGGCCGCCTCGGCTATGGTACTGTGCCAGTTATCGCTGGTGGCGATGATCACCGCATCAATGTCCTTACGGTCGAGGATCTCGTGATAGTTTTTCGTGGTGAAAACAGACTGGCCAAATTCCTCTTTGGCATGATCGAGGCGGCCGGTATACAGATCGCAGCAGGCTGCCAGTTCGGTACCGGGACAGGCGAGCGCTGTGCGGGTATCGTTATAACCCATAATTCCCATCCCGATGGTGGCCAGCCTGATCTTGTCATTTGGCCCAACCCGTTTTTCAGCCTGCAGGATACGGTATTCATGCTCCTCCATAGCGGCAACGCTCGACAGTGTTGCGGAGGTTAGCAAAAGAGAGCCTCCCAGTTGTTTTATAAATTTTCTGCGATCAGATGACATGGTGTTGTTGGTGTTAATTGGTTGTTGCAATATAGTCCGAAAGTCGGAAAAGTCCGAAAGTCCGGAAGAAAAAGTTTGTTAGTTGATCTACTTCCCCGCCTCCGCTCTCTCAACCATAAATTTCAAGGCATCTTTATCGGGCAGGGTTTGTTTGCCGCTCGTTTTATCGAATATCATGGCCTGTTGGGTTGCGTTGTCATATTTTGGCCATTCGGGTAAGCCCTGGCCGTTGGGGTTGCCGGTTGTTATGAAGTTTACCCAGTACGATGACATAAGCGTGGCCAAAGGCTGATCGGCTGGTTCCCAGGGACGATTCAGGAATTTTAAGTCATCCATCACATACGCCACCTCGCCAGTATGAAATGCGCCGTATTTTGCATAATCGGGCGTTGCGGGTAGTTTACGACTGAAGTTATAAGCATATATAGGCGCCTTGCCTTGCCGGCTTTGCAGGTTAAGCCACTTGTAGCCCGACATGGCAAAGGTTTGATCGCGGCTCATCTTTACCTGCGACCGCGCCGCTTCTTCATCGGTCGTTCCGGGGTAGTATTTCAGCACTTCATCCACATCGGCGCCATATTGCTTTTTAATGGCTTCAACATAGGCATCTTTCTTTTTGTACGACATGACAAAACTTTCGTCAGCGTTCCAGCCTGTAATTACGGCCACGTTATTTTGGTGACCTTCGGCGAAGATTTGGGGAACTGGTTTGGGTAATACATACCCGTCGGTTATCGGCGAAAAACGGCCGGGTACTTTCATCAGATCCTCTGCAGACAATTTCCGCAGGTCAGCAATACTTTGGGCGTGGGCCGATTCTGCAAATTTTAACCCTTGCTTTTCGCCGGTTTCGAGCGAGGTAGCCTGTATCAATGGGTTAGCGATCATAAACGAGCCGCTTTCGGCAATGGCCTTGTTAAACAAACCATGCGCTGCCGGCGAAGCCACCAGGCAGTTTACACTCATGGAGCCTGCTGATTGCCCGTCGATAGTTACATTGTCAGGGTCGCCGCCAAATGCTGCTATGTTCCTCTTTATCCACTGCAGGGCAGCAATCTGGTCCATCAAACCATAATTGCCTGATGCATGATAAGGAGATTCCTTTGTAAGGTCCGGGTGAGCCAGGAATCCAAATACGCCCACGCGATAATTTGCAGATACGAAAATTATTCCTTTTTTGGCCAATGCTTCGCCATCATAAATGGGCACGCCGGTACCGCCACTGCTAAAGCCGCCACCATATATCCATAAAAATACAGGATGTTTCTCGCCCTTGTGCGCCTTAGTCCACACATTAAGGTAAAGGCAATCTTCGCTAATCGGTTTTTCAGGGATCAGGAATTCAGACGTGTAAACCATAAATGGTGTAGGCTTGGCCTGCATCGGACTAGGTCCGTAAGCGTCACATTTCCGCACGCCTCCCCAAAAACCCACGTGCTGGGGAGCTTTCCATCGTAAATCGCCAACTGGCGGGGATGCAAAGGGAATGCCTTTATAGGATACCACATCGCTGGTTGCACTTTTTACGCCTGATATTCTTCCACCTTCGATCAGGATAGCATCATCATTTTTACCGTTTGCTTTAATCGTGGTAAATGAGTAAAAAATCACTGCACATGCTGCCACTGCCGGCAGGAAGGCTAATAGTACTAACTTTTTCATGAAGATGGGTTTATAATGTGTCGACCTGACGCAATATAAAAAGTTTTAACGACGATTTTAAAACTAAAACACTTTTTAATATTATTTAAAAAGTATAATTTGCAGGCTGTTACTCCCATCAATTCAAACCTTTTAAAGATTTAATAGCATGAAAAAAATTGCTTTATCTGTTGTATGCAGTTTTACGGCCCTCATTACGTTCGCCCAAAATAATAAAGGCGGGTTAGCCATCATACCCGAGCCCGTGAGCGTTATTACCAAAGACGGTCAATTTACGCTGCCCAAACATATTTTAATCGAGGCAGGGTCAACGGCTGAGGAAAAACTAGTCTCAACATTTTTGCGCAATAAACTAGCTACGGCAACTGGCTGGCAGGTAACCGTAAGGAATAGCTTTTCGGTGCCGGCTACTATAAAACTGGTATTAAATGCTAAACCCGACACTTCGATCGGCAAAGAAGGTTACCAGCTCTGGGTAGGGAAAAAGGGCATTACAATTGCAGCTAACCAGGCAAACGGGTTGTTTTACGGGGCACAAACGCTTGTGCAGCTGTTGCCCAAAGAAATTGAAAGCAAAGGGGCAGTGCCAAATGTTGAGTGGGCTGTTCCGATAGTTATAATAAAGGATTATCCACGCTTCAGCTGGAGAGGCTTGATGCTGGATGTGTCACGGCACTTTTTCACCAAGGATGAGGTTAAGCAGTATATCGACCAGATGGCGCGTTACAAGTTTAACCTGCTGCACATGCACCTGACCGACGATGAAGGCTGGCGCATTGAGATAAAAAGCCTGCCGCGTTTAACTACTGTTGGCGCATGGAATGTAAAAAAGGTAGGGGAATTTGGCCGCTTTTCAGCAACTACGCCAGATGAGCCGCGCACTTATGGCGGCTTCTACACGCAAAACGACATTAAAGAACTGGTACAGTATGCCAAAGACAGGTTTATCGATATTATGCCCGAAGTGGATGTGCCGGGACATAGCCTGGCGGCAATCGTGTCGTATCCTGAGCTTTCAGCCACACCTGGTGCTGATAAATATGTAGTACGATCGGGCGAGCGTCTGCAGGTGGATAATACGCTCAACCCATCCAGCGAAAAAACTTATGTGTTTTTAGATAAAGTAATCGGCGAAATTGCTAAGCTGTTTCCGTTCGGCTACATGCATTTGGGTGGCGACGAATGTAACAAAGCGTACTGGCAAAAAAGTGACTCAGTTACTGCCCTGATGAAACGCGAAAACCTGAAAACCTACGAGGAAGTACAAAGCTATTTTGAAAAGCGATTGGAGAAAATCGTAGAATCAAAGGGGAAGAAATTTATGGGATGGGACGAGATCATTGAAGGAGGCCTTGGACCAAATGCGGGAGTGATGAGCTGGCGCAGCATGCAGGGAGGGATTACTGCCGCCAAGATGGGCCACGAAGTAGTAATGAGCCCGGTTAATTACGCATACCTTGATTATATGCAAAGCGACCGCGTGATGGAGCCGCATGTGTACGCTACGCTCCGTTTAAACACTACTTACCAGTTTGAGCCTGTTCCAGATAGCGTGAACGCAAAATTGGTACTTGGCGGGCAGGCCAATTTGTGGGCGGAGCAGGTATTTAACTTTCGCCAGGTAGAGTACATGACCTGGCCGAGAGGGATGGCCATCTCCGAATCGGTTTGGTCGCCAAAGGGAAGGAAAAACTGGAATAATTTTTATCCGAAGGTTGAAAAACATTTTGCACGCCTGGATGAAGCAGAAATAAAATATGCGCCGGCTATGTACGACCCGGATTTTGACGCGAAACTGGACCCCAGTAAAAAAATGATCGTTTCGCTCACCACCGAGATACCTGGCCTGGATATTTATTACAGCTTTGATAACTCGTATCCAGATAAGTTTTACCCAAAATATACTGAACCTTTAATTGTTCCGGAAGATGCGGTACAATTAAAAGTGATCACCTACCGCGATGGGCACCCGCTTGGCCGCATGGTTTCCATGCCGATATCCGAGTTGCAGCAACGCGCGCAAAGGACCAACAAAGATTAAGGTTAGCGGCATATGAAAAGGAGCGTTTTTGGCTATGTGAGCATTTTGACCATAGCTCTCCTTATAGCTGCATCCTTTAAATCAGGGCCAAAAAAAACCAGCACGGGTCAAACCGTGCCAAAAGCGGTGCTTACCCCTGCTGATAAATTTGTCTTCAACTCATTCGTCGACTGCAATATGTCGGAAGTATGGGTTGGAGATAAGTTTATGATCTTCCCCGGTAAATATGGCGAAGATCCTTTATGGGGGAAAGCCAATGACCTGAAATATGCGATCGGCGCCTCTGTCGATGAAGCATTCAGCACACCTGCTAAAGGGTTTATTGAACCAAAGCTGCCGCCCAATGGCAAACCGGGAACGCCAGGCTTGCATGGGGCCGTTTGGTTCGAATCAGTTTACCAGGATCAAAAAGATATTTCGGGCAAGACACTTTATGCGCTTTATCACAACGAGAATTACCCCGAAACGCTGCCTTATGATAACTCAACAGGAAAAGGCTACAAAAAAGCAGATTGGCCCGAGGGCCTGAAGGGGCCATCGTCGCCCTCAGCAGTATGCCGTATCGGTATCATGAAATCAACGGATGGAGGCCTTAGCTGGAGTAACAGGGGTTTGTTTATTGAAGACGAGCAGCCCCGGCTGATACTGCGCCCTGACAATACCGCGGCGAATTTTGCAGGCGGTACCGGCGACCCATCCTGTGTGGCCAGCGGCGGTTACCTTTATTTGTTTTATGGCGAGTACGGGTATCCTGGCCGCTATGATCATAAGACCTACAGCGCCAGAAAGGAGTGGAAAGGCCAATGCATCAGCATTGCCCGGATCGCGCTCGCCGATCTTGATGATCCTGAAGGCAAAGCTAAAAGGTGGGATGGGTCGGCCTTTGCTGCGCCTCACAATGGTGTTGGAAAACCTGTGGCTTCCATCCAGATCCCGCGCGAAAAAGGCGGTGGCCCGGCATCATCGCCAACCGGGAATTATTACTGGGGACCCTCCGTAAGTTGGAACGAATACCTGGGCTGCTGGGAAATGCTGATGGCCAAAGCTATTGGGCCATCCTGGAAGGGCAGCAGTATTTACATTTCATTCAATAAAAACCGGGACCTTGGTGCCGGCGCAAACGCGCAGGCCTGGTCGACGCCAAAATTGTTGCTGGATAAGCCAGGGCACACCATCTGGTATCCATCGCTACAGCCGCTCAATGCAGAGGCGAACAAGGTGAACAAGTACTCTTCGATGAGGCTTGGCCAGCATACGCGGCTATTTTATAAGGACATTATGCCTGATAAAAGCGAGTACATCTCTGAATACCAGATCACTTTTCAACGCTAGCCATGCTGTTTTAACAATCAACCCTTTTTAGCTGGATGTTGCCAACCGGTTTCACGATCAGCGGTATTTTTTCAACGTGCGTTTCGCTGGTATCCAACCCAAACGCTTTGGTTTCTGACAGGGCCAGCTTTTTTATCGCGAAATAACTGTTCAAAATAAATCCGTCCTTAGCGCCGAATGCATTATTATACGATAGGAATTTCTCCATAATAACAAACCGGAAATCGGCGGCAATTTTGTACAGGTTCAGGGAGTCGTATTTACTGGTAATATCGATCTCTTTGCGCGCCACCATATCCTCGATAACCTTTCGATAGAGCACATTTACCCTTGGCTGTATCCTGAAGCCCAGCCTGAATTCGATCCTGATTATTTTTCCCGGTTCGATCTGGTCAACGGTGTACTCCATAGTGTAGGGTTCATTCGTCGTCTCAATATGGATGAACCAGTAAGTGTCCGCCCGTTTGGGTTTTCGGCTCATTATTGAATACATGATCTTCTCTTCTATCTGCTTGGCGTTGTTAGCCTTGGTGAGATAGATTAAGTGGGTGGAGTATTTACTTACTGATTCATCCGCACTGAGGGCGTTTAATAAGGGTATTTGATCTTTTAAGTCGATGAAGTGGAGGAAGCGGTTATTGATCTTCCGGGCCTTGAACCAAATGTACATGGTGTAGATCAGGCCGATCTCGAACACAACGAAGAACAATCGTTTAAGCAGTTTAACGGCGTTTGCCACGAAGAACGAAAACTCTACCGTCAAGAATATACATAATATACCCACCACCAGCCATAGCGGCCAATGTTTCACATATCGCATAAAGAACGACATGAGGATGGTGGTCATCAGCATAGCGATGGTAATGGAAAAGCCGTAGGCGGCCGTCATGTGCTCAGAAGTTTGAAAATATAACGAAACCAGGATACATCCTATGCATAATATCCAGTTGATGCTGGGAATATAAATCTGCCCCCGGATATTTGACGGATATTTAATGGTGATACGCGGCCAGAAGTTCATGCTGACCGCTTCGCTGATCAATGTAAACGACCCGCTGATGAGCGCCTGGCTTGCGATGATGGTAGCCAGCGTGGCGAGCGCCACGGCTGGGATCATAAACAACTGCGGATCTGGCACGATGGAATAAAACGGGTTGACGCCGACAAAATTAAACCCCTTTGGCTGTGCCAATACCCATGCGCCTTGTCCCAAATAGCTCAACACTAAAGTTATTTTTACAAATATCCAGCTTACCTGTATGTTTTTGCGCCCGCAGTGCCCCAGGTCGGAATAGAGGGCCTCGGCGCCCGTTGTACAGAGAAACACGTCGCCGAGGAGCCAGAAGCCTTTGGGGTGCTCCGTCAATAATTTATAGCCATAATAGGGGTTTAATGCCTTGAAAATACCGGGATTATGGCTTACCTGGATAAAACCTAATGTGCCGATCATGACAAACCACAGCAGCATTACCGGTCCGAATGAAGACCCAACTACCTTTGTGCCGAACTGTTGAAAGAAAAAAAGCAGTACCATTATACCAATAACCAGGCCCAAAATAAGGCTGCTGCCCGGTATAAACTCCGGATGCGCCTTTGCGTCACTCAAGGCGGGCACATTACTTAGCCCCTCAATAGCCGAAGTAACCGAGATGGGTGGGGTAATAATACCATCAGCCAAAAGCGTTCCCGCGCCGATAATAGCCGGAATGGCCAGCCATTTTCCGTAGCGCCTGACCAAAGCATACAGCGAGAATATGCCACCCTCGCCGTGGTTATCAGCCTGAAGTGTGATGAAGATATATTTAAAGGTGGTTTGTAGCGTCAGCGTCCAAAAGATGCAGGAAATGGATCCCAGTACCAACAGTTCGTTGATAGTTTTTCCGTCGACCAGCAGGGTTTGGAAAACATAGAGCGGAGAGGTACCGATATCACCAAAAATAATACCCAGCGTGATAAGGGCACCTGCTGCCGTAAGTTTTTTAATATGAGATTGCATGATTAAGTTTAAAAATTAAAGAAGGGGGGGGTAGAGGCCAAAGAAATTTCAGCCTGCCGGGACGAACAGGTGATAACGTGTAGTAGCCTCTGATCATGTAAGCGTTAAAATCAATAATCGTTCAGTATTGATTACCCGCGCCAATAGCCATGCCATGGATATAAAATCAAACTATTAAAAAAATAACCGTTTGGTTTCCAAAGCCTTAATGGCATAGTGTATTTTTTACACCATTTATTTTATCTATCATTTTGATAGTGTGATTATCATTTTGATAGATTTTGCATGTTATGGATTTGGGCAGAGCAGTGGCTTGTGAAGCTATAAGTGATTAAAAAACAGTCGGCTATAAAACCTTTTTGGGGATTTGGATATTATATTGAAATTCTAATAAACCACAGTATATCTGCCATGAAAAAAATACATCTTCCATTAATCTTGTCAATGCTGCTTTGTTTAAGCAGCTGTTCAGCTATCGAGGGAATTTTTAAAGCCGGCGTATGGGTTGGCGTTATTGCCGTAGTTGTGGTGATCCTGGTTATCATCTGGATCATTTCGGCAGTGAGGAAATAACCATTAAAACGGGAGGGAAACCGTTTTTTAATATAGCATCTTAATTACCGGCAACAATGGTTTTGGAGGCCGTTGGTTTTGGGAACTAGTTGAAATGACGCTTAGCCTTTACAGCGGATTTTAACTGCTTGTAGTTAACCGGATAAAAAATGAGTTTTTTACTGTTGACAAAGGCTGCGTGGCCGGCATAATGTTAAGTTAATTTGCTGACAATTTCATGTCAGTGAGTGGGTTAACATAGATATTGCTGTATTCGACTGATTTTCATGTTAAACAGTTGATTAACAAGTATTTAAAGTAGGGTTAACATTGAAATATGTTAAGTTGTGTTAACCCTGTTGTGTCATTATGGATGCGCGTTATGGGTACATTCGCAATGAGCAATCAAATATTGTTATCATCGCCAAACAAAGGTCAAATTGAAATTCTGGTTATGATTATGCGATAAAAACGTGTTGACAGGAC